>JGI24707J26582_10000008_pt1 | contig 114106 bp, 128 predicted proteins | sample BioPla1DNA1_FD_26582 | JGI IMG/M metagenome (IMG submission 26582)
CGATTCGTTGGCCCCAGATTTCAAGCTGCTCAATAGCCGCAGCACGAAATGTATCACCAGCCGCCAAAACAACTTTAGCACCATGCTCCCGATAATAATTACCTAGTTTCCCGATAGTTGTCGTTTTGCCTACCCCATTTACGCCTACCACCATGATCACAGTAGGTGGCTGGACTGCGCGAAGTAACTCAGTAGAGCCCTCGCCAAGAATAGCGCTTATCTGCCTTTGCAAAAATGGTTTCAGATCGTCCGGTGACTGAATTTCTTTAGCTTTTATTCCTTTACGAACTTCCTCAATTAATTTAGTTGTTGTTTTAACACCTACATCAGCCGAAAGTAAAACGGCCTCAAGGTCATCAATAAATTCGTCATCGATTTTAGCATAGCCGATAACAAGTTGTTCGATTTTTTCCGTAAAACTTTTACGCGTCTTCTCTAAACCTGCTTTTAACTTATCAAAAAATCCCATGATAACCTCCTAGTATACCTAATCAGCCGGCTTTATCGCCAAACTTTACTGAGACTAAGCGAGAAATTCCGGCCTCTTCTATTGTAACACCATGCATTACATCAGCAGCCTCCATCGTTCCTTTACGGTGCGTGACTACAATAAACTGAGTTTTGAGTGCATACTCACGCAAAAATGAGCTAAATCGGCGTAGGTTAGCCTCATCGAGAGGCGCATCGATTTCGTCGACAACAACAAATGGTGATGGCCGATAGGTCAAAAATGCAAACAGCAAGGCGATAACAGTCAAAGCCCTTTCTCCGCCTGAAAGCAAAACAAGGTTTTGCAATTTCTTACCTGGCGGCTGAACGATAACTTCAATTCCAGTTTCCAATAAATTGTCTGGATCGGTAAGTCGTATTTGAGCCATGCCGCCGCCAAACATTTTAACGAAAATCTCCCCAAAGTAACCGTTAATTTTATGAAAGGCTTCTTTAAACTGGCTACCCATAGTCATGTCGATATCACCAATGATCGACGAAAGATAGTCTTGTGCAGCCACTAGATCATCATACTGCGTTTGCAGAAACTGACGACGCTCTGAGAGTTTGGCATATTCTTCAACTGCCGTTGGGTTTATCGGTCCCAGTTCGTCTATAGCGGATTCAAGACGGTTAGCGTCTTTAGCAAGTTGTACTGGGTCGTCCGAACGGTACAGTTTAAGGGCCTCCTCCTTCGACAAAGAGTATTGATCACGCAGTTCATCTTTACAGCGCGTTACTTCATAGTCGTACCTTGTTCTAAGAAGTTCAAGCTCATGCAGCCGTCTCTGCAGCTCGGTATGTTTGCGGCGTAATTCTTTTAAATCCTTGTCCAACTTTTGAGCAGCAGTTACAATTTCAAGTTTTCGCATATAGCCTGTTTTATAATCAAGCTCCATGCCGGTTTTTTGATTAATTTGATTAGTTCGAGAAGTGGTTATTACGTTTAGTTCTTCCCTAGTGATAGTTATTTGATGCTCTAGCTTAGTCTGTTCTTCAGTTAAACTAGCCTGTTTATTATTCAAAGCCTGGACATATTCGGTAAGCTGTTTACGGTTTTCCTGCATAGAGGCCGCATTTTGTTCCAAAGCCGATAGTTTGATCTTCTGCTCAGTTAAATCTTGATTTAATTTTTCCTTGCAAGCAATAGCTTCAGCCAATTTAGTACGCCAATCCTCAAGCATCTGCTTATGTACCATATCACGATTTTCCAGATGCTCCACTGTATTTTTAGTATCAATTAGCTTTTGTTCTAATTGAGCTTGTTCCTCCTGATAGTTTTGAATTTCGTATGCTAAGGTTTTTTCACCAATTGTCAAGCGGTTGATTTCGGCTATGATTTTATCGTTATGCACCATTAATTCGGCCTGACGTACTTCAGTTTGTTGCCGATATTCTAGCGCTAATTGAATTTGTTCCGTTAATTCTGCTAAACGTTGTTCATCTGTAGCAACTTCACTCTTGAGTTGACGTAAATTGTGTTCAATACTGCCGATTTTAGTCTGGAGAGATTCTATATCCCTACTCCTGCTTAAAAAGCTGGCATCTCGCCTATTGATTGTTCCACCTGTTATAGATCCGCCAGGGCTAATTAATTCGCCATCCAAGGTTACGATTTTTAGTAAAAATGAACCGCGCTTAGCAAGTTCATACGCTGTATCAATATCCTTAGCGATAATTGTCCGACCAAGCAAGTATTCAATAACGCGGCGATACTTAACATCATAATCCACAAGTTCCGAGGCAAAGCCAAGAGATCCTGGGGAATTAGCCGCAGTTAACTCATAGTCACGGCGTGGTGACGGCTTAATTGTATTTAACGGAAGAAAGGTAGCCCGTCCTAGCCGACCTTCTTTCAAATAGCTTATTGCCTGCTTGGCTGTCTTTTCATCTTCCGTAACAATATGCTGTAGTGCACCGCCCAAGGCAATCTCTATCGCAGTGATATACTTTTGATCAACCTTTAATATCTGAGTTACTGCGCCGCAAATGCCATTTCGCCAAGTCGCAGTGCTTTTTAGGACATTCTTAATACCGCGGCCGAAGCCCTCAAGTTCCTGTTGCATATGATTCAATACTTTTAGGCGGGATTTGTTTTCATTTAGTTGATTGGTAAGTTGGCGCTCATGCACTAATAAGTTTTTTAACTTTTTTTCCAATGACAGCTTCTCTTTTTCTAATTTGTCCTGCTTCAAATCATTTTCTTTAATTCCTAAAGCTAATGTTTTTATTTCTGCAGTCATTTTATTATGATTTGTTTGTGCCGAGGTAAGCTGAGTTTTAAAGTCGGTCTGCTCGTCAAGAACCCCCATCTTTTGGGTATTTAGCCTTGTTAGCTCGTGTTCAATGGCATTAATTGCATTACGATAAGTTACTAGCTCCTGAAGATGATCGAAAGTTTTTTCTTTTTCTGATTCGACCTGTCGTTCATAACTCCTAACAAGACTGGCAAGTTCATCGTATTCTTTCGTTTTATTTGCCAGCAATTGTTTTATAGCAATAATTTGCTCCCGCTTTTCTTCGTAAGCGGTAACTGCCTGGGAAAGCTTATCATTTACCTCATGTAATTGTTCAATGCCGATCGCCTTTTCCTCAACAATTCTATTCTGAGAATATTCGGCTTGACTGATACGCTCACGCAGTACTGCGGCTTGTCCATCTAATCGTTCTATCTCGGTGTTGGCGTTATTAATGTTAGCTAAAAGAGTTGAAAGTTCGTTATCAATTTTTGCTATATCAGAGCGGATCACTTCTTCTTCAGATTCCTTAAGACTAATAGTAGTACTTAAGTTTACTTCATCATCAACAAGCGACTCTTGCTCTTGGTTAGCAATCTCAAGCATCTTTTCTGTTTTATTAAGTCTATTAAGTAATAGACTAGACTGGCAAATTACTAGTTCTGTATATAACTCGTTATAGCGAGTCGTGCGGGCCGCGCTTTCAGATAATGGTCCGAGCTGGGTTTCCAATTCAGCGGTTATATCGGCTACACGTGTTAAATTTTGTGAAGTATCTTCAAGTTTTCGCATAGCCTCTTTTTTTCGATGCTTGTATTTAGTTATACCGGCAGCTTCTTCAAACAATGACCGACGATCTTCAGGCCTGCTGTTTAGGACCTCGTCAATCTTATTTTGACTAATAACAGTCATAGAATCCCGACCTAGCCCAGTATCCGCAAGTAACTCGTGAATATCTTTTAGCCGGCACGACGACTTATTAATGTAGTATTCACTTTCTCCTGAGCGAAAAACCCGGCGTGTGATGGTCACTTCATTAAAGTCTACCGGCAGTAAGTGATCGCTGTTGTCAAAAGTCAACGAAACCTCAGCAATACCGCTCTGACGACGGCCGGCGCTGCCGGCAAATATTACATCCTCTAACTTGGCGCCGCGCAAATTACGAATACTTTGCTCACCCAATACCCAACGAATAGCATCAGTAATATTACTTTTACCGCTACCATTCGGACCAACTATGGCAGTTATCCCCCGCCCAAACTCAATATCTGTCTTTTCAGCGAATGATTTAAAGCCATATAGACCTAGCCTTTGCAATAGCAAACAAATCACCACACATTCAAACATCTAATCATAAATTTTATCATGTAAATCAGAAGGTGAAAAGGGTAAATGTGGAAAGAAAAATTTAAAAAACCTATTTGCAAACGCAAACAGGCTTTTTAAATTACTAATTAACGGGGCTCAACAATAAAGCGGATCGCAGTACGTTCTTCTCCATCAATAGTTATCTCGGCAAAGGCAGGTATTGTTATCAGATTTATACCATTGGGTGCCACAAAGCCACGCGCAACTGCGATTGCTTTAATGGCTTGATTAACTGCTCCTGCGCCAACTGCTTGCACTTCAGCTGAGCCTTTTTCCCTAAGTACGGCAGCAAGAGCGCCTGCTACAGATTTAGGATTCGATTGTGCAGATACTTTAAGTACTTCCAATTACGTTACCTCCTTTGGTTTGAGGGCTATACGATACTAAAGTATTCTGCTGATTTCCTAAAAATTCCTTCAAATATGAATTTCTTTAAACTATTCCAGCATATTTCTTGTTATAATGCATCTATGTCCATTAGTTTCAATTTTTAATAGGCCGATTGTAGTCCCATCGGGCACAAGGCTAAAACTTGCCTTATAGTTATCAGTCCAGGCTTTTATATTTGCGTTTGCTAGACCTCGCACCTTAGATGAGTCCTTGGCATGATGGTGAATAACTACCTCCGCCCCAAGTTCAGTAAAATTGTCCAGGCAACGTGCAACCATAATGTTAAATAAATAGGCGTCCACCATCTCCCCAAAAGCCGGATGATAAGGTCCTGCTAGAACAACATCTCGGCTATTTAAATCATCGCTGGCCTGTAAACCAGTTCGAATAACTGGGATATTGCAACGGTTAAAAATAAGTTTCATAAAAGCTGAGCGGGCAACGGCTTCATTAAGAGGAAGCGGCACATAAGCTCCACTTTGATATAGTCGGGCCAAATGGGTCTCAGCAATAACAAGAGTAGGATAGATGCGCGTAAAATCAGGCTTCAGCTCGGCGGCTTGGAAAGCTGTTTTTATTAAGTTGGACCAATTCTCGGTCGGGAGACCAACCATTAATTGCAGTCCGCATTTAATGCCTGCAGTTTTTATTAAATTTACCGCAGTTCTTATGGCTTGGCTTGTGTGTCCTCGGGCCGCGCTTTGCAGAACTTTATCATCAAGGGACTGCGCCCCAAGCTCAATTGTTGAGACACCTAAACCATGAAGCATTTTTAAAATCTCCGGTGAAATGCAATCGGGCCGAGTGGATAAACGAATTGCCTGAACTTTATCGGCTTTAAGAGCATGATAAGCAGGAGTTAAGAGTGCTTCTTGAATATCGATCGGCAGTGCAGTAAAGCTGCCACCATAAAATGCAATCTCAATTCGCCGTTCGCGGTTTATTCTAGCTAGATGATCTTTAATAACTTGGGCAACAAGTTTAGGGGTCATTGAAGTTTGAAAACCGGTTATTTTTTTTTGATTGCAAAATATACACTGATGGGGACAGCCAAAGTGAGGGATAAATATTGGGATGATATAATGTTTCATAATTACCTCAATAATTAAATGTGGGCGGCCAAAGGCCGCCCTGCTATTGCACAATAACTTCCAATTTTATTAATGCCTGTTTTGCGGCGCGTTGCTCGGCCTCTTTTTTGCTGCGTCCTGTTCCTCGTCCCATCTCAATGCCATTAATTAATATCATTGCATCAAATAGCTTATCATGGTCTGGGCCGCGTTCGGCAATAATCTCGTAGGAAATTTTACTATCACTGTTTTTTTGTACAACTTCCTGCAGCGATGTCTTATAATCCTTAAGATAATCGCCTCGTTCAATCAGCATCAAGTCGTTAGCTAGATGTTCCAAAACAAATTTGGCAGCGCTATCGAAACCACTATCAAGATAAATAGCGCCTATGATAGCTTCGAAGGCATCCGCTAATATCGATAATCGTTCACGCCCGCCTGAAGCAGCCTCGCCTTTGCCTAAAAGCAAGTAGTCTCCGATTCTGATTTTGGACGAACACTGGGCCAACGTCGGTTCACATACCACCATCGCCCGAGCTTTAGTCAGCTCGCCTTCCGGAAGCCCTGGGAAACGCCGGAATAAATATTCACTAATTACCAAGTCGAGAACAGCGTCACCAAGAAACTCTAAACGCTCATTATGGACAATACCATGATGTTTCGCTTCGTTAGCAAACGATGTATGAGTTAAAGCTTGGTGAAGCAAATTCAAGTCTTTAAGGTCAACTTTTAATACACTGCATAACAATTTAAGCTGCTTGATACGATCAGCGTTGAAATGGTTTTTCATGGTTTTAAAAACTATGCTTGATATTTTTTGAGCAAAATAGTCGCGTTATGACCGCCAAAACCAAAGGAATTGGAAATGGCAACATCCACTTTTTGTTCACGCGCTTTATTAGGTACATAGTCTAGATCTAAATCAGGATCTGGCGTTTCGTAATTAATTGTAGGTGGTATTATGCCGTTAGCTATTGTTAAGGCTGTAGCGATACATTCAATACCGCCAGCTGCACCAAGCAAATGACCAGTCATTGATTTGATAGAACTTACAGCCATTTTGTGAGCGTGCTCACCGAATAGACTTTTAATAGCAAGTGTTTCATTCTTATCATTTAATGGTGTAGAAGTACCATGTGCATTTACATAGTCAACATCATTTGTGCTTAGCCCAGCATCTTCAATTGCCATTGCCATACATTTTGCAGCTTGTGCTCCTTCAGGAGCAGGCGCTGTTATATGGAAAGCATCTGCATTATAACCATAGCCGGCAATCTCAGCATATATATGAGCACCGCGGGCTAAAGCGTGTTCAAGTGATTCTAAAACTACGACGCCAGCACCCTCACCCATGACAAAACCATTACGGTCTTTATCAAAGGGGCGGGAAGCTTTAGTCGGTTCGTCATTGCGAGACGAAAGAGCTTTCATGGAACAGAAGCCAGCTACAGCTGCAGGAGAAACTGCTGCTTCGGTACCGCCAGCGACCATTACGTCAGCGTCACCACGCTGAATTACCTTGAAAGCATCGCCGATTGAGTTAGTGCCAGTAGCACAAGCAGTTACTACACAGCTATTAGGACCTTGAAGACCATAAGTAATTGATGTTTGACCTGATGCCATATTTGCAATCATCATTGGCACAAAGAACGGACTAATACGGCCGGGCCCTTTATCAAATAGGACTTTAAATTGCTCATGAAGAGTTTCAATGCCGCCGATGCCTGTGCCAATATATGTGCCTATCCGGCTTCTATCCTCGCAGTCAAGATCTATCTTAGCATCCTCTAAGGCCATTTTTGTTGCCGCTACGGCAAACTGGGTAAAGCGATCCATTCTTTTGGCTTCTTTTTTGTCGATGTATTGGGCAGGATCAAAGTTTTTTACTTCGCCTGCAATTTGAGCTGTAAAGTCGCTCGCATCAAAACGAGTGATTGGGCCAACGCCCGAAACACCATTAATCAGCGATTGCCAAAAATCATCTTTTCCAATGCCTACAGGACTTATTGCGCCCAAACCTGTTATTACGACTCGTTTCTTCAAAATGATCACCTCACATTTTATTAACTTTTAAAAAGCGGTCTATAAATAATACTCGGCATTGCCCAGCATTATATTGCCTCAACTTCATTAATGATTCTGGCAAAAATTTCCCTCACAGGTAGTATTTCCTCTATTTTATGAATATACTCGCCGGTAAATACCAATCCTGTCTCAACATCGCCTTGTTGAGCGCGGATAAGCGCCTTTATTATACAGAAATTTCTGGCACAATGTTTAAGACAAGCATCACACGATTTTGGGGTCGGCGCAGCATCTTCAAGAACTTTCGCAACGAATGGGTTTTTAATAGCCCGCCCAGGAAATCCTACCGGACTTTTTATAAGAACAACATCCTCCGGCTTGGCTTTTAAGTAAAATTCTTTTAAAGCAGGAGCCCCATTGGCTTCTTCACTGGCCGCAAAACGAGTGCCCATTTGCACACCACTTGCACCAAGTTTCAATGTTTCTACAATCTCACGGCCGGACATAACTCCACCGGCAGCAATAACAGGAATTTTAACAGCCTTACTAATATCAGGGATTAATGATTCCAACGTTTGTTCTGTACCTAAATGTCCACCTGCCTCTTTGCCTTCGACAACGACGGCAGAAGCACCTAGCGATTCAGAAATTTTTGCAAGTTTTACCGATGATACGATTGGTACTATTGGAGTACCGGAGGCTTTGCCCATTCCAAACATATCACGCGAAAAGCCTGCACCCGCAACAATTAAATCAATACCTTCATCAATTGCAGTTTCAACAAGTCCGGCAAACACTCTTGCCGCTACCATTGCGTTTATACCAATTATACCTTTTCCATTTGTCAGTGAACGAGCCAAACGAATTTCATACCGGAGTTCATCGAAAGTCATTCCGGATGCAGCAATTAAGCCAATTCCACCTTCGTTGGCAACAGCTGCCGCTAAGCGAGCTGTAGAAAGTCGTATTGCCATGCCACCCTGCATAATAGGTACTTTAGCAACCAGATGGCCTATTTTTAGTTCTGGAAGTTTCAAGTATTAACTCCTCCATTCAGCAGCTCTTACCTTAAGAAAGCCCCGCGAAACGAAAACTAATTTCACGGGACCTTCTTCTTTTAACAGGTAATACTAGCCTTGTTTCTCCTGATCTATGTAGGTAACTGCGTCTTTAACAGTCTTGATCTTCTCAGCCACTTCATCAGGGATTTCAATATTGAATTCCTCTTCAAAGGCCATGATCAATTCAACAATATCAAGAGAATCGGCACCCAAATCATCAATAAATGTGGAATCGATATTAACATCGGCTTCATCAACGCCAAGTTGTTCAACAACGATCTCTTTAACTTTATCGAATGTTGTCATGCTGGTTCACCTCCTTCCACAAGCTTTTATATTTATTATTTACATTACCATACCGCCATCAACATTTAAAGTTTGCCCGGTAATATAATTAGCTGAGTCAGAAACCAGAAATAGAACAGCTTTAGCTATATCATTAGGGTCACCTAAGCGGCCAAGCGGAATTTTCTGTGCTAGGTCAATCTTAACTTGCTCGGATAAAACTGCGGTCATATCGGTGCTAATAAAGCCTGGAGCAATGGCGTTGACTGTTATGCCGCGAGGTGCCAATTCTTTTGCCATCGACTTGGTAAATCCAATTACACCAGCCTTAGCAGCAGCATAATTTGATTGACCAGCATTACCCATCAGACCAACAACTGAAGTCATGTTAACAATTTTTCCGCTTTTTTGTTTCATCATTACTTTAGAAACGGCTTTTGTGCAGCTGAAAACGCCTTTTAGGTTGGTGTTGATTACATCATCCCAATCAGTCTCTTTCATTCTCATTAATAGGCCGTCTCGCGTAATTCCGGCGTTATTAACAAGAATATCAATGCGGCCAAATGCCTCTATTGTTTGCTTAACCAAATTATCGACAGCAACTGCATCAGATACGTCAGCCTGAACAACTATCGCTTGTCCGCCCTCTGCCAATATTGCGTCTTTAACGTTCTCGGCAGCAGCCGCGTTGCCTGCATAGTTTACAACAATTTTAGCGCCCGCTTTGGCCAATTCGAGTGCTACCGAACGACCAATTCCGCGAGAGGCACCTGTAATAATTGCCACTTTACCGTCTAAAAGCATTTTAGCGAACCTCCTTGAAATAATCAAGGGTTTTTTCTAACGAATCTATTCCCTCGACATTAAGTGTCAAAACTTCCTTCGCGATTTTTTTAGTAAACCCGGTTAATACCTTGCCTGGACCTACTTCTACAAAAACTTCAGCTCCATAGCTAACTATTTCGGCTACACAGTCTTCCCAACGAACAGCATTAGCCGCTTGATCGACCAAAGAAGGTTTAATTGCACTTCCTAAGGTGATAATCTTACCAGTTAAGTTAGCTACAACAGGTATATTAGCATCGTTCACTATTACCTTATCAAGCTCTGCAGCAAGTTTTACCGAAGCCGGCCTCATCAGCGTACTATGAAACGGAGCACTAACCGGGAGCATTACCGCTCGTTTTGCACCAGCATTCTTTAAGGCTGCAGCCGCTTTTTCAACAGCATCGGCAGTTCCAGCAATAACCACTTGGCCTGGGCAATTAAAATTAACTGCTTGAACAGGCCCATGCTCAACCTCAACTTGTTTACAAATATCTATTATTAATTGACGATCTAGGCCGAGAATTGCTGCCATACTGCCCTCGCCAAGCGGAACGGCTTCTTGCATAAACTGTCCACGTTTTCTTACTAACCTTACGGCGTCACCAAAAGCGAGCGAACCAGCAGCTACAAGGGCTGAATATTCACCCAAACTATGTCCGGCTACAATATCGGGAGTAATTCCTAGCTCTTTTAAGACTTCATAGCAGGCAATGCTTACCGTTAATATGGCAGGCTGTGTATTAAAAGTTTTCTTGAGTTCTTCTTCAGGTCCTTCAAAGCACATATCGGTAATCGAAAATCCCAGCGCGGCATCGGCCTCATCAAATATCTTTTTCGCGCAGCTGTAATTTTCATATAAATCTCTTCCCATTCCGACTGTTTGAGAACCCTGCCCTGGGAATACAAAAGCTATTTTTCCCATAATTCACTCTCCCTTTTTATGATTGGACGATGTGATTTATGTTGTCAACTACTGCGGGAATTCCTTGCACCAGTTCTTGCATAATTTCATCTACTGTTTTAATTTCATCAACAAGACCAGCAATTTGGCCTATCATAACAGAGCCGTAATCGACATCACCGTCAACGACTGCGGCGCGTAATTTGCCTGCTCCAAGCTTTTCTAATTCCTCTTCAGGTACGCCGCCTTTTTCCAATTCAAGATATTCGCGTGTCAGCTTATTACTTATAACTCGAACGGGGTGTCCGGTACTAACTCCAGTCAGTACGGTTGAACGCTCTTTTGCTTTAACCACAGCTTGTTTATAGTTTTCATGAGCCGTACATTCACTGGAAGCAACAAAGCGAGTTCCAATCTGTACACCATCGGCACCTAATGCTAAAGCAGCCACAATGCCGCGTGAATCAGCGATACCGCCCGCAGCAATTACTGGGATGCTTACAGCGTCTACAACCATTGGCAGCAATGCCATTGTTGAAACTTCACCAACATGACCGCCGCTTTCCCAACCTTCAGCAATTATGGCATCAACACCAATACGCTCAAGTCTTTTAGCCAACGCCACGGAAGCTACTACAGGAATAACTTTGGTACCAATCTCTTTCAATGCCGGAATATATTCACCGGGATTACCAGCACCAGTTGTAACAACCGGCACTCTCTCCTCTACAACAACTTGCATAACTTCTTTAACAAAAGGCGACATAAGCATAATATTTACACCGAATACATTCGATGTCAATGCTTTAGCTTTTTGAATTTCTTTTCTTAGAGCATCAGGTGGCATATGACCGGCACCGATAACCCCAAGACCTCCAGCATTCGAGACAGCAGCGGCCAATTCAGCCGTCGCAACCCAAGCCATCCCCCCTTGCATTATGGGGTATTTAATATTAAGTAACTGGCAAAGTTTGTTTTTAAGCAATAGTGTTATCCTCCTTGCTCCATTTTATAACGCAGGAAGCCCAAGTCAGGCCAGCTCCGAAACCTACTAAAACTACTGTATCGTCTTTTTTAACCTTGCCGCATAAAACAGCTTCTTTTAGGGCAATAGGTATTGATGCTGCTGAGGTATTACCATATTTATCAACATTAATCATAACTTTATCAAGCGGAAGTTTCAGTCTTTTAGCTGCAGATTGAATTATTCTAATATTTGCTTGATGCGGAATGAAGCAATCAACGTCTTCAGGCGAAAGGCCGGCAGTTTCAAGCGCCTTTAGCGCAGCCTCCCCCATTACCTTAATGGCAAATTTAAAAACCTCATTGCCATTCATATGTACATAGTGCATCTTATCAGATACTGTGAGGGCAGACGCCGGCAGACGTGAACCACCTGCTGGAAGCTTTAAATGCTCACCGCCTGCACCTTCGGCACCAAGCTCAACACCAAGGATGCCATATCCATCGTCTACAGCGGACAATACCGCAGCACCTGCGCCATCGCCAAAGAGTACACATGTATTTCTGTCAGTCCAGTCTAGAATCTTAGATATTGTTTCAGCCCCTACAACAAGAACTTTTTTATAAAGTCCGGCACTTATAAACTGACTTCCTGTCACGAGGCTATAGACAAAACCAGAACACCCAGCCGACAGGTCAAACGCTGCTGCCTTAGTAGCCTTTAGCTTATCTTGTATTATACACGCCACAGAAGGAAAATACATATCTGGCGTTGCTGTACCAACAATGATTAAGTCTAGTTCGTCAGCTGTTATACCAGCATCTTCCAATGCCTTTTCAGCTGCCTTCACAGCTAAATCAGAAGTTGCAGTAGCATCATCCGCGATGTGCCGCTGTTTGATACCTGTGCGTTCTACTATCCAATCATCAGAAGTATCAACCATTTTTTCCAAATCAAAATTAGTCAATACTTTTTCAGGAACATAATACCCTAAACCGATTATACCTACAGCATTATTCGCCTTCATTGGTCAAAATCCCCTCCCTAGCTATTTGTTCACGTATATGATCTACTACCTTCTGCTCAGTGAACTCTTTGGCAACGCGTATGGCATTTTTAATAGCTTTCGCTTTAGAACTGCCGTGACATATTATAAAACCGCCTTCTACCCCTAAAAGCGGCGCTCCGCCGTACTCGGTATAGTCTAACTTCTTTTTTAAACTTTTAAGAACCGGAAGTACTAACATCGCTGCCATTTTTGTAATAAAACTGCTGTTTTTAATTGCATCTTTTAATAACTGCATTATCGCGCCGGCCAGGCCCTCACCAAGCTTGAGTACTACATTGCCGACAAAACCGTCGCAAACAACCACATCAACTGTACCTTTAGGAATATCGCGTCCTTCAACATTTCCTATAAAGTTTACAGTATTTAGTTGTTTGAGCAAAGGATACGTACTGAGAGCCTGCTCATTGCCTTTCGTCTCTTCTTCTCCGATATTTAAAAGACCTACTCTAGGTTTATTAATGCCCCAAATATACTTAGAGTATATTGAACCCATTATCGCACTTTGAACTAGGTGCTTTGGTTTACTATCAACATTAGCACCTGAATCAAGTAAAATTGTTACTCCTGTTAAATTAGGTATAGGTGTAGCAATAGAGGGACGCTCAATTCCCTTTATTCTTCCTAACCCAAATAAGGCAGCGGCTACAGCAGCGCCAGTACTACCGGGAGAAACAACGGCATCACACACGCCATCTTTAACTAACCGTGTGGCTACTACAATTGAGGAGTCTTTCTTTTTACGAATCGCAACGGCGGGATGTTCGTGCATTTCAATTACTTCGCTTGCATGCTGAACTGAAATCCCAAGCGACTGCCAGTTACCGCACCGATTTAGAGCTTGTAAAATTTCGTTTTCATTTCCTACCAAAGTAATTTCACATTTATATTCTTTAGCCGCTTCAACGCAACCTAACACAATTTCCAGAGGCCCATAGTCAGTGCCCATAGTATCAACGGCAACTCTCATCAAAAGTCTCCCTTCATTCTTCCAGTGAAACCATTATAAATTTGGCCCGAAACACTTCCTGCTTTTCGTTCCTAGTTTTAACCCAAATAAAATATTTATTGCCTCTTTTTTTTACAAGTTCCGCTTTGGCTATTAATTTTTCACCTTTTTTTATAGGAACCTTGTATTTTATATTAGCTACCCCGGTTACAGCCACCGGTGCATCAATTACCGCCAAAGCAAGCGAATTAGCTTGTGAGAAGACATGATGTCCACGAGCAATCTGGATTTTCTCAAATACCATTTCAGGTGTAACAGTCATGATTGAAATAGCTCTCTTGCCGAGCTCCAAATCAATCAGCTCACCGACTACATCGGTACTAGCGATTGTCTTTGGTTCCTTACGGGCTATCTCGGCCATTTGTTTAGTACGTTCACGCAGTTCAGGTATACCTAATTCAAGACGATCCAAGCGGATAGTTTGAACGCTGACTTTAAGCAACTCAGCTAATTCTTCGTCTCGGATAAAAGGCGAACTATTAATTTTTTCTTGAAGCATTTTTTGGCGTAGTTTTTTTTGCAGTCGCGCCATATTATCACCCACGTTTAGTACCAAGTATTAAAACCAATTTATAACATCTATTATAAGCAGTTAGTACTAAAGAAATCAAGCCATAATTTTAGAAAGCTATTAAAAATCTGTTTAGGATCCGTTCTTTAAAAATAAAACGAGCAAAACGAAATTTCGTTTTGCTCTAATTTAGCTTATTCAGCTGCTTTTACGACTTCCTTACCATCGTAATATCCGCAATCAGGACAAACACGATGCGGCATTTTCAGTTCGTGGCATTGTGGGCATTCAACAAAGCCAGGCACCGATAACTTCCAATTAGCACGGCGGCTATCACGGCGGGCTTTAGACATTTTGCGCTTAGGTACTGCCATTAGTTACACCTCCTTAAAACGTTTAACGGTGAAAATCATCTTTATCCAATAATTGCTGTAGCGCTGCGAGCCTGGGATCAATCACACCTATCTCGCATGCACAAGTAGAGATATTTAAATTCGTACCGCACTTCGGGCATAAACCTTGGCAGCCTTCTTTACAGACCGTCTTTAACGGCTTAGCAAGAATAATGCTTTCGCGCAGCAAATCGCTGATATTGATCTCATCACCATGATAGGTATTGATCTCATCGGATTCACTAACTTTATTGGTTTCCCGAAATTCTTCAATAAAAGGAATTTCAGAACAGGCGGTATATTTTTCTAGGCAACGGTCACACTCAAAGTTTGAAGTAAATTCAATAACCCCGCTAACTTTTAAGCGAAGTCCGTCATTTACAATTTCCCCGGCAGCAACAATAGGGTCATTAATCCAAGTGCTGTCGCTTTCTTCAAAAAGATCAGCGGCGGAAAAACACAAGCGAAAATTTTGAGTTGCTCCAATATTATCTTTGACACGTTGGATGTTAATTTTCATCATTTTCCACCAACCTTCATTAATTATAGCGACCCCCATTATGTTTGTCAAGAAATCAAAGTGGCAGGGATAAATTACCCTACCACACATTATCTAAAAACTATTTTGCGCAGATTTCTTTAGTATCGCGCGCAATTACAAGCTCTTCATTAGTAGGAATTATAAATAGTTTAACTTTAGCGCCGTCTACGCTGATTTCTGTGGCTTTGCCGCGAACGTTATTTTTAACGGGGTCGATTTTAGTGCCAAGGTATTCAATACCAGAACATATTGCTTCACGCATAGATGATGAGTTCTCACCAAGACCAGCTGTAAAGACGATTGCGTCAACGCCGTTCATAGCCGCAGCATAACTTCCGATATATTTACGAACTCTGTAAGCAAACATATCCAACGCTAATTGAGCGCGTTTGTTACCTTCATTTGCTGCACTCTCGATGTCGCGGAAGTCGCTTGATACTCCCGAGATACCAAGAACACCAGATTTTTTATTAATATACTGGTCGATTTGATCAGCGTCCATGTTTTCTTTTTTCATGAGGAGCGGCAGAATTGCAGGATCGACATCGCCGCAGCGAGTTCCCATTACCAAGCCTTCAAGTGGTGTTAGACCCATGCTAGTATCGATACATTTGCCGCCATCAACAGCTGCTACACTGGATCCATTGCCAAGGTGGCAAGTGATAATTTTTAAGTCTTTAATATCTTTGCCCATCATATCTGCTGCAACTTTAGATACAAAACGATGGGAAGTTCCATGGAATCCATATCTTCTTATGCGATACTTTTCATAAGCCTCATATGGCAGGCCATATATGAAAGCATGTTTAGGCATTGTTTGATGAAAAGCAGTATCAAACACACCAACTTGTTCTACACCGGGCATGAGTTCAGCGCAAGCGTTTATGCCAAGAATATTCGGCGGGTTATGAAGCGGTGCCATTTCTATGCACTCTTCCAATGCTTGCATAACTTCCGGGGTAATAAGAACCGAAGACGCAAACTTTTCTGCGCCATGTACAACACGATGGCCGACAGCTGAAATTTCGATCATATCAGTTATAACACCGTGATTTTTGTCCGTCAACGCCTCCGTTACCATTTTGATGGCGATGCTGTGATTTTTAATGTCAGCGTTGATAACAACTTTGTCTTTTCCGGCTGGCTCATGCTTTAAAACCGAGCCCTCAATGCCAATACGCTCGACAAGACCTTTAGCCAAGACCGATTCATCGGTCATATCAAATAATTGATACTTAAGAGATGAGCTACCACAGTTTACAACTAGAACTTTCACTTACTGAATCCTCCCAACATAATCTTGATATGTATTACTTATGAAGCCATTTGACAACATCTTGTTCTTTATTCGACACATGTATTATTTTACCTGCAAAGTTATAAAACTATTAGCGTAAAAAAAGAATTTATTTGTTGAATTGCAGGATTTACTGCCATATATGAGAACTTTTTACCAATATCTTAAAACTTGAGGGATGTAATATGAATACCGTTGGACTTATTGTTGAATATAACCCATTTCATAACGGACATCAGTGGCATATCGAAAGAGCGAGACAAGCGACAGGTTGCAAATACGTTATTGGTGTTATGAGCGGAAATTTCGTTCAACGTGGCGAACCCGCTGTTTTTGATAAATGGAAACGCGCTGAAATGGCAGTAAAATCCGGTGTCGATCTTATTATTGAACTCCCAACAGTCTTTGCAGTACGAAGCGCCCAGTTCTTTGCTGAAGGTGCCGTGCGCCTCTTATCCTCGCTTGGTTTGGTAACTCATCTTTGTTTTGGCGCTGAATCCCCAGATATTCAAACTTTAAATATTATGGCCGATGCTAGCAGCAATGAACAAAATATAGCAAAAATGCAGTTGTTAATGAAAGACGGAATTAGCTACGCTGCCGCACTAGGATCAGTTATTGAAAAACAATGCTCTATTCAACTTGAATCCATAGCATCGCCTAATAATATCCTGGCTGTTGAATATTTGAAAGCTATTAGAAAATTCGCGCCACAGCTTATTCCAATGCCAATTCTCAGAAAACATTCCCGCTATCATGACACTGAGATAAATGCCCCCTTGGCCAGCGCCACCGCCGTCAGAAGGGAGATTATCACAAAGCGGACTATAACTACCAAGGCAGAGCAAGCTATGCCGCAAGACACTGCGAAAATTGTTGGTCAATGTTTAAATGAAGGACGAGGCCCGGTAACATTTTCAGCGTTCGAAAAACCCATTTTAGCGCAATTACGTTTACTTACCCTTAAACAAATAGAAGATTTGCCTGAAGTGTCTGAAGGACTACACAATAAAATCAGCGACGCAGTGCTCAAGGCGACAAGCATAGAACAACTCCTCACCATAATAAAAAGTCGACGTTATCCTTATACTCGTCTGCAGCGAATTCTTATTCACGCTTTAGTTGGTATTACAAAAACCGACATATCCACCTTCGACGAAACTGGTCCGCTTTATGCCAGGGTGTTAGCTTTTAATGCATGCGGCCGTCAGATACTGAAAAAGATGACAGAGACAGCATCCATTCCCAGTATAATAAAAACTGCAGCCCACCTTAACAGCAAACAACGCTCAATCGGCAATCTAACACCGTTTGAGCGTATGCTGGCAATCGACACTCTAGCTACCGACTTATACGTATTAGGAATGCCCAATCCTAACTTGAGCCATGGTGGATGGGATTTTCGCTGTTCACCGCAGTACATTCATCACTATTAATTATCCGTTTGATCTCCGGCATCATATTGCTGGCCGCCTCCTCACCCAGTCTTACGCATTCATCAATAGCTTCAAATGAGCTTGGTGATATATGGGCAATATCAGGCTGTATCAAAATATCACAATTTTTATGACGACGTTTTAAAAGCTCACGTTCCATGATGTCAATGGATTGAATGAGTACATCAAATACATTTGTAATATTACAAACAACCCCTGCATGAGCCAAATCGACAGCTATCACAACATCTGCACCCATTGATCTTGCTATATCAATGGGTGTTGGGTTTAATACAGCACCATCGACCAACATCATATCACCAATTTTGTGCGGAACAAATACCCCGGGTACTGATGTACTCGCTCGTACGGCCTGAGCTACATCTCCCTCAGTAAAAATAACTTCCCGTCCATAGTTGATTTCAGTTGCGACAATTGCTAATGGTATATTAAGGTCCGAAAACTTTTTTTGCTGGGTTAAAAGGCTAATGGTGTTAAGGACTTTATCACCCGAGATTATCCCAAGCTTAGGTATGACAAAATCCAGCCAATATCTTGGTTTAAGATGCTTTGCCAATTTAACAATAGTATCCGGACTATGTCCGGCACAATAAAGCGCGCCAATCATACTGCCTATACTGCAGCCAGCTATAAAATCAATAGGAATATTCTCGCGTTCTAAAACTTTTAAAACACCGACATGGGCGAGACCACGCAAACCACCAGAACCAAGAGCTAAACCTATCTTTAACCTCATATTCCCCCCCCTAGCTCTAATTTACACTTGGTTTTAGTTATATTACCTCTATCCATTCATATATATATAATGTTTACGGCTTAAATTACCGCGTAATTTTTTCAATGCCTGGATAGAGGAGGAGATTATTCTATGAGGCTTTTTGACAGAGGCAAACGTTATCGTTCTCGCCTCCTGGCATACTTCATGGCGTTTGGCACTGTCTTTATCGTCGTAACGATGGTGAAATTTCCGAAAGATGCATTTGACTCAGCAATTATGGGACTTAATCTTTGGTGGAATATCGTCTTTCCATCACTATTGCCCTTCTTCATTCTATCCGAAATTTTAATGGGATTAGGGGTGGTCCACTTTATTGGAGTTCTTCTAGAACCTTTAATGCGTCCACTCTTTAATGTTCCCGGTGTCGGCGCATTCGCAATGTCAATGGGCCTCGCATCTGGTTATCCAATGGATGCAGTAATAACTTGCAAATTCCGCAAAAATCAACTATGCAGCGCGGTCGAAGCCGAGCGCCTTTTGTCTTTTACTAACACTGCCGACCCGTTGTTCATGGTTGGCGCCGTCGCTGTCGGTATGTTTGGCATGCCAGAATTAGGCATAACAATTGCATTAGCTCACTACATATCAAGTTTCTTAGTAGGCATAATTTTCCGTTTTCACGGCCTGAATCGGGATAGGTATGAGACTCCCAAAAGGAATACTGAGCAAAAAGGCAACATTATCGTTCGCGCCTTTCGCGCTCTATACAATGCCCGCCAAGAAGATAAGCGATCACTAAATCAACTGCTCGGCGATTCTGTCAAAAGCTCAATGAATACTATTTTGCTTATTGGCGGTTTTATTATATTGTTCTCGGTTTTCTTGCGCATCCTATCGGTTGTTGGTGTAACTGCTTTTCTAGGTACTTTCTTTGCTGCTTGCCTCAGCACGTTTGGCCTAAGCGAAAGTCTATCCCCAGCTTTGGTTAGCGGATTATTTGAACTTGACCTAGGTGCTATGGCTGCCAGCCAGGCCGATGCCCCGCTTATTGAAAAAGTTGCGATTGTCAGCGCGATAATCGCATGGAGCGGACTTTGTGTGCATGGTCAAGTAGCTAGCATCGTAATAGAGTCAGGCATTAGAATGACACCTTACATGGTTGCCAGATTCTTGCATGCATTATTGGCAGCTCTACTTACAGTTGTATTATGTGAACCCGCCCAAAGTGCAGCAAAAGTGTTTACAATGCCAGTAATGCTTAATATGGGAAATACAAACACTCTTGCTTTTTGGCTAGCAAGATTAGAGCAAATCGGTTACCAGTTAATAATCTTGACAGCAATCTTAATAACGGTATCAATCGCTATTCATATTACCAGAAGTTTGTATTTTTATATAAAAAGATAACTTATGATGCTTGATTTTTTTGATTTTGCTGACTTTGCTGATAAAGCTCATTATGGCCGGCGCGAACAACTTCTAGCGCCCTCTCTAGATTAGCCTCTAAATGCTTAAAAACATCATCTGCATAGCCAACTGCGTCACTTTGTAGACTGCGGGCTGATTTTTGAGCCTCAGCGATTATACCGCTGGCGCTCTCTTGCGCTTGTTGGGTAATTACATTCTCATCGGTAAGTTTCATAACGTAATTTTTTGCTTGATCAATTATATTTTGCCCTTCTTTATGGGCGTCATCCAAAATGCGTTTGCGTTCGCTAATAATACGCTTTGCCTCAGCTATATCACTAGGTAGCGCTTCACGTAAATCATCGATAATTCTTGCCAGATCATCTTCTTCGACAATCCTTTTATTGGTAAAGGGAACCCTCGATGCATCAATAAGCAGATTTTCCAGTTCTTCTAAAATCTCATCAATACTCATATTTTCCTCCCCCAACAATACTTCATGAAGTTTGATAACGCTTTTTCATCTCAATTTCGACACATTCCGGGACTAACCCTTTTATGCATCCGCCAAATTGCGCCAATTCTTTGACACCACTTGAACTTAAAAAAGAATACTCACTACTAGTCATCATAAACACTGTTTCAATATCTGGGTCAACTTTTTTTATTAATAAGGCTCTCTGGAATTCATATTCAAAATCGATTAACGCCCGTAGACCCCTAACAATTATTTTTGAATTCTGCTGCTTAACATAGACGTTAAGCAAGCCAGAAAATGAATCAATACGAACATTCTTAAGATGCTTAGTCGATTCTTCTAATAAGTAAACCCTTTCAGCCATATTAAAAAGGGGTTTTTTACTAGGATTATGAAAAACGGCAACAATGAGCTCATCAAACATTGTACTTGCTCGCTCAAAAACATCAATATGACCATTTGTTACTGGATCGAAACTACCGGGACATATTCCAATTCGCACAATAATACCTCCATTTCATAAGGTGAGAAAACTAACTAATGTCTCGCCGTATTTTTCGGTCCTTTTTACTTTAAGTTGGTTAAACTCTCCCCTTATTTGCTCATGATTCGAATGTTCTACTACAATGATACCTTCTACCGACAAAATATTGCTGGTATCAATTTTGGTTAGTACCATTTCAACAAGGCCTTTATTATAAGGCGGATCACAAAAAATCAGTTCAAAGCGCTTGTTTTCCTTAATTAGCCAGTCTAGACCATAAAACACATCACTTTTTAAAACCACTGCTCTATCATTAAATTTAGTAAGATCAATGTTGTCGCGAACTAAGTTTACGCTTGCCGAACTTTTATCAATAAACAAAGCTGATGCAGCACCTCGACTTAAGGCTTCAAGCCCTAGATTTCCAGTTCCGGCAAACAAGTCTAGTACATTAGTGTTAGCTATGAATGGCCCTAAAATATTAAATACAGACTCTTTAACACGGTCACTAGTCGGTCGCGTTTCCATCCCGCGTGGCGTTTTTAGCCGTGTCCCCTTGGCGCTACCGGTAATTATTCGCATATCTACCCCACATTACCTGTGAATTTTTAACATATTTGGACATAACACATTTCATTATACTACTTTAATCAAACCAAAAAAAGCAACAATCTGTAAGATTTTACAGGAAAAATGGAAAACTAAGAGAAATTCTATTTTATACTTCGGATTCAAAATTTTATCTAATAACCCTAGATAAATCAAGGCTATTCTCGTCAGTTGATTAATATCGCTTGAGGTGTTTAATGCTTAAACGGTCCATAGGTTATTTGTTAATAATTTTTGCGTTATTATCCATTAATATAATGGTGCAAAGTATTTGTAAAAACATCAAAACTGTCACTCCTGTTGAAGGACTAAATTATAAAAACTATTGGTTGAAGGTTATCGTACTTCCTCTCGATAGCCGACCAGCATGTACCAATTTTGTTGAGAGACTAGGAGCAATTTCTGGAATTGAGATAATCCTCCCGCCGTCGGAAATTTTAGATAATTATAAAACGCCAGCTGATAAAAACGCTCTTCGAATTTGGTTGAAAAATGAGGGGAAGAATGCTGATGCGGCAATAGTATCCGTCGATATGCTCACCCACGGGAGTTTGCTGGCCTCTCGTTTATCGGCCGGCAGTCCTGAAGATAACCAAGCTGTCCTTGAATTATTAAAAGCGATCCATAAAGAAAATGACAATCTAAAAATCTATGCTTTTAATATAATTCCCCGTTTACTTCTAGCTGATAGCAAGGAAAACTCCGTATATCAAAAAAATGTTTTTAAATACTCGGTATTAAAAGATCAAGTATACACTTTCGAAAATCCCTCTGATATCGAAAAACTATCTGAACTCGAAAATCAAATCCCACCGCATGTTTTATCACGCTATAACGATTTGTATCAACAAAATGTTAAAATCAATACTGAGCTCGCGCACTTAGTTGAAGAAGGAGTCATCACTTGCTTGGTCATTGGCCAAGACGATGGATACCCCTTTGGAATTCCTAATATAAGCAAGAAACAAATTCAGCACTATGTTAGTCAATTGTCTAGCAGAGATAGAATTATCATTACACGCGGCACTGACGAAGTCGCTTTATCGCTGCTCGGAAGAATCGTAACAGACTTTAGCAGTCATCACCCTCGTGTATTTGTAATGTATTCAGATGAGAATGCTCCGCGAGTTACAATGCCCTATATGCCTAATACCGTGGCAACAACGGTAAGGGAAAAAATTTTCCTTACCGGTTGTCAGGAAACTAATGATATAAATACAGCCGACTATGTTCTCTATGTCCACATCGGCACCGATAAAAATATAGATAATCTGCCCGAAATGGCTAAACAGCTTAATGATTTACTCAATAATGGCTATAAAGTAGCATTAGTAGATTTAAGTGAAAACTTTTACGCTAGCCAGACGCTTTTTCCTCATTTAGATAAGAAAAATGCAGTTGTAACAAAGCTTATAGCGTATGCCGGCTGGAATACCACAAGTAATTCGGTCGGTACAGCAGTAACGCAGGCTTTAGTTTTCACTGACGGATTAAAAAGATACCATTCTGCTTATGATATAGTTAAGCTACATCAAGATAATCTAGAATTTCTAACTTCAAGATTCCTCGATGATTGGTACTTCCAAAAGAATATCCAGGACATCATTAATAGTCATCTCAAGGATCGTAAGGCTGACCCCTACAACCTGAATGGTGTTTACGCACAAACAAACCGCCTGGTAAGCACTCTTATGCAAAACCAGGCTCAGATCCTGTATCATGACTATTTTTATAACCACCCTATTTTAATTAAGACACCAGATGGACTAAAAAAATATTATATAACTGACCTTAATGTGGAAGCTCATCTACCATGGGAGCGAACTTTTGAAATTTTTATCAATACTAAATTATCCTATGGTCTTTATCAATGACGGTAAAATATCACAGAAAACAGTTGACAATAATGCCCTCTCTGTGTATACTTAATAACTGTGATAACAAACTGTTTTGTGTAATCTTACGATTATATAGGGGCGTAGCCAAGTCGGTAAGGCAACGGACTTTGACTCCGTCATGCGTTGGTTCGAGTCCAGCCGCCCCTGCCATCTTTACTTCGGGATGTGGCTCAGCTTGGTAGAGCGTTCGGTTCGGGACCGAAAGGTCGCAGGTTCGAATCCTGTCATCCCGACCATTTAAATTATATAACCCAAATATAAAGACATAAGCTTCAGCTACATCCGCAAGGACCTGGCGCAGCTTATGTCTTTTATAATGCCTAAAATATTCTAAGCCGCCGGTAATGTCAAACCGGCGGCTTCTTCTTATAATTCTTCAGTTCTGTCTTTCTTAGCGTTGGCAATAATTGTCTCTGCAATCCGCTGCGGAACTTCTTCGTAATGTGAGAAGCTCATATCATAGTTGCCCCGGCCCTGGGTTATTGATCGCAAATCGACGGTATATCTGAACATCTCTGAGAATGGAACTTGAGCTTTTACTAAACTCATTCCTTTACCAACCGGTTCCATACCTAATACGCGGCCACGTTTCCCATTGAGGTCTCCTATGACATCACCCATGAAAGACTCCGGTACATTTATCTCAACATTGCAGATGGGTTCTAATAACACAGGCTTTGCCTGAAGAGCTCCTTTCCTCAACGCCCCTGAACTAGCGATTTTAAAGGCCATTTCTGAAGAGTCTACTGTATGATATGAGCCATCGTATAGTGTAACCTTAACGTCAACCATCGGATAGCCAGCTAATATTCCTCCATTTAGTGCTTCGCGTACACCTTTTTCGACCGCAGGAATATACTGGCGCGGTACAGCGCCGCCAAAGATAGAATCCACAAATTCGAACTGTTTACCTGGCTCCAGCGGATCAAGTTGGAGCCAGACATGGCCAAACTGTCCATGTCCACCGCTTTGTTTCTTATGCTTACCCTCAACTTTAACAGAGCCACGAATGGTCTCACGATAAGGAATTTTAGGATCGCGCAGCAGTACATCAACACCGAATTTACGTTTCATGCGCTCTGCAAGAATATCGGTATGCAGTTCACCCATCCCACTAACTAACAACTGGGCAGTTTCAACATCTTTACGGACTTTGAAGGTTGGATCTTCATCCATTAAACGGTTCAAGGCATTTGAAATCTTATCTTCATCGCCTTTATTCTTAGCCTCGATACACATAGTAAACATTGGCTTGGGATATGATATCGACTCATAAACTACTGGCTTATCTTTATCGGCAAGTGTATCACCGGTAGTGGTTTCTTGCAATTTCGCAACGACTACAATATCGCCGGCATGTGCACAAGTCAGTGGATCTTGTGTCTTACCGCGTAGCGTGAAAATACTACCAATACGTTCAATTTTTTCTTTTGAAGCATTATATAGCATGCTGTCGGGTTTCATTGAACCAGAGAGAACCCTTAGGTAACTCAACCTGCCCACAAACGGATCAGCAGTTGTCTTAAACACGATAGCCGAAAACGGGTCTGTGATCTTGCGTTCTACTGTTTCCTTGCTTACAGGATGCATACCCATAGCGACTTTACTATCCGGTGAAGGAATATATGCTAAAACTGAGTCTAGTAATTGCTGTATACCAATATTTTTTAAGGCTGATCCACAGAGAACCGGGAATATTTTGGCGTCTGCAATTCCTTTTAACAGTCCTTTTTTTAGTTCATCATCACTTAATTCTTCTCCATCTAGGTATTTTACCAGTAAATCATCATCAGTTTCAGCAACAGCCTCAATTAGGATTTGCCTGCTTTCCAATGCACGTTCGAGTAAATCTTCAGGAATGTCACTTTCAGTAGATTTATTGGTTTGGGACCAAGTTATTGCTTTCATCTTAATTAAGTCAACAATACCTTTGAAAGAATCTTCCGCCCCAATTGGCAGCTGCAGAGGGACAACGCTCGTCGACAGTCTTTCTTTCATAGAATCAAAAACACTGAAGTAATCGGCATTCTCACGGTCCATCTTGTTGATAAAGCCAATGCGAGGCAAGGAAAGCTCGTCAGCATATTGCCAAACCTTTTCTGTTTCCACCTCGACGCCTGAGGCCGCGCATAAAACGACCAAAGCACTATCAACTGCCCGTAAAGTACCTTTAACTTCAGCTACAAAGTCCGCATATCCGGGGGTATCAACGAAATTTATCTTGTGATCACGCCACTCACAAGGAGCAAGTGCCGCGCTGATGGTAACTTTCCGTTTTACTTCTTCAGGTTCAAAGTCCGTTGTGGACGTCCCGTCATCTACACGGCCTAGACGATTAATCGCACCTGAGTTAAATAAGAAAGCTTCCGCCAACGAAGTCTTTCCCGCCCCACCGTGGGCAACAATACCAACATTTCTTAGCCCGTCACTTCTGTACTCTTTCAATTAATATCCCTCCTATATGCTTAGATTAACTTGAACCACACATAGCGTGACTCATGGTGTAAATTGCATGTTTTAGAAATTCTCTGTTTACTGGAAATATTCCTTCTTTTCAGTCAATTTATTCGCGTATTAGTATAAATTTGGTAAAAATATTCTAATGGGCTTAAAAAATAATAACCGCCTTCTCAGGCGGCTATTATTTTTTAGTATTTAACTTTTGTTACAAATCGCACGCATCATTCTTCTAAAAGGTTTGGGCACCCGTAAAAGGTATACCTTCAACGCTTTCACCACGCTCGCCCCCTTGTCACTATGCAGTACAATGTCGTTATAATCTATGTCAGGAGCTTGCATTTCGTGTCAATAGTTAATAAATTTCATTTACATTTGTTCAAAACGCATTAGAACAAAACATAAATCTGATAGTCTATTTAAGGTAATCACAATAGACTCATCAACTGGCTCAGCTTTTGCTAAACGGAGCACTTGGCGCTCTGCACGGCGTGTGATCGTCCGTGCCATATCAAGCGCAGCCCCTGCCGGGGTATCTCCGGGAATAAGAAATTCTTTCAAAGGCGGAAGCCTTTCTTCAAAAGAATCTATTATCTTCTCAAGTAGCTCCACCTGTACGTTTGTAATATAAGTAGCTTTGTCGCCCTTGCTGGCAAGTTGAGCCATAACCATCATTAATAATTTTTGCGATTTAACAATTGTTTCGGAAACATCCTGTTTTTTACAAAATGCTCTGGCTAAACCTAGGGCCGAAGTTATTTCATCAACTGTTCCATAAGCCTCAACTCTTAAGCTGTCTTTATCTACGCGTTCGCCGGTTAACAGGCTAGTAATCCCCTTATCTCCCGTTTTCGTATAAACTTTCATTTTTCCACCTCAATAAAAACATTATCAGCATTAACTATTACTTCTGCTGCTGCAAATAATCCTTAGCCAACTGATGATATTCTATTGCTGACTTACGAATTGCTTCAACTTCTTGGTTAGTTAGCGTTCGAACGACCTTACCTGGTACACCCATAACCATTGAATTAGGCGGTATTACTTTACGTTCAGGTACAACCGACCCAGCCGCAATAATACAGTTATCACCAATCTGAGCATAACTCAAAATGACTGCTCCCATACCAACTAGGCAATTGTTACCAATAATACAGCCATGAACTATTGCGCCATGGCCGACAGTTACATAGTCCCCAATTTCACAGGGATAGTCGTGCATTACATGGACGGTTGAATTATCTTGAATATTTGTATACTTCCCAATAAGAATAGGATGCGTATCACCGCGCAGCACTGTGTTGTACCAAATACCGGAGTTTTCCCCAATCGTAACCTCGCCGATCACTCTGGCACCTTCAGCAACAAAAACAGTCGGATCAATTTTGGGTATTAAATCTTTATAAGGCATTATTTTTTTTGAAGACACTACGTTAACAACTCCCTGTATTGATTAAAATCAAGATCTTTTATGATAGCAATAATCAGGCGCACCGCCGCCTCATAATCATCACGGTGGATAATACTGTTGTGACTATGAATATAGCGTGTCGGAATGCTAAGAACCAAACTTGGTACGCCCTGGTTGTGAACATGAATCTTACCGGCGTCAGTTCCGCCGCCCTCTGTAAATTCCAACTGATATGGGATATTATTCTTTTCTGCAACATCAATAACGAAGTTTCTCAATTTTGTATGAGGAATCATGCTGGCATCATAGATCGCAATAGCAACACCTTTACCCAGTTTACTCGACGCCAAATCTTCAGTTACACCTGGAGTGTCGCCCGCCACACAGGTGTCAACGGCAAAAGCAATATCCGGGTTTATAACGTTGCTGCTAGTCTGAGCACCACGCAACCCAACTTCTTCTTGGACAGTACCGACACCATAAACTGTATTAGCATGCATTTCATTTTGCAATTTTTCCAACACTTCTGTAATAATTGCACAGCCAATACGATTATCCCAAGCCTTGGCCATCAGGAATTTTTCGTTGGCCATAACGGTGAATTCGCTGTAAGGCGCAATTGGATCGCCAGGTCGTACACCAAATCGCGATCTTGCCTCCTGTTCGTCGGCAGCACCAATATCAATGAACATTTCACGCTTCTTTACAACCTTTTTGCGTTCCTCTGGTGTTAGAATATGCGGCGGCTTACTGCCAACTATTCCTGGAATATTTCCTTTAGATGTCAATACCGTTACTCGCTGACCCAGCATTACCTGTTCCCACCAGCCACCTAGCGTAGTAAATCTTATAAATCCTTCTTTGGTTATAGTTTTAACCATAAACCCAATCTCATCCATATGAGTGGCAAGCATTATCTTGGGTTCAGCGAGACTACCTTTTTTTGCAAAAATCACGCTGCCGATCTTATCGTAAGAAATCTCGGTTATATGGCTGAGCTTTTTCATCATTAAATCTTTTACTGGCTGCTCAAAACCCGATACACCTGGTACTGTAGATATTTCTTTTAACCAATTCAGCGTTTTATCCATAACATATCCTCCTCTAATTAAAAGCCGTGGCGGCTCTATCTACAGTATATTGTACGGTAATTGTTTTTTGTATTCAGTCGCTACTTTTCCAAACGGTTTTTGATTGCTTGGAGCATACTCATGCAGTTCTCGCGAACCTTCTTTTTTAAGATAGGGTTTAACAGGCCAGCTATCATTGGTATACCAAATTCAAAATCTACCGTTAATTTGATTTCAGTACCGTTTTCAAGCGGCGTCAAAATCCACTCACCCTCAAATTTTTTAAGATCTCCTTCAATTTGCCGATAGGTAATATGCATATTCTCATCATCAAAAGTATCAAGCTCAATCCATTTAATGACTCGACCGTCTACATTTGACACCCATCTAGTTTGAGTAGTGTTGGCATTGCGCTCAATTATCTCAACGCTTTCTAAGTCGTCCATAAACTCTGGGTATTTATCCATTTCCTTTAAAATTGGATATACTTCATCGGGTTTTGCTTTAATCGGTAATGTTACTTCAACGTATGGCACAGTTTTCCCCTCCCTTAAAAATCTTCAATCATTTCCTGAGCTTTTTCTACAGCATCAGCAACTACTTTTAGAACAATATCAATTTGCTCACGGCCGATAATAAGCGGCGGTTCAATCCGGATTACTTTTGGGTTGTTAAGTGTATAAGCTACCAGCACCCCATTGTTGACAAGTTCGCTCATCATAAGACCGCCTATACCTTCCTTGGTAAGTTCAATACCAATCATCAGACCCTTGCCGCGCACTTCTTTGATTACGTCGCCGAAAGACGCCTGGATCTTCTTGAGACCTTCAATAAAATATGCGCCTTCCACAGCCGCGCGCTCAGAAAGCTTATCTTCCTTAATAACTTCGATTGCAGCAATTGCTGCGGAACAAGCTAGAGGATTTCCGCCAAAGGTTGATGTATGGAGGAACGGGCTTGTTATATATTTTTCCCAGACACTAGCTTTGGCTGTAAAAGCCCCAATCGGCATAACTCCGCCCCCAAGGGCCTTGGCCATAGTAATGATATCAGGAACGACATTATAATGGTCGACAGCAAACATTTTACCGGTGCGCCCGAGTCCGGTCTGAACTTCATCACAGATTAACAGTGCACCATATTCGTCACATAACTGTCTGACGGCCGGCAAATAATTATCATATGGTACAATTATACCGCCCTCACCTTGAATTGGTTCAATGATTACAGCTGCAGTGTCATGATCAATTTCCTGCTTCAAAGTCTGAATATCGTTGAAGGGTACATGACTGAACCCGGATAAGAGCGGTTGGAACGGTTCCCTAAACATGTCGCGCCCCGTTGCAGTAAGTGCTCCTAGCGTTTTACCATGGAATGAGTTAACAGTAGATATAACCTTAGAACGACCGGTATGAACGCGAGCCAGTTTTAAAGCACCCTCTACTGCTTCAGCGCCGCTATTAACAAAAAAGCTGAATCGCAAATCGCCTGGTGTAATTCCTGCTAACACTTCCGCTAAATCGGCCATTGGCTTATCAAAAAGCACCTTGCTAGACAGCGGCATAGTATCAAGCTGACGTTTAACTGCCTCGACTACCTTGGGGTTTCTATGCCCTAAACTAAACACACCGTAGCCGCCTAAACAGTCGATATATTCCTTGCCATCAATGTCACGGATAATTGTTCCCTCAGCTTCCCATTCAATTGTTGCCAATCCCATAAAACGGAATAAACGAGCAACTGCAGGATTTATGTATTTTTCATATTTTTCGATCGTCTCTGAGACTATTAAACCTTTATCCAATTATTTGCACCCCCAGCTAAAAATAGCACATATTGGTATTTGTTTCTATTATAACAGATGAAATCCTTTTTTAGTCTACAGAAATTGAGATTTCAAACCTCCAAGAGACGGCGTGAAACGGCAAATTGTAAAGATTATGCTATAATTATATAAAACAATTATGCAGAGGTAATTTATGAGCAAAATATTAACTGAACAACTGGAGGCCGGTTTCATCTTTGGTGACGCCAGTACCGAGGAATACGTTTATATGCCGGGTGGTGAGATTGGTGCATCTGATCCGTTATGCGTTATTGAAAAAGGTAATTCTTGCAATGACATCAGCCTAGAGGAAGCAATTGATTTAATTTTGCGGCTGACATTAAGACCAGTCAGACACCCCCGTTTAGGCACAAAATCCTGTTGAGCGCAGCTCCAACTTCAATCACCCCTCGGGTACATAACGTCTTTTTCCTTACCGAACACGTAAAGTTAGACTTTCGCTATCTTGGCATATAACCCGTCCCCCTATTTCTTTATAGCACTTCATTTTAAAGGCAACTCCGGTGTTAGCAATTATAGTTTTTAGCCTTTAAACTTGTCATGGCATAGAATATTGTGGGGGTGAATTTTAGTGGCCCATTCTATTGTTATTGACTTATCTGATCGAAAATTATATCTCTTTAAAAATGGAAGCTTACTAAAATCTTATCCTGTTGGTGTCGGAAAAATGTCTACCCCGACCCCGGCTGGAAACTACTATATTGCCAACAAACGACCCAACCCAGGCGGTCCGTTTGGAGTAATGTGGATGGGGCTAAGTCTACCTCACCATGGTATTCATGGTACTAATAACCCTGGCTCAATTGGCGGTTATGTGTCTAAAGGATGCATCCGAATGTATAACCGCGATATTATGGAATTATCTAAAATGGTTACGGTCGGTACACCCGTAAAGATTGTTCATTAAAAAGCAATTCCAGCTCTTTGAACTTAAATTTAAAACCGCACGCGAATAATTCATAAATAACAGCCAACCTTCTAATAATAACTGTAAATGACTTGTAATTAGGAGGTTATAATGAAAACTATTCGTATTAAGTACCTTATATCTTACGCTGTTGTTATACTACTCTCTTGCAGCGTGCTCTTGGGGGGCTGTACAAATAATATGACGCCTGTAAACCCTGCGCCAAGCACTCCGGCACCTGGTAACCCACCGTCGAAACAATTTAATGAAAATGAATTTAAGGTCATTTATAATTACGGTGATACCGGTCCGGTCCAGCTCTCAAATAATAATATTGTAATGAAGATTGGTCAACGACTTATACTTGAACCTGCTCCAGGTCTTACTAAAACTACCCGCTTCTCATCTTCCGGTGCAGACTTTATCGGCAATATTATGAAAAAAGAGGAAGAGAAAGACACTGGCCGAGTCGTATTTACAGCTACTAGCCCAGGCAAAGGTAAAGTTCAGATTATCCCTAACACTACTGATACCGATAGAGCTGTTGACCTTTGGGTAACAGTTGTCCAATAACTTTATACAAGACGCAAGGCCGGAAAATATCCGGCCTTTATCATTTAAATCAATTATTTAGCGCTTTCTCTAAATTAACGAGATTCTCCCGCATTATTATTATATAGTTTTTGCCTTCCTTAAACTCCTGCTCTGTCAGGTTTTCAAGGGGATTTAAGACCAACAAGCCAGCCCCTGTTTCATTTGCAATTGTTTCAGCTAATTTTTGACCTAGGAGTGTCTCAAAAAAAATGTATTTAACTTGGTTTTCCCTACAAAACTTTACAACTTGGGCCATTCTTTCAGGAGTTGGCTCTGAGTCTGGTGATAAGCCCATAATCCCAGTCTGTTTTAGATTATATCGGTTTGCCAAATAACCGAAAGCAGCGTGGCTTGTTATGATATCTCGGCGCTTAACATTGGCAAGCACAGTTTTATAGTCGTTATCAAGTTGGTCGAGTTCTTTTGCGAAACGGTCAGCATTTCGCTCATAATATTCTTTGTTAGCAGGATCAACTTCACAAAGTGCTTTAGTAATGACCTTTAATTCATGCTTAGCAAGAATCGGATCCAGCCAAGTATGTACATCGTTTTGATGCTGATGTTCATCTTTTTCTGCAGTATGACTAATTAAACCCTTACTAACCTCAACTGACTTAACTCCGCCTAACACTTCTTTAGCCAATAGTTTATCGACTGCTTCCAACCCAGCCCCATGATATACAAACAATTTAGAAGACTTAATTCTGATTAAATCTTGAGCCGATGGCTCCCAGTCATGGGGTTCTACGCCCGGTGAAATAAGCATATCGACTTGCACCTTATCACCGCCAACCTGACGGGTGAACTCGTAAAGAGGATAAATAGTTGTAACAATATTAATTCTATCATTTGGAGATTGTATAGGCGTACTTTGGTTACTGCAACCAGCTAACCCTAAACTTATCAAAAGCAGCGAAATAATTCCAAACTGTAGAATTTTCATTTATTATACCTCCTAAAACAGTTGAATTACATTGCAGCGCGACATTTACGGCAGTATCCGTAAAATTCAAAAGCATGCGAAGTTATTTTAAAGCCGCTTTTCTCAGCTTGCACCAAGTCTTCATTCTTGATTGGACAAAAGTCTAAGCATTCAGCCTTGCCGCAGGTTAAACAAACTAAATGATGATGATGATCATGTTTCTCCCCACTAACAATTTCGAACAGATTGCCCTCACGCCCCCTAGTTTTTATTTCATATACTATATCAAGTTTTACTAGCAAGCTTAGATTTCGATAAATAGTATCTAGACTCATATCAGGAAGGCTTGTTTTTACATAGGCTAGCACTTTATGCGCTGTAGTAAATTGACCGCTTTTAATAAGTGCCTCAATAACTGCTCTGCGTTGCGGCGTTATCTTATAGCCATTACGGCGTAAAATGGTAATAACCCTTTCCATTAAGGAACCCTCCTAAATAATATTATTACTATTTACGATTTTACTGTATTTATACTAAAACTTTCAAGACTAAATAAAAACCTCTAATAAAATAGCCCTGCTTTCGCAGGGCTACTTTATACAAATCTTATTTAAACATCATAATTCAACCGGTTCGTAGCGAATTTCCCATGTCAGTGTACCTTTACGGCTAGAATCTTTAAAAATCCGCCTTTCATGCATGCTGTATCCTAATATTGAAATGTCAACAGCCCTTTGGTTAGATAAAATTCTTTTATCTGTTGTACCTGGATAAATCTTTTCAATCTGTCCATTCTCCCATACAATCTTAATCATTGATTTTTCGGCATTATTACCAGTTGCCTGAAAGTTAGTAATAACAATGTTTTGGGCAAAACGACCTGCAATAGCCTGCTTAAACTCTGCTTTTCCTTCGAAAGCAACGTCAGTTCCACGAAGAATCAGAAGAGGCGGGAGAGGTTTAATAATTACAGTATCGGATGGAATAGTTGGATTTAATGAATTAGAGGGAGACCGAGTTGAAATTTTCCCTGTTTCAGAAAAAAGTAAAAAGCCACTTACCAGTAGTATTAGCATTGTAAGTGCACCAATCATAAAGTGTTTCCACTGTTTTGACATATACGGTCTCACCTCCTCTTATGTTTTATCTTATTATTGACGAAATTCAATATTATTCACCCTGTCTAATTGTATTTTATAATTTGTTTGGATATGGCAATCTATTAATATAAATTTCGCGGCGTTCTAGCAATATCCCTTTTGCCATAAGTTGGCGGACTCTGAGCTAGTCAGATACATTAGAGCGTAAACCTAAATTAATTATTACCCTGGAAATAATTGTAATTAAAATAAAAGACGACCTATAGTGTTTTCTCTATTACGTCTTTAATTTTTATTTATCAGAAATAATCCAATTAAACAAAATACTACCCCAAATAATTTATTAAATCCAAACCCTTCTTTATAAAAAATAATCCCAACTGGAATTAACATAATTGCTAATAAAATATTCGCCACTAAAGACCCTACGCTTATATTCCATCCTGAGCGATATGCCATCAAATATCCAAACTCAAGACCGACAATTGAAACGCCTAAAGCCAAGCTTGTCCAATTCAGCTCTTTTACAGACTGCAAAAGTGTTTTATCAGCAGAATTCACCAAAAAAGCAATAGCAGTCAACATTGCAGCTGTAAAGTAGGTAACAAGCAGTGCAGTAAATGGATTTACACTCTCCGGAGTTGATTTTTGGCAAACATTGTATAGAATATTTGATAAAACTATAAGAATAATAGAAAACACATACATAAGAATCCTCCTTGGGGATATTTCAAGCTAGCCGCTTATCCTTACAATTCAGTATTAATTATAACAATTGTGAATAATATCTCAGCTGCATTAATCTAAATGATTCTTTTTTTAAGTGAATTAAATCTAATTATAATTCCTACACTATTTACTAAAGGGGGTCGTATCATGCCGTTTTACCGTGGTTTTATAAATAACAAAGAAACAGGAGAGTATGTGGCTGGGTCTACCTTGGTTCTCTGTAGGAACCAATACCACTCGTTCTTCAGGCATGCCAATACTTGACCAGAAGTTGCATATTGAAAAATTTAATAAACTAATGTAGATCTTTGGGAGGTGATACAATGTCAAAAAATAATTCAAATGATTCATTAGAGCAAAAAAAAATTAAGAAACAAAACCGGAATCTCAAAAGACAAGATATAAGCGGCGATAAACACCTTACTGGCCCTAATCATCCATCGACATAAGAGCAGCGCAAGCTGCTTTTTAAATTTATTTATGTGCGATTAACACTGTAAAAATATAAAAGAGTCCGCGTTTCAGCGAACTCTTGATCTACAATAATATACAACTGGTCGGAGCGACACGACTTGAACGTGCGGCCTCTACCACCCCAAGGTAGCGCTCTACCAAGCTGAGCTACGCCCCGACATCTGCCAAACAGCAATGCTGACTGACAAAAAATATTTTACCTTAAATTTGCTAATATGTCAACTATGATTTTCTTGACACGCTGCTGCTCCACTTTGGTCAATAGTTAAGGTGATATATCTAGCCTGGATGTCTTTTTGAGCAAAGGCTGCAACCATTGCTACACCGATTTTATCAGGATCTTTGTCAGTATACGCCATTATACAGGGTCCAGCACCACTTATTGTCGCTCCATACGCACCGAAATTAAGGGCGGCTTCAAACACTTCTTTCGTTCCTGGGATAAGGCTCTGACGATATGGCTGGTGTAATTTATCATCGAGTGCATAGCATAAATGATCAAATTGACCACTGCACAAGGCACCAATGAGCATACCGGTTCGACCAACATTAAAGACGGCATCTTTTAAAGGTACCGAAGCTGGCAATACTTGACGGGCTTTATGAGTAGATAATGTAAACTCCGGCACGGCAACTACCATTAACAATTCTTGATGTGGGACAAAGCGTAAGCAGTGCGGCTTACTATCTCTAGTTACACTTATAGTGATACCTCCGAAAATAGCGGGAGCAACGTTATCAGGATGACCTTCAAGAGCAGTCGCCATTTCAAAAATCTCCTGTCGGCTCAACAGATTTCCGGTAGCCTCATTGGCAGCGACAAGACCACCGACAATGGCAGCAGCACTACTGCCAAGTCCACGTGACAACGGAATATTATTAACCATTTTCAGGTTTATGCCATAATTAAGGCAATTTACCCGCTCCAGCACAGTGCGTACGGCTTTAACAGCAATATTGCGGTCATCAGTTGGAATAATTTCTTCACCTTCACCAGATACAACGATGTTACAGCATTTGCTATCTTCACACAACTCAAGGTCAATATAATTGTATATTGTACAGGCAATTCCCACTGAATCAAAGCCAGGACCACAATTGGCGGTAGTTCCTGGAACACTGATATGTGCTTTCATAATAACTTCTCCTCTAATTATGCCTTATGATACCACTCTAATAATGTTTTTAACTTCGTTAACTACCGACATACCCTTTATTGTGTCAATGGCTAATCTAATATTAGCTTCTGAAACATAGTACGTTATAAGGACGATTTCAGCGCAATTATTTACTTTACGTTTTTGGATGACAGAGTTCAAGCTAACTTGCTGAGCGCCAAACGCACCAGCAATCGCTGCCAAGACACCTGGTTTGTCGTCTACTAAAATTCTTATATAGTAAGGTGATTTCGTTTGCTTGATATTGCATAATTTTTTCTCGTCAAAACAAGTGCAAAGGATGCGTCCATTGACGTTATGCATCATATTGCGGGCAACGTCAATAATATCAGCCGTAATTGCGCTAGCTGTCGGCATTTGTCCTGCGCCTCGGCCGTAAAACATTGTTTCACCGACTGCGTTACCGCGAACATAGATAGCATTAAATACGTCATTGACTGTTGCTAGCGGATGATCAGAAGGAATAAACGCTGGATGAACACGGACGTCTATGCCATTTTCATCTTCTCGACCAATCGCTAATAATTTAATCACATAGCCAAGCTCAGTGGCATATTCAATATCTTGTTTAGAAATCTTAGTAATCCCCTCGACATATACATCGTCGAGCGCCACTCTGGTTCCAAACGCAATTGAAGATAATATCGCTAACTTGCGAGCTGCATCGAAACCACCGACATCGGCGGTGGGATCAGCCTCAGCATAACCTTTCGCCTGTGCTTCGGCCAGTACATCAGCAAAATCCATTTTTTCGTTGGTCATTTTAGTAAGCATATAGTTAGTAGTCCCATTTACGATACCCATTACTTCAGATATTTCATTAGCCGCTAAGCACTGTTTTAAGGGTCTGATAATCGGAATACCGCCCCCAACGCTGGCTTCAAACATTAGGTCGACATTTGATTCCTCAGCAGCTTCAAATAACTCCTTGCCATACTTAGCGACAACGTCTTTATTAGCAGTAACAACATGCTTTCCCGCGCGGAGGGCTCTTAATATATAATCTTTGGTTGGGTTTTCACCGCCCATAACTTCAACTATTATATCAATCTCCGGGTCGTTTATTATTTGCTCGTAATCTGTAGTAATATTGCCGCTAAATTCAATATCTCTAACCTTTTGAGGATTACGCACTAAAACAGTTTTTACATTGAGGGCCGCTCCGATTTTGGGTGCAATCTTATCGCCGTTGGAATTTAAGATCTTCACCACACCTGAGCCTACGGTTCCAAATCCTAATAATGCTACATTTATTATTTTATCATCCATATAAATGCTCCTCTCTAAGCTTGGCCTAGGACCTCTAGTCGCTTAACACCATCTACCAATCTCAATTTGTCAAGTAAAGCCTCTAAATCTATATCAAGTTCAGCCGTTTCTATCGATATTGTTGCATTAGCCACGCCTTGAAGGGGTATGCCTTGATTAATTGTCATAACACTACCGTTGTCGGCAGCAATAGTATTTAACACACGGGATAATACACCTGATCGATGTTCAAGCAATACCGCCAATGTTACAATTTTTTCACGGCTAGCCTCATAAAAGGGAAAGACATAATCCTTATATTTGTAATATGCACTACGGCTAAGCTCCATTTTTTCGACAGCCTCGTTAATTGTTGCAACTTCGCCTCTTTTAAGTAAGTCTTTAACCTTTATCGTCTTCTTAATAGCCTCAGGTAAAATTTCTTCTCTAACTAAATAATATACGCCAGCCTTATTATTAGGCATATTTATCTCCTCCTTTAGTTCTGCATGCGCGGATAATTATCTATTTACAGTAGACATTATAGCATTCTAACTATCACGAAACAAGTACTATTATAAGTTTTGTAAAAAAATAAAGTCAGTCGCTAGACTGACTTTGGACTATATCTATTAAAATATAATGCAAATTAAGCCACCGCTGCCGTCGTTAACAATTTTTTGCAGCGAATCCCGGAGTTTTGTTTGGGCGCTTTCTGGCATGCCTGATAATTTATTTTGAATGCCTTCACGTACCAATGCATTTAAGGATTTTCCGAATAGATTAGTGCGCCAAATTTTTTCCGGCTCGCCTTCAAATTCCCGCATCAGGTATTGAACAAGTTCTTCACTTTGTTTTTCAGTTCCAATAATTGGTGAAATTTCGGCTTGAACATCGGTTTTAATGATATGTAGCGAAGGAGCCATTGCCCGCAGACGTACTCCAAAACGATTGCCTGTACGGATGATTTCTGGCTCTTCTAGAACCATTTCATCAAGCTGCGGTGGGACAATTCCATACCCCGTCTGCCGAACCTGCTCAAGCGCAGTTGCCATTTTATCATACTCTCGCTTAGCTATCGAGAGGTCTTGCATCAGCCTCAGTAGATGATGTTCTCCGGCAATAGTAAAACCGGTTAATTCTTCAAGAACTTGGTAGAACAGATCTTGACGAGCTGTTATTTCAAGGACAGCTAGCCCGGATCCAAGATCCATGTCATGGAGTATGACATCTGCAACAAACTCATAACCCGACAAGTCATCAATGGCGCGATCAATATCCCGCAAGCGGCGAACATATTGAAGTACTTCTTGTACAGCTGTGTCAAATTTCTGTTTGAGCCAATGCTCAGCCTCTAGCTCTTCTACCCATTTAGGCAGCGAAATATTGACTTCTTTTACCGGGAATTCATATAAAACTTCTTGTAGTATTGCATAGACATTATCATGACTCAGTTGAGCGCAGTCCACTGGAATTACCGGAACATCATAGGTGCTCTCTAGCTTCGCTACTAACTCTCTGGTTTCTTTTGCAACTGGTTGATTAGTATTTAAAATTACTAAAAATGGCTTCTGAAGTTCTTTTAATTCGTTTATTACTCGCTCCTCGGCTGGTAGATAGTTTTCCCTATCGAGGTCAGTTACACTTCCGTCAGTGGTTACTACCATTCCGATTGTCGAGTGCTCGGCTATGACTTTACGAGTGCCAATTTCAGCGGCCTCTTGAAATGGGATTTCATGATCGTACCAGGGAGTAAGAACCATCCGCGGGCCTTCTTCTTCATAACCAAGGGCGCCTTCGACAGTATATCCTACACAGTCGACTACTCTGACCCTGACACTTACATTATCTTTTACATTAATTTCGACAGCTTCATTAGGAATGAACTTAGGCTCGGTAGTCATGATGGTTCTACCGGCTGCACTTTGCGGCAGTTCATCTTTAGCCCTTTCTTTATCATAAGGATCGCTAATATTAGGTAAAACCATTGTTTCCATAAACCGCTTGATAAATGTCGATTTCCCGGTACGTACTGGGCCTACAACTCCGATATAAATATCACCGCCAGTACGTTCGGCAATATCTCTAAATAGATCAAATTTTTCCATCTGTTTCCCTCCCCATAACTCAATTTATGTAGAATGTGAGCACTGCCCACTAAATCCTCGCGCTCATCCCTCCCTTAAGCAAAATAGTTTCCGGACGAGAAGGAATAAATAATTGTAGCCTATCATCAACTTAATATATGTCTAACCATTATAAATATATGACATGCCGCTAATATTATTACAATTAAAAAAGAGTATGGTAACTTCCATACTCTTAATCCACCCATAGTGTATTTTCAGTGACAACTTCTTCAACTTCATTTGTTTTGCATCGCGTCATCAATTCCAATACGGCTTCCATTGTCGGTTTTTGTTCATAAAGTATCGAAAAAAGTTGTTCGGTAATAGGCATTTCAACGTTGTGGTCTTTAGCCAGGTGATATGCCGCCCAAGTAGCTTTAATCCCTTCTACCACCATATTAGTTTCTGCCTCAATTTGCCCGATGGTTTTTCCTGCAGCCACCAACATACCTGCTCGGCGGTTTCGACTATGCTCACTAGTACAAGTAACAATAAGGTCGCCTATACCTGACAACCCAGCAAAAGTAAAGGGTTGACCGCCCAAGGCTATGCCTAACCGAGTAATTTCAGTAATTCCCCGCGTCATTAAGGCCGCTTTGGTATTGTCACCAAGGCTCAAACCCTCAATAATCCCGGCACCAAGAGCAATAATATTCTTTAAGGCACCGCCGAGTTCCACTCCAACAATGTCAGGATTGGTATACACTCGAAAATATGGGAGCATAAAGGCATCCTGGACTTTCTCCGCGGCCATCCGAGACTTCGATCCCACGACAGTGGCTGTCGGTTGCTGTAGCCCGACTTCCTCGGCATGATTAGGCCCTGAAAGCGCTACGACTTTATCCTCAGCACTAGGTATTTCCTCGATAATAACTTCCGACATTCGTTTATAGGTCTGTAACTCAAGTCCCTTTGCTGCAGTTACTATTATGGTATTTTCATCAAGCAGCCTAGATAAGCGCTGTGCTGTAGTACGAATGGCGTGAGACGGTGTGGCAAGCACTACTATCTCAGCCTTATCAACGGCAGCCGCCAAATCATTTGTACAGTATAGAGTAGGCGAAAGCATGACTCCAGGAAGGTATTTCTTGTTCTGCCGTTCGGAGTTTATTTGTTCAGCCAAAGTGATATTGCGTACCCACAAGGCTACTTGCTGGCTTTTAGTAGCTAACATGCCCGCCATTGCAGTTCCCCAACTACCGGCACCGATTACGGCTATTTTCATTAGCTATTTCTCCTTTTTATCTATCTTTCCTAAATTGCCAGGTTTGATTTTTAGTTCTTCGCCTTTAAGCAAACGTTCGATATTAGGTCTATGCCTAATTATTACAAAGAGCGCGGCAATCACACCAAATATCAAAAATTCTAAAATTTCCCCAAACAGCCACATTGTAACCGGTACAAGCGCAGCAGCAACAATCGACCCTAACGATACATACCGAGTAAAATAAACAATTAGTGCCCAAGCAATAAAAACAACCAGCGTAACCTTTGGCGATAGCATCGCAATAACTCCTAGGCCGGTTGCAACACCCCGGCCGCCTTTAAAACCAAGAAAGGCTGACCAGTTATGACCTGCAATCGCAGCAATCCCTCCTATCAACAGAGCAAGAGGTGTACCAATTAAATACTGACCAAGATAGACACCGGCAACACCTTTAGCAGCATCTGTTAGGAATACGGCAACTGCAGGCCAAGGGCCAAGCACCCGAAAAGCATTTGTTGCGCCAATATTTTTACTTCCAAACTGGCGTAGGTCAACTCCACCTACAAGCTTGCCAACAAATAATCCGTTCGGGATCGAACCGATTAGATATGATATTAAAAAAAGTAATAAGTACATCTTTTCTCCTCGCCCTAAGCTATTCTTCTTCCTTGCGGCCTCGTACTACAAGTTTTATCGGTGTGCCTTCAAGACCAAAACTCTCTCTAAGTTTATTCTCTAAATAACGAAGGTAAGAAAAATGCATTATTTCCGGATCATTAACAAAAAGAATAAAGGTCGGGGGCTTAACATCCGGCTGGGTAGCAAAATAAATTTTTAAGCGTTTCCCATGACTGGATGGCGGCGGATTAATGGCTGTCGCGTCCTCAATTACTTGATTCAGAACGCTAGTTTGAACGCGCATCGAATGCTGATCGGCAACGTACTTTACCAAATCTGTTATCCGGTTAACTCTTTGTTTGGTGAGCGCCGAAGTAAACAGAACCGGAGCATATTGAATAAACGCCATCTCATTACGAATCATATCTGTAAATCTCAAAGCTGTTTTACTGTCCTTTTCAATAAGATCCCACTTATTAACAACAATAATTGTAGCTTTGCCAGCCTCATGCGCATAACCAACAATTTTTTTATCCTGTTCGGTAACCCCTTCTTCGGCGTTTATTACCATAAGAACAACATCTGCCCTGTCAATTGCTCTAAGCGAACGAATAACACTATAACGTTCAACGGGCATGTCAATTTTAGCTTTGCGCCGCATACCTGCGGTATCAATCAGTAAAAAGTTAGTATTATCTTTAGTAAAATGAGTGTCAATAGCGTCACGGGTAGTGCCCGGAACATCACTCACTATTACCCGTTCTTCACCAATTAGTGAATTTACTAATGAAGACTTACCAACATTCGGCCTGCCAATTACGGCGACCTTTATCAAATCGTCATGATCTTCAACTGGTGTATAATCGGCAAGGCATTCAATAACACGATCTAGTAAGTCTCCTATATTTAATAGATTGGCTGCCGATATACCGATTGGATCACCAAGACCCAAATTATAAAACTCATAAATATCATGTTCATTTTTCACGCTGTCAACTTTATTAACAGCCAAAATCACCGGTTTGCGGGTGCTGCGTAAAATGGCCGCTACTTCCTGGTCAGCCGTGGTCAGGCCTGTTTTGGCATCGACAACAAATACGATAACATCGGCTTCCTCAATGGCTAATTTAGCTTGGTGCCGCATTAACGTAAGAATTTTATCAGTTGTTTCAAATTCGATACCGCCAGTATCTACCATGGTAAACTCGCGGCCGAGCCATTCTCCATCCATATAGATCCTGTCGCGCGTTACGCCAGGCATATCTTCAACTATGGAAACCCTTTTCTTGCCGATACGATTGAATAAGGTTGATTTTCCGACATTCGGCCGACCAACTATTGCAACAATTGGTTTATTCAATATTATCACCTACTATCATTCTCTTTAGTATTCTGCCCCGGCCCGGGATTCAGTACCACCGTTATAATAATGCCGAATTTCTTGCATTTCGGTTACTAAATCGGCAATATCAATAATTTGCTGGGGGGCATACCTGCCTGTCAAAATTAATTCTGGCTTTTTAGGAAGGGCTTTAAATCTCATAAGAAAGGCTGATACTTCATTTACGTCAAGCAACTTACAAGCGATAGCTACATTTATTTCATCAAGAATTACTATATCATACTCACCCGAGGTTATTATTGCTTTTGCCTTCTGCCAGCCTTTTTGAGCTAAATCAACATCAATTTGATCCGGATCAGCAAGGTTTACAAAATCATTTCGACCGACTTGTATCAACGTAAAATTCGGGAGATATTTGCTTGCATGAACTTCACCATAGGCATCACTTTCTTTCATAAATTGAATCATACAAACTTTTAAATTATGACCCGTGGCGCGTAATGCTAAACCTAAGCTAGCAGTAGTTTTTCCTTTGCCATTACCAGTATATACTTGAATTAACCCTAAATTAGTCATGATTACCTCCAAGCTGTTAATAATCGCACCAAATCGCTAGCGCTATATGCTACTTTTACAGGAACATCAAGGCCATCAGCGATATACTCAGGATTTTTATCGTCTAAAAAGATGTCCTCGCCTTTACGCAGCGCTACACCAGGCAAGATTATACCGGTTCGTTTACCTGGTAACGATTTCAGCTTGTCGAGTATGTCTTGGGCTGTGAGAAGTCCGGTTACTGTAATAGCTTCACCAAAAAATTGATTTTGTACCGGTATTAATCTTACATTAAGATTAGCAACTTTCAAATCATCTATCAACGGTCGTAAGACTTTTTCAGCTGAAACACCACAAATTACATCAAGATAAGTTGGTTCTTTATATCCATCTTGAATAAAATCAGCCTCTTGCCACTCAGCTAAAAAGCTTCGGACTAAGCCGATACCGTTTTCAAGTTGAGGAAAACCGTCATAAAACTCGTATTCCGGAATTGGACAACCAGCCGCTAAGTAAAATTCATCCGAAAGATATACAAATGAATTGCCATCTTTCTGACGGCACTGCTGCTGCCACGCACTTACCATATCGATTATTTTTATCGACTCTTCTTGTGTAAAACCTCGCAGCGGATGGCAATTGTCTCGAAACTTAGTTAGGCCTACCGGCACAATTGCCAGTGACAAAACGCTAGGATGCAAGCTATAGAGATTACTAAAAGTTTTCTCTAGAATCTCGCCATCGTTCTCACCCGGACAAAGAACAACTTGAGTATGTATCTCAACACCAAATTCCGTTAATGCTTTTAGCTGCCCCATAATATCGCCGGCCCGCTTATTATTTAGCATTCGGGCTCGTACTTGACCATCGGTGGCATGTACAGATACGTATAACGGCGATAAATGTAGCCGGCGTATACGATCTATATCTTTCTGAGTCAAATTGGTTAGCGTTACAAAATTGCCATATAAAAAGGAAAGTCTGTAATCGTCATCTTTGACGTACAGGCTTTGGCGCATGTCGGGAGCCATTTGATCCACAAAGCAAAAAATACACTTATTAGCACAGCGTCTTACACCATCAAAGACCGCACTCTCAAACTCAATTCCCATATCTTCATCATAATCTTTTTCGATTTCAAATATTTCTTGTTGACCACTTAACCTTTCAACAAGCAATTCAATATCTTCATCGGCAAAAGCAAAACTCAAATCAATTAAATCGGTAACTGCCTGACCATTCACTGCTAGGATTTTATCTCCTGGCATTAACCCAAGCTCACTAGCTATACTTTCAGGCGATATATGCGCAATAACGCCGCTAATTGACAAACTTATCACCTCTTATCTAGTATTAAATTCTTCTATTTGTTATCTTTTCCTGCAAATAAACAAAGAGTGATGAAAAAAAGCATCACTCTTTGTCCGCAAATCCTATTTAGAACGCTCATCGTCATCTTTACGGCCTTTATTTCTTTTCTTTATAGAACCTAAGAAATTAGTGAATTCAGTTGATGTAAATTGCTTGAATTTTGAGCCGGCTTCCTTAAGGCTACCCGTGCTAAGCAACAAGAATGCAATTACACCTACAACTAAGAGCCCTAGAATCCAACCTATCGATTTACTTGCACCTGAAGGTCCTGCTGCGGCTGTACCAAAGCCAGCTTTCCCGCTTTGAGCTTGTTGGCCTGCTGGCGCTGCGCCAATAACTGAGGGAATAACATCAGCAAAAAGAGCAATACCCCGTTCGGCCGAATCAAGACTGTTAGTATGAGCACCTACCTCTAAGAGCATTGATCTTGGCATTAAATCCTGATTATAGTCTCCGCCCTTAGCAAAGAATATGCCTTTCACTAAGCCAGGATGTTGTTTATCGGCAGCAGCCTTTATTTTCAAAGCATAATCTTCTATTTGCTTACCAGTTGGTCCATATTTACCAACAACCAACTGGACTTTACTAACATCTTTACCATTAATCTTAGTTCCATAGACCTGAGGCGGTACGGCATCACGATGGATATCAAAAATTGCGCTAGGTTTCTGCTTGACTAAATTCATTGCCGTACGTCGCGACCGTTCATATGCCATATTATCATGGGGGTCATGCTTTGCCTTTGAATGTATAACCTTGATACCTTTAGCCTCAAGTGATTCAGCAAAGGCAGAGCCAACTTTCATTATACTGCCTGCTCCCAATTTACTTTCCACACCGTCTGTAGGTACGTATGATTCATCAGTGTGTGTATGATATATAGCTACTGTACCTTTTTGTTGGGCATTGGCAATTTTAGGTGCTAGCAAAGCAGCCAACGGGGACTGTCTTGGCTGTTCGTAGAGCGACATATTTACGGTACCAATAAATTTAGCGTGCGCTGTATCACCTTCGATTGAAATTACCTCATATCGTTTGTTTTGCTCTGTTAGAAACTGATCACCAATATCAATAGCGCGGCCTGTCAAATAAACTGCAGTACCCATCTCGTCTACAATTGTATAATAACCGCCGTCATTACGTTCATGCGCATAGCCAGATGTAGTCAACAAGATTAGGGCAAACAGTGTTGCAAAAAAACAGCATGTTATTCTATTCACCCTTTTCACCTTCCCTATTTTTACCCGAATTATTATTTTTTTGTTTATTAGTATCGTCTTCTTGTTTCTTCTTGTTCCGGTATTGTGAGAGCTCCTCACTAAATTCATATAATCCCTCCGGCCGATTTTGCCCTAATACCGGTCCACCTTGCATTTTTTCGCGGGTCTCCCCGACTAGTTCGGCAACCATAACTGCTACTATTCCGGCGATGATTACGACATCAAAAGCACCTGCCCCACCCATAGCGGTAGTTCCGGGAATACCTAAACCAACAAGGGTCAACATATGAACAATATCGCTCAAAATAATCCCTAAAACTCCGCCAACAAAAGCACTACGCCGTGAACGTCCAGCTAAATAAGCAATTAGGCCTGCCGATACTCCATAAATGATTTTGGGATCAAGAAACATATTTTCTGGCTCGTATGGCAGATACCTTGAGCCCAAAGAAACTGCAGCAGCTACTAAGAATGCAGCGACTATCGCCCGTACCCGTTCGGCAGTTTCATCAGCTTTAAATATTAACCAAATGGCTAACAAAGCCGGCAGAACAGCTCCACCAACATTTATGGTGACTTCAGTCGGTGAGCTCATCAACGGGATGTCGATAAAACTACCGACAACTACAGCGGCAATAAACATTAAAGCTTGTTTATCAGTCAGCCGCATTCTATCTAGGATCCTGTGGGCAATACCAAAATAAACCAAAACTCCGATGACCAAAAGAGTGATCATACCAATCGGCATATTCATCTGTTTCACCTCTTGCCAATTTTCTAGTTGCATGGTTTATTTTGCCCTTTATTGTCTGATTCATGCAAAAAAGCATGGCAGTCAGCCATGCTTTTGACGGTTTGCAAATTGTGTAATGTCAATATTCCTTGCTGTTAACCAATCTTTACTTTTGCCTGTTATAATAATTGGAACCGAATGCAAATCTTGTATAGTTTTTGCACCAAGCAGCGTCATATACAGCTTAACCTTGACGAGAAATTCCTTAAATGCAGCTACCGCGCCCGGCATATCATTTTTTAACACTAAACGCAAAATTGGATTGGCTATGCCAACTGCGCTTCCGCCCAATGCTATGGCTTTGACAACTTCGAGTGGAGTACGCAAACCGCCCGATACTATTACTTCGCGATTTGAAGGTAAAACGCTTAAAGTCTCTACTGTACTAATTGCGGTAGGAATACCCCATGATAGAGTTTCCTTATCTAAATCAGACTTATTCCTAGCTGCTTCAATAGCTAAGAAATTAGTTCCGCCAACTCCTCCGACATCGATAGCCTTTACCCCAGCTTGAAATAATTTAATCGCTTGCTCTTTGGCAATTCCGCAACCAACTTCTTTGACAATTACAGGTACGTTTACCGCCGCTGCTATTAGACTAATATTTTCAAGATAGCCTGAAAAGTCGTGATCGCCTTCACCCATAATTAATTCCTGAGCCGTATTTAAATGAATTTGTATAGCCTTAGCCTTTATCATCTTAACCGCTAACTCCGCCTGCTTAGCAGTAGCATGCGCGCCTATATTTGCAAATACAATGCCATCAGGATTGACGGTATTGACAATATTAAAAGACTCTTCCACTTCTGGACTTTCAATGGCGGCAAACTGTGAGCCAACCGCCATAACTGAGTTAGTTTGCCGTGCAAACTCAGCCAATTTGGCATTAACCTCAGTTACATCTTTATCCCCACCCGTTACCGCATTGATAATTACAGGATGGTTCAATTCCAATCCACACAGAGTACAAGATAATGTTACATCACTTGAAGCTATGTCTGGCAAGCAATTATGAATTAGTGAAAAATCGTTAAAACCATTAGCGACAGGTCCATCTTTAAGAGCCATTGCATATTTTAAGTGATCCAGTTTGCGTGATTGACGGATCATGGCATTCCTTAATCCTCTCGTTTAAATAAATGACCAAACTTTTCGCCCAAGGTTACCCCAATTTGTTTGTCTTGAGTATTAAGGTAATCTTGATACTCAGCCCGCTCAGCATCTTCCTGCGCTTTTATAATGCTTAATGCTATGCGTTTACTAGCTTTATCGACTCCAATTACTTTAGCTTTAACTGCTTGACCAACCTCAAGAACATCTGCAGCGTTAGCCACTCTGCGCTCGCTTATCTCACTAATATGTACCAAACCTTCAACACCGTCTTTTATTTTAATAAAAGCACCGAATTTAGCCAGTTTGCTGACTGTTCCATTGACAAGCATACCCTCGGCAATATTTTCAGTTGCATCAAACCATGGGTCGCGAAGCGTTTGCTTTAAACCCAAGGATAGTTTTCTTGCTTGCACATCGACCTTTAAAACAATAACTTTAACTTGGTCACCAACGTTAACAACCTCTGCCGGAGTTTTCACTCTCTGCCAGGATAAATCGGAGATATGGACAAGCCCCTCGACTCCTCCGATATCAACAAATGCTCCAAAATCAGCAAGACGGGTCACGGTCCCCTGCAATTCCTGATTAACAGCAACCTTGGCGAAAATTTCGTTTTCGACTTTACGACGTTCCTTTTCCAAGACTGCTCTGCGCGATAATACTATCTTATTTTTCTCTTGGTTTAACTCAATTAGTAAAACTTCCAGTGTTTGACCAACATGCTGAGACAAATCCTGAACGAAGCGTAAACCAACCTGTGAGGCAGGAATGAAACCTCGCAGCCCAAAAACAGCTGCTACCAAACCGCCTTTTACAACCTCGGTTACCTTCACTGCAAGTGGTTGTCCATCATCTAAAGCGGATTGTAGTTTCTCCCAAGCTACAATTTTATCGGCTCGCACCTTGGAAAGTTTAACATTACCCTCCTCATTCTCAGCCTCTATTACATATACATCGATAATGTCGCCGTCCTTTACAACTTCTGCAGCATTTTCAGGTGTCGGATAGGCCAATTCGGCTTTGGAAATTATCCCTTCCGCCTTATAGCCTATATCAACAAATACTTCGTCAGGCCGGACGCTTACGACCTTACCCTTTAGAATTGTGCCGGACTCTAGCTGACTGATTTCCTGTCCATTTTCTTGACCTAGTTGTTCCATTGTTTGTACGACCTCCTTGATAATCCAGTCCGGAGTAGATGCTCCGGCAGTAACACCAGCCGTCTTAACATCCTCAAACCATTCTTTTTTAAGCTCTTGAGCAGTTTCAATATGAAAAACTTTTCTGCAAACCTCATGACAAAGTTCAGCTAACCGTGAGGTATTGGCACTATTTTTTCCACCGATTATTATCATAATATCGACAGTACGGGCCAGTTCAACAGCTGCTCCTTGCCTAGCTTCGGTAGCGTTGCAAATAGTTCTTTCAATCCTAAATTCATCGCACTTAGCCTTTAAGATTGCTACAATCGCATCAAAGTCTCTTCCAGCAAAGGTTGTCTGCACAACAACACCTATGCGGGCTGTAAATGGCAGGTTCTGCGCTTCTTCGGTTGTTTCGATGACTGTTGCTGTATTTTTAGACCACTCAACAATACTCTTGACCTCAGGATGATGTCGTTCACCAACTACGACAACCTTGTACCCTTCGACCAAAAGCTCGGCTGCGGCCTGTTGGGCTTTTTTCACATGCGGACAAGTTGCATCAACAATTTCTAACCCACTAGCTTTGGCCTCATCGTAAATGCGTGGGCCAACCCCATGAGAACGTATTATTACTTTACCATCTTTTATCTGTGACAAGTCCTCAGCCACTGCAATGCCTTGGTCGGCTAAGCGGCCGACTACTTGGGGATTGTGAATGATTGGTCCGAGCGTATGAACATTTTCTGTACTATTGGCAGTCGCCTCCGCCAGTTCAACTGCGCGCTTTACACCGTAGCAAAAGCCTCGATGTTTGGCCAAATAGACTTTCATTGGCAACCTCCTATTTAAATATTGATTATAGTATTCGCACCTCAAAAATATAATTCCTTTATTTACATATATTTTTACTAAAGAATTAGTACCTTAATGCCTAGTATTCCTCAAGTACGCTGCGCTATCTTAAAATATTATTATTGCTATATTCATAAAAAAAATAAGAGCGCCTCAATGGACCCTCTTATTTTTCGAGTCGTTTCTATTGCGTACTAGACGGTTGTTTTACCTCATATTGAGTAAAGTCTTGTATTTCGGTGTTCATGCCAATCGGTCCATCAGTTTTGAGAAGCTCCAACCATTTACGCGCTGAGTCAATCAGAGTAACAATAACCAAGATAATCAAGAATATACTGACTGTACCATTCAAATTGCCAAGTGTATCCCCGCGTTTAAAATACATACCGACGTTCATGATACCGGCAGTAATAACGGTGATTGCTAAAAAGATTAGCGGTGCAAAAGTTACCCAAGCATAGGACTTCTTGGGAGCAATTTTAAGGATAATTGTAGTTCCAACGGCCAGTGCAACACAAGCAAGCAATTGGTTAGCTACACCAAAAAGCGGCCATATGGTTGCAACGTCACCACTATACAATAGATAGCCCCACATATAAGTAACTAAAGCGCTTGAAAACAGAATTCCAGGCCACCATCCTGTTTGTTTCAGCGGTGCATAAACGTAAGTCCCTAGAATATCTTGAAGAATATATCGAGCTACCCGCGTACCGGCATCAATGGTTGTCAAAATAAAGAGGGCCTCAAACATTATGGCAAATTGATACCAGTAACTCATAAGATGTTTCATACCGCCAATACTAGAGAAAACATGCGCCATACCAACCGCTAGTGAAACTGCACCGCCTGGTCGATGGGCTATATCCATGCCGACAAGAAGGGCAAGTTCATTAAGTTCTACAGTCGGTATATTAATTTTAGCAAAGGATGCTGCCGGAGTATTTATGGCAAAGTAATCGCCAGGCATTAAAACTACTGCTGAAATTAATGCCATTATACCAACAAAACCTTCTACTAACATACCGCCATATGCAATCATACGAGATTGAGTTTCTTTTTCAATCATCTTTGGAGTAGTGCCTGAACTAATTAATGAGTGGAACCCAGAAATTGCGCCACAAGCGATTGTAATAAATACATACGGCCACCAAGGTCCAGGAATAATTGGTCCGCCGCCATCAACAAATCTTGTAGTCATCGGCATATGAACTATAGGTTGAACAATTAGAATGCCTGCTGCAAGAGCCAGTATTGTACCAATCTTCATATAGGAGCTTAAATAATCCCGAGGTGCCAGCAGTAACCAAACCGGTAAAACTGCCGCAAAGAAACCGTAAAGCGGAAGAGCAATCGAAAGCTGCGGCTTAGTAAAGTAGAATGCACCTGCTATTCCTTCCCATGGTTGGCCTGGGCTTAGCCAATGTCCAGTGAATACCGCGCCCATAACCAATAAAAAACCAATAATCGAACCAGAACGAATTGATCCCGGAGAAATCTTGAACATATAAAGCCCAACTGCTACTGCGATCGGGATGGTCATAGCAAGGGTGTATAAACCCCATGGATTTTTAAATAAAGCATTTACGACAACAATTGCCAAACCAGCTAGTGCTACGATAATTATAAAAAAGATGGCTAAAGAAGTAGTAACACCAGTAACTGGACCAGTTTCCCGTCTGGCGATAACAGCAAGCGATTGGCCGTTATGACGAATCGATGCAAATAGAATTATAAAGTCATGTACTGCGCCAGCAAAAACTGAACCAAGCAGAATCCATACAAAACCAGGTCCCCAGCCATATTGGGCGGCTAAAACTGGCCCAACTAGCGGACCTGCACCGGCAATTGCCGCAAAATGATGACCAAATAGAACCCATTTATTAGTTGGCACAAATTCACGACCGTCATTCAGACGGTATGCGGGTGTTACGTAAGAATCATTTAATGCAAAAACCTTGGCAGCAATAAAAGAAGAATAATAGCGATAAGCAAGAGCAAAAACGCACGCTGCAACAATTAGTAGCATTACTGAATTCATACTTTCATCTCCTTTACTTGAAATAATAAACCCTGTGGCTTCACCTCCTTAAAACAGAACACTGTAAATTCTGATAACTTGCTTTATTTTATGATAATCTTCATTTTGAATACATACTTTAAAGTTGGCCCGATATGTCAAAAAGGAAGGGTGAACTACATAGTTTCCCTTCCCAATTGCATTATAGATTGAATATTTTTTTTAAACAGCCTGCGTGTTGGCGACTTACCGGGACTTCCATTCTAGGCATACCTTCAAGTACTAAATTATATGTACCGTTAAACCAAGGTATTACTTCACGGATTTTTTCGATATTTACTAAATATGATCGATGACTACGGAAAAATGGTTGGTATTTAAGTCGCACCTGAAGTTCATGAAGCGTCATATTAGAATAATAGGTTCTGTCGTTAGTGTAGATTGCCACTTGCCCGTCTACACAGCAGGCTAATATAATATCATTAATATCAATAATGCTAGCCTTGCCATTATTCTCTATGGCTAATTTTTGCTTAGAAGGTTGACTGTTTATGCTTGATAGATAGTGGCTGGAAACATTCAGCCTGTTCGTCAAAAGATTTCGTACCCTTTTTATACACCTGTTAACTCTTTTTGATGAGAATGGCTTTAAAAGATAATCAACAGCGTCAATTTCATAAGCCTTGGCAGCAAATTCTTCATGGGCTGTTGCAAAAACAATAAGCGGCGGAAATTCTGCCGCGGCAATTTTTTTTGCAGCTTTAAGTCCATTCATGCCTGGCATTTCTATATCCATAAACACTAGATGCGGCGTTAGTTTATCAATTACTCTCAATGCCTCAGAACAATTACTTGATTGGCTGATGATTTCAACATCAGGATATTCCGCAAGCAAATATCTTAACTCGTTGCGTGCATGCTCTTCATCATCAACAATCATTGCCCGAATGGTCATTGATGTGCTCATGCTACCACCCCTTCATTACTCCTTATCGGAATACTGAATCTAACATTCGTACCAACACCCAGCACGCTGTCGATTGCCAACGTATGCTGCGGGCCGTAAATAACTTTCAGCCGTTCATTAACATTTGATAAACCGACACCGGCGCCCTTCCCGAAGCCATGTGTAAGTATCTTCGTTAGCAGCTCGGGGGCAATTCCTTGTCCGTCATCATTTATGCAGATCAGCACCCGATTGTGGTCTTTTTTAATTAAGATAGTTACTGTTCCTCCTTGTTCCTTCGCCAACAGTCCGTGTTTTACAGCATTCTCTACTAACGGCTGCAAGGTAAAAATAGGAATTGGGACACTCATAGCTTCCGAATCAATATCTTTTTCTACAGAAAGACGCCGACCAAATCGAGCCTTTTCAAGCGTTAGATATGAATCGACAAGTTCTAATTCTTCTTGAATATTAACAAATTCTTGCGCTGATTTCAGGCTTCGTCTAAAAAAGTCGCTTAATTCTATAATTAAATGTCTAGCCTCTTCTGAATTTGTCCGACATAGTGACACAATGGTGTTCAAGGAGTTAAATAAAAAATGGGGATTTATTTGCGCTCTCAAGGCTTTTAATTCGGCTTTTGTAGCTAGCTCAGCCTTTTGCTGCAGTTTAGCCAGCTCTAGCTGTGTACTAAAAATTTGTCCGAGGCCTTGCGCGAACTCAATATCCAGCTCAGTAATAGCCGCTTCAGACGAGTAATAAATCGTCAACGTCCCAACTTTTTCTTCCCGGCATAATAATTGTACCGTTATTGCCGACTTAAGCGGACATTTTGCATAACTGCAGCCTAATTCATTAGCTGACTGCACAAGAGTAATATGTCCAGTGGTCAAACAACTCCTTATCATTTCAGGTAGCGGAGCTCCCCTATGATGGTGTTCAGACCCCATTCCGACATGGGCAAGTATTTGCGAGCAATCGGTTACAGCTACTGCCGATGCGGAAGTCATATTCTTTATAGTTGCTGCTACTTTTTCAGCTGAATTTGAGTTTAGTCCTTTGCGCAGGTGTGGCAATGTTGCATTAGCTATACGAAGTGCTTTATTAGTTTGGAGGGCGCCAATTTTATTTTGATGCTCGCGAGCGTTATGAATGATTATCATGAAAACGGCAATACCAATTGCATTAGCAACTGACATTGGTACCGCAACTTTGAATACAAGAGAAGCCGCTGCGCTGAAAGGCTTAGCAAACAATAATATCAGCCCCATGCTGAATAAAACAATAAATACTCCTGTAACTATTCCGGTGATTACCTCAGGAGTTCTGGGTTTCATTCGAACACTTATATAGCCAGATAATATACCGCCAAGGATAGTTGCAAAACCACATTCTACCGCAGTAAACCCGCCAAGAGTCATGCGATGGATACCACTTATAGCACCGGTTATGCCGCCAACCAGCGGACCGCCCAGAAGACCAGCAACAATAGTGCCGGTATCTCTGACGTTAGCCAAGGCATCTTCTATTGGAATTCCGAAATAAGTTCCAGCGATCGAAACTGTTGTAAAAATTAATATTAGCACAAGTTTTTCTTTGAGAGTTGTTTCTTTTTTAAACAAAGATCTAAAAGCCTGGGTTTGAGAAAAGACATAGGCAACGACTGCAATAATTGCTATTCGCTGGAATAACACCATTGACAGACTATCATGCATGCGATTACCCCTCTTTTATCAATCTAGCAATTTCTTGCATTAAGGACTGGCTGATTTTCTCCAGACTTTCTTTATCAGTTTTCCCTTTTTCTACTCCTATCGGCTTACCAAACTTCACTTTAAATTTCGGTAGAAGCTTTTTACTAAAGTCGCCGGTTCCAATGACAGCAGTCGGAATAATTGGTGCCCCTGTTTTAACAGCTATTAGAGCTAAACCGGGTTCAGGTTTGCCAAGTACCCCTGTTTTACTCCGGGTTCCTTCAGGAAAAAGCCCGACTATTGCCCCTGATTCCAGTAGATTAATTGCTGTCCGTATAGCAGTGCGGTCAGCAGTTCCCCGCCGTACAGGAAAAGCTTTAAGCTGTGTGATAATCCAATTAAACACGGGATACTTGAATAATTCTTCTTTGGCCATAAAATGAATATATCTTGGCATACTCACGCCAATCACCGGCGGATCCAGCAAGCTTATGTGATTGGAGGCAATAATTGCGCTGCCTTTTTTGGGGATATTATTTTGACCGGAAATCTCCAAACAGAACACCAATTTAAACAACACTAAAACTAGTAATTTTAAAATATCATACAAGACCTGCTCTCTCCCTGCAAATATCTAGAATCTTTTGTACTGTGCCTTGAATTGTTATTCCTGTAGTATCGATCAAAATAGCGTCTTCAGTTTTCTTTAGAGGAGCTATCTCCCGCTCACAATCTTGTTTGTCACGGCAAGTAATATCATTGGCAATGTCCTGAAGGGAAACATCAATACCTTTCTCTGTAAGTTCCTGCCATCTCCGTCGTGCCCTTTCTTCGATTGAAGCTGTTAAAAATAATTTAACATCGGCATTTGGTAAGACATAGCTGCCTATGTCACGCCCATCCATTACCACTCCACCCTCCTGGGCCATCTCACGCTGCTTAGCTATTAAGACTTCCCTAATAGCAGGAATCTGAGCTATTTCTGCTACCTTACGTGAAATTTCAGGAGTGCGAATTTCGTCAGTTACATCCGTGCCGTTGACAAACACCTTTGTTTTGCCATTAATATAAGCTAGCCTTATAACGGCCTCGCGTGCGTAATTAATTAAAACTTTATCTGAAGTAATATTATTAGCTATTGCCAGCCAAGTAACAGCCCTGTACATTGCCCCAGTGTCGATATAGGTATAGTTCAGAGTTCCGGCAACTATTTGTGCGACTGTGCTTTTACCCGCACCGGCTGGTCCGTCAATTGCAATCGTCAGTTTCTTCATTGTTCCTCCACTTATCATTTATCATTTATCCTATTGCTCACTTAGCTTTTTTAGTACATTAAAAAAGTCAGGATATGATATAGATACACATTTTGCATAATCTATTTGCACGCCTTGGGCTGCAGCCCCGGCAACTGCCAATGCCATTGCCATTCGATGATCATTATGGGAATAGACTCGTCCAAATTTTAGCTGCTGCGGGCCATCAATTACCAGGCCGTCTTTGGTCTCGATAATATTAGCACCCATCTTATTAAATTCAGTACTTATAGCCTTTAATCGATCAGTTTCCTTAACTCTGAGCTCAGACGCACCCCGTATTATTGTTCTTCCCTTGGCAAACATTGCCGCTACGGCTAAAATTGGTATTTCATCTACCAGAGTCGGAATAATGGCCGGTTTAATTTCAACGCCTACAAGTTCGGCTGACGAGACAATTAAATCAGCAATGGGCTCTTGCCCTGCGAACGACTCATTTACTAATTGTATATTTGCTCCCATCTGTTTTAGAACATGGATTATGCCTGTTCGGGTAGGATTAACACCGACATTGCGCAGAATAATTTTACTTCCAGGAATTATTGTCGCTGCAACAACCCAGAAAGCAGCCGAACTTATGTCGCCCGGAACTTGCAGTATGTCAGGTGCTTTAAGTTCTGACACTGGTGTTAGTTTAATTGACGTACCAGATACACTAATTGGTACACCGAAGGCCGCAAGAATTTTCTCAGTATGATCCCGAGATAGTTCTGGTTCAGTAACAACAGTAGCGCCGTCTGCAAATAGCCCAGCTAACAAAATAGCAGATTTTAACTGGGCGCTAGCCACAGGTGTTTTATATTCAATACCGTGGATTTTGGAAGCTGGAGCTAAAGCCAAGGGTGCATATTTCGACTGATCCCGGCCAAGTATAAAACAACCCATTCGCTGTAAAGGCTCAATTACTCGTCCCATAGGCCGGGAGCAGAGCGAATGATCTCCTGTTAAGATACTAAAAAACGGCTGCGCTCCTAAAATACCAGCTAGCAGCCGCATCGTTGTACCTGAATTTCCGGCATCTAGAACATCCTGTGGTTCCTTTAGTCCGAATAACCCATTTCCCGATATTAATAGTTCATTGGGTGTCTTTTGTTCAACCTTTGCCCCTAACTTAGTCATACAAGCAACAGTTGCCAGACAATCATCAGAGTTGAGGAAATTTTTAACAAGCACAGGCGTAGATGATAGGCTTGCCATCATTACACTGCGATGCGAAACCGATTTATCGCCGGGTATGGCTATATCGCCTCGTAATACGGATACTCTATTTACTATTTTTGATTCCATTTAGCACCTTCCTTTGCTTAACTCATTTTTCTGTTAAGCGCAGCGGCTATTGAGGTTAACTCTTGCATTAATTGCCTGAAATTTATCGGTGTCAACGATTGCGGCCCATCCGATACAGCCTCTTCGGGATCAGGATGAACCTCAATTATTAAGCCGTCTGCTCCTGCACCAAGAGCTGCCTTAGCCATTGGTCCAACCCAACTCCAATTTCCAGTACCATGGCTTGGATCGACCACAATTGGCAAATGACTAAGTTGTTTAATAACTGGAACAGCATTTAAGTCCAAAGTGTTGCGGGTAAAACTTTCAAAGGTCCGTATTCCCCGTTCGCACAACACTATCTTATCATTTCCGCCGGCCATGATATACTCAGCGGCCATTAACCATTCTTCAATTGAGGCAGCCGGCCCTCGTTTTAAAAGCACTGGCCTATTAGTTTTAGCCACTTCCTTCAGGAGTACAAAATTCTGCATATTTCGCGCACCTATTTGTAGCATGTGAATTTGCTCGGCCATGACCTCAACAGCGCGAGGGTCAGTAACTTCTGAAACTATTGGTAATCCAACTTCTTTAGAAACAGCTCTGAGGATATCAAGTCCCTCCTGCTCCAACCCCTGAAAACTATAAGGTGAAGTACGAGGTTTATAGGCACCTCCGCGTAGGAGTTTTGCTCCGGCTTTTTTAACAGCCAAGGCAGACTCCTTCAATTGTTCATAACTTTCAACAGCGCACGGTCCGGCAATTACAGGAATGCTTGTCCCGCCAAAGCAGACTCCTTCTACTTGGACAAGGCTATTATCGGATCGAAATTCCCGGCTTACTAATTTATAAGGAGTTACAATTGGTAAAACTCTATCAACTCCAGGCATCCGCTCATATTGCTTTTCGTTGCAAGCTGTCGAATCCCCAATTGCTGTAACGATTGTTTTTCCGCAGCTATGTAGATAATGTGCGTCAAGACCGACTTGAGTCAATTTTTCAATAACCCGATTGACTTGGTCGGTCGTTGGGGCATTCATAACAATGATCATAGACGAAACCTCCGGTGTCTAGCGAAAAATTCTTGTAATTTTATATTCCCTACAAAAAGCTGATATCCTTTTCCATATATTTTTATCTTGCAGTTTCTAACGAGAAATGGCTAGTTTTTAAACTTTACCCGGCCAATTGGCAGCATATTGCCATTGCCCTCTAAAAACAGTCCATCAATTGGCGCTTCCACCTTGTCACCTATTACATTAACAACGGCTTGTACGGGTCCTTGAAAGGCTGTAGAGTCAATCTCAACATAGTCGCCATCATATACAATCAGTCTGACACTACCTTTTCGAAAGTCGTCGATTACCTTTCCATTAACTGTGGCACATATATCCGAACTTGCTTGAGGCTTTATTAGGCGTAAATTCAGAACCTTACTTGCACGGAATGACTTAAAATAGCCCGCTGCCGATTCGCTGTCTTTAATCTGTAAAGGCGCCTCGGCATGATAAGTCCCCTCAAGACTAATATTATCTCCCTCAAGCCTGTCTACTTTAGAAATGTATAGTCGCATATTATCGTTTATATGTAATAATTGTATACTAACTAAGGTAACAATTAAGACTGAAGCAAGCTTGAATATTAATTTGTCAATGTTCAGCAGCCAATTCCATTTTGAAGTACTCACTTTGCTCCTCCAAAATCTAATGTTTCCCATATTATGCTCAAAACATTGAAATTCTACTGCCGAGATAATACAGATTGATATCCTGCCACATAGCCTGTTGCAAATGCAGCTTGAAGATTATACCCGCCAGTAAACCCATCAATATCAATAACTTCGCCAGCAAAATATAAACCGTTTATTAATTTGGATTCCATTGTCTTCGGATTAATTTCTTTAATATTTACTCCACCAGCCGTTACTATCGCCTCACTAATCGGTCTGGTTTTAGTAATAGTGAGTCTAAGATCAGTCAACAACTCAATCATCCGTTGGCGCTCTTTTTTAGTAATCTGGTTGACAGGTTTTTCAGGATCAATAAACGACAAATCGATAAATGTCTCAATCAGTTTAGCTGGCAATAAGTCACTTAATGCATTTTTAAACTGTTTACGCGAAAACTTTTCGAAGTCTCGCTGAATCCGTTGATCTAGGATTTCAAGACTTAGCGCTGGTTTTAAATTAATCGAAACCATAACTTCCTTGTTATGATTATTCAATAATTCAGCAACTTTTTTGCTCAACGACAAGATTATCGGTCCACTAAGACCGTAGTGGGTAAACAGCATCTCACCGAATTCTTCAGCAACTTTTTTACCTTCGAATATAACGCTAGCCGTAATATTACGAAGCGACAAGCCTTGCAAATCTTGTACCCACTCTTCAGCTACTTCTAATGGCACGAGTGAAGGTTTAAGAGATGTAACAGTGTGACCTAGTTCCTTGGCTATTCTATATCCATCCCCCGAAGACCCGGTACCCGGATAAGATGCACCGCCTGTTGCCACAATAATAGCATCGGCATTATATTCGTGTCCTTTTTCCGTTACGACTCCAACGACTTTATTTTCAGCAACCCTAATTTTTTTCACAGTTGTCCCAGTTATAACCGTTGCACCCACACGGGCTAAAGCTTTCGCAAAGGCGGCAACAACATCGCGGGCTTTATCACTAACTGGAAAAACTCGGTTGCCACGCTCTACCTTTGTTTTAACTCCGTATTCATTCATAAAACTGACGACATCGTTATTATCAAAAGCACTAAGTGCACTATAAAGAAATGCACCGTTGCCAGGTATATTTTTAATAATTGTCTTAATATCGGCGCTATTAGTGATATTGCACCTTCCCTTACCGGTTATCAAAATTTTCCTTCCAATATCCGGCATTTTTTCTAAAACTGTAGCCGTTCCACCATTTTTTGCGGCACTATACGCCGCCATAAGCCCAGCGGCTCCGCCGCCCACAACAATAATTCGCTGCATGATATTTTTCACCCGTCTAATTTATTTACTGCTAGGAACTCTCCATAAATAAGAAAGCCCGGCTTCTGCCGAGCCCTTAGCGACAGCGAAGCCGTCGGCTGTACCTCTGTCATCAAAATTTGCCGCTATAAACTCTGCTGACCTTAAAACCCTTATTTTAAAGATTTAACCTGGTATTATAAGCTTTTTAATTCAGCTACTTCAGCCGGAGTTAGGAACCTGTAACTGCCTCTTCTAACTCCTTGTAAATCCAGAAAGGCAAACTTAATTCGCTTAAGTTGCTTTACCGGATGCCCGATTTTCTCGCACATTCGGCGAATTTGTCTATTCTTACCTTCATGAATTACTATTTCAAGTGCGGTTAAATTTCTTTCCCTATCAAAATCTACAATATTTACTAAAGCGGGAGCCGTCATGCCATCATCCAACCTTATGCCAACTCGTAATCGATCAAGTTTCTCTTCAGTTGGAAAGCCCTCGACGATAGCTAAGTAAACTTTTCTAACCTTACGACTAGGATGAATTAGCGCATTTGTTAATTCCCCGTCATTAGTCAGTAAAAGCAATCCTTCAGTGTTGTAATCAAGTCTGCCGACAGGGTAAATCCGCTCGGGGATATCTCTAATCAAATCTGCCACTGTCTTACGTTTTTGAGGATCATTGAGAGTGGTAACAACGCCCTTCGGCTTATTCAGCAATATATAGACGTACTTTTCAACAGCAATAACCTTGCCATCAACTGCAATTTTATTCTTGTACGGCTCAACTTTAGTGCCAAGCTCTGTAACAATACGGCCATTAACTGAAACCCGCCCGTCAGTAATTAACTTTTCGGCATGACGGCGGGAGGCAATCCCGGCCTGACTGATAATTTTCTGCAACCGTTCTTCCATTAGAGCCTCCAATAGTTCATTAGTCACGAATAATATCTTTAAAATCTGTTTGTACTTTACAGGTTCGAATAACTCCACTGCGTTGAGTCTCTTTTTGGCAGCTTCCGCATATACCCTCACCACAGCACATAGTAGCATTATTGGTAGCAGCCATCGGCAGATTTATATCAGCTCTCTGCATGGCATCAATAACACCATAATGCTGTTCATCAGGTCCGGCACTCACAACCAAATCATACTCACTGAAAATATTAGTAAGCATATCCAGCCCGTCACGGCGCATCGATGTGACGTCCTTGACTTGGATTCCAAGTGCTCGTAATTCGTCGCCAATAAAAACTTTACCGATATGACCAGGGGCTAATACAGCCGTAACTTCATTATTATTGTTTACTAACTTGCTTGCAATAGCAAGTGCCGGCGGCTGCCCCATTCCTCCTGCAACCAATAATATCCTACTGTTCTCAGTATTGTCAATCCATGGTTGCCCGAGTATCCCATTGAAATAAGGTCCCCTAACCATAATCTTACTGCAAGTTTCACTTAATATTCTACGTGATTTAGGTCCTATAGCTTCAATCACTACTTGGACTTTATTCTGATTAACCTTCATTATTCCGACCGGAAAATAATAAAAATCAGGGTCCCCGGGGCAACGCATAAAGATAAATGCCCCAGCCTTTGTCAAACTTTCGGCAAGTTCATTAGGCAAAACAAATTCAAGCCTATAGACATGTTCATTTATTCGCTCGATTATCTCATACTGTGTTTCAGCTTCAACCCGCACAGACAAAACATCTCCGCCTCTTAAACAACGTTTCTTAGGCTGCCAATATTTTTCATACAAAACGCATACCCCGGCCCAATTACAATCGCACATGAACTTTCCCTGAAGATGACTACAGAAAACGCAATTATTTGTTTCAGCTAGCAGACAAGGGCAATACGCTGAATTTATGTCAATACAACGGCTCATATTATTATGCATAACGTAGCACCCTCCTATACTAGACAGGTATTATAAATGTCGGTCAACCCTGCACTTGCTACCCGCTCTTTGATAACATTACGATTTGTAGAATATAACTCCCTAGACTTCATCCTGTCAAAATAAACTGAACCAGAGAAGGTATAGCGCACCCTTAGTCCCAAATCTGTAGTCATTTGCTCATGAACATAGGCGATAAAATCACCGATGGCTAAACTTGTTGGAATTTCTAGGTATTGCATATCGAGACAATGTCGAACTGCATTATGACCTGCTAATAATCCTGTAATAATAGCCTCGGTATGACCAACTAGTATGGCCGATTTTTCACCCGCGCAGAATAAGTTATCAACCCCATCAACCTTTAAATAGTTACTGCATGGCGCAATTCCTAAATAACGCACCGAATTACCAACACCGCCCGAGTAAGGATCTTCATAACGGGCGCGCTCAAGCCCTGGGACCTTGCGTAAATCATCAAGCGGAAAATATGACGTCATTAGCTTTGCATGCCCGGTGTCGAGCAATACTAAGTTTGTTGCATATTCTTTTACGGCATACTGTGAACATGCTTTTTTGCCTAGTGTCCCAGTTTTTTGAAGACTTTCCGGCAACGGCAATACTACCACACCTGCAGAATCGAGCTGTTCTCTAATTTCCAAACTTAAGGAATCTTTATTTAGCTTACAGGAACCGCTCATCGCACCAAATGACCCATCAGCTTTGCAGCCCATAATCTCTTTTACTTCCGCTTTACTGGTAACGCTAATCCGCGGTCCAAATGACGGGCACCGTAAAATACACATTGAGCAACCGTTACCATATGTAAGACAATTGCCCATCGGGCCGGCTGAGCCAGTTGTATCGATAAATACATCTCCTCGAACTACCTCATCATGATCTAAGATTAGTGCTTTTATGGTCTTACCATATTTAATTATATCTATAACGCGTGTTTTTGTTTTTATTTCAATATTATAATTTTGTAGTACCTTCCTTACTAAAGGTTCCATTGTTGTTACATCATAAAGCGATGCGTGGTTATGCCCTGGAAAATTAATACCCTCATGACGGCTATTAGCATCCATTGCAACAAAAAGATCGCCTCCTCCCATCGCAATGGCTTCCTCAGCTGCAGTATAACGTCCGTTATTACGGAATATTCCGCCGACTAGTCCCGTTCCCAATAATAAATCGGTTCGCTCAATTAGTATCACCTCGGCTCCAGCCTTAGCAGCTGACAATGCTGCTGCGCATCCCGCCCAACCGCCGCCTGCAACGACTACCTTTACCATGGACGTCCCTCCATTCACTTCCTTAATCACAATACAGTCTATTCTTAGCGCCCCAAAGTGTCACAACAGTCAAAAAAAGGACTGGCAGCAAAAGCTGCCAGTTTTCCAAATTGGTTTTATTTTAGCTAAACAATAGCGTACATACATATATTGAGCCTAAAAATCCCGCAACATCACCCGTTAGACCAACAAAAACAGAATATCGAGGATTCCTAATCCCAACAGCTCCAAAATAAACAGTCAGAATATAAAAAGTTGTATCAGTACTGCCAAGTACCGTTGAGGCAATCCGTCCGACCATGGAGTCCGGGCCATAAGTATTTAAAATCTCAGTAACAAGACCAAGCGCACCTGATCCGGATAAAGGACGCATTATAGCGAGAGGGGCTAAATCGGCCGGAATTCCGAAAGCATTAAGTACAGGTTCAAAGATCCCAATAAGCAAATCCATCGCCCCTGAGGCCCGAAAAATATTTACAGCTACCAGCATTGCTACTAAAAACGGCATTATACGAATTGAAGTGTGAAACCCCTCGGCGGCACCTTCGACAAATAATTCGTATACCTTCACCCGTCGTATAACGCCAATGATGGGAATTCCGAGCAGTAAAGCTGGTATTGCCCAGCTCGATAATAAACTACATAGTTCTTCAAACATTTGCTACCTCCTATCGCGGGCAAATACCATCCGGCATATGCGGTCAACAGTAATGGCAATGACAGTCGCTCCAAGACTTACTGCAAGGGTTGCGCCTACTATTTCAGCAGGATTTACAGAGCCAGCCGCCGATCGCAGCGCAATAATAGTAGCCGGGACCAGTGTAAAACCTGTAGTGCACAAAGCAAGTAAGGTGCACATTGCAGGAGATGCGGTGTCTTTTTTTATGTTTAGTTTCTGCAGTTCCTGCATTGCCTTAATACCAAGCGGCGTTACAGCATTACCAAGCCCGAGCATATTTGCGCTTAGTGTCATGATTATTGCTCCCATTGCCGGATGACTGGACGGTACACTAGGAAACAGCAAGCGGATAACTGGACTCAGCAATATCGATATAAAACGTACAAAACCAGAGGCTTCAGCAATTTTCATGATACCAAGCCACAGGCACATAACGCCTATTAGTTTAAAAGAAAGGTTTACGGCATCCTCTGCAGCTGTTATTGCACTTTGCGTTATAATTTCAATTCGTCCGTTCAGGCCGGCATAGATAATNCCGCCAGCCATTAAAAGTACCCAAATTATATTAATCACCTGCATCACCTCGCTAAGAGCGTATGAATCATCCCAGGTAACTAGAACAAGTGCAGCCTTTCGAAGACAATAAAAAAAGAGGGATACTCCCTCTTAAGCAAAGTTACGAATAATGAATGTAAAAAAATTCCACACTGAACTCCACAGCAAACCGAACAACGACTTTTTCTCAATACTTTCGGCAGCCACTAAATCAGCCGTTTCCACCTCAATATCCTTATATATTAATTTGACTGTACCAAGTGTCTGCCCAGCTTTTATTGGGGCCTCGACTTTAGCAGGCGCCTCAATCTCGGTCCTAAACTCATTTTTGTCGGTTTCGGAAATTGGCGCAACTATTTTTGAATTTACTAGCAGTTTTACACTTCCACTTTTGCCATTTGTGACCTTGATTGTCTTTAAAATTTCACCTTTGTTAAAAATTATCTCAGGTGAAATATTATCAAAACCGTAATCCAATAACGCAATAGAGTCTTCCCACATATGATCACTATCCAAAACAACTGTTATAAGTTGAATACCATTCTTATTAGCTGCTGAAACTAAGCAGCGGCCTGCGGCTTCCGTGTAACCAGTTTTAACACCATTGGCGCCTTCGTATAGCCAAAGCATCCGGTTTTCATTAAAGAGTTCACGGTCGTAATCTTTACCCGGCCATGGGATAATCTTGCTTTTGCTTCCTACTATTTGCGTAAACATTGGATTTTTGTAGCCGTATGCAGTAATTTTTGCAAGGTCATGAGCAGTAGAATAATGATTTGGATCTGGCAGACCACTCGAATTAGTAAATGAAGTTGAAGTTGCTCCTATAGCATGAGCCTTCTCAGTCATCAACCTTGCGAATTTGGGTAGTGAACCAGATATATGTTCGGCTACAGCTACCGTTGCATCATTTCCTGAAACTAACATGATTCCGTATAACATGTCCTTAAGTTTGAGCTGTTCACCTTCTGTCAACCACAGCGAGGAGCCCTCGGTACTGGCAGCATTAGCACTTGTAGTTACTATGTCCTCTAGATTGCCGTGTTCAAGCGCAACTATTAATGTCATTATCTTGGTCGTACTAGCAGGATAACGTCTTTGTTCACTTTCCTTAGCATATAACACTTTTCCGGTATTGGCCTCAATAACAATTGCCGATTTTGCTGTAACTTCTGGTGGTTTGCTAGGAGCTGCCATGACTTGCATCGGAACCATAAAAAATAGTAATAATATGTAAAACAGTTTATACTTATACATCATATAATACCCCTCAATCATAGTCGTAAAAAAAGCATTTTATAAGTGCATAATTAAATTTAAATACGGAAAAAGTAAACTAGTAATTATTATATATATGTTTTACCCAGTCGTCAAAGTGGTCATACATTTTTATGATATAAATAGGACATTATAATATTAATTTGAGGGAGGTGAAACCATGGAAATGATGGATTTGAAAACAGCCTTACGGTCTACGCTTACTCAAAAGCAAGAGCTTGTGCGAGATTATCAGACATTTGCCGAACAAATAAATAATGAAGAAGTTTCCAAGCTTTACCGCCACTTTGCAGAAGCTGAAGCATTACATGCAACGAAAATAAAAAATGAATTGGAAAAGTTGCAATAAGCTATTAAAATTTATATGAAATAAGCTATACTGTTATGTGCAAAATCTTCCAACAATTTCATAAAGTAAATAATATACCATTAACGCCAATACTAATTTATTCTTTAGTATTGGCGCTTTAATTTTACAGACTCTTGTGACCTTATAAATAGAAAACCGCCTACAGTGTAGACGGTTTACAATTTATACTTGTAGTTGCTGCGACTGAGCTGCTTGCGTCTCCGCTGTTTGTGCCAAATCTTCTAATTCGTCCTGCTGCTGTTTTTTTGACATCATTGCCTGAATCTTAGACAGCACTTGCGGAACTAAATCCAGCACCCGGTCATACACAAGATTACCTTCTACCGGCAGGAATTTCACGCCGCTAGATTGCGTACACACTAAGAATCCGACTGGTTTTACACTAACTCCAGCACCGCTCCCTCCGCCGAAGGAATTGCCAAGCTGTTCCGGCTCTTCTTCTGATTCAAAATCTCCACCCCCAGCAGCAAAACCAAAAGTTACCCTCGAAATTGGAATTATAACAGTGCCATCAGGTGTTTCTACCGGATCGCCAACGATAGTATTGACATCAACCATATCTTTTATACTTTCCATAGCTGTCTTCATTAGCCCTTGGATTGGATGCTCGGCCACCAGTTGCTGCCCCCTTACCACTTAAATTTGTCAAAATTGTTGCTGCACTTATAACTTTTCCAAGTCTTAGACTGAATATGCACTGAAAGTCGACGTAAAAACAAGCTTGCCCAAACGCAGGAGTTACCGACAGTTCTGGCGGAGCACTAAAGCAGAAACGTCGCCTTAGCACAGTTACTAACATACCTTTAACTGTCCATAAAGTTCCCGACATTAAACCAGTAATGGCAGCATCATCTGAACCATATGTTGTCTTCCAATACAGACGTTCACAATTTAGCGAATTAACTAGCCTACAAATAACCCTTCGGTATAATTTAGCATAAAATTTTACCGATTTAAAAGCATGCCACAAACGTCGCGGGTTATAAAAATACATTCTAACGATATTATTTAGAAACCGACGCTCACGTTCAATGTTTGTTTTAGTTTTAGCAGTTCCATCTGAAGTTTTTATCTCAGACGAAAGCCAAAGTGATTCATCATTTTTTATTAACTCAACAACCGGTACCTTCATACTGTAAAGCATGAACTTCTTACCGAGATAGACATTAACAACAATAAAATCATCTGATTTATCACGATGGTAACGTAAATCTATATAAATGATGAGCTTTGAAAAAACATAAAGCACTACAATCTGGGCTGCTAACGCCGCTAAGCCGTATTCCATAACTGTCTCCTTATAGCATCATTCGGATATATTTTTAACTTTAATTAAGTAAATATGTATTTTGGATTCGCTCTTAGTCACACACTAAAGTCTTAAAAAAAAACAGCCCCTAGGGCTGTTCAGTTAGTAGATCGGCTAATGGTGGCAACTCTGCCAACGATTTTAATCCAAAACATTGCAAGAAGTCTTCAGTTGTTCCATATAGTATTGGTCTGCCAATTGTTTCTTTACGGCCAAGTTCTTTTACTAAGCCACGATCAATAAGCGTAGCAAGCGGCTTATCTACTTTAACCCCGCGAATAGCTTCGATTTCCTGCTTGGTTATCGGCTGTTTAAAGGCAATAACTGCAACCGTTTCCATAGCAGCAGTCGATAGCTTAGTTTCACGAACATTGGCCAACCTTTCAATGATCTCAGCTAATTCCGGTTTAGTGCATAATTGGAATCCCCCAGCAACTTCAACAATGGTAAGACCGCGATTATTATCTGTCAAATCCTCATTCAGCTGGGCAATCAGCAGCTTAACATTGTCTTCCTCTATTTCAAGCACTTGTGCTATTTTAGCAAGCGGCAAAGGTACTCCGCTGGCAAAGAGCAAGGCTTCAACATGCCCTTTCAAATGGGAATAAAACACTATGTATACTCCTCTCTAAGCATTAGATAAATCGGTCCGAACTGCATTTGCTGCGTTATTGCGATTCGTCGTAATTTCATTAATTCAAGAATAGCTAAAAAAGATGCAATCATTTCTGAGCGCGTACCTGACCGAATAATTGTTTCGGTGAATTTCAACTGCCCGTTATGTTTTATTAGCAAAGATATAATATCATTCATCTTATCCTGAACGCTAACTTCATCATGCTCAACTAAGGCAAAGTTAACCTTCTCATCAGTCAAGAGGGATGCCAGTGCCGATATAAGGTCATGAATTGTTAGCCCGCTTGGCAATAACACCCGTTCAGTGATTTCCTGCGGTAACCTAGTGTAATAGCGTTGGCGTTGGGATCCCATACCGTCTAAAATGCTAGCAAGCTGCTTGAATTTACGATATTCCAATAATCTTTCAATTAGTTCTTGTCGTGGGTCGCTTTCTTCTTCACTATTGTCCGCTATATGTTCCGGGCGAGGTAGCAAAAGCCGTGATTTTATCTGTAGTAAACTGGCGGCCATTACTAAAAACTCACTAGCAATCTCAATATTAAACTCTTCCAATGCCTTTAGATATAACATATATTGTTCAGTAACTTTAGCTATCGGAATATCGTGAATATCTAATTCAGCTTTTTCAATAAGATGCATTAATAAGGCCATTGGCCCCTCAAAAACTTCTAGTTTAATCTTATAATCGTCCATTTTATGGTAAATTCATTACTTGGCGAACTTCTTCCATAGTTGCCGCAGCTACTTTCCGTGCTCGTTCAGCACCATACACAAGAATTTCTCTAACACGGGCCGGATTTGCCTCCAATTCGCTGCGCCGGGCATGAATATCCGATAAGGAATCTACCATTTTTTCAGCTAAGCATTTTTTACAGTCGACACAGCCGATATTAGCATTGCCGCAGTTTTTAGCCAGTTCGCCAATCTGGTCGTTATTGAATATCTTATGGAATGAATAAACTGTGCATACATTAGGATTACCGGGATCGGACTTCTTCACACGCTGTGGATCGGTAACCATCAGCCGCACCCGAGCTCTAAGCTCGTCAGGGCTTGCAGCAAACGGAATTTCATTACCGTATGATTTACTCATCTTGCGACCGTCTATCCCCGGAAGCACCGAAGCTTTGCCTAAAAAGGCCTTGGGCTCAGGAAATACCGGCTTATACATATTGTTGAACCGTCGCACAATTTCGCGTGATAACTCCAGATGAGGTATTTGATCTTCACCGACTGGCACAGTATCAGCCTTATACAATATTATGTCAGCTGTCATTAACTCTGGATAACCTAAAAATCCGTATGTATTAATATCTTTGCCTTGCGAACCTAATTGCGAAATCTTATCCTTATAGGTTGGGACTCTTTCCAACCAAGATAATGGCGTCATCATTGATAATAACAAGTGTAGTTCGGCATGCTCTTTTACATGTGACTGAATAAAAATCACGTTTTTCTCAGGATCTAAACCAGCGCTAAGCCAGTCAAGTGCCATATTATGAATGTTTTCAGTTAACTTACTGGTATCTTCAAAACTTGAAGTAAGGGCATGCCAGTCTACTATACTGAAAAAACACTCGTACTCATTTTGTAATTTGACCCAGTTTTCCAGCGCTCCTAAATAATTCCCTAAATGAAATTTACCCGAAGGTTGCATCCCGCTAAAAATCCGGCCCTTTGTCATTTAAATTCCCCCTACTATATAAAAATGTGAATTACAGTGCGAATAATAATGTCAAGCAATGAAGTAATCGGATAAATAATGGTGCCTATAATACCAAGATAGATGAGTCCGATTAGTATAAAAGTGCCATAAGGTTCTATACGATCAAATATCTCACTATACCGTGCCGGCAATAAACTGGATAAGATCTTCGAACCATCTAGCGGCGGAACAGGCACTAAGTTAAATATTGCGAAGATAAGATTATAGACATATGTCAAGCGCAGAATAGCATATACCCAGCTACTTAACATCTGCATTTCTCCCAAGATCGCCATGAGCAGTGCAACTATAAAGGCCATAAGAATATTGGATCCAGGACCAGCGAACGATACTAGTATCATACCTTTACGCCATTCACGAAAATTATTAGGATTAATCGGTACTGGCTTAGCCCACCCGAACTGCACAAGCCATAACATTAGAAGTCCAATGGGATCTAAATGCGAAATTGGATTTAAGGTTAGACGTCCCAAAAACTTTGGCGTAGGATCGCCCATCCAGACTGCTGCCCGAGCATGAGCATATTCGTGTATTGTTAATGCAATGAGTAAGGCCGGAATACGAAAAATCATATCCTGATCGAAGCCAAACATTAGTTTCCTCACGTAGTCGTATTTGTCCACTCCAAGGCAAAGGCAAAATATAACTGTTCATTATTATAACTGAAAACCGGCTTTAACGCAAAATAGAAGACCAATGCCTGGTCTTCCTTATTATTTCAAGCTCAACTATGTTTTATATTTTTTTTCCTTTTGGTAAAACATCTTTATTTACCAAGTCTAGATAACTTTCGCGCTTAACAACCTCATCTGCGCTTCCGTTTTGATTCCAAGAAGCGCTTGACCATTTGCGATGGCCATTCCAAATTTAGAGTCGATCATACCGGTTTTAATATAATGATGAGTAAGAGCATCAATACCCGGTGAAACTCTTAATAATATTTTTTGTTTAACCTTTTTCTCTTGTGTTAAATTGTTAAGCAAATCGAGTTCGTAAAAATTATCAACAACAATACAACCGATCCTTGCCTCCAGAGCCAGTTCAATTTCGCTATACGTTTTATTATTGCCATGAAAGTTAATACGGTCAACAGGATAAATCAACACTAAGCGCAGAATATAGTTCGCCTCCCGAAACAACATCTAGCCCCATGTCTTCCTCCTCAATTAATTTACACACAGCCGCTGTAGAAAACACTTTACATGCATAAATCACTTCAAATTTTGGATAGTATTTTTTAAAAGAATCTACATACGCCTTACAGTTTGGCGAATTTTGTTTTCATCCATTACATACAGAGGAGTGCCAAATACTTTTACTAGCTCAGTGGCGTCGCATCCCCCGATTTCTAAATGCCCAAGAGCATTTACCTTCATTATACCTTGCATCATATTTAAATACCCCTTTCAAAAAAGCACTAGTTAACCCAAGTAACATCAGTTACGTCGGACGCGAAGCAATATATAATCCGAATATTAACCATCTAAAGAAATAGTAATCTCCTGACATTTCTATATAATTTTATTTAACTTTATTGAATTATAACGTGATCGGCCTGTTAAATGCCTACATTGTTGCTTTTATAAGCCCCGAATAAATTGTAATCAGCCTACAAAAAATAAAAGAAAAAGGAGGGGTATTATTGCAAAAATTCACTAAGAATTTAAAAGTTATAAACTGTATAATAACGGTTGCTGTTATCTCTTTTCTACTCGTCGGCTGCGGCATGATGACCCCAGCCCAAAAGCCTGATGTTGGTCCTGCTGGCAAACCTGTAGAGTCTAAACCAAATCCCCCGCTGCTTGAGAGATTTTACTCGCCACCGCCTGAGCTCTACGATCTTGAAGCAACTGCCGGTGTCTTATTTGAGGGTATCAATAAAGAAAACTGGGAACAAGCAGAGGCCGGATTTAATAATTTACAAACCATATGGGTAAATGCCAAACCGCTAGTTGGCGATAAAAAAGGTGTTAAAGAAGCAGATAAGGCCCTTCAAGAATTATCAACAGCTATTGCCGATAAGAAAATTACTAACTCTTACGAAAACCTCAACCAGTTTATGGGCAGCATTGGAGACATTGCTAAATCGTATAAACTCTCACCACTTTCAAGTATAATTGGCGTTAGCAATGCGGTAAGAAATGTTAACTTCTATGTTGAAGACAAGGATTGGCCGAAGGCAGCGTCTAAAGTTAAAGAACTGGAAGGTATCTGGGGCAATGCTAAACCTACTATGGAGCAAGTAGGTATATTAGATGAAGTAACAAGAACCCATTCTTTGATAAAACAAATGAAAGATGCCGTAAATGCCGAAAATAAAGGTGCCATTGAAGAGCATACCGCTAATATTAACGAAAGCCTTGGCTATATTCGCAACTTCTTCCGCGAAAAATAAAGATTAAATAATACAAGGGGCTATCTCATCGAGACAGCCCCTTGTATTAATTTAATCTTTATCGCCCTTATTTTTATTTTTATCTTTGCCTTTAGTAGTCTCAATTCTATCTTGGTCTTGCGGCTTTAATACTGCTGGCCGTAGCACTTTATCAGGAATTGGCAACCGGAATAAAACGTCTTTGAGCGCCGTAAAATTAAAGGGTAAGATAGGCCACAAATAGGAAACACCGAAGGATTTAGTAAAGAGCATTGCTACCAAAATTCCTCCCAAGGCTAATAAAAAGCCTGGCAGCTTGAATAGAAATACAGCAACAACTAGGATTAGGCGAAAAAATCGCATAGCCATGGCAAATTCCATACTTGGTGTAGCAAATGAGCCCACGGCTGCTACCGCTGTATAAAAAATTACCTCATTTCCGAATAGCCCCACTTGTGTAGCAAAATCCCCTAGCATAAAAGCTCCGATAAAACCAAGTGCGGTAGCTTGCGGTGAAGGAACATGAACTGTAGCCATCCTTACAATTTCTACTCCTATTTCCGCTAAGATAAACTGTATCCCTATTGGCAGAGCACCAGCCTCACGCGGTCCTAAGAAAGCAAGCGGTTCTGGCAGAAGCTGCGGCTGTAATGCGAATGCAAGCCATAGTGGCGGCAAAATTAGCGATAATAATACGGCAAACAACCTTACCATACGAAGATAAGAACCTATAACCACATTTTGTCTAAACTCTTCTGCATGTTGTACATGATGGAAGAAGGTTGTTGGTAAAATCATAATATTCGGCGACGTATCCACAATTAGACAGACATGACCTTCTAAAAGGTGAACTGCCGCAACGTCCGGTCGTTCGGTATATCGGACTTTAGGCAAAGGATTCCACTTACTGCCTTTAACTACGTATTCCTCTATAGTCCGTTCAGCCATAGGTATACCATCAATACTGATATTATTGAGCCGTTCTTTTATAGTGTCTACTAACTCAAGATTTGTAATATCTTTAATGTAACAAACTGCTATATCAGCTCGTGACCGTGAACCAACTTTAACGATTTCAAATCTGAGATTTGGATCACGTAGCCGCCGGCGTATCAATGCGGTATTAAAGACAATTGTCTCAACAAATGAATCGCGCGACCCGCGCGTTACTTTCTCGATATTTGACTCAGATGGCGACCTACTCGGATATGCCCTGGCATCAAGAACTAAGACTTGGCTTTCTCCTTCAACAAAGAATAGCATTTCACCAGACAATAAACTTGTTAGGGCATCATTCATATTGTCAATAAGTTTTACCTGCGAATGAGTTGCTCTTGAATAATACAGCTTTTGAAACAAGTTGAGTGATAACTCCTCTTGATTAAACGCTACCATCTCTTCAAAAACGTTACTAATTAAAATGTCATTGACCATGCCATTGATTGAAAATGAAGCTGCACGTTTGCGTCCGACCTTATATTCACGAAAAACGACGTCAAAGCTTTCACCGACCCCTACTAGGTCTTTTACGTAATTAATATTAACGTCGATATCTTTATCAATCTTGCGTTCTATGACCATAATTTACGCCACTCCGTTTCAAAACTTCCTCAATCGCCTTCTTTGTAATCGGTGCACCACGCCTGATATCATCTGCTTTATCCATTTTTCCGATATCCCCAACACCAATTATTACTGGTACTTCGATATCGTTTAGAACATCTACGGTATCACCAGTGATTCGTGTATCATGTCGACTTCCTTGCTTTATCTCACCATTCTTGTCAACCGAACTAGCAACGATATCGCCTGACATTGTAACACTGGCATCAACTTCAACACCGTTAATGCCGGTTGTATTAGATGCTACCGCCACAGCCCCGAGTACCTCTATATCGGGATGTGACGCCACATATTCCATGGCTCGCTCACCTAAGCCTTTGCTACTCTCACCGCGATCGTCAAACATAACTAATACCGGATCATAAGGTACTGTTTTTAATAAAGCGACAATTTCCTTACCGCTTATTGGGGTTGGATTTCCTGCCGAAGCTGATATACATCTTAACCCTAACGAGTTTCCTATCTCCTCAATAACTTGTTGGGCGACTCGGTCCCCGTCAGTTATAAGTATAACCCGCACCTTTTTCGGCAAAATTGTGTCACCTCACGATTTTTTATTACTACTTTCCCCTAGTAAATTGCTAATTTGGTTTGCAATTTTTTCACTTTCACTTATGACTTGTTTCAGTTTCTGCAAACTAGTTTCCAGTTCATTAGCAAGCTCGTATTGTGCTTTGGCCAACACTTGACTGGCTGTTTGAACAGCTAGTGCCGACGATTCATTATTTTGCTTGGAAGACTGCGATTTCGCATTAGAATTACTCTGAGACTTCTGGTTCTGATTATCTGATTTCATAAGAATTTGACTGAATAAGTTTTCCAAGTTCTTAGCAGGCTGATTTTCAGCCTGGCTATCGGAATTAGGCTGATTCTGTTCCTCTCCTTGCTGCTGTTGCTGCCCCGACTGTGGCGTTAACTGAGAGCTAGGATTGTTCATTTGCTGCTGATTTTGGCCCGCACCTTGCTGTAACTGCAGTAGTTCAAGCTGACTATTTACTTTTTGCAGCAAATCCAAAATCGCCTGATTATTGGCAGAGCTACTGCTACTGGCTTGAGCTTGTGCAAAGCCTTTTGCTAAATCGGTCACAATGTTAGCATCACAATTATTATCACTGCCATATTCTTCAAGATTCTCTGTTAAAGTGCTAGTATTTTTACCGGGTGACTTTAAATTAAGGTGATTACGCATTGTTCTTCTCGACACTTTTTTCACTCCCAACAATTACAGAAAATGCCACGAGCTAGCAATGAAAGACAATACTGCAAATCTTAGATTGAGTACAGCAAACGGGTTTCTTAACTTAGCTGCTGGGTTAAAAATATTTCTAAGCTTTTCCTGATCAATGCCTCCAGATGCAGCACAAAATACGTAATTTGCCAAAGGTCCACTAAGGGCAAACAAAACAGTCACCGACCAATCACTTTGATTAATGAATGTTGCTGAACCAAATGCTCCGGCTGATATTATAGCGTCAATTCGCCCACTTATTACAAGAGCCATTAACATACGCCCTATTTCGTGAACGAAAACAGTTATCAGCCCATAATGCGGATAGCGTATTCCAATCGCTAGTATTGTAATGCATAATCCGATTAGATCAATTGCTACCAAAGCATTTACCCCTTTGGATTAAAGATTACCGCCATTAGAAAACCAAAAACTACCGCGGCCATTATACCAGCTGCAGTTGCCTTTAATGCACCGGTGAATACCCCCATAATCCCTATTTTCGCAACTTCTTCGATAGTGCCAGATACTAATGTGTGTCCAAATCCTAATAAAGGTACGGTAGCACCTGCTCCGGCAAAGTCTACTAATGGCTGGTAAATGCCAATTCCACTTAAAATACCGCCAGAAACAACAAATAAAACTAATACATGTGCAGGCGTTAGCGGTGTTAGGTCCATTAAAAGCTGTCCTATCACACAAATTAAACCGCCAATTAAAAATGCCAATAAGTACGACTGCACGTCTTTTTCTCCTTTCGCCCTCACGATCAGGTTTGATTTTGTTATCAACATTATGTTAATGCAAAATCCAGTATATTAGCCCTATAAAAAAGGCGGTCACCATTCCATAAACTAATACAGGTCCTGCTACCACAAACATTTTAGCACCAATCCCAAATACATAACCCTCGCGCTTAAATTCCATTGCCGGAGCAACAATCGAATTTGCAAATCCTGTTATTGGTACAACCGAACCGGCACCTGCCCTACGTCCCAGTTCGTCATAGATGCCAAGTCCGGTAAAAAACGCTCCGAGAAAGACCAGGACGACTGAGCTTAACGCTGAAGCCTCTTTTCTGGCGATGCCCGCGTCCATAAAGGCATTTTGGAAGAATTGACCAAGCGTACAAATTAGTCCGCCAACTACAAAAGCCCAAACTATGTTTTTGAGTAGGGGTGGTTTCGGCGAAACCTGATTAACTTTCTCTTGATATTTCTGATGTTCGTCTTTGTTTTGTTGTCCGTAGCTTGCCATACCAACACCTCTATTGCTATTTTGACCACTGTTATATCATTTATTCATAGATTGAAAAGCCTTCATTACAAGCACAACCACGTCCAAAGTTTAGAATACCCGACTTGTTCTGAGCTTTAGCACAAGTACAAGTCGCTGGTAGATCTAAAAAGAGCGCCGAAACGGCACTCTTTTTAAAAAATTTATCTTAATGTACATGAAAAGCTATTTTAACATCTGCCTTGTATTCAGCAATACGTCCATTGTCAATATTTGCAGTAAAGTTAGTAACCTCTACACCAAGAATATCATCTAGAGTCTTGCTAGCTTCCATAACAGCACTATCTACCGCATCTGTCCAATTGTTCGGCGAAGTTCCTACTAATTCAATTACTTTTACAACCACTACTAATTCCTCCCTTTTATGATTTTTTGTTAAACTACTATCTATAATTTGTTCATTGTTATCAATATTATTCTAAAAAGGCAATATTAAATTCTAGCCGACCAGAATCACCGGCGTTAATATTAAAGACCTGTTTGGCTCTAACCGGTGATTTACGCGGAACGTCAACCTGAAAATAACACCATGTCAGTAGACTAGCCGACAAAACAAGACAAACAGTTAAAATTGCCCAAATTGCTTTTTTTCCCATATAACTCACCTCTAGCAATAGTATCTCCCTTTCAAAAAAAAACAGACCTCTTCATTATGAGGTCGTCATAAAATCTTTTAGAAACTTTAATGCCTGCTTTTCGATACGGGAAACCTGTACCTGAGATAACCCAATTAGTGATGCAATTTCTGATTGAGTCTTGTCCTGGAAAAAGCGTAGTGTAATTACCGTTCGCTCTTTAGCCGGAAGCCGCGCCAATACTTCCTTTAACGCTAAGCTGTCAAAATAAGCATTGTCCTGGCCGTCAACTGCTTTGATCTGATCAAGCAACGGAATCGCTTCGCCTCCATCATCATGAAATGCACTGTCATAGAGCGAGGCTGGCGGTTGGACTGCTTCAAGCGCCGAAACAATCTCTTGCGGTGCAAGTGCCAACTCTTTGGCAACTTCGCTTATTGTCGGTTCTCGCCCTAATGTACCGTTTAGTTTTTCCTGAGTTTTATGAACTCGATAGGCTAGTTCTTTAATCGGGCGGCTAACTTTTACCGGATTATCGTCACGAATTGCTCTGCGGATTTCGCCAATAATCATCGGAACGGCGTAAGTTGAAAACTTTACACTAAAATTTAAGTCAAATCGTTCAATAGCTTTTATTAGACCTATACATCCTATCTGAAACAGGTCATCCCATTCATAGCCGCGATTAGTGAAACGATGAACAATACTTCTTACTAAGTTAAAATTATGCTCAACAATTATTTCCTTAGCAGATTTACTGCCAGCCTGCGCTCGCTGTATTAAATCTTTTAGCTCCTCATCCCCTAGCATGGTCATCCCACCTAATGCGTCTTATTGAGCTGTACTTTTTTTATCATTCGGACTGTTGTTCCCTGGCCAACCTGTGTCTCAATAGCAAGTTCGTCCATGAAGGACTCCATAAATACGAATCCTAGCCCCATACGCTCCGGGTCGCTGGAAAAAGATGGCTGGCGAGCCTGATTAATATCCGCAATTCCCCGACCACAATCCTTTATAATATACTCAACATTATCTTCATACAAATTCATCACCAATTCAACCTGTCCACTTTCATTGCCGTAGCCATGAATAACTGAGTTAGATACTGCCTCAGAAACCGCGACCTTGATTTCTTCGATTTCATTTATTGTAAAATCAAGCTGAGCAGCGAAAACTGCAGCTGTCACCCTGGCAATGCCTACATTTTCACTAAGACTGCCAAACGTCATTCTGAAAGTATTTTTAATTGCCATGATGTCCTCCTATATACACGCTAAAGCTTCAGATTCGTTATTATAGACCTTAATTATTTTTAATAATCCGGCTAAATCAAAAATTTTAGCAACCTGTGGTTGGATATGGGCGGCTAACATTTGCCCCTGCAGAAGACTAACTCGCTTATATCGTCCTAAAATTACGCCTAAGCCTGAACTATCAATAAAATCAACACCCTCAAGATTGAGTAGTATATGTTTTGCTTCGTTATTATCGAGTGCATTATCAATAGTTTGACGAAATTCATTAGCCGAGTGCATATCGAGTTCTCCCTCAACCCGGACTATTAAAACTCCTTGTTTTAAAACAGTAATTATTTTCAATACTGTCCCCTCCCTCTAGTGCATATAATATTCTATTAAAGGAAATTTTTCCCTGCACAGACAAAAAAAAATGCGGAATTCCCGCATTTTATATAATATTACTGAACTAGCGTAAATAAGTTTGTGAACATATCCTGGAAGATTCGTATAAACCCTGCTTTTTCAACTGATTTCTCAGCAACTAAGTCAATCTTGCCAATTTCTTTACCATCTTTAACCACAATCATTTCGCCGTACTTTTGGCCTTGGATTACGGGCGCACTCACTGAAGACTCAGCGACAATTTTTTTCTGAATATTTTTATTCTGGCCTTTAGGAACGATAAGATTAAGTTCTTTAGCTGCCGTGAGCTGTACTTCTTTATCTACACCACGATTTACCTTGAGCCGTTCAACAACCTCACCTTGGCTAACGATAGGTGCAGCTGTAAAGTTGGCGAAGCCCCAATCCATTAACCGCATACTTTCTCGTAAATGAGATCGCGGCTCAGGTGTAGCAAATACTACTGAAATTAATCTAAGTCCGTCGCGTTTTGCGGTACCGGCAAAGCAGTATTTAGCTTCTTCGGTCCAACCGGTTTTTAAACCGTCAGCCCCTTTATACCACCAAAGAAGTTTGTTTGTATTAACTAGCCAGTTTTTGCCGTCACGCAACCAGTATTCTTTAATGCTGCTCAACTCAAGATAAAATGGATGCTTGACAGCCTCTTTTACAATAAGTGCAGTATCATATGCACTCATATAATGGTCAGTCGTAGGCAGTCCATTTACATTATTAAAATGCGTATCCTTGAGCCCTAGTTCTTGAGCCCTCTGATTCATTGCGTCCACGGCCGCTTGTTCATTGCCATATATGTGCTCCATAATAGCAACAGCAGCATCATTAGCGCTCACTACTGCTACAGCAATCATTAACTCATGGACGGTCATGCTTTCACCCGGCTCTAGCCAGATTTGCGACCCGCCTTGCCGCCAAGAGTGTTCTGTAGTAGTCACTTGGTCAGTTATCTTTATCTTGCCCTGTTCAACTGCCTCTACAGCTAGTAACAATGTCATACACTTAGTAACACTTGCTGGCGGTAACCTCTTGTGAGAATCCTTTTCAAAGAGTATGGTACCATTTTCGTCCATCAAAATTGCTGATTCAGCAATTGAATTCAACTGAGTGCTTTGTGCTGATCTTGCCTCGAGCTGCGCGCAAGGCAGGCAAATACCGGTAACTATCAATGAAATTACTAGCAAGGTGAAAATTGCAACTGGGCGTATTCGGTACATTAAACACACTCCTTTCATCTTTTTTTTAGGTTAACCAATCTAAATATCGAATACACTGGCAAAGAACAGCAATAAAAAAACTGGCCATTTAGCCAGTTTTTGAAAATTAATGAAACTAAGTATTTGTTTTAATAGCCTAAAAACTTTTATAGCCATCTTTATCTACGATCCCTAGTATTAGTTGAGTAGATGAGACCTTTTGACTTGTGTATGAGAAAGATTCAAGAATTAATTGTTGTGCAATAACCGCCTTTTCTTTACTATTTGTATAAATATCAGCGATAGGTTGGCCGCACTCAATTTCATTGCCTACTCGGCTTTTGAGTACAATCCCAGCTGATAAATCAATTTTTTGATCTTTATATTCTCGGCCAGCTCCTAAAATCATGGCAGCGTATCCTATCTTTGCTGCATCAATATGATTTATATATCCCTTCTGGCTGCTACTGACAGTTATTTTATATTTTGCCTGAGGTAGTAAATTATAATCATCAACGATTGCTGCATTACCACCTTGACCAGCGATAAACTCCTTAAATTTCATTAAAGCTGACTTATTATTCAACAGTTCAGTCAAAAGATATCGTCCTTCATCAAGCGTTTCAACACGCCCGGCAAGCTTTATCATATATGAGCCGAGAACCAAACATACATCCCTTAGGCTAGTAGGACCCCTGCCTTGCAATACTTCGATAGCCTCTATAACTTCGAGACTATTGCCAACTGCAGCTCCAAGCGGCTCTTCCATACTAGTCAAAATAGCTATTGTTTCGCGGTTAACAAGCTTTCCAATTTCAACCATCGTTGAAGCTAATTCAACAGCAGAATCAATATTTTTCATAAACGCCCCGTTGCCGACCTTTACATCAAGTAAAATTTTATCTGCTCCCGCGGCTATCTTCTTACTCATTATTGATGAGGCTATCAGCGGAATGCTCTCTACAGTTGCAGTAACATCGCGAAGAGAATACATTTTACCGTCAGCTGGAGCAATCATTGAGTTTTGACTTGTTAGTGCAATACCATGTTTTTGTATGGTGTCAATAAAATCAGCTTGGGAAAGTGCTGTTTTAAAGCCTGGTATAGCTTCGAGCTTATCAATTGTTCCGCCAGTAAAACCTAGTCCGCGCCCTGACATCTTAGCTATCGGAATACCGGCGGTTGCTACTAAGGGAGCAAGTATTAGCGTGGTAGTGTCAGCAACCCCACCAGTGCTGTGCTTATCGACTTTAATTCCGGGCACTTTACTTAGATCAAGCATTTGTCCGGAATCAGCCATCGCTAGGGTCAAAGCAGCAGTCTCTTGGTGCGACATTCCTCTAAAATAAATTGCCATTAACCAAGCCGCCATCTGATAATCTGGAAGCTCATTCATAGTATAAGCCTGAACCAACGCCTTTATCTCAGCAGCATCTAAAATCTTACCATCACGTTTTTTCGCAATAATATCAAGTAATCGCATTACAATCACCTCAATTGCTTTAAGAAGCTTTTTCCAAAAGGCAGTGGTGTTAGCTTATAATTTTCAGCTATTGTTGCCGCTACATCAGCAAAGGTGGTACGTACGCCTAGATTGCTTCCTATTATGTTAGGGCTATAAACTAAGAGTGGTACATATTCTCTAGTATGGTCGGTACCTGGAGCTGTAGGATCACAACCATGATCCGCTGTTAATATAAGAAGGTCATCTTCTTTTAAAATTGTAATAAGATTTTTTACGCTATAGTCAAGACGTTCAAGAGCCTTAGCATAACCAGTGACATCATTACGATGGCCATACACACTATCAAAGTCAACTAGATTTGCCATGATAAGTTTAGCATCGCTATCGGCTTTGACCAGTTCCATAATTTGCTCAATACCTTGATCATTAGATTTAGTCGGATAAGATCTTGTTATGCCGCGCTGAGCAAAAACATCGGCAATTTTCCCAATACCAATAACATCAAAGCCTTTTTCCTTCATTAAATCTAAAACAGTCGGCGAATGAGGTTCGAGGCTATAATCATGGCGATTGGTAGTGCGTATAAACTTACCAGGCTGTCCTATAAATGGACGGGCAATAACTCTGCCAACAGCATGTTCACCAACACACACTTTTGTACGGGCAGTTTTACACATCTCGTATAACTCCTCAAGCGTAATTATTTCTTCATGCGCCGCAATTTGAAAAACACTATCGCCTGACGTATAAACGATCGGTTTGCCAGTTTCAAGATGTTGTACCCCTAACTCTTCAATTATTGCAGTACCAGATGCCGGAATATTACCAAGTACCTTTCTCCCAACCAAATTTTGAAATTTTTCAATTACCTCTGCGGGAAAGCCCTCCGGATAAACAGGAAATGGTGTAAAAACTGGACAGCCTGCTAACTCCCAGTGACCGGTTGTAGTATCCTTCCCTTTTGAAATTTCAGCCATCTTGCCGTAACTGGCTAAAGGATTATTTACACATTTAACGCCTTCAATCGGCTCTATACAGCCAATTCCCAACTTTTCAAAAGTAGGCAAGAAAAGCCCGCCTTGTGAGCGAGCAATGTTGCCTAACGTATTGACATCTGAATCGCCATACTCTGCGGCATCTGGCAAAGCGCCAATTCCAACACTGTCCATTACGATTAGAATAATTCTTTTAAACAAAATACAGACTCCCTTGCTGCGAATTCTATATTCACTATAGTTATTTTAAATTATGCGCGTGGGTGGGTCTTGTCATACACTTCTTTAAGATGGTTCTTAGTTACATGAGTATAAATCTGTGTAGTAGAGATATCTGCATGGCCTAGCATTTCTTGAACCGATCTTAAATCTGCGCCATTTTCTAATAGGTGCGTAGCAAAAGAATGCCTGAGAGTATGCGGAGTAATTTCTTTAGTAATGTTAGCCTCTTGGGCATATTTTTTTATAATCTTCCAAAAACCTTGCCTAGTCAAACGATTGCCATGATGATTGACAAATAACGCAGCCTCATCATAGGTACGCACTAATTTAGGCCGTCCACGGTTAATATACTCTTGTACGCATTTAGCTGCAATCGAACCTAACGGTACAATTCTTTCTTTAGCCCCTTTGCCGTAACACTTTATATAGCCCATATCTAAATTAACATCAGATATATTAAGCGATATAAGCTCTGATACCCTGATCCCCGTCGCATACAATAGTTCTAGCATCGCCTTATCACGTGTGCCAGCCGGTAAAGAGCCGTTTGGTTGTTTAAGTAATTCTTCTACTTCACCAATAGTAAGAATTTTAGGTAATTTTTTCTCAAGTTTAGGAGATTCAAGATTAGCAGCCGGATCTTTATCAATATACCGTTCTCGGACTAAGTATTGATAAAATGACTTGATCGCAGCGAGATTTCGAGAAATTGTAGAAACGGCTCGTCCTTTGGTTTGAAGATTGGTCAAATAAGCAAGGATGGTGTTGCGATTAGAATCTTTTAAGAATTCCTTATTACTGCTGTCCAAATAGGTTTGAAATTGACGTAGATCGCGCCCGTATGACTCTAAGGTATTTTGAGCAAGCCCTCGTTCCTCCGCGAGATAATTAATGAACTGATTTACGTAACTTTCCATCTCTACCACCCTTTTTCGATATTCCGGTCATATGTCATCTGACTATTGACAACCCGCAGTAATATACTAATTGGTGTTTTATTCCACATTAGTAAGTGATTTTCCTTTCTTTGCCTGTCGAAGAAAATTGTTTTTTTGATTCTTTTTGTAAACTTTGTTAGCTGTTGTCAATAATTTGCGCAGAAACCCGTAATGGTTTATCCAACATATGCTGCTCTTTTAACTTCAACTCCTGGTCAGTAGCGTACCAAAACAAACTAAGCAGTTTGGGGAGAATATAGAATACTATTATTATTAAAAGAATTATTTTAACAGCAAGCTTTAATTTTGAGGCTAGCATCCGCCATGAAATTGTTATTATCACTTACCCACCCCACTTTCCGGCTTAACTTAATATCATACTTATTCACAAAAAGTTAAGTTTATTCGTATCTAGCTATGAAAAATTCAAAGGTTAACCGCAAAAAAAAACCAGCCATAGCCAGTTCCTATACTTATATGTTCTATTCTTTTATCAAAAGACCAGCCACCAATTTCATGAACACCGGTGAAACATAAACTTCAATCAATCCTGCAATTATTATTAGAGCCAACATTGCGAGGCACACTGCGGTATAACCAAGCGATTCATATAATAAATTAGATCTGCTATGTTTTCTCCGTTTGAGAAGCATTAGCGAGAAAGTTGTCGCCGAGACACCAGTTGCCAAAAGCGCGGGAACCGCAAAAAAATTATGTGGTAAGATTGAAACTAGCGCAAATAGTAAGCCTTTTGCAATATATTCATTGACTAAAAAACCAACAGTAAAACCAATGACAAAACCTCTGGTAAACAAAATAAAGAGCACGAAGGGCAGTCCTACAATCGTAAAGCCAAGTAGCCACATAAAGATTATAGTCTTAGCATTATTATATAGCACTGCACTCAGAATAACAGAGGTATCGCCGCTAGCTTGACCTTGGGATAAACCATTAAAAAATATTCGAAGATAACTTATCAGCTCTAACTTCTGTTCCTCAGGCAATATTTTAACCGCCAACGCCCCTACCACAACCCCAATAATAAGGATGAGGACCATGAAAAAGTAGGCCACCATATTTGCCCGGAAGTAACTGCTAAGGTTCTGGCGAAAGTATCCCAGCATACTATGAGCCCCCCAACTTAACCTTTTACAATGTATGCAGGGTAAACTTGCTTTATACCTTATTTGTCCAACAAAAAAAGCCTAATTCGTTGATCGAATCAATTTTCCGTACAATCCACCCCCACCGGAATCAATCTTAGTCAGACCAGACCTAGCTTTATCTATCTCATTTGCAAGTTTTTCACCTACAGCCTCTATCAGTTCATGTTTCTTGGCTTGATGAAGAATGTTCATCTCAGTATGAAACCTGGCTAATAGTTTTTTTATAGCCTTTTTCCCTAGTCCCGGAATAAACTCAAGCGGTATTTGATAGAAATATGGCGCCCTCCACGACGGATGATTCGGGAGTCTAAAGTCTGCCAGTTGTTCTATTCTATCGAATACACCATTTATAGTCTTATTACTGCCGCAAACAAAACATGTCTTAACATCTATGTTTGGTAAAAATTTGCCGCACGTTTTGCAAAAAGTACGATGGTACTTGCCTAAACGCGGATCCAGCCCGTAATTTGCCATCACCTTTCGGCCGGCGGCATTATGCAGAGCCTTTCTAAGCTCTGCATAATTAGCAGTTTCAAGCAAGAAAACAGTATATTCTCTGGCAATTTTGCTTAAGGAGTGAGCGTCAGAATTGGTGATAAATGTGAAGGAATTTAGCTCGGCAATACGATCAGCCATCTGGCTGTCGGCACTTAGCCCTAATTCAATTCCATCAATCATTGCTATTTCCTTGTCGGATAAAATTTCAGTTAGCTGATTGCAACATATACCAAATAAGCTTTTATGTGGCGTAAAAACATGCGCTGGAATTATTATACCTTCAAACTCTGAAGCTATTTGAATAAGACGTTGCAGCGTCATTCTGGCATTCTGAGAACTTAAGTTTATATTCTTGATATGGGAGGACATATACCCTGAAAACTTGCGCATTGATTCAATATTGGGCAGAAAAACTAGCGTATGGGATGTCCGACCATTTAGCTCAACTGTTTCTATCTCAGCCCCCAGCAATACCGTTAAGCTATTAAGATACTGGTAACCGCCTCCGGTTTTTAAGGTCATAAGGCCGCTCTTAACCAATGCTTCCAAATCATCGAGAACCAACGGCGATAAGGCGTCGATTAGTCCAATGATATCCATGCCCTTACGATGTGCAGCTTCATCAATTATATTAGTAACTGTCAGATTACTTGATGTTGGGATCTTTATCCACTCACCTTGACTACTAACACCGACATGTATATGTAGATCAGCAAAATACTGCCTCATACTTATTTACCTGCCTGCTAGTAATAAGCCTATCAAGGTTTTTGCGTCAGTTATTGTACTATTATTAATCATAGTATTAATGTCTGAGGGAGTATATATTTCAACATCAACAAACTCGTCTTCGTCTGGGCAAACTTCCTTCTTTACAAGATCGCGGGCAATGTATAAATGGATTATCTCATTAGTAAAGCCCGGAGCAGTATATATAGACGTAAGCTTAATCATCTGTTTAGCTACATAACCAGTTTCTTCACGCAGTTCACGCGCAACACATTCTTCAGGATCCTCATTATTATCAAGTTTGCCAGCCGGAATTTCAAGCGTGACCTTACCAATCGGATAGCGAAATTGCTTAACCAAAACAATTCTGCCATCATCTAAAATAGGAACAACGGCAACGGCGCCAGGATGATCAACAACTTCCCGTGTTGCCTCCCTATTATTGGGCAACATTACCGTATCACGATGAACCTTTAATATTTTGCCGTCATATATTTTTTCGGCTGAAATGAACTTCTCTGTTAAATGTTCCAATTATTTCCACGCCTCCTAGCATATTAAGCGTTTACAAAACATATAGTACCTCTGAGGAGGGCTATCCATGCAAATTATTACTTTTCAAAGGGGTTTATATTTTTTTGGTAAAGTAAAAGAACTGCAAATTTTTTTAAAGGAAAATGCTTGTAATAGAATTACTGTGAAAGAGTTCATCCGGATAAGGCTACAGTAAAAAACTGGTTACCTGCGATTTATTAACCCATCCATGGATATTTAGTATAAGGTGTAAGAAGAAAAAGCGGGTATGGTACCGAAATTTTATTTTCTAACCATTCAGGAACTACTACAAAACTAATTGGCAGGGCTAAAGCTTGAGCAGCTGATTCTACTGTTTTAAGCCCATTGGAAATATGTTCGGCGGTAGTCTCCTGTGCTAAATTAGTGTTGCAAATTAAGCTGCTTACTTTTAAGCGGGAAACCCCTTCTATTCGCTTAAGCATGTTTACAATATTCTCTGCTGTGTTGGTGAAAGGCCTTAGCGTATTTATAACCAATTGAGCTTGGTAGCCGTTTTCGCTCAATTGCTGATTAATCTGTCCTAACACTATGGCAGAGTCACCACCACCAACATCGATAACAACATTACATTCTCGGTCATAAAGAACGCGAATCAGGTTACTAGGCATAACTGGCAAATCGCTATGGGCCAAATGCTGCTCAGGAGCTACTACTATTACATCGCTTCTTTCTAACAATTCTCGACTCTCTCGCGTTCTGCAGATGGGTTTAGCCAAATCAAAATCAACAATCGCAGTTTTATGACCGCTTTTAGCAAGCGCTATTGAATAGTTTACAGCTAGCTCCGTCTTACCGCTGCCAAATTCACCTATAAAGATGTTTATGCGAGACTTGCCTATGATATTGGCATGTTGACTCATTTTTTCCTCCTAGTATTAAATATGTAATAGTTGGTTTATTCGGATCAACAATCGAAAGTCCTGCTGATTAAGTAAACGCAAAAAGTTCCACGAATTATAATCGTGGAACTTTACTTACCATTTAAGCCCGCATTTCCATTCTTAGCTTATCAGCAATCATCGCCATAAATTCCGAATTAGTCGGCTTCCCTTTTTCCAACTTGATAGTATATCCAAAAAGTCTATTGATCATGTCCATATTACCACGATTCCATGCAACTTCTATTGCATGTCTGATTGCTCTTTCTACCCGGCTTGGAGTTGTCGAATACTTTTCAGCAATCATTGGATATAATACTTTGGTTACTGCTCCTAATAACTCCATCTCGGCGATAATCATCATGATGGCATCGCGCAGATATTGATAGCCTTTAATGTGAGCAGGGATACCAATCTCACGGATAATATTAGTAACTTCAACGTCCATCGGTCGTGCTTTAATAGCCTGGGCAGCAACCACTGGCCGTTGTGATGTTATTGTACTAGCCAACTGCCTAATACGGCTAGTGAGTACATCCATATTAAAAGGTTTCAGAATATAATAATCGACGCCAAGCTCTACAACTCGCTGAGTTATATTCTCTTGACCAAACGCAGTCAACATAATAACTTTAGGTTTTCTATTTGGCATCGCATTAAGCCGCTCTAAAACACCAATTCCGTCAAGGTGTGGCATTATGATGTCGAGGATAATTACATCTGGATGTTTTTCTTCAACAATTTTAACAATTTCTTCTCCATTATAAGCTATTCCTACTAGTTCAATGTCTGATTGTTGAATTAAGTATTCTTGCATTATACCGACAAATTCTCTATTATCGTCCGCAATTGCTAGTTTTATAGTTTCTCTGATCATTTTAAATATTCACTCCCTACCCCTAATCTTATGTAATTCAAATTCGACAAAATTACGTCAGTTCCTTCCTTGTTTGGAAATTAAATCCAAAAATATATTATTTTTGTTTAACAATAAAAAAGAACAGCTAAGAATTAGCCGTTCATGATTTATTAGGCTGCTAACACTATGTTGGGCTTTTTTTGTAGAGAGAACAGTCTTTTTGCTGTTTGTTTATCGCGTTTAGGAATTATCCCGCTTTCCATTAACATCCAGTCAACAAAGCACCCATAGCCTTTGGTAGGATCATGAACAAAAACATGAGTCACTGCTCCGACAATCTTTCCGTTTTGGATAATTGGACTCCCACTCATTCCTTGCACAATTCCTCCTGTTAGTTCCATTAACCTTGGGTCGGTAATTTTAATTACCATGCCCTTACCTTCAGGTGAAGCTTGAAGATTCACCTTTTGAATTTCGATTGCGAACTTTTCAATACTTTGCCCATCTACAACGGTTAACATTTCAGCATATCCGGTTTGCACTTGATTCATCGACGCTACAGGAATTGCACTATTATAAATATCATTTGGCAAAGACGCGTTAAGCTGTCCATAGATACCAAACTGGGTATTTTTCTGAATATCACCAAGTAATTTATCTTCCTCAATAAAAACTCCAATTTTTTCGCCAGGTTGACCCCTTTTACCATGTTGAATGCCGGAAACGGTAGCCATAACAATTCTCCCCTGATCACAGTCAATTGGTTGATTTGTATCACTATCACTTATTACATGCCCTAATGCCCCATATATATTTGATTTTGGTTCATAAAAAGTAAGAGTACCTACACCGGCTGCACTATCCCTTACAAATAATCCAATTCTATATCGTTTAGTCTCATCGCAAAGAACCGGATTTATAGTAATCTGAACCCTTTCATCATTTCGCTTAATTAACAGATTTAACGGACGTTTTTCTTGACCGCTACTATCTATTATTTCGGCTACTTGACTATCACTCTGGACCGGTGTACCATTAATACTCAAAATAATGTCGCCGACATTTATACCTGCATCCTTGGCTGGGTTCACATAAAGACCCTCCTCGCTCTTGATGGGTGAATTACCGACAACAATAACTCCATGCGAATGCAATACAACTCCAATTGAGTGTCCGCCTGGTACAAGCTTAATAGGCGGTAAAACATCAACTTCGACTGTCCTTACGGGGATGAGACCGAGAAGCTTAAACTCAACTATCGATCTACCAAGCTTAACTGGCTCCAATGCGACCGACTTTGAAATACTATAAACTGGCATTGGTGATTTCAGCCGCAAACTTTGATCATTATCATGATTGATAGTGACCGTTAAAGGGAAGTTGACGGTAAAAATGGCCGACTCGCCTTCAATAATACGCATGTGCGGCGGAAGGCCGTATACACTGCGGAATTGTGGGGAAACACAAAATGCAATAATCAGCACAGCAATGCATATCCCGGTTATGGAGCGCCGACTAATTCGTGTCATATTTACTCCATCACTCCCCCTTATTTGATTTTTACCTTTTTTGCCCTTAATTAATCTGAATATCTCAAATTTAAAGATTCCCGATTTTTTTAGGGATTATTCCGGGATTATTAGCATAAATTGCCTTGGAAGTCGATTAAACAAGTTTATCGTTAAAAAAGGAACGCAAGCTCACGCTTGCGTTTCTTTTTTCCAAATTTCTTTTTTTAATTTTGCTGTCATAATCATTTGTCCAGCATTTTCAATGGCAGCTTTTGTTAAATCAATGCCTGCTATCATTTTGGCAAGTTCCAACTTGCGCTGGTCAGTATTTAGCTTGATGATTTTGGTTTTTGTTCGGTTGGCTTGAACTTGTTTTTCGATATTAAGATGATTATCAGCCATACAAGCAATCTGAGGCGAATGAGTAATGCATAAAACTTGCTTATTTGCCGCAACCATTGCGATTCGCTCACCAACCATTTGTGCTGTTTTACCGCCAATACCTGAATCGATTTCGTCAAATACTACCGTCCCGATTGCATCACGTTTTGCGCAGACTGTTTTTATTGCTAAAGCTATTCTCGACAATTCGCCGCCAGATGCAACCTTGTGCAATGGTTTTGGAACCTCGCCAGGATTGGCAGAAAAGACAATTGAAACTTCATTATTCCCAAATGAATTCAAGCTATCGGTGTTACTTACTTCAATATTGAACAGACAATTTGGCATACCAAGCTTTTGTAAGTGTGAGCAAACTAAGTCGGACATCAATTTTGCCGAGGATCGACGTTTTCTATCAATTATATCGGCTAAAACCATTAATTGTTCTTTTAGTATTTTTTGTTCATTGTGTAGTTTTGCTTTCTGATCATCTGAAGCATTCATGCTGTCAATTTCTTTCAGCGATTTTTCATAATATGCTAGGATGTCCTTCGTGGTCGCGCCATACTTGTTTCTTAATTTATAAATAATATCCATTCGTTCATGAAGTCGAGTAAGTTGTGCTGGATTATATTCTACGCCGTCTACGTATCCACCCAAATCCATGCTTAACTCTTTAAGTTGGTAGAGAATATCCGTAAGCATTTGGAGCTGCGGTTCCAAGCTTTTATCAAACCGAACTGCATAATCCAATTCTCGCTTAGCTTTTGCCACCAGGCTTAAAATACTTTCAGTGCCATTTTCTTCATCAAGTAGTCCATATGCCTTGGTAACCGACTTTGTGATTTTTTCCATATTAGTAAGGACTTTAATCTGGTTTTCAAGTTCAAGCTCCTCGTCAGGTTTCAGTCCCGCCGCTGCAATTTCATTAGTCTGCCAAATCAGCATATCTAAACGCTGAACTCGCTCACGGATATTGTCTTCCAATTCAGTAATTTGCTTACTAACATCTTGCCATTTACGGAAAATTTTGCGATATTTATCAACTTCTACTGTTATGTCTTTATCAAATAAGTCCAAAAGTCCTAAATGAGTCTCAGGACGAAGTAAGGCTTGATTCTCATGCTGTCCATGCATATCGACCAGTTTTTGCCCGAATAGTTTTAGAACACTCAACGTCACATGACAGCCATTTATCATTATCAGGTTTTTACCAGTTGTATTAAAACGCCGGCTAATAATCAGCGTCCCATCGTCTTCAGTACTAATAGCATATTTATCCGCAAGTTCTTTTACAGGCTCCAAACTAGAGATATCAAATAAAGCTTCAACCCGAAAATAATCGCATCCCTCACGGATATATTCATTAGATGCTCTTCCACCTAAAACAGTATTTAAAGCATCAATAAGAATTGACTTACCGGCACCTGTTTCACCTGTTAAAATATTTAGTCCGTTTGAAAAATCAATATTAGCCTTTTCGATCAATGCAAAATTATTAACACACAATGATCTTAGCATCCTACTCGCCCCTGTCAAAAATCAGAATATTGACTGCAATCGTTCAATAACACGTCCCACGGCATCCATTGGCTTAACAACAATTAAAATATTGTCATCACCAGCAACAGTTCCAATTATCTCAGGCCATCTTGCACAATCGATTGTCGAGGCTACGGCATTCGCAGTTCCTGGTAATGTTTTAATGACTACAATATTTTGGCTAGAATCAATACCAGTGACTGAGTCCCTAAACATTCTTTCCATACGGGATTGAGAAAATACCATTGACTGATCCATCGGAAACGCATAACGGTAGCGGCCATCACCGGTTGGAACTTTTATTAGCCTCAACTCTTTGATATCTCGTGAAACAGTTGCCTGAGTTACTTCAATACCATCTTTGCGCAAAGCCTCGGCCAGCTCTTCTTGAGTTTCTACCTCGCTATGATCTATGATTTCCTTAATTTTCGCATGACGCAGCACTTTCACGTTATTCACTCCTTACTTTTTCAATTACGTATAAAATTGGCGGTTTTCTAGAAGCATTTACAGGTACCCAGCTATTAACCGCAAACATTCTCGTGGGAAGTGCCTTTAGTAATTTATTGACTTCGTCAAACTCTAATTGTCCGCTCTCATGTCCAGGATATGCTATTATTGTTAAAAAGCCCCCTACTCTAAGCAAGGTTAAAGTTTGTTTTATTGACTTGATTGTGGTAGAGGCCTGTGTGGTAATATTATGGTCCTTACCTGGCAAATAGCCTAGGTTAAACATAGCAAAATCAATTTGATCCACTATATAATTAGCTATATTCTCATGATTGTCCTCAATAAGTTTAACCTTAGAAAGAAGATTATGCTCGGNAAGCAGATCGCTGGTTTTAGCTAACGCGCTTTTTTGAATATCAAATGAGTAAATTATAGCATAATCAGGAGTGTTAGCCGCCAGAAATAAAGAGTCCCATCCATTGCCCGCAGTCGCATCTACGGCACGCCTGCATTTTTCAAGATGGGGAAGTAATAAAAATTGTGCAAGTTTTACTGCGCTATAAGTTTGCATTTAGTCATCCCGCCATAGTTTGGTTCTTAATGTTTGATAATAATTTTTGTGGCCAAATTTGATTAAATTAGCGTTATATGATGATTTTCTAATAAAGACTTTATCGTTAGGTTGGAGTTTTTGCACGACCTGTCCATCTACTGTCAGAACAATATCGTCAGAGCTAACCGATGTTATAACTGTAATTTCTTCATCTGGCGAAACAATTAGCGGGCGGGAATACAAGGTATGAGGACAGATAGGCGTAACCAAAATAACGTTCAAAGCCGAATTTACAATCGGCCCCCCAGCCGATAGTGAGTAACCGGTTGAGCCAGTTGGAGTAGCAATAATTAACCCGTCAGCCGAGAATGCAGCCGCAACTTGGTTATTGATTGTTAACGTCAGTTCAATCATCCGGGAGTATCCAGCTTTTGTAATAACTATATCATTCAAAGAAGAAGAAACAAATATTTCTTCAGAATCTCTCCGAATAAAGGCGTCAAGCATTAGCCTCTTTTCAATATCATAATGTCCGCTTATCAGCTTTTCCAGAAATATTTCCATCTGTGGTACTTCAACTTCAGTCAGAAAGCCCAGTCTTCCCATGTTTATTCCAAAAATCGGAATATTAAGCGGCGCAATTTTTCGCGCTGAGCTCAATAATGTCCCGTCTCCACCGATAGCTATCGCAATGTCGATTTTTTCTCTTATACTTTCTTCAGAGCACCCCAGGTCAGGCTGCCCCAGTTTTTTAGCTGCCTGTGACGGCAATAACACCCTAATACTTTTTTCTTTAAAAAAATCCACTATAAAACCTAGTATTGTAACAACACTACTTTTTTTTATGTTAGGAAATATTCCAATCGTCAACAAATTATAGCCCCCAACACGTATTCACCCAACATGCATTACTGTTCTTTAACTAAGCCAAGATGAGCCTGAGCTACAACTTCTTCTATCGTATCGGTCGTGACAGCGTCCATGCCTAATTTCGCTAAATGTAATAAGTACTCTATATTGCCTTCCGGTCCTTTGATTGGCGAAAATGTAAGCCCAATCGGTTTAAGTTCAAGTTCACGGGCTACATTAATTACTTCGTTAATCACCTGTTTATGAACAAGCGGATCTCTCACTACCCCTTTCTTCCCAACCTTCTCTCGACCGGCTTCGAATTGGGGCTTAATAAGAGCAACTATTTCGCCATTTGGTGCTAATAAAGCCTTAGCAGCAGGAAGAACTTTACTAAGCGAGATGAAAGCAACATCAATCGAAGCAAAGTCTAGTTCCTCACCAATGTCGTCTGGCTTTACGTTTCTTATATTAGTCCGCTCCATATTTTTAACACGGTCATCTGTTCGCAGTGACCAAGCCAACTGACCATATCCTACATCAATTGCGTAGACCCTAGCCGCGCCATTTTGCAAAGCGCAATCCGTAAACCCGCCGGTGGACGCTCCGATATCGGCCATTACTTTATTCTTAAGGTTAATTGAAAAGTACTCTATGGCTTTTGCTAATTTTAGACCGCCGCGACTTACATAACCAATACTATCATTTATAACTGAAATGTTTGCCTTCGTTGGGACCAGCGTACCGGCCTTATCAATTTTCTGACCATCAACCAAAACGACTCCGGCCATTATCCAGGCTTTAGCCCGTTCCCGGCTAGGTGCTATTCCATTTTCGACCATCAAAATATCCAAACGTTGCTTATTGCTCATATTATCGCACTCCGAACTGCTGCATAAATGTGCTGACTCGATCGACAATTTTATTAGTAGTAAGTTCGTAGAGTTCGAGCAACTCGGTTCTCGTGCCATGCTCTACAAATTTATCAGGAAGACCTAAACGCAATGTTTTTACCCAATTTAAATTACACGCACTTAAAGTTTCAATTACTGCCGATCCAAAGCCACCCGCTAAGACATTATCTTCAACAGTAACAATAATGCCGACTTCACGGGCAATCCTACGCAGCAGAGCTTCATCGATTGGCTTAATAAAACGGGCGTTAACTACCCCGGCCTTAATTCCACGTTCTTCAAGTATTTTGCTGGCCTCCATACATGTGCCTACCATGGTGCCTATCGCGAAAAACACAATATCCTTGCCTTGCTTGAGCTCTTCGGCCGTTCCGATATCAATTTGTTTTAGTGATGTGTCTAGCGCAACACCAACGCCGCTTCCTCTTGGATAACGAATAGCAACCGGCGCATTATAAGCAAATGCACTGTTCAGCATATGCTGCAGTTCATTTTCATCCTTCGGTGCTAGCAGTATAAGATTAGGTATATGCCGTAAATAGGAATAGTCAAATACGCCATGATGGGTAGGACCATCCTCACCTACTATTCCGGCCCTGTCCAAGGCAAAAACGACAGGAAGTTTTTGCAGGCAGACATCATGGACAATCTGGTCATAGGCACGTTGAGCAAAAGTCGAGTATAATGCTACCAGTGGTTTATTACCTTGTGTAGCCAGACCTGCCGCCATAGTAACTGCATGCTGTTCGGCAATACCTACATCAAAAAATCGTTTTGGAAAAGCGGAGGCAAATTTTTTTAGGCCTGTCCCCTCTGGCATCGCGGCGGTAATTGCCACTATGCTATTATCATCTTTTGCTATTTTTACAAGTGTATCACTAAAAACTGACGTATAAGAAGGCTTACTGCTGCTCTTTTTAAACTCGCCTGATTCGATACAGAACGGACCGACCCCATGAAATTTGTCCGCATGACATTCCGCGGGAATATAACCTTTACCTTTGCGGGTCAGCACATGGATAAGCCGTGGTCCTTCCATAGTTTTAGCCTGTTGCAAAACATCAGTTAATAACTGCAGATTATGACCGTCAATCGGCCCAATATAATTGAAACCCAATTCCTCAAATAGCATGCCTGGCACCAATAAATAGCGCAGGCTGTCTTTAACCCGTTCAACTGTTTTTGCAACACTATCACCAATGGCAGGTATTCGCCTAAGCAAAAATTCTATATCGTGTTTCACCTTAGCATAAGTAGGAGCAGTACGCATCTTAGACAGATAATCTGACATTGCCCCAACATTTTTTGCAATCGACATTTCGTTATCATTTAATATCACAATAAGGTTTGTCCCAAGATCACCAGCGTGGTTTAACGCCTCATAGGCTTGGCCGCCCGTCAATGAACCGTCACCAATAATGGCAAGTACTTCATTCTTTTCTCCCATTATGTCGCGGGCACAGGCCATTCCTAAAGCGGCTGAGATGGAAGTGCTTGAATGGCCTGTGCCAAATGCATCATGCTCACTTTCAGTACGTCTAGGAAAACCGCTAATCCCGCCTAATGTACGGAGAGTACCGAACTCTTCGCGTCTGCCAGTAAGTATTTTATGAACATAGGCTTGATGGCCTACATCCCAAATAAATTTATCTCGCGGACTATCAAAGACACGGTGAAGTGCTAGCGTCAGTTCTACAACACCTAGGCTTGAAGCCAAATGCCCGCCTGTTTGGGCTACTGTACGTATAAGCAACTCACGAACTTCACCTGCAAGCTTTTCTAGTTGGGCTACCGTAAACTTTTTTATATCTTGGGGGTTAGCAATGCTATTTAGTAAACTGTTCAATAGGTTCCCCTCTTTCCCACTGCACCCAATAATCATGTCTAATTATATCATAATGCTATAATATCACCAATATAGATTGAAAGCATAGGCCACTGCCATCCCTAGGATAGCACCGGCTAAAACTTCAATTGGATGATGACCCAGTAATTCTTTAAGCTTTATATCGCGGACGGTTTTTTCGGCACGAGTGTGCCTAACTAACTTATTGATAATCTTTGCATGCTTTCCAGCCGCACGGCGCACACCGGCAGCATCATACATGACGATACCTGCCAACACAAGCGAAACTGCAAACATCGACGAGTCAAACCCTTCGGTCAGTCCAAGCGAGGAGGACAGACCAACAACTAAAGAAGTATGAGAGCTTGGCATTCCACCTGCCCCAATTAAACGTTCAGCATCAAATTTTTTATACTTAAAAAAATTAAAAATTGTTTTAAGTATTTGAGCACTAAACCATGCCGTAGCTGCTGCCATTAATACAACGTTTTGTTTGATCAATGCAAATTCCGGCATTTAAAATGTTCACCTCAGTTTTCACGCGCTAAAAGATAGGTAATAAAATTACGCAGCATCTCTGCCTCCGGTCCAAAGCCACGGAGGGTATCCAGCGCCTCGTCGACTACTTGTCTGGCCATCTTTTGCGCTTCTTCTAAAGAATATAATGTCACATAAGTGGCTTTTTGATTTCTAATATCGCTGCCAATAGGCTTGCCAATTTTATCCTGATTGCCCACAACATCCAGAATATCATCAGTAATTTGAAAAGCGAGACCGAAACAATCTGCAAATTTAGTCAAAGCAGCCAATTTAACGTCATCAGTATCAGATAAAAGAGCCCCTGCTCTTATGGCTGCTTTAAATAAAGCACCTGTTTTTGCCTGGTGCATAAACTTCACCGTTTCATGATCTAGAATTTTTCCTTCGGATACTAAATCAACAGCCTGTCCACCAACCATTCCGCAGGGACCGGCAGCATTACTAATTTCACGAATAACTTGGATTAATCGACTCGGTTTAACCTCTGTCTGTGACAACATGACATCAAAAGCATGCGTCAAAAGTCCGTCACCGGCTAAAATTGCGATTCCCTCACCAAAGACTTTATGGTTAGTTAGTTTTCCGCGCCTGTAGTCGTCATTATCCATGGCCGGTAAATCGTCATGTATAAGTGAATATGTATGAATCATTTCTAGACCGCAGGCAATCCGAAGGTATTTCTGGCCGTTGCCGCCAACAGCATCAGCCGCCGCCATCAATAGGAGCGGTCTTAACCTTTTACCGCCAGCAAATAAACTATACTGCATTGCATCAAATATTACTGCCTCGTGTACGTTATTGCTTTGCATCAGTTTAGCAAGCTGCTGGTCAATCAATTTGCAGCGTTCTTGACAATATTGTTTAAACATTACTCCTCCTCCTGAAAGTCCAAATTAGATTCCACGATTTTTCCATTAGCTTCTGTAATTACTTTGGTTATTTTATCTTCAGCCGAGTTTAACTTAGCCAAGCACAAACGAGACAACCGTACTCCCTGTGCATATTGATCGAGAGACTGATCAAGCGAAAGATCTCCTTGCTCGAGTTGTTTAACTATAGCTTCCAGCTTACTCAATGCGTCCTCGAAGCTAATTGTATCCTCTATACATTGCTCTTGTTTTTTTCTTGCCATATTGACGTCTCCTCCGTATTAGTCACCTTTGCCCTAATTTGCCCTTCGTGTAATACGATATCAATTTCCTGGTTTATTGCTACATCATTAGCCTTTTTTATTAAAACTTTTTCGGTAGTTTCCACAATGCTATAGCCGCGCGACAACACCGCGAGCGGATTAAGAGCAGTCAGTTTGCCAGTTGCTACTTTAAAATGCTCTTTTTTTGCCATAAATATTTTGCTAACAGCTTGTGAAAGTCTTTGGGTCTGATTGTCTAACTGCTGATGCCGATCAGTAATTATATCTCTAGGGCAAGTAAAAACCCAACTATCCAAACAATGTTCAAGCCTAGTACGTTTCTTTTTAAGTATATTAAGCATAGCCGACTCAACCGCATTTTTTAGACTTAATACATAACGTGACAGTTCTTTTGCATCAGGAATAACAATTTCAGCAGCTTGTGAAGGAGTAGCAGCTCTCAAATCAGCGGCAAAATCAGCCAATGTAAAGTCGGTCTGATGCCCAACTGCTGAAACTACCGGAATAACTGAGTCAGCAATAGCACGAACGACTCTTTCATCGTTAAAAGACCATAATTCCTCAATCGAACCGCCTCCGCGGCCTATGATAATAACCTCTACATTCTTTAATTTATTCAGGATTTTTAAAGCTTTACAAATCTGTCCTGGTGCTTCACTGCCCTGGACTTGAACAGGATACAGGTAAAGCGGAATCCCAGGATGGCGGCGTTTTGCAACAGTTAATATATCGCGAACAGCAGCACCGGTAGGCGACGTTATTACCCCGACAGCTCTGGGCAGAAATGGAAGTTCACGTTTTCTAGCCGGCTCAAACAAGCCTTCTTGCTCAAGTTTTTCTTTTAGTTGAGCATAGGCCAAACTAAGTTCTCCTACACCTTGCGGCATAAGCTGCTCAACATAAAGCTGATACTGCCCATCACGTTCGTATATAGTAACCCGACCATAAGCAATTACCTTTAGACCATTACAGGGAGCAAATTTTAAATATTGGGCTCTGCTTTTGAACATAACTGCTTTGATTACTGCCTCATTATCTTTTAAGGTAAAATAACAGTGTCCGGAGTAATGCTGTTTAAAATTCGAAATCTCACCTCGAACAAACACAGATACAAGTTTTTCATCTCGATCAAAAACTGACTTTATATACTTGGTCAGATCTCCTACCGTTAAAATACTCAATTTAAAAATCACCATCAAATCTCGACAATATTGGGAACATGTGTATATATATACACAGTCTAATAATATAACAGATACATAAAAAAAACCAGACAAAAGTCTGGTAATGGTTAATATCTGCGGCCTTGTCTATTGCTTAATTATCCGCACAGGCCACCTACAACAAACCAGAAAAACCTCCGAGACCATTTTTCTATGATGCTAACCGATCAGTGCCATGAAAGCCGCCCCTACGGCATTGTCAGAGCTATATTGTCTTTCAGGTAAGAATACTTTTATGCCTAAATCACGGACATTTTGCTCAATATAATTGCGAATGTATTGATTGGAAGATACCCCGCCAACCAGTAATATTTCTTTTAAGCCCGTCGCTTTAACTGCAGTTCTAATTAATCTTGATAAGGACTGACTAATACAGAGCTGAACCCCTTCGGCAACAGCTTCGTGAGTTGCCCCGCCTTTAATTAGCCTAATTGCATGGGTCTCTGGGCCAGAAAAACTAACTTCTAACCCTTGAACTGATGACGGGATCATGGCCGGTGCTCCTTTATTATATTTAGCTAATTCTTCAAGATGTGCTCCAGACGGGAAAGGTAATCCCATAAGTACTCCTATTCGGTCAATCATTTGCCCAGCATTTAAATCCTTACTTCCGCCAATTAGTTCAATATGCGTTTTTCTTTCTGAACGCTCTATTTTCAGCAACTCAGTAGTTCCCCCAGACATATGAATGGCCAAGAAGTTGTTGCTTCTCGGCCCACCAGCCGACCATATGCCAGCAAAAATATGTCCTTCTTGGTGACTAACCTGCTTGAGTCTACTTTTGTCAGTAATCGCCAATGCCCGGGCAAATCCTGTACCAACAAGAAATGCCGGCATATAAGAATCCGGCAAAGGTCGTGGCCAAGCCGATACACCTATTGCTTTGAGACTAATAGGTGTATCAAACTTATCAAAAACTTGTTCAAATAGGAGTGGGAGATTTCGCGTGTGTTGATATACCATTTCAGATTGCGAGAGGCCGCGGTTACCACTTTTAACACTTAGAAGTTTACGGGCATCAGCAATAAGTCTGCCACCTTCATCCATGATTGCTAATGATGTTGTATAACAGCTGGTATCTATACCTAAAATGAAATTCATTTTTCATGATCCTTTACTAATGTTCCAAGTATACCGTTAACAAAACGGCCAGATTCATCTGACCCAAACTTTTTGGCTAGTTCAACAGCCTCATTTATTACCACGTTGGGCGGAATCCGTTCATCGGCCAACTTCATCTCATAAATAGCTATCCTGACAATATTACGGTCCACACTAGCCATTCGGCCAAGTTTCCAATCAGAAGATACACTTGAAATAATTTCGTCTATCATTGCTCGGTTGGACTGAGTTCCTTCTATTAGAGCAATAGCATATTTCTGGGCATTTCCTGACAACCGACCTGTTTCTAAGACAACAGCCTCTAACGCCTCTTCTTTACTTGATGTATTGAAATCTAATTGAAATAGTACTTGCAAAGCTACTTCTCTGGCTTTTCTACGACTCATATTATCCCTCTTTTCTTAACCACTCCATAGTGATTCGACTAATTAGCGACGGTAGCCAGGCGGTAAGAGCCGATCAAGGATATCGGTAATCTCCTCTTTCTCATCAATTCGTTTCCCGACGATATAGCCAGCAGCTACGCAGAGCAACACTAATAGCGTACGGAAAAAGCCGAAAGCAATAATAAAAATACCGATTAGCAATCCAGCCACAGCACCAACAATTTTGCCGCTGTGATTTTGCCAGATTTCCTCCCACAGTTTCGCATCCATATTATTACTCCCTTCTATTCAACACGCTGCTTTGGTTTAAAATCATTTGAGATATTTTCAACTAATATTCGCACATCGGCTAATTCTATACCCACTGTACTCTTTATATGGTCATGCACCCTTTGCTGAATATCCTTCGAAACATCAGGAACATTACTCTCCGGACTAATAATCGCTCTAATTGTAACAAACAAATTGCTGCTCCTACGTTCAATATTAATTTTAACGCTACGCACACCACGAACATGTCTGGCAGTCTTTTCAATCAAATTTTCAACTGCATCAAGTGTTATATGTACATCACCAAAATCGTTGTGATGGACAATAGTCCCCTTGTTGTGCTTTGTCCGTAAGCCTGCCAACATCAAACGGATACTGACTAAGAGAAACACAGCTCCAATTAATGCCGCTTCCCATTGGCCATATATACGATTAAGGCTTGTCCAAACTAAATCTAAAGAAATTAGGCGTAAAGCGATTAACATTACACCCACTGATAAAAAGGTCAGTAATAATGTATAAATAGACAGTATAATACGGTCAAAAATCCCCATAAATTACTCCTTTCTAGCGCACCCGGATATCTTCATCTTTCCCCTCCGGACTAAAACCGACCCCTTGGATATGGATATTAACTTCAACAACTTCGAGTCCAGTCATTGATTCAATAGCCTTTTTAACGTTTTCTTGGACTTTTAGTGCAACATCTGGTATGCGCACCCCAAATTCTACAATAATATATAAGTCTACAGCAGCCTCACGTTCGCCAACTTCTACTTTAACACCCTTTGCTAGGTTCTTTTTACCTAACATTTCAGCAATACCGCCAACTAAACCGGCGCTCATACCAGCTACTCCATCAACCTCGGTAGCTGCTAAACCAGCGATAATACCTACTACTTCATCAGCTATACGAATTGAGCCTACATCATTGTGTTCTAATCTTTCAACTCGCTTTTCCAAGTACACCCCTCCAATCCGAAGTCAGCTTACGACAATATACTATAAAACTATTTTAGTATTCCAGAAATTATATCAGTAATTTCCTCTTTCTCAAATACAATTTTTTTAGTAACTAAACGTTAAAAAACTCTTTATGTCAGAATACACCTGTTGTGAATATACATATTATAACAAAGATTTTCCATCTTTACAAACCACTATCCTGACCACTATAGAAAAAATATACCTAACTTTAAGGCTTGGCGCTTATTGTAATATCCTCGGCTTTAACACCGGCTACACGACTTATTACGTCGGCCACTTGGACTACTTCCTCTCGCGATAGAGACGATGTTTTCACAACAGCGCTAACTGAGTTTTCCTTAATAAATACTAGCACGTCGGCAAATCCCCGTGCCTTAATTAAGCTCTCTATTTCAGTTTCCCGCTGCTTATCCATGACCATCTTAAGCATAATGTCTTGAGCTTTTTGTCTTGCTTCATCAGATGTAGCTGATTTGATACTTTCGCGCAATAGGTCGGATCGTTCGCTTCGAATCTTATCACGTTCTAAGCGATATTCGGTGAAAAAATCTGGACTTGCGACGGGTATTACTTGCTCAGCCGGCAGAGATTTTGCTACTTGGATTGCGTTAGACCGATCTACCTTAGCTCCGGTTTTATCTTGGTCGGTAAATACAAAAGCAAACGCCCCCAGCAGTATAATTACCATTGCGGCTATACAGCTAAGTATAGCTTTTTTGTTTTTGATAAAAGCAACAACTTTCATCTATAATACCTCACTTTCTTTGCGGCAGCACCGTTATTTTGTAAGAAGGAATTCCCAATCCTGCCTCTACTGCCTTCGTCAAATTTGCTTTAACACTAGAATCATATGCTCCTTCCGCTATTACGAGCACACCTTTTATGATAGGTTTCACTTCCCGTACCATTACAGGCTTATCAACGCTATTTTCTTTACCAAGTAATATCTGCTGGTTCTCTTTAGTCTCTACAGTTGTTCTTATTCCGCCGGTGGTGTCCTTCTCCTGAATAGTCCTGGTCTCTTTTACAATATTCTTAGCATGTTCCTGAGTCGCACTACTTTCAAGCGTAATACTAACTGCTACGGATCCCGCCCCTCTTACCTGCGACAGAAGATTAGACATCTTTGCCTCTAAAACTTCTTCATAACTGCGATTAACTGAAGGTACCGGCACAGTCTTGAGCATCTCACTAGGCTTATCAATATTATTCTTGCTCATTTGTCCATCGTACACACTGCCGATCAGTAAAAGAATAACACCAAGAATCCCGAGTAACAGCAACCGGGTATTTAGTGCGCCTTCACGAATTAATTTGCTCGGCCACAATTTTTTTGAATTTTCGATAAATGAACTAAATCCGTTCATTCGTTTTTCCCCTCCTTTTAGTATAGTAATTGTACGTCAATTTTACTTTCAGAAAGCTGATATAGCTCTGATATTGAGTGTTTTATCTTATTAACTAACTGCGGTCTAAGCTCTTGTACTCCGTCAACCTGAACGTTTTCTCCACCAACGTTAACCTTATGAATAGGTGAAATCTTCTGGCCGTTCGCAGCTATCCCAGGCTTAACATATACAGTAAGATTCTTTATCGAACCTGCCATTAACCCATCAGCAGTAGTTACATCTACAGCTACCTTGGCATCAGCAACACCGTCTAAGTTAGTGACTATTGCTCTAACTTGCTTGGCTAACTCATTCTTATATAACTCATATGCCAGCTTATCTCGTTCATCACTCATTGAATTTGTTACATTTTTACTACTAACTGAATTGTTTAGTGCAGTAGTTACCGCCGATAATTCCTGCCCCGATGCCAGATGATTTTGAATTACGTCAAGCGCAGGATTCAGGATCGTCAACATTATGAATAGCCCCATTATTACCCTAATAAACCGCTGCATACTGCTGCTAGGCAGCAGTAATTCCATAAAGGCAGCAAACAAGACAACAAGTATTATATCCTTAATCCAAGCTGATACAAAAGCTATCATTATACCCCTCCGCCCGCACTGTTTGTATTACCTTAGCATCATTGCTACACTGCCGGCGCCAATTATCATTGTTATGGCCAAAAAAAACATTAAGGCAACCGTTAAGACACAAGCAAAAACTAATAAGAGATTATTCCCCATGGCATCTAGGCATTTGGCCATCTTCTCATCGCCCATCGGCTGGACAAGAGCACCAGCTATTTTAATTATTGCAACTAAAGATAAGAGTTTAATCAACGGAAAGGCACAAATTAACAAGACCGCCATTACACCAAATATACCTATTGCATTCTTTAATAGCAGTGAAGCTCCCATTACTAATTCAACAGTGTCGGCAAACATTTTACCAACAACCGGGACGAAAGTTGCCGTTGCAAATTTCGCAGTCCGCAAAGTAATCCCGTCAGCTACCCCCCCGGCTACACCCTGAATAGTGATAATTCCGATGAAAATTACCATGGTAAAACCAAGCACGATCATTCCTGTTTGTTTAATAATTCCCGTTAGATTGTTTAAACGATATTTATCAGTCAGATAATTAACAAACTCAAGAGTGGCTGTTAATAGTAAAAGGGGTAATACAACATCCTTTACCACTATACTTACTGTAGCAACAACAAAGAGCATTAACGGCGTAAATAAAGCTGCAGATGTAATTGCACCGACACCGGTAAGCAGAGTTATCATAAGGGGAAGCAACGCCTGCATGAAGCCTACCATATAACCGACAGTCTCACGGGCAAGATTTAAAGCATTACAGAAGGCTGTTAAAGCAATTACTGCTAAGAATATATAGCAGAGACTATATGCAAGAAGTGATATGCCTGATTGATTGAATGAATTTTGCAAGTTTTGCAGCATTGCACATAATACCGCTAGAAACAACAACTTACCAAGCAGATGAAGATTTGCTGCAAATTCTTTAAATAATTTATTGATAAAAATCTGCCAAAGGCTCTGACCATCGAAACTAATTCCATGGCTGGCAATCTCTTTTACGGTGGTACTCGTAAGCAAAGGAATATCTTGATGCAATTCATTATTAACTTTGGTAATGAAGTTATTTACCTCGTCCGGTGATAGTTTTTTAAAAAGATCGTTAGCAAGCTCGTCATTATCAACTGGAGCGGCAAACGCTCCCGCTGAGAAGACAATTAAAAATAGCACAGCCATTATATAGATTCTCATTCCCATTCTCCACCTCATGGAATCAATCTAACGATGGTATCAAGTACTAAGGCAATTATCGGAATTGCCAAAATCATGATAAATACCTTGCCGGCAAACTCTATCTTACCCGCAATTGCCCCTTCACCAGCATCACGACAAACCTGCGCACCAAACTCTGTTATATAGGCAATACCGATAATTTTCAAAATAGTATTCAAATATGTATAACTTATGTTAGCTTTTTCAGCCAAATCTCGAAATAAATTTAAAACGACACCAATTTTACTTAACACAAGCAAAAATATAATACTTACTAAAGCTAAGCTTAATTGCACAGCTATTTCTGGTCGTTCGCGCTTGACAATCATGATTAATAGTGTTACTACGAATCCTAGGCCAACTATTTGAATTATATCCACATTTTTACACCCCTCAGAACAACTTAAAGACATCCTGTACCGTGTTGAACAAGCGTCCTAATAGCTGCACAACCCAAAATAACACTATAGTAAAGCCTGCCAACGTACACAAGTGGGCCATGTCTTCTTTACCAGCCTGCTTAAGCGCCGTATGGAAAACTGAAACTAATATCCCTACTCCAGCAATCTTAAATAGCAAATCTAAACCCATTTCCTCTCACCCCTTTTTATCAAATTAGCACAATAACTATCGCTAACCCCCCGCAAATACCAAGATATCTATACATCTTCGAATTGTGATCACGTAACCTAATAGCATCTTGCTCAATTTTGGCTAGTTGTTCTTGAACCATATCAAGATAAGTCTTCTGTTCCTCTCGGCTAGTTGAACCTAAATTAGCGCCAAGAGCAGCAAGAATTTCAAGCTCTGGTCGTTCTAGGGCCAACATATTTGTTTCATTTATAGCCTGGTTTAGAGCCTCTTGCGGCGTCATCCAGCCATTCTCACTAAGTATCAATGCCATGTTCTGAAACAGATTGTTAACTGCGCCATAAGTACCATTGGTACAATTACGTAAGGCTTCAGAAAGCGGTAAAGAAATATATCCAATATACGTTTTGAGCGACCCGATACAGCTGATAATCTGCCGAATTTGCCTTGGCCGTTCACTACAGCGATTTGCTAACATAAATCCAAGACTAGTACCTGCTATTATTACAAATACTGCTCCGATAATTTTCAGCCACATGCTTTGACCCCCGTCTTATGCTGATATAATATGTTTCCAGTCCTAGCATCCACAATTTCTTGAATAGTTCCAATAGTCGGGGTATCACTTAAAATAATGTAACGTTCAAAATACTTTGCTTTAATCAGCTGGCCAACATAAGGGCGTTCCATAACTTCAGCAACACTTCGCCCGTGTATTGTAGCAATAACGCTGATACCTGCATTTAAAGCTTCACGAACGGCGTAGGCGTCTTCTTCCCGACCAAGTTCATCGGTAGCGATCACCTGCGGTGACATCGATCTGATTAGGATTAGCATCCCCTCTGATTTTGGACAGCCATCAAGGACGTCAACTCTATCGCCTAAGTCGACTGTTGAAATACCATTTAAACTAGCTGCAATTTCTGACCGTTCATCTACAACACCGACCTGAACGCCAACAAAGGCGCTGCTTCTAGTGCTCAAATTTCGAATTATATCCCTCAAGATTGTGGTTTTTCCGCAGCGCGGGGGAGATATTATCAGGGTACTCAAAACCCGCTTACCATTTTTTACAATGTGCGGTAAGACAAGACAAGAGCACCCCTTAACTTCACGAGCCAGTCGAATATTTAACGAGTTGATGTTTTTAATTGCTTTCAGCTGCCCATCGACAATAATGGCCTGTCCAGTTAGGCCAATCCGGTGTCCGCCTCTCGCCGTTAAAAATCCCATCTTTAATTCCTGTTCCAATGCATAAATTGAATTTTTACTTATTAGCTGAAATGTGCGACTAATATCATCATTTGTGCAAAAGTAAGCATTCCGAGTTTCGCCAACAAGACTCCCGGTGGAACTTATCATATAATCTTCTGAACCAACGATCAGCATAAGCGGTTTATTAATACGCAGTCTTATTTCTGTTACAGCTGCCAGATGGCTTTCCGGAATACGCTTAAGTAATGTACCTATATTGGGCGGTAATATTGGAAATATCTGATCATTTATAATTTCAGTGATGCTCATTCTTCACCCATCCTTTCTTTACATAGATATGGATTAAAAAATAACTTTATTCCATCATTTAGCTTAATAGTTATTTTTTTCATTATTGAGAGGCATAAAAAAATCCCGGAGGATTCCGGGATTTTTTTATCACTTATATTCCAGGGTGAATACTATTTCTAAGCGCATGTGAATTCATATCGATATCGACATCATCTAGATCAATCACATTGTCATAAACTACTTCACCGCAATGTGGACAGGTAACTTCAACAGCATCCTCGTCATCAAGCAACTCAGATTCGAAGGCTACACTTTCATGACAAAACGGGCATTCTACTTCAACGTAATCTTCATCAACATCATACATATCTTCATAAACTTCTTCTTCCAGCTCTGTTAAATCTTCATCAATACTTTCAACATAATCTTCTAGATCTTCATGTACCAAATTCACGTTTTGAATTTCTTCTGCCATATCATCTAGTACATCAACAATATTCAAAATCAACTTGCCTTCTGATGAGGCGTCACTCACATTAAGTCCTTTTGTTAAACCTTGTAAATATGCAACCTTTTCCTTAATATTTGCCATAAATATATACCCCCCCTTTACAAATGTTAAGCGCGATACTGATATTATGTCCAAACTTCGGTAAATTCATAATACAAAAAAAAGCCAGACATTCTCGGCTTACGCCAAGAATGTCTGAACTTTATGCACGTTCAATATATTGACCGCTGCGGGTATCAACCCGTAGAACATCACCAACATTAATGAATAATGGAACTTTCACTACATAGCCTGTCTCAAGTTTAGCCGGTTTCGTGCCACCAGTAGCGGTATCGCCTCGAATACCGGGGTCTGTTTCAATTACTTCCAGTTCGACTGCGTTAGGCAGGTCAACTCCGATAATATTTCCTTGGAACATCATAATTGAGATAGTCATATTTTCTTTAAGGAAGTTAATGGCATTAGCAAGTGTATCGCCATCTAGCTCAATTTGCTCATATGTCTCATTGTCCATAAAAACGTACATGCCGCCACTCTCGTAAAGATATTGCATTTGGCGATTATCAACATGTGCCTTAGGTATCTTCTCACTGGGGTTAAACGTACGCTCCACAACAGAGCCTGTTCTCATATTCTTTAATTTAGCCCGCACGAAAGCAGCACCTTTACCTGGCTTAACATGTTGAAAATCAACTACTTGCCATACATCATTGTCAATTTCAATAGTCACACCTGTACGAAAATCATTACTTGAAATCATTGCCTTACCCCCAATTAAAAATCTAGTTCTATAAGCTGTTTACTGCTTTTTGTCAAAACTTCAACATTGTGTGCAGTAACAATTACCGTATCTTCAATTCTGACACCGCCCCACTCGGGAATATAAATACCGGGTTCAACAGTGACAACCATAAATTCTTCGAGAGAACCTTCAACATTAGATGGTGATAGTCTAGGTTCTTCATGTATAACAAGACCAACGCCATGGCCTAACCCATGGCCGAAATATTCGCCATATTTATGATTTTGGATTATAGTTCTGGCAGCAAAATCGGCATCCTTACAAGAATTGCCTGATCTAATTGCCTGTAAGCCCGCCAATTGCGCTTTAAGGACTATATCATAGATTTCCCGTTGCCTAGAATTTGCCTTACCCACACATACGGTTCTTGTAATATCTGAATGATAACCTTTATATACAGCGCCAAAGTCCATTGTTACAAAGTCGCCAGGCTCAATTATTTTTTCGGATGCAACGCCATGAGGCAGCGCCCCGCGAATACCTGAGGCAACTATTATATCAAATGCAGCTTTTTCCGCACCTAACTGACGCATCTTATATTCCAACTCAAGAGCAATATCCCGCTCGCGAATGCCTGGTTTCAAGATTGATAAAATATATGAAAATGCATCATCAGCAATTTTAACAGCTTCCCGAATTAACTTAATCTCATTGTCATCTTTAACAGCCCTCAAATCATCCAACATAACCGGTACTAAAGTATTTTCTTGAATCACTTTAGTAAAGTTTTGGAAGGTCGAGTAAGTAGTAAAATCACTTTCAAAACCGATTTTTTCTAATTGATGATCTTTAGCCAATTCTGCCAGTGTCTCATAGATGCTATTGCCGTGTTTTACAATCTCAAAACAATCAGCTTGATTCCTAGCTTGTTCAATATAACGGAAGTCAGTTATTAAAAAACCTTTTTTTCTTGTAATCAGTAACATTCCGGCTGTACCAGTAAACCCGCTAAAGTAACGGCGATTTTCCGGATTATTAACAATTACTGCTGCTAAACCATAATCAACCATAAAAGCGCGTAACCTTTTTAGCCTATCTTTTGTCACACCATCACCGCCTCATCAAGCTTACTGCTGCATCTATAGCTAAAAGATAACTATGTACACCAAATCCAGCGATTGTCCCGTTTACAAGGGCAGATATTACAGAATGATGACGAAATTCCTCACGTTTATAAATATTTGACAAATGTATTTCGATTGTTGGTAAATTAACGGCAGCTATGGCATCTCGAATGGCTATGCTATAGTGAGTAAAAGCTGCTGCATTGATAATTAAACAATTATAACAATCAGCTGCCTGCTGAATTGCATCGACCATTATACCTTCATGATTAGTCTGAATACAATCAACGTCAATACCTAGATTGTTGGCCCGCTGAGTAATCTTTTCATTAATTTCATCAAGTGTAAGCGTGCCATATATACTAGGCTCACGCTTACCAAGCAGATTTAAATTTGGTCCATGAAGGACTAATATACGTAGTTTTTTTGTCATATAGCCATGCCTTTCGACTGCTTTATATTAACTTTGATATTTTACCACAATTTGATTAATTTGCCTAGAATATCTTGTACCTAAAATTTAGCTAACTTCCGCTGACCGTTATATTACTTATTCTAATTGTGGGTGCACCTTTCGATCCATAGAATCTTAGGTCATCAGCGATTCCGTCTATCTGTCCGAAAAGTTCCAGGATGTTTCCCGCAATGGCAACGCCTCGTACGGCCTGAGCAAATTTGCCGTTTTTTATCCAAACACCGGCTGCTCCGATAGAAAAATCGCCTGATATAGGATTGGCAGTATGCATCCCCATAACACTAGTAACGTAAAAGCCATTGTCAACCTCCTGAATGAGTTTTTCGCGCCTCGTATTTCCAGCCTGTATGAATATATTAGTAGAACCCACTTCAGGCAAACTCTTAAAGGAGCTGCGGCTCCCATTACCGGTACTTACAACATTGTCCTTTGCTGCAGTATACGCATTGTGTAGGTAGCCATTTAACGTTCCGTTGACAATCAGATGTGTCCGTTGAGTCGGAACGCCTTCTCCATCGACAGGACTAGTCGCAATCCCGTCGGCCAGATTGCCATCATCGACTAAATTGATTAGGGATGATACTACCTTTTGGCCTACCTTATCCCTAAATAACGATCTTCCCTTCTGTACTGAGTCAGCGCAAAGCGCTGGTATAAGTATAGAAAAGAAACTTGTCGCAACTTTGGGAGTACAAACCAGCATAGCTTTAGTAGTTCCAATACTTTTCGCGCCAAGTAATATCGTAGCATCTTGAGCAGCTTCTTGGCCGACAAAATCAGCATTCAATACGTCAAAATTGCGACTGAAGCTAATGCCAGAACCTGTCTGAACATCGCCATCCTTTTCGGCAAGCAGAATACCATATATCCCGCAGTAACCAGAACGATAATACACTGACGTCCCGTTAGAATTAGCCAAAGCTACTCCATATTCGGCATCTTGATACCCGCAACGCTCGGTGCGGGTTACCCGTTTATCAGTTTTACGAGCTGCCATTTCAACTTGCTTGGCAAGATCAATCTTCTCCTCAATTGTTGCAGCGGCAATTTTTTTATCAAGTAAATCCATACTATCTATTTTTTGTGTTAACTTAGGTAAAGCGTTACTTTTATCGGCAAAACTCTTATAACTGTTGTTTAACGCTTGACGGGCCACGTCCTCTATAGCATTAAGATTAGTTGAATAGGCAAATCCAACTTTACCTTCCTTTGAAAAAATACGTATTCCAATTCCACTGTCCTCGGCAAACTTCATTGTCTCTACTTCTTGGTTTGCAATTTCAATAGTTAATGCTTTAGCGTCAAGAATATAAGCCTCAGCCGCATAACCACCAACCTTTTTGGCGATATCTACAGCATTATTAGCAACCTCCACGTAGTTCATTTATAAAATCCTCCTAGGCGCAATCTATAGTTATTATACACTTCATAAAACCGGTTAATGCGAAAAGCAAATAGAGCCTTAGGTAGTTAATATTTGACTTTTTAGATTATCTTCCTGCAAGCAATCCATTTCTTTCTACTTGCTATTGATTATACCCTCAGCAATCTCCCGGAAAATCGGCGCTGCAATGTCACCGCCAGACATTCCCGCTTCCACGAAAACCACTATCGCATACTGCGGATTATCGAGAGGTACATATCCAGCAAACCAAGCATGGTTGACGCCTTGGCCGTTTTTATCAATATGTCCGGTTTCAGCCGATCCCGTTTTTCCTGCCGAACCAACATTTTGCACATAGGCGGCCTGACCCGTACCGTATTTAGTAACAGCAGCCATCATCTTCCTAAGTTCCAATGCTGTGCTTCTCGATAATACCCGAACGCCACGCGATGCGCGGTAGGTATTGACAATTGTACCATCCTGCCGGGTCAGCTTGCTAACGACATAAGGATCTACCTTTATTCCGTCATTAGCAATTGTAGCAACAAGAGACACAATTTGTAATGGTGTAGCCTCAAAAGCGCCTTGGCCAATTGAAAAATTAGCTAACTCGCCGGGATAAATGCTATCCGTATCAGGCAAATTACCATCTGCCTCGCCGTCAAACTCCAATTTTGTATGATGTCCAAATCCTAACTTTTCAGCAATACTCACTAATTTCTCGGCACCAATTTTTAGACCGACTTCAATAAATATTGGGTTGCTTGAATATGCCATGGCCTCCGCAAAAGTTATATGACCTCGACCGCCCCGTTCAAAATCCCAACCTTTAAACCTCAGATTGCTAACCTCAATATACCCAGGGTCAAAAAACTTGTCAGAAGGCTTAACAATTTCGTTTTCCAATGCCGCTGCAGCAACTACCAGTTTAAAAACTGAGCCTGGTTGATAAGCAGCTACAGCGCGGTTTAACAAGGGAGCAGAATCCTCATTTAAATAATCCTCAATTCGATTAGCATTAAAGTTAGGACGTGAGGCCATAGCTAGAATTTCGCCAGTAGATGGACGCATGACAATTATTGCCCCCTTTCCGACTCCCTTGTCCATAACCCGCTCGACGATTAGCTGAATTCGCGAATCTACAGTTAGGACAATATTATGTGGGCCTAAACCATCACTTAAACGTAATCTCTTATAACCCAAACCAGGGATGATTTGTTGTGTAGCATCAACTAAAGCAGCTGCATATTCTGGCTCGTTACCCCGCAACAATTCATCGTATAAACCCTCAATACCGCTTACACCACGATTATCTGCAGTATTTATATATCCGGTAAGATGTGATGCCAATGACCCATAACCGTAACGCATCCTTTCGGCAACAGCAATTATTCCAGGAATCTTTGCTTCATTAATTTTATTCGCTGTATCCAAATCAATATCAGTCTTTAACTTAAATGGCCGCTCATCTTTTTCAACTTTATGAAGCAGGCTTTCTCCAGATTCATTGATTAAATCTGTCAGTATTTCCGCAGCCTTTACTTTATTTTCAAGCTGAGACGGAAAAACCACAATACTGAATCGTTGAGCGGTATTAGTCAGGGGTATGCCGTTTCTATCTACGATTGCACCCCGTGCTACTTCAACCGGCACCTCTTGTACACGACCGCTAAGACCTTCTATCGCAAGTTTTGAGTTGTTAACAATTTGCAAATAAAACAATCTGCTCATTAGCAAACAGCCTATTATCGCAAAAAAAATAATAAGTTTAAAAATCCTTGAAATAACTAATGCCATACAGTCACCTCAGTGATAGTATGGCATTTCATGGCAAAATTATATACTATGGCGTTTTTTCTAAATATATTCTAAAACTATGGGTAAGTTCGCTAAAATTTTTTTAACTTCATTATAAGTATCAGGAGTAACCCTAATTGCAACGATTCCTTGCTTACGGTCTACAGTTGTCACAACACCCAAGTACTCATAGCCCTCCATAATTCTGTTAACATAATTAATAGAGGTCGGATCTAATCGCACATGAATTATATCGTTCATAATTTAGCCCTTCTGCGCAGCATGGAGAACTCCGCAACTGGCTTGTCCATCGGTATTGAAATAATTTGCTGGGGATGCGGCGCTGCGCTAATAGATTGGCCGCTCTCATCATACATCTTTTCAAGAATCTGCGTAAAGCAAGGCTTACTAGGCTGAGCAATCTCAATAATATCACCAATTTTCATATTATTTCGCTGTTCAACTATAGCCATACCCGTACTCTCATCGTAAGCTTTAACTAAGCCAACAAAATCATGTGTTTGAGTGTAAGAAGATGAGCCGTATATTTGATCATCACTGGTAGTTTTATTAAAATAAAATCCCGTAGTATATTCGCGATGAGATACTTTATTAAGCTCCTCTAACCATTCTGGGGCTACAATAAAACTGCTAGGATTTGCAAAATAGGCGTCTATAGCTTGCCGGTACACTTTGACTACCGTTGCCACATAATGAACACTTTTCATGCGGCCCTCAATTTTAAAACTATCGAGTCCGCTATTAATTAGTTGCGGTAAGTGCGGCAACAAACACAAATCTTTTGAATTTAAAAAATATGTTCCACGCTCATCTTCAAAGACCGGGAAATACTGTCCGGGGCGTTTTTCCTCAACTAAATGATACTTCCAGCGGCACGGCTGGGCACATTGGCCGCGATTTGAATCACGGCCGGTAAAATAATTGCTTAACAGACACCTTCCCGAATACGACATACACATAGCACCATGCACAAATGCTTCTAATTCAATATTTACTTTTTGATTAATAACTTTAATATCATCAAGAGA
>JGI24707J26582_10000009_pt1 | contig 111531 bp, 96 predicted proteins | sample BioPla1DNA1_FD_26582 | JGI IMG/M metagenome (IMG submission 26582)
AATATCCTTTGCAAGATGATGCTTGCGTTTTGAAATCTTTTATACAATTCTTTAAGAATTGATGGGTTTGGTTTGTGCTGTTTAGTTTTCAAGGATCAATTCGCTATTTTGTTGACAGCGAAATCCATGATATCATATATTAAGCCACCTGTCAATATATTTTTTAAAATATTTTAAGGTTGATATCATAAATTGGCGGAGAAGGAGGGATTTGAACCCTCGCGCCGCTATTAACGGCCTACTCCCTTTCCAGGGGAGCCCCTTCAGCCGCTTGGGTACTTCTCCATATCTAAATATAATGGCGGAGAAGGTGGGATTCGAACCCACGGCCCCTTGCGGAGTCACTGGTTTTCAAGACCAGCTCCTTAAACCACTCGGACACCTCTCCACTTATTTTACCGCTCTTTCGGAGCGCTAATATAAAGTAACATATCTTAATCCTTATGTCAATATCTTTTTTGTTATTTTGTCGTAAGAAAAAATTGTAATATTGATTCCCCAATTATCAAATCGCTTGCTGTAGTGATTTTAATGTTTTCGTATTTTCCTTCTATAATCTTTACTTTATTCCCTAATCTCTCTACTAATATACCATCATCTGTTCCTAAAAAAGTATCTTCCTTAGCCTTATTATGTGCTTTGGTTATTATGTCTTTTTTAAATCCTTGAGGGGTTTGAATTGCCCATAATTTGTTTCTTTTAGGGGTGGCCTCTATATATCCATCCTCATCACTTACTTTAATTGTATCTTTTACTTTTACCCCTATGGCACAGGCTCCATATTTTCTTGCTCCCTCTATGGATTTTTTAATTTCCTCTTCTGATACAAAAGGTCTTGCTCCATCATGAATTAAGATAATATCTGTTTCATTAGAAATATTTTTCAACCCATTATATACGGATTCCTGTCTTTCTCTTCCTCCTACAACCAGCTTAATCTTTTTATTGAAGTCATATTGAAGAAGAATTACATCCTTGAAGTAATCCAAATCTTCTTTAGATATTACAACAATAATTTCATCTATTAATTTCGATTGATCAAATCTATCTATAGTATGAACAATAATAGGCTTATTCCCTATCATTAGATATTGCTTGCTGATTTTTGTGCCCATTCTTTTCCCCTGACCTGCCGCCGGGATGATAACTGAAGTATATTCTCTATCTTTCCCCATATCTCTCCCCTTTATATCTTGAAAAAACCCCAGAGTGTTACTCCAGAGTTCTTTCATCCCTTGTTTTAGTAAAAATCATTCTTCCTGCTGCTGTCTGAAGAACACTTGTGACTAAAACCTTAACTGTTTCACCAGTATAACGCCTTCCACCCTCCACTACAATCATAGTCCCATCGTTAAGATATGCAATACCCTGTCCATCTTCTTTTCCGTCTTTTATCACAGTTACCTCCATATCCTCCCCAGGAAGAACTACGGGCTTAACGGCATTAGCCAGCTCATTAATATTAAAAACAAATACACCTTGAAAATCTGCAACCTTATTTAGATTAAAATCATTTGTTACAATGATAGCATCCATTTGTTGAGCCATCTTCAGCAATTTACTATCAACTTCATCAATATCTTTGTAATCTGCTTCTACAATCTCTACAGTAATTTTAAGCTGCTTTTGTATTTCATTTAGAATATCCAATCCCCTTCTACCCCTATTTCTTTTAAGGGCGTCTGAAGAGTCTGCAATATGACGAAGTTCTTCCAAAACAAAGGTAGGAATCAATATTTTGCCCTCAATAAGTCCTGTTTTCAAGATATCTAAAATCCTTCCGTCTATAATCACACTAGTATCTAAAATTTTAGGTTTTGCAAACCCATGTTCATTGGTGGCGCAAAACTCAAACATCTTTATTTCTTCTTTTTTCCTTTGAACTATCGCATATCCTAGATATCCCAAAATGATATTAAGTCCTAATACAATCAGTGTACCTATAATACCATACTGAAGTACAGCAATCCCTAATAAATTAGCTACAATTAGTCCTATAAAAATGCCCCCAATATTAACGACTATTTCTTTTAAGGGCATATTAATGAAAAGGTCTTCTAGTACTTTCAATCTTCTTAGTATTCTTTCAGTAACCATAGATGATATTGTAATATAAGAAAAAATAATTACTAATAAGGTAATTCCTAAAGGAAAAATAAACCCTAGTTTCTGAGGTACTTGTCCAAAAAAATGTATCGGTTCTAGATATGCAGTATATAAAAAATCAAATAATAAGTAAAATAGACTTCCTAATATTGCAGAAAAAATTATTCTTAGTATTTTTTTCATTTTTTCACCCCCTCTTAGTATAAACAAATATTTACCATTTTAAACAGAACTTATTTTAAAGAGTTTTTTAAAGTATAATATTATCATTCTTCTAATTTTAAACCCGGTACAGCATTTAAGTCAAGTCCATGGCGAATTCCTTTTATATATTTAAAGTATGCCGCAGAACCTATCATTGCAGCATTATCAGTACATAAAATATGGGATGGATATTGCAAAAATATGTTTTCTTTTCGACATACTTCATCCATGGCTTTTCTAAGGCCATTATTTGCAGAAACCCCTCCTGCTAATGCAATTTTATTTATCCCCTTTTCTTTTGAGGCTCTAACTGTTTTAGAAACCAAAACATCAATAACAGCCTGCTGGAAGCTAGCTGATATGTCCTTTTTGTTTATATCTTCCCCCATCATTTTGCAGCGATTTAAATGGTTTAATACGGAAGACTTTAATCCACTGAAGCTAAAGTCATAAGACCCCCCCTCTAGGTATGTCCTGGGAAAATCAATAGCACTGGGATTCCCTTCTTTTGCTAAACTATCAATTTTAGGTCCCCCGGGATAACCCAATCCGATTGCCCTTGCAACCTTATCATAAGCCTCCCCTGCAGCATCATCCCTCGTTTTTCCTATTATCTCATACTCACCGTAATTTTTAACATAAACCAAATGAGTATGACCCCCTGATACAATCAGGCATATAAATGGAGGTTCAAATTCTTTGTTTTCGATATAATTTGCGGATATATGGCCTTCTATATGATTTACTCCTATTAAAGGTTTTTTAACGGCAAAAGACATCGCTTTTGCTGCTGATAATCCTACTAACAATGCTCCTACCAATCCAGGACCATAAGTGACACCTATGGCATCTACACCATCCAAAGATATATGGGCCTGTTCTAAAGCCTCATGTACTACAGGATTAATCTTTTCCACATGTTTTCTAGAAGCAATTTCAGGTACTACCCCTCCATACTGCTTATGAAGATTGATTTGCGATGAAATTACATTGGATAAAACTTCTCTGCCGTTTTTTACAATTGATGCTGCAGTTTCATCACATGAAGTTTCTACTGCTAATATATATATATCCTTTTTAACGTTCATTTCGCAGCTCCTTTTAAATGTCAAATTCATCTATTGTTTCCCAGCCTAGGATTTTCCATGTATCATTAACTTGCTTCCTTAGGTAATACTCTAGATAATTATCTGTTTCCCCATTTGTATATTGAATCACTCTAATCCTAGATATGTTTGGATTTTCATCCTTATATTGTGCTGGAGTCTGTTTAATATCGATAATTCTAAATCCTTTTTCTTTATAATCCTCTACAAATACCTTCACTTTTTCTTGTTGAAGTTCTAGGGGATTGATATTCAAAAGTTCTGAGTCAAATAAATTTCTCTGAATATTTATTAGGGTTTCAACCTCCTCTAGTTTTGCTTTCCCCCCATATAAATATGATATAATCCTATTATTCCTTATTATTAGTTCATCTGGATTCTCAAATTCCTTGTTTTCAGAAGCCAATTCTATAATTTTATCGAATTCATTTAGCTTCTTTTCTTTTGAAATACTGTTGTTTTTATTAATATTAATATAGTAATAGTATGCACCTATACATATAAAAATAGCAACTATTGCCAACGTCTTCCTCATGTTTTCAACCTTTCCCCTTTACACCTTTTGTTATTATATTATAAAGTTCCGATTGCCGGTATGAACTTGCTCTATATTTATTATCGTCTTTTGTAGAAATATAAGTAGCGTTAAGTAATTTATTTATTAAGACTTGTGAAAGCATTCCCAAACTAATAAGCGGTATAAGAAACTTACTGCCAACCCACCCTAAAATAGGGGCATTCTTAATCAACTGGACCAATGATAAACCTACCCAAAATTCTATATATATATCCTTTTTTCCTTTCTTAAAAATCATATCTAGAATCCAATCCCCAATCGTAACAGCTAAGGCTGCCTCTCCTAGGGATGAGAATATCCAAATAATTAACATTAGAAGAATGGCAAAAGGAAAACCCACTATGGATAGGGTAAATATCAAAATAAGCGCAATGCCCATTAAATATATTACTAATCCCCTATATAAAACCTCCTTACTTTGACGAACTAAAAAAAATCCCTCTAAGAGAACCGTTCCCCTAAACAGAGATAAGAACAATAAACTTACTAACATCTGCAGAACAATTTTTATTAAGTTAAGTATAAACGGTGGAATATCATCTGTATAGTGAAGGAACAATGCCTTATTCCATTGTTTCTTAAAAATATTCAAGGTATTAAACATAGGCCCTACAAAACCCTTTATATTTGCATCTTGATGATATGCTGTTTTCGATGATATGGTTTTGATATCTCCTGTTATAATGGCATTTTCTCTTATATATACTTCCGCCCCATATGCATAGATATTACCATGGACTTCTCCATCTATCTTTATTTTACCATTAACAATATATAAACTTCCAGTATGTTCGCCTCGTATATGCACATTAGAGAACAAAAGGAGGGATTCTCCTTTTGTTCTCTTCTGCTGCACAATTTGTTTCATGAACTGCAACCCCGAAAGTTGCTCCTCTTCATCATCTAAAACTGAACCATATACAATAGATGCGGTTATTAATAAAAATAGAATCCCATATAGAATTCGGAACTTCCTCATAATTCTACCTTTTTCCTTCGGTAAATATAGTATTGAATACCTAAAAGAACAGTTAAAATAGATATTACAACTACCCTTAATGATGAAATCAGCGGCTTACTATAAATTAAAATGTCTCCTATCTCGTTTTTAATTTGATCAATGTAAGAAGATAAAACATAAGCCGTGGGTACTATAACTTTAGCCCAATGCCCTATATAAGGATTTTGTAGCATATATTCTAAAAAGGATTCTCTGTAAATAAACAATAATACCCCTATACCAAACATTAATGAGAATATTCCCCATACCATTGCTTTTATGGTTTCTAATGATGTTGTTTTTTTAGGCCTATAGTCTATTTCTATATTTTTAATTTTTTCCATTACCCCTACTTCAAAGTCTACTGGAGCCTCTATTGCCTTATCATTTTCCATTCCCTCAATAACCCTTTGATAAATAAAAAATTCTTCTTTACAAGAACTACATCCCACAATATGAGAATTTAGGTCTTTAGCCTCTCCCTTAGTCAGGGTNCCATCCATATATTTCATTATTAAATGATCTACCTTATTACAATTCATATGCTCCACCCTCCTTTGATTGAGTCAGATAATCCCTTAACATTCTTCTTGCTCTAAATATACGATTTTTGACCTTAGATAAAGGTTCATTTATTACATCAGATATTTCTTGATAAGACAAACCCTGCTGATGAAATAAAATAATTGGTATTTTGTACATATCAGGTAGGGAATTTAATGCATTCATCACTTCATTTGATTTTTCTTGTCTTATATATCCGTCTTCCGGCCCCTCCTCTGTGGAAGGCTCATAAATCATATCATCTATACTGACTGCAGTATATTTTTGCTTTCTTCTAGAATCTATAACTAAATTAGTAGTAATTCTTATAATCCAAGTAGAAAATTTATAAGTAGGCTCATACTTATCGAGATTGCGATACACTTTAATAAATACATCCTGTGCCAAATCATTAGCTTCCTCTGAATCATTAGTCATCCTGAGAATTATAGAATAAACTAAATTTTTATAGCGGGATACTAATTCTTCGAATATTTCTTTTTCACCTTGAAGGCAGCACTGAATAATTTCATAATCTTCCATACCATCACCGCCCATAAACAAACATAATATTAATTCACATACAGTATTTTGTAATAATAAATACGAATTTTATTGGTTAATGTCTGAAATAATTATACCATAGTCATTCGATTATTTCTTCACTAAATATCAGGTTCTTAACCATACCATCTTTGCCCAATCTTGTATTTGTAAAGATATTTAGTGCTATATCTAAGTATTCATATGGATTAGTTAGGGAAGGACTGTAATGAGTAAGCCATAACTCCTTTACATCCGCCTTATATGCTAATGTTGCAGCCTCAGAAAAAGTCATATGCTTATTTTTTTGTGCCTGAATTTTATCTTCTTCTGCCCCATACATTCCTTCACATATAAATAAATCTGCCTTGCAAATAGAGCCTATAAGATTTAAAACTGGTCTGCTATCTGTGCAGTAAGCAATTTTAATACCTTTCCTCTTATCTCCTAAAACCAAATCCGGTGTATAGATATTATCATTTACTTCCACATTCTTTCCCTGTTGAAGGTTTTTCCAAAGATAGGCGGGAATATTTAATTTAGCCGCCTTTTCCGGAATAAATCTAGGACGTCTTTCCAACTCTACAACATAGGCAAAGCAAGTAACCGTATGCTTAACTGGAACAGCTTTTATAAAAAGTCCTTTCATAATCTCAATTCTAAACTCATTTTGTAAAATCTCTTTTTCCGATAACTCTATATATTCTATTTCGAATGGTAATTCCTGTGCTATCACGGTTAATCCCTCTACAACTCTTTTAAGTCCCGTAGGACCAATAAGAGTAAGAGGCTTTTTTCTGCCTGAATTTCCAATAGTCAGGAGAAGCCCCGGTAATCCAGTAATATGATCCCCGTGATAATGGGTAAAACAAATAACATCGATTGTTTTAAATCCCCATCCTAACATTTTTAAACTTATTTGAGTTCCCTCACCACAATCTATTAAAATCTTTCTCCCATTATATCTAATAAGTAAGGCTGTAAGCCATCTATTTGGTAGGGGCATCATTCCTCCCGTGCCCAAAAGACAAACATCTAACATAAACTTTCTCCTTTTCACAAAGAATTAATATATAGTTTCTTTATAAATATTATAACCATAAATAGCTCTTAATTAAAGGCTCCTATAGAATTATAGATTTTTAATGAAGTAATCCTATATTTATGGTTGCTGCCCTTAAAAGATTACCCCTTGCATCTTCTTGTTTTTTATGATATTAAATAAGTAGTCTAAATGCAATGTGTTTGCATTTAGAAAATGATTTTTAACAAGGAGACTTTTATTATGAAAAAACTTCTGCCTATTATCATCTTAACTATTTTAACCTTATCTTTATATGGATGCTCAGCAAAAGATGCCCCTCCTAAAAATCAAACGGGAATCACAGTATATACTAGCATATATCCACTATATGATTTTGCTTCAAAAATTGGTCAAGATAAAGTTCACATCTATCTTATGACCCCTCCTGGAGCCGAACCACATGATTGGGAACCCTCTGCAAGACTCATGGCCCAAATGGAAAATGCAGATATCTTAATCTATAATGGTTTGGATATGGAACTCTGGATAGAAAAAGCTATCGCATCAATAAATAATCCTAATTTAACCATTGTAAATGCATCAAATAATGCAAAGCTATTGAAATTAGTTAAAGACAATCATGAAGATGGACGCAACCCTGTTCACGGAAATTATGACCCTCATATTTGGCTTAATCCCATTAATGCTATAGTTCAAGCTGAAAATATTAAAAATGCATTGGTTGAGGTAGATAGCGGTCATAAGGACTTTTATGAAAATAACTTTGATGAACTGAAATCTCGTCTTGAGGACCTAGATGAAAGGTATAGCACTACGCTTTCACAACTTTCCAAAAAGGATATTGTAGTATCTCACGCAGCCTTTGGGTATTTGGCAAATAGATACGGATTAAACCAGTACCCTATTTCCGGCTTATCTCCTCAGGCAGAACCTACGCCTTCGCAAATGGCTGCGCTTTCAGATTTTATCAAAGAAAATAATATTGAATATATCTTTTTCGAATCTTTATCAAATCCTAAATTGGCTAATGTTATTGCTAAGGAAACGGGGACTAATATTTCTATTTTAAACCCTTTAGGGGGACTAACTCAAGAAGAAATTGATTTAGGAGAAGATTATTTTAGTATTATGGAAAAAAACCTAGTTTCTATAAAAAATGCTTTAGGAGAATAAATATGAGCCCTATACTAGAACTTACGAATGTATCCTTTGGATATGATAATAATTTAATATTAGAAGATATATCCCTATGCATCAATACGGGGGATTACCTGGGCATAGTAGGTCCAAATGGTTCTGGGAAAAGTACCTTAATTAAAATAATATTAGGATTGCTAAAACCAACTAGAGGAAGCGTTAAGTTGTTCGGGCAAGATATAAACCTATTTAAAGATTGGGGTAAAATAGGATATGTAGCACAAAAGGCTGCCTCTTTCAATGCTAGTTTTCCCGCCACAGTAGAAGAAGTCATAGCTGCTAATATGTACCCCCAAATTGGCTTGTTTAAACGAATTAAAAAAGAACATCTCCAAAGGGTTTATGATGTCCTTGAAGTCGTAGAAATGAAAGCTTACGGTAAGAGATTAATTGGAAACCTCTCCGGCGGACAGCAACAAAGGGTTTTTATAGCAAGAACTTTAGTAAGTTCCCCTAAAATTATCCTCCTAGATGAACCTACTGTGGGAATCGATATACAGTCACAAGACAGATTTTATAATCTTTTAAATGAATTAAGCACAAAAATGGGTATCACCATCGTAATCATTTCCCATGACATAGGTGTAATCACACAAAAAGTTAAGCAAGTAGCCTGCATGGGGGATAAAAAACTCATAGTACATAATAAATCCTCCGGTGAACCTCTCCCTAAAGTACTGACTAAAGTATATGGGGAAGGAATGGATCTGCTTCATCATCATCATTAACTTTTTTATAAGGAGTCGATACAATGTTAGAGCTATTACAATATGGTTTTATGCAAAGAGCTATGGTAGCTGGGATAATTGTAGGATTTTTATGTCCGCTTATCGGAATCTTCGTTGTTTTAAGAAGAATGTCCTTAATAGGTGATTGTCTATCCCACGTTGCCCTTTCCGGAGTTGCTGCCGGTATGCTTCTTAATATCTCACCTTTGGCAGTGACCCTTGTTTTTTCAGTTACTGCTGCCTTGGCAATTGAAAAGCTAAGAAAAAGCTATGAGAAGTATGCTGAACTTTCCATATCCATAATCATGTCCTTAGGAATCGCCCTAGCAGTTATCTTAATTAGCCTTGCTAAATCTATGACCTTTGATTTATTCGGCTATTTATTTGGAAATATAACAACAGTACTTCCTGCTGATTTGTGGTCAATTATAGGGCTAGGTATTGTTGTTATTGCAGCAATTTATCTTTTATATAAAGAATTATTTTATATATCCTTTGACGAGGAAGCCGCCTATCTATCAGGAATACCCGTAAAAGGTGTTAATTTATTTTTTGTAGTTTTGACAGCAATTACAATAACACTTTCCATGAGAATTGTGGGAATTCTTCTTGTATCTTCCCTAATGGTTCTCCCCGTTGCATCGAGTCTTCAAATTGCTCATAGTTTTAAACATGCTACTTTGCTGTCTATCCTGTTTGCACAGATTTCCGTTATCCTTGGAATTATTATATCCTATTATTTTGATTTAGCTTCTGGTGGAACTATCGTTATGATAGCTGTATTTATCCTTTTATCCACCTTCTTCATTAAAAACCTCAAAAGCCACTATATAAAAAGGAGCAAGGCCTAAATATTGCCTTGCTCCTTTTTATTCCTCTCAATGCACTTTTTGCAGTAACCATACAATTCAAAGTTATGATCCGTTAAAATAAAATCCTTGTTAACTAACTTTTTATCTATATTTTCTAAGGGACAAAAATCAATTATCTCTGACTTTCCGCAGTCCTTACATATAACATGGTGGTGGTGGCCGTGATTACAGATTACCTTATATTTCGAAGCCCGTCCATTCATATTAATTCTATGAATAAACTCAGTTTTTTCTAATATTTCCAGGTTTCTATAAATTGTAGAAAAATTGGTTTTGGGATACTTCTCCTTAGTCTTTTCATAAATTTGTTCTGCAGATAAGACGTGACCTTTATAACTTGCCAAGACCTCTAATATTGCCTTTCTTTGATTGGTCAATTTATAACCTCTTTGTCTTAAACTGTCCTTCATTTTATCCATATCCATCTTCTAACTCTCCTAAAAACAATGATACATTATATTAAACCACATTAAATAGGAAGTTTAAAGGTTTTAATCCACTTCTTATAACAATGCTGGCAAACGTCAAAGTCATCTTTTTGTCCATCTCTTTCTGAATTATAACCCCAAGTTTTTTCTATGTGAAGGTAATCCTCAAAATGATTGTGTATATCTTTCTCTATTTTTTCTCCGCATATATTGCAATATACTTCTTCTATCATCTCTTTTTCGACCGATATCATCTTATATTTTCTCATGCTTGCCCTCCAAGAAATCAATTTAATGCTGAAAAATCTTATTAATTGTCGAATTCCCTTATGTACATTATACCCTCCCCCCTTCTAACATGTATAGAGGTAAATTTTGATTTGATTTGTGGTTTTTGTAAAGAAAAAAGAAATACCCCAAAGGGCATTCCTATTTTCTTCTTGAACCTAACTTTTTACTTTCATGGATACTTCCTTTATGAAATCGATTTAATTTATTATATACTTTACCATGGATGGTATCCCCATCATATCTGCAATTTTTTTGTTTCTCCCCTGCCGGAACCCCTGTGAGTATTTCTATTCCTTCATCTATATGCCTTATGGGATATATATGAAAAAGCCCTTCTTTTACAGCTTCTATCACTTCATCTTTTAATACTAAATCCTTAATGTTTTGATAAGGTATTATTACCCCTTGATTTCCTGTTAATCCCCTAGCTTTGCAAGTTTTAAAAAAGCCCTCTATTTTATAGGAGACCCCTCCTATAGGTTGAATTTCACCTCTTTGATTTATTGAACCCGTTACTGCAATTCCTTGTTTTATCGGAACCTCACTCAAACTTGATAAAATTGCATATAATTCCGTACTAGATGCGCTATCTCCATCCACCCCATTATAATTTTGCTCAAAACATATTCTGCAAGAAAGGGAAAGTGGAAATTCCTGAGCGTAGGTTTGACCTAGATATCCTGCTAATACATGAACTCCTTTATCATGGATACTACCGCTCATCTCGGCCTCTTTTTCAATGTTTATTATTCCTGACTCTCCCATATAAGTTGTTGCCGTAATCCTAGAGGGTTTAGCAAATTTGTAATCTCCTGTATCTAATACTGCAAGACCATTAATCTGCCCTATTTTTCCCCCATCACAATCTATCATAATCAAATTATTCTTCATCATTTCTTCCATTTTCTCTTCATATAGATTGGAGCGTTTTTCTTTTTCTATAATAGCTTTCCTAACATCCTGAGATGTTACAACCTTTTTTTCTTCTATTTTTGACCATGTACTGGCCTCACATAATATTTCTACTATATTATTAAATCTAGTTGTCATTTTATTTTGATTTTCTGCTAATCTAGAAGCATATTCTGCAACCTTAGCAATAGCACCCGCATTAAAAGGAGGGGTTTTTTCCCTTTTACAAAAAGAATGAATAAATCTAGCTAGCATCTTAATATTTTCTGCTTTGTTTTCCATTTCTGAATCAAAATCCGCTCTGATTTTAAATAGCTTTTTAAAATCTTCATCATATTCATATAGCACATTGTATAAATAACTGCTACCCACTAAAACAACCTTCACATCTACTGGGATAGCTTCCGGCTTTAAAGAAGAAACTGCCGTAAGTCCAACAAGCTCTCTTAAGTTCTCTATACTGACCTCTTTAGTTTTTAGAACTCTTTTTAATGCCTCCCAGGACTGGGTATTATTTAGCACATCTGTCACTTGTAAAATCAAATACCCGCCATTTGCCTGATGGAATAATCCGGGTTTAATCTTAGTAAAATCAGTTCTCAGATTTCCAAACTCATTATCATATTCTATTTGACCTATTATTTTGTTATATGTCGGGTTAAAGTCTATAATGACAGGGGCACCTTTTGTTTCAGTATTATCTACAAAAAGATTGACCCTATATTTTACCACTACATCTTCTATATCTTTTTTTATTACAAAAGGTAATATAGATGCTACTTGCTGTTCCTCCACATCCTCCTCGTGATCTAGGAATTCTTGAATGTTTTCCAGTACATCTTCTTGAACAGCTTCTAAATGCTTTATCACCCTATCATATTCCTTATATCTTTCTTTTAAACAGCTAATATGATGACCTACTGCAAATAATCCTATTTTATAATCCAGGTCTTCTATCTTTTGCTTTGCCTTTTTTTCTATATCCCTTAATACTTTCATCGTCTCCGAAACTTCATCTTGTATTTCATCCGTAACTTCCGATAATTGTTCTTTTAATTCATCATCCAAACTTTCCAAATTTTCATCTTCGATGGCTTCTCCATCGACCACGGGCACAAAGTATATACCAGAATTAGTCATCTTGACCGCAAAACCTAATTCTTCTGCTTTATCCTTCATATTTTTTATTAATTCATCTCTTTTACTCTGATAAGATTTTATGATTTCAGTTTTTTCATTTTCATATTCCTCTGAACTAAAGGCCTTTGGAATATCTACTAACAAGTATTCTATAAGTTCATTCATATCATCTCTAAATTCTTTTCCTAATCCTGGTGGAAAACGAAGGGCTATCGGGTTGCCCGGTTTATTATAGTTATATACATAACACCAATCATAAGGAACTGCCTCATTAGCAGCAACCTTTTTAATATAAGATTTACCATAGCTGGTTTTACCTGAGCCCGTGGGACCCGACATATAAATATTATAGCCCCTCATTTTAATGTTAAGCCCAAACTCCATCGCCTTTACAGCTCTTTCCTGACCTATGATTCCTTCCATATAATCTAGTTCTTGGGTAGTTTTGAAATCAAATTCAGAGGGGTCGATAGTTTTTTTAAGTTCGGTATATTTTAATTCGGGAAACTTCCTCATATTTCCACTCCTTTCTCCATATTATTATATTCAATAAAACTATTTGATTTCCTTTTATTTTAGATTTATTTGCATTTTTTAGAGATATAGATAAAACGCCTTCTATGTTTAGAAGACGTTTTATCTAATAGGCTTGGCTAATTTTCTACAGGTTTTTCCACATTATAACCCCATCTTCCCCTGTATCCCGATAATATCCTTTTCTTACCCCTTCTGGTGTAAAACCTACTTTGGTATACAACTTTTGCGCCTTTATATTGCTTTGCCTTACTTCTAGGGTAAGACCTATAAGATCCCTCTTTTCTGCTTCTGTAATGATATTATCTATTAGATTAGTACCTATTCCCCGGTTCCAGTAGTTAGGATGTACTGCAATATTAGTTATATGACCTTCATCTATAATAATCCACATTCCTGCGTATCCCACAATATCAGTACCTGAAATTGCAACAATATAATATGCTAGGGGATTTTCATTCAATTCCTTTTTAAAGGAGTCTTTTGACCAGGGTATTTTAAAACATACTTTTTCTATCTCGCAAATTTTATCTATATGACTTTGGCCCATGGGTATGATCTCTATCATAAAAGCCCTTCCTCGGATAGGGAATGATTATTTAATTTAGCTTCGTATTCCCTTTCTGCTTGTGATTTTCTCAAATAAAATGGTATAAATTCCATGGGATTTTTCATTTTTCCCTCTTTTGCAAACAATAGTGCTAAAGCGCCTATAGAAGAGGCTTTTTGCATATCCGAAGATGGGGGGACAAACAAATACTCGTCTTGTTCCATTTTTTCTTCGATGTTTTCTTTATATGCCGATACCCCATCTCCCAAAAAAACTACCCTTTTTCCGTATTCCCTAGATTTTTTTATGCATTCATCAATTTCAATCGCAAGATATTCAGATTGTCTTTTTAAAACACCATTTTCCCATAAATAGAAGGCTGTATAAACTTGTTTTCTTCTTGCATCCATAATGGGGCAGATTAGGTAATCAGTATATGTAATATTATATGCCAACCCATCTAAAGTCGGAACCCCTATAATGGGTTTGCCTAATGCATAAGCCAATCCCTTTGCCGTAGATACTCCTATCCTAAGCCCTGTAAAAGAGCCCGGTCCACTTGAAGTAGCAATACAATCTAAAGATTTTAAATCTATATCAATCATATTGCATAAAGTATCTATCATAGGAAGCAATGTTTGGGAGTGAGTCTTCTTATAATTTGTTGTAATCTCCCCTAATAATTTATCACCCTCTATAATAGCGACTGATGCTACATTCCCCGATGAGTCCAATGCCAGTATCCTCAATTTTCTCCCTCCTTTTTATTGCAAATCATAATTTTTCGATAGTTTTCATCTTTATTTAAATCTTTTTGTATATTAACCCAAATTGCAGACTCAGGAATTAAATCTTCAATCATATTAGCCCATTCAATCAGGCATACACCGTTTCCATAAAAATATTCTTCATATCCGATTTCATCCATCTCATCGATATCAGTAATTCTATACACATCAAAATGATATAGGGGGAGTATTCCCTCATATTCATTTATCACCGTAAAGGTAGGACTTGTAATATGTTCTTTTATATTTAATCCTTGGGCTAATCCCTTGGCAAAAGCAGTTTTACCAACACCCAAGTCACCGATTAAGCAGTATATCTCCCCAGCATTGCTGTTTTTACCTATTTTTATGCCTAGTCTTTTAGTTTCCTCTTCGGAATAAGTCTCATATATCATTGGTATTTTCTTCCCTTTCAAAGTTAATTGTATATTAATTTATTCTAGGTATGCATATATTATTTCGCATAATAATATATTTATGAGTTGATATATCAATGTTTTTACCCTACACAATTGTATTATTTTTTATAATATTATGCAAGAAAAAAGAACGGCTTAGCCGTCCTCCTTACATTATTTCTTATGAAAAAGTGGTTGTAGTGCTTTATATGTTCCATAACTTAAAATAGAAATTACACTGGCCTTTAATAAATTAAAAGGAACAATAGAATATAAAATCAAGGTCTTTAAATCAGTAATATTTGAATTAATTTTAGTTCCCATACTAACGATACTATCTACTGTCATTCCAAACAATACTGCGTAAAATGGTATCATGACAAAATAATTCATTATTCCTGCAATAAGGGCCATAAATAATGTTCCAGCAAAACACCCTATAATAAATCCCTTTAAATTGCTTTTGTATTTATATATCAAACCTAGGGGAAGTACATATGCTACTCCTACAACGAAGTTTGCTGAAGATCCTACAACCCCTGTATTTGTACCGGAAATCATATACATAAGTACTTTAAGAAGCTGAATCATTACCCCTGCTGCAGGGCCTATTGCTAGTGTCCCAATAACTGCCGGCATATCACTAATGTCCATTTTTAGGAATGGTGGAAATCCGGGAATAGGGAAATCAAAAAATTTCATAATTACAAATGATAGCCCCGATAATAATCCCATTTTAACTAAATTACTTGTTTCAAATATCCGTTTCTTTTGTCCTGATACTGTCTGAACGTTTTGCATTTTGCATCCTCCTTAAAATAATTGATATTTTATCGGCTGCATAAAAAAACAGCCTGAGTATTCTTCAGACTGCTTGAATGTACAAAAATAAATGTATTCTAGCATTCTTCTCTCATCCAGACTGTACTGTCGGTTTTGGAATTTCACCAAATCAATGCTTTCGCACTCGCGGACTATCACCGCCGGTCGGGAATCTCACCCTACCCTGAAGAATTCTCTTATTAAATTTGTTATTATTATACTATATGCCCTTAGGACTGTCAACTTGCATACAATTTAAAAATTCTTCTTAAATATATTAAATACCTTTCATGGTCAATGCAATCCTTTTTTTGTTAATATCTATGCCTAATACTGCTACTTTTATAATATCTCCCACACTTACCACTTCCAAAGGATGTTTTATAAATTTATTTGCCATCTCCGATATATGAACCAGTCCATCTTGATGGACCCCTATATCTACAAAAGCTCCAAAATCTGTAATGTTTCTAACTGTCCCCATCAAAATCATTCCTTGTCTTAAATCCTTAAGGTCTAATACATCATTTCGTAAAATAGGTTTTGGCATATCTTCTCTGGGGTCCCTTCCGGGCTTTTCTAATTCCTTTATGATGTCTTTCAAGGTGGGGACTCCTACTTTTAATTTTTCTGCCAATAAACTTATCTCATTTATACTTCCTCTTATATTTTTTATTTTTTCTTCTTCTATGTCTTTTTTGGTATATCCTAACTGCTTAAGAAGCTCCTTCGTCACGTCATAGGATTCCGGATGAACCCCTGTCCTATCTAGGATATCATCGGACTCTGGAATCCTTAAAAATCCCGCACATTGTTCAAATACCTTAGGTCCTAGCTGTTTTACCTTTAATAGTTCTTTTCTTGATTTAAACTTACCATTGGTTTCCCTGTATTCTACAATATTTTTAGCTACGGTATTTCTAATCCCCGCTACATATTGAAGAAGGGAAACTGAGGCTGTATTCAGATCCACCCCAACACGGTTTACACTATCTTCAACGACCCCACCAAGGGTCTCTTCCAGTCTTTTTTGATTCATATCATGTTGATATTGTCCTACCCCAATAGATTTGGGATCAATTTTAACTAATTCCGCTAAGGGATCCTGGAGTCTTCTCGCAATGGATGCAGCACTTCTTATACCTACATCATATTCAGGAAATTCCTCTGAACCTAGGGGAGATGCGGAATATACAGAGGCTCCTGCTTCATTGACTATAATATAATGAACTTCTCGGTCTATCTCCTTTATCATTTCAACAACGAACATTTCTGATTCCCTAGATGCAGTTCCATTTCCAATAGAAACTATATCTACCTTATGTTTTTTTATCAATCCCTTTAGGACCTTCTTTGCTTCCTCTACTTTATTTTGAGGAGCTGTCGGGTATACCACCGTAGTAGCCAATACCTTTCCAGTCTCATCTACCACTGCAATCTTACAGCCTGTCCTAAAAGCAGGATCAAGACCCAGTACGATTTTATTTTTGATAGGGGACTGCATTAAAAGCTGCGAAAGGTTGCTTTTAAAAACAATCAATGCTCCACTTTCGGCTTTTTCTGTCAATTCATTTCTTACTTCCCTTTCGATGGATGGGGCAATTAACCTCTTATAACTATCTTCTATTGCATTTTTTAATATTTCTATAGCAGTATGCCTATTGTTTTTAAGAATTTGCCTTTCTAGAAATTCTATAATCCTTTCAACAGGAGCTTCCACCTTAACAGATAGGTTTTTTTCTTTTTCTCCCCTATTAATAGCTAATATCCTATGACTTGGAATACTTTTTACGGCTTCGCTGTAGTCATAGTACATTTCGTATACGGATTCTTCGCTTTCATCCCTTGCCTTTGTAAGCAAAACACCCATTTTAAAAGTTTCTTCTCTTATATGCTTACGATAATCGGCATTATCAGATATCCATTCTGCTATGATATCCATAGCCCCCCCTATGGCATCCCCTATGGTATTTACTTCTTCTTCGTCTATGTAATCCTTGGCAATTTCTTCTGGCGATACCTTCAAGTTTTGTTCCCATATAATTTGCGCAAAAGGTTCTAATCCCCTTTCCTTGGCTATGGTTGCCCTAGTTCTCCTTTTCGGCCTAAAAGGTCTATAAAGATCATCTAATTCTGTTATCGTTTCAGCCTTTTCGATTTGCCTAATCAATTCTTTGCTTAATTTACCCTGCTCTTCTATGGTCCTTGTAATTTGTTCCTTCTTTTCTTCTAAATTACGAAGATAGTTTAATCTCTCATACAAATTCCTAAGCACCACATCATCTAAAGAACCTGTAGCTTCCTTCCTGTACCTAGCAATAAAGGGAATTGTATTTCCTTCATCAATAAGTTTAATGGTACTTTCTACCTGAAAAGATTTAAGGTTAAGTTCTTCTTGCAACTTTTTTATAATATCCATTTTACCCACCATTTCATTTTTCTATTTGCACCGATATTATTATATATGATTTTTCTGGTTGTAACAACATTAAATCAACCGCCTAATTCATAGAGTTGTCCCTACTAAACTCAAGTTTCTTCCATGTGCTTAAAGTAACAAAATTAGTCCTTAATGGCAAAAAGGACTTTTTTTTGAATGAATGCTGTAACATAAATACGCAATATACATATTATAGTATTATATAAAAATGTAGTTACAATAACGCCATTGTATGATCAAAAACAAGTAGGATAAAACCTACTGTTTATATAAAAACGGCTCCATGGATTTATATATGTCTATGGGGCCGCTGTGTATTTATTATTATTTAAAAGATTGACAAGCACTTATATTATATTGTACAATTATTTGTTCAAGAAAATATAGAAAAGGTGAAGATATGAGTAGTAAAGCAAAAGCATTTTTATCGTATTATAAACCATATATGGGGATTTTTATAGCAGATATGGTTTGTGCATTTATAGCTGCAGGGATTAATTTGGTATTTCCCCTCATAGTAAGGTATATAACGGGTGATGTACTTAATGCCAATTCTTCAATAGCAGTTGGACTAATTGTAAAAGCAACATTACTGATGTTATTTTTAACATTGGTGGAATACCTATGTAATTACTTTATTTCATCCTACGGACATATCATGGGTGTCAGAATGGAACATGACATGCGTAATGATATCTTCAGTCATCTGCAAAAACTGTCCTTTAGCTATTTTGATGACCAAAAAACTGGTCATATCATGTCCCGTATAACCAATGATTTATTTGATATCACCGAACTTTGCCACCATGGTCCAGAGGACCTCTTAATTTCTGTCACTAAACTTGTCGGTTCTTTCATTATTTTAATGAATATTAATTTAAAACTCACTTTAATTGTTTTTGCATTTATTCCTGTTATGTTTTTATTTGCTTATTATTATAATGGGAAAATGCATAGGGCATTTAAGAAAAACAGGGAAAAAATCTCAATCATTAATGCTGGAATAGAGGATAGCCTCTCTGGAATTAGGGTAGTTAAATCCTTCACTAATGAGGATATTGAGATGGAAAAATTTGAAGAAAACAATCTTCAATTCGTCCATACCAAAAGCAACAGTTATCATTATATGGCTAAATATCACAGTGGTATTAATGCCTTTGGCTCTTTGATTTATGTTGCTTTGATTCTTGGAGCTTCCCTGCTGATTAATAAGAATCAAATCAATACAGTTGATCTAATTACCTTCTTATTATATATAGGTTCATTCTTAGAACCTGTTAGAAAGCTGGTCAATTTTGCCGAACAATTTCAAAATGGAATTACCGGCTTTGAAAGATTTTACGAAATATTATCTATTCATCCAGATATCGGAGATAAAAAAAATGCTATATCTATAAAAAATGTAAAAGGAGACATTGCCTTCGAACAAGTTTCCTTCCAGTATCCTGGAACATTAAATAATGTTTTCTCAAATATTAATCTTAATATTAATGCCGGGGATTATATTGCCTTAGTGGGTCCTTCAGGGGTAGGTAAAACTACCCTGTGCAGTCTTATTCCTAGATTCTATGAGGTGTCTAGTGGATCCATCAAAATAGATAATAAGGACATTAAAGATATTAAACTGAAATCCTTAAGAAAAAATATAGGGATTGTTCAGCAAGATGTGTATTTATTTACCGGTTCAGTTATGGATAATATCCGTTATGGTAAACCGAATGCTACGGAAGAAGAAATTATTGCTGCGGCCAAAAATGCCAATGCCCATGAATTTATTATGGAATTACCCGATGGATATGACACTGATATCGGTCAAAGGGGAGTAAAGCTTTCCGGGGGACAAAAGCAAAGATTAAGCATCGCTCGAGTGTTTTTAAAAAATCCACCGATTCTTATATTTGATGAGGCTACCTCAGCTCTAGATAATGAAAGTGAAAAGGTAGTGCAAAATTCCTTGGAGAAATTAGCAAAAAATAGAACTACTTTTGTAATTGCCCATAGGCTTTCAACGATTAAAAATGCCCAAAAAATTTTAGTTTTGACAGAAGACGGAATAGCTGAAGAGGGCAATCATAAAGAACTATTAACCTTAAATGGCCTATATTCTCAGCTATACAATATGCAGTTTAAATAAAATGATGGCTCTATAAATTTATAGAGCCATTTTATATTCAATGGGGCAATCCAAAGTCGGATGACTATACTGGTTTAGAGACTCTTTGGAAAGGTCTTTCTAAATTTCTCAACCAATTTTTCTTGCCAGTTGGATACCGGCTCTAGACGTCCTACGAAGAAACGCAAGGTCTTAGGCTCCTCAGTAAATCTAAGTCCTTCTATGAGATTCCTATTCTCCCAAAGCCAATGAATTCTATCCACTGCATAATCCACCTGACTTAAGGTAAATACCCGTCTTGGCATCGCACATCGTACTAGTTCCATGGCTGCAATATGTTCGGTACCATCTGGATTTCTATCTTCACTCAGGGTGCCCCTTTCCATGGAGCGAATGCCTCCTGCTAGGTATAAGGCAGAACATAGGGCTGCTGCAGGATACGCCTCCCCCGGAACCTGCGGAATAAACTGCATTGCATCGATATGGCAACCCAAACCACCAGCAGGTTTTACCACTGGGATGCCTCTTTTATCCAGCTCATCTACCATATACTTTATAAATTGTGGCCCCTGTGAAATCATATCCATATCCAAGGTTTCATCTAATCCTACTACCATTGCTCCCATTTCACGAACAGACATCCCTCCATATGTGAGGAATCCTTCATATAAAGTAACTAGTTCTTTCATAGAATCCCAAAGTTCTTTCGTTCTAAGGCAAATTCCGCCTCCTCTTACAAAACCAAATTTTCTAGCAGAAAAATAAATAATATCAAAGTGTGAAGCTACTTTAAGTATAATTTCCTTTATACTTAAATCCTTACATTGCTCTTCTCTCATCTTCATGAAATAGGCATTATCTTGTAATAAACTGGCATCTAATAATGTCATAATCCCATAGGTTCTACAAATCTTTGCCACTACCTCTATATTTTCTAGGGAGATTGGCTGTCCACCGATGAGGTTTGTGCCTGCTTCCACTCTAACAAAAGGGATATGCTCCGCGCCCACTTCTTTAATAGTGTTTTCTAATTTATCTAAATCAAAGTTTCCCTTAAATAATTCTGTGCTATCTGAAATCAAACTATCATCGCTTAGTACCTCAACAACTCTCCCCCCATTTTCTACAATATGAGCTTTGGTTGTCGTAAAATGATAATTCATCGGCACTACATCACCAGGTTTAACAAAACATTGTGAAATAAGGTTTTCGCAAGCCCGCCCTTGATGGGCCGGTAAAAAATAATCCATTCCGAAGATTTCTTGGAGTTTTTCTTCTAATTCATAGTACGTCCTAGATCCTGCATAGGCATCATCAGAATTTAACATAGCGGCAACCTGGTTATCACTCATGGCATTGACACCACTATCTGTAAGCATATCTAGAAATATATCCTCGTTTTTTAATAGATATAGATTGTTGCCTGCCCCATTTAAGGCATTTAGTCTTTCTTCTATCGGAGGTAAAAATAGCTTTTGTATTACTCTTACCCTGTGCATTTCCAAGGGGACTTCTTTTCCACTAAAAAATTCAATACGGCTCATATTGCTCTCTCCTTTTTAAATAATATATTTCATTCGAACAAGAGGAGCATTAAAAAACGTCCTCTTGCTTTCACAAGAGGACGATCAAATATCGTGTTACCACCTCAATTTACATTTACCTCACAGTAAATGCCTCAGCAGGTACACCTAAAGCTACTTCTTTAAGGATACCCTGTCGCTATAACGGGCGAATTCCCGTAATCCTCTACTCGAAAAAACCTCATTTCTTTCAAGATTCTACTCCCAAGATGTATTCAATCATCTATATTTTCTTCTACCTTGCACCAACCGGCAGTTCTCTGACAAAATGACAGATGACCTACTTCTTCTTAATCATCATATTTATTTAATCTATTTGCTTTTTTTTAATAGTATCACTATATATTTTATATGTCAACTTTTATTAAAAAATTAAATGAAAGCGTTTGTATTTAGTTTTAGCCGAGATTACCTATGATATATAGTAACTTCATAAGGGTAAAGAAAATCAATATTCCTTATCTTTCTATTGCAAGCCTAAATTGTTCATGGATTGCATTCATTGCATCCTCTGTATATTTTTCATCAATCAGCACGGAAATTTTAACCTCCGATGTGGAAATCATACTTATATTGATTCCCGCATTATACATTGCTTCGAACATTGTTGCTGCTACTCCAGGGTTTGTAGCCATTCCTGCTCCTACTATGGAAACCTTTGCTACATCTTCTTTAAATACAACATCTTTTATTTGCATCCTTTCCTGGTTGTCTTTTATTACTTCTATTGCATCATGCAAATCATCTTTAGCTACTGTGAAAGAGATATCCTTTGAACCGTTACGGCCTATTGATTGTAGTATAATGTCTACACTAATTTTGTTTTTTGATAGTAAGGAAAATAGTTCAAAAGCCTTACCAGGGGTATCTGGTATTCCAACAACTGAAATTCTTGCTACATCTTTATCTCCTGCAACTCCGCTTACCAACATTTTTTCCATATTACATACCTCCCTAACGAATGTTCCTTCCGAATTGTTTAAACTAGACCTTACAACTAATTCTACATTATATTTTTTTGCTATTTCCACAGAGCGGTTATGGAGAACTCTTGCACCTAATGTGGCTAATTCTAACATTTCGTCATAGGTTATTTCACTTAGCTTCCTTGCATTTTTAACTATTCTAGGATCCGCTGTATAAACTCCATCTACATCAGTGTAGATTTCACATTTATCCGCCTTTAGAGCTGCGGCTATAGCCACTGCTGTAGTATCAGAACCGCTTCTTCCTAAGGTTGTAACATCATCATATCTATTGATACCTTGGAATCCTGTAACCAATACAATATTTTTTCTATCTAATTCTGTTTCGATTCTTTCCGTATTAATCTTTTTAAGCCTCGCATTGCTATGGGTACGGCTTGTATGCATTCCCACCTGAAAGGCATTAAGGGATACTGCAGGATACCCTAGTTTATTAATTGCCATTGCCATAAGTGCAACTGATTGCTGCTCCCCTACAGATATAAGCATATCCATTTCCCTTCTAGAAGGATGTTCATTGATTTCATGGGCTTTAGCAATTAAGTCATCGGTTGTATCTCCCTGAGCAGATAAAATTACTACAACATTATTTCCCTGCTTATAGGTTTCAATTATTCTTTTTGCAACATTTAATACTCTCTCAGCATTGGCAACGGAACTTCCTCCAAATTTTTGTACTATTAACAAGTCTGTTTCCCTCCTTAAATTATCCTAAAAAATAATCCATTAATTCATGACCTTTTGAAAAGCTATTATTATTTATATTCATATTAATTTCATCATAAACTTGCTTAGGGTTTAGTTTTTCCTTTTTTTTGTGATAAATGAGATAGGGTACCGGTTCGGATGTATGAGTCCTTAATCTAATAGGAGTAGGATGATCCGGCAAAATCATAAGTTTATAATCCTCTTCCAACAAGTCCAATTGTTCCTTTATAACTTTTATAACCTTTTTATCAAGAAGCTCAATAGATTTTATCTTATTTTCTAGTTCATTCCTATGCCCACATTCATCTGGCGCCTCTACATGAACATATACGAAATCCTGACCATTTTTTAATTCATTAATGGCTGCCATAGCTTTACCTTCAAAATTCGTATGGATATTACCTGTGGCTCCTTCTACATCAATAGATTTTAGTCCGGCACAAAGCCCTATTCCTTTAATCAAATCCACGGCAGAAATCACTGAGCCCTTTAGTCCATATTTTTTTTCAAATGAAGGCAACTTGGGTTTACTTCCTTCCCCCCAAATCCAAATTGAATTAGCCGGTTTTAAACCTTTTATAATTCTTTCTTTATTAATAGGATGTTGACTTAAAAATTTGTAACTTTCTTTCATCATCTTAAATATTATATCACTTTGTTTTCCTTCTGGGAGATAGTTTTTAATACTTTTGCCCAATATATCATGGGGGGGAGTTAAGTTAAATTCTTTACTACCCCCATGCCATACCATTAAGTGTCTATAACTAATTCCTGGGAAAAACTCTATCTCCTTAGTTTTAAAATGCTCATTAACATCTTTAATTAATATTTTTGCCTCTTCCGTAGAAATCTCGTCGGAACTATGGTCTAATATGACTTTTTCTTCATATTCGCCATCGTCAGTAACTGTCACCAAATTACACCGAAAAGTTACATCTGTATCCATAATTTCCACTCCCATACTGACTGCTTCTAGCGGAGACCTACCCGAATAATATCTCATGGGGTCATACCCCATTACAGATAGATTAGCCGTATCACTTCCAGGATTCATACCTTTTGGTATTGTATGAACTTTTCCCACTTCTCCATGTTCAGCCAAATAATCTATTGTAGGCTTTTTCGCATATTGAAGAGGTGTCTTGTTTCCCAACTCTTTTATAGGCTCATCTGCCATTCCATCTCCAAGGATTACAACATATTTCATTTTTCTCGCCCCTATTTCTATATTGCCTATTTTTCGATTCTAATTATACTTATTATCTCTTTTATACCCTCTTTTTCTTTTAATAAGTTAACCTTTTCACTAAGGGTTCCTTCTGCCTCATTTTTAGTAATAAACGAAAGTTCTTTTTCACTATTATCTAATTGTATAATTTCTTTCGTTTCAAATATCCTTTCTATCTCTTTTTTTGCTGATTCGAAATCGTCATATTCAATTCTAATAAAATAACGACTATGGACATCTTTTAAGTCCATTAAATTTACCTTTTCTGTACTCCAATGGGATACTATGTTGCAATTTAGATGTTTTATGGCATCTACAATATCTGCAACCACTGCGCTGGCGGTTGGGAGTTTTCCTGCTCCTTTTCCATAAAACATTACATCTCCTATTACATTTCCCTTAATAAATATTGCATTAAAGACCCCATTTACGGTTGCTAAGGGATGCTTTTTACTTATCATAACAGGGGATACCCTAGCAAAAATACAATGTTCAACCTTTTTGCTAGTAGCAAGAAGCTTAATCGTGTAGCCAATTTTTTCAGCATAGGCTATATCTTTTCTTGTTATCTTTGCGATTCCCTCTGTATATATGTCCTCATAATCTACATGCATACCAAATGCCAAAGAGGATAATATAGCAATTTTCCTACATGCATCGTGGCCTTCTACGTCGGCCCTAGGGTCCCTTTCTGCATATCCTTTATCCTGGGCCTCCTTTAAGACTTCTTCAAAATTCCCACCTTCATCAGCCATCTTGGATAAGATGTAGTTTGTTGTTCCATTTAGGATTCCTGTAATCTCATAAATCTCATCAGCAGTAAGGGATTGGTTAAGAGGGCGGATAATAGGGATTCCACCTCCGACACTGGCTTCAAACAAAAAATTAATATCTCTTTGTCTAGCAATCTCTAAAAGTTCAGCCCCATGTTTTGCTACTAATTCCTTATTGGAGGTCACAACACTTTTCCCCTTAAGTAGTGCCCTTTTTACAAATGTGTAAGCAGGCTCGACCCCTCCCATTACCTCTACTATAACCTTAACCTCATCGTCATTTAGGATATCTTCTATATTATCTGTTAAAATTTCTTCAATAGGATCTCCCGGAAATCTTCTTAAATCTAATACATGTTTGATACGGATGGGACTTCCTGCTCTTTTATCAATACTAAACTTATTAGTATTGATAACTTCCACCACACCGGACCCAACCGTTCCATATCCTAATATAGCAATATCTACCATAAAATTCACTCCCTAGCTAAAATTTTAAAGTTTAAAACACCTTCAACTTCCTCTACTTTATTAATGAGTTCCTTTATATCATCTTTTGTAGGATCTGTTTCCATAGTAATAGTTACATTAGCGATCCTATTAACGGGTATCGTTTGATTTATCGTTAATATATTTGCCCCCACAGTGGCAATAAGATTTAGTACATGGGATAAAAGCCCGGCCCTATCCTCTAGCTGAATGGATATGGTAATTGTTCTTCCCCTAGAATTTTCAAAGAATGGGAATACCGAGTCCTTATATTTATAAAACGAGCTTCTGCTAATACCAATAGCGTCAGCTGCCTCTTGAACTGTTTGAACTTTATCTGACTCTAGGAGCCTTTTTGCCTCTACAACTTTTATAAATACTTCTGGAAGCACAGTTTGGTCAACTATAAAATATGTGGCCTTTTCCTTCATAATATACCCCCTTGTATTTATATGATAGACATTTGTTCTTGTTACAAGGAATATATCATATTTTTATAAAATTTGCAAGGGAATGCGATTAAAATATCAAATAAAAAAATGCGGCTTTTGCCGCATTTTTTAGTAAAAATAACTTATGCATTTTCCTCTAGTACCTGTGACATTTCCTTTTTTTCTTCTTCTTCTAAGATTAAATCTACATCTAGAAGTATAACCATTCTATCATCTATTTTGGCTACTCCTGTAATATACCGTCTATCAATACCTGATATAAGTCTAGGTGCTGGTTTTATGTTTTCTTCTTCTATATGCCTTATTTCTATTACTGCATCAACTATAAATCCAATCATCATTTCATTGGAATTAACAATAATCATTTTTGTTTCATCGTCTATCGGTTTCTCAGGCATTTTAAACTTTTTTCTCAAGTTATAAATAGGGTGAACTTCTCCCCTTAGGTTTATAATACCTTCAATGTATTCTGGTGTATTAGGTATCTTTGTAACTTGATGATACTTTTCAATTCCGTATACCTTCATAATATCTAAGCCATACTCTTCCCCGCCTAATTTAAAAATAACCTCTTGTCTTGTTGCCATATCCTTTCCTCCCCTCAAAATTTGCCATCTAGGATTAATGAATCCATTTAAGATATGCATTGATAAATCTATCAATATCCCCGTCCATAACTGCTGAAACATTTCCTGTTTCTTCGCTGGTCCGGTGATCCTTAACCATATTATAGGGATGAAAAACATAGGATCTTATTTGACTTCCCCAACCGATTTCTTTGACTTCGCCCCGAATACCCTGTAGCTTTTCCAGTTGCTCTTCTAGCTTTCTTTCATGCAACTTTGCCCTTAGCATTTTCATCGCTCTATCTTTATTTTTATGCTGTGAACGTTCATTTTGACATTGAACTACTATATTAGTAGGTACATGGGTAATGCGAACAGCGGAATCCGTCGTATTAACATGCTGCCCACCTGCTCCGCTGGATCTATAGGTATCAATTCTTATTTCCTCTGGATTGATTTCTATATCCACATCATCATCTATTTCTGGAAGTACATCACAGGATGCAAAGGAAGTATGCCGTCTCCCAGAAGAATCAAAAGGCGAAATTCTAACTAGACGATGGACACCCTTTTCTGATTTCAAATACCCATAGGCATTTTCACCATTTATCTGAATAGTAACCGATTTAATCCCTGCTTCATCTCCCGGCAAATAGTCTAAGACTTCTACCTTATATCCTTTATCTTCTGACCATCTTATAACCATCCTGTAAAGCATGGATACCCAATCACAAGCCTCTGTTCCCCCTGCTCCAGAATGAAGAGTAAGTATTGCATTGTTCTTATCATATTCCCCATCTAATAAGGTGCCAATCCTCATATCTTCATAGTGCTTTATAAATTCTTTACTTAGACCTTTTGCTTCCGGAATTAATTCTTCTTCTTTTTCTTCTAGGGCCATTTCAATAAGCGTAATTATATCTTCAAATTCCTCATAGAGTTCTTCGAACTTTTCTATTTTTGTTTTTAAAAATTTTATCTCTTGAAGGATTTTTTGAGCTCCCTCCATGTCATTCCAAAAATCTGAATCCGATGACTTTTTTTCTAAAATTATGAGCCTTTTTTTAGCAGAAGCAATGTCAAAGTGAATCCCTCATTTCTTCTAGTCTATCCTTATAAGGCTGGAGCTCTAATTTTAATTGCTCAAGCTCTAACAACTATCTCAACTCCTCTATCTTTACTATACGATATATTATGCATTTTTTCCACAACAATGTTTATATTTTTTTCCACTACCACAGGGACAAGAATCATTTCGTCCTATTTTCCCCTCTTTTCTCTTATAAGGGGTTCTTACACTGGATTCTTCTCCCCTATTAGTCGAAGTCGGTTCTGCAACTCTTTCCCTTTCAGGTTTATATGCAACCTTCACATGGAAAAGCGCACGAACTGTATCTTCTTGAATATTAGCACTCATCTCTTCAAACATATCATAACCAACAAATTGATATTCTACCAATGGATCTCTTTGTCCGTAAGCACGCAGGCCTATACCCTGACGCATTTGATCCATATTATCTATATGATCCATCCATTTTTGGTCAATTACTCGAAGGAGAATCACCCGCTCAATCTCACGCATTTGTTCTTCTCCGATTTCCTTTTCCTTACTGTCATATAATTTTAATGCTTTTTCTATTAACTTATCTTTTAGGGTTTCTTTTGTTATATCTTCTCTTTCTTCCTTCGATACTTCTACTTCTTCTATCGGGATTATTCTCACTAGGTAATCCCCAAGCCCTGCTATATTCCAATCATCTGGATGTGGACTTTCTCCCGTGTTTATCTCTACTGCATGTTCCACGGTGTCTTTTATCATCTTTATGATATTACCTTTTAGATTATCTCCTTCTAACACCTTACGACGTTCCCCATATATGATTTCTCTTTGTTCATTCATAACCCTATCATATTCAAGTAAGTGCTTACGAATGGAGAAGTTATTACCTTCCACCTTTTTTTGTGCATTTTCTATGGCTTTAGTGAGCATTTTATGCTCTATGGGTTCATCTTCTGGCATATTTATGGTTTCAAATATCTTTGCTATCCTATCTGAACCAAAAAGCCTCATTAAATCATCTTCAAGGGAAATATAAAAACGTGATTCCCCGGGGTCTCCTTGACGACCAGAACGACCTCTTAACTGATTATCAATACGTCTTGATTCATGTCTTTCTGTACCAATAATCTTTAGTCCCCCTAATTCTACTACCCCTTCTCCAAGTTTAATATCTGTACCACGGCCTGCCATATTGGTTGCAATGGTAACTGCACTCCTTTGTCCTGCCATAGCAACTATTTCGGCTTCTCTTTCATGATATTTTGCATTTAATACTTCATGCTTTACGCCTCTTTTTCTAAGAAGTTGGCTAAGCATTTCGGATGTTTCGATAGTTATAGTACCTACTAAAACTGGTTGTCCTTTTTCATAAGATTCTTCAATTTCGTTAACAACAGCATTAAACTTTGCTTTTTCTGTTTTGTAAACTACATCTGAATGGTCAATACGGGCAACTGGTTTATTAGTAGGAATAACGATTACATCCATACCATAAATTTGGCGGAATTCCTCTTCCTCTGTTAATGCAGTACCCGTCATACCACATTTTTTGTTGTATTTGTTAAAGTAATTCTGGAAAGTAATTGTTGCTAGAGTCTTACTTTCCCTATTTACCTCTACGTTTTCTTTAGCCTCTATAGCTTGGTGAAGCCCATCCGAATATCTTCTACCTGGCATTAGCCTTCCTGTAAACTCATCAACTATTACGATTTCCCCATCATTAATGACATAATCTTTATCCAAATGCATAAGGTTATTGGCTTTAAGGGCTATGTTTATATGATGTTGTATTTCCATATTCTCAGGATCTGCCAAGTTATTTAGTCCAAAATATTGCTCTGCTTTTTTAACCCCTTCAGCTGTTAGGGTAACTGTTTTTGCCTTCTCATCAACTACAAAGTCTCCTTCTTCTTCTACCTCTTGGCGCATTAGGTTATTTAAGGATGATTCTTCTGTTAATGTTTTTCCCTTAATTAATCGTCTAACTAAGGTATCCGCTGCCTTATACAAATGAGTAGATTTAGAACTACTACCTGATATAATCAGTGGAGTTCTAGCTTCGTCTATTAATACTGAGTCCACTTCATCTATGATTGCATAGTTAAGTTCCCTTTGAACCATTTCCTCTTTGTATATGACCATGTTATCTCTTAGGTAATCAAAGCCATATTCATTATTTGTTCCATAGGTAATATCACAGTTATAAGCCTCTCTGCGTTCTTCAGGATCCATATCGTTCAGAATAACTCCTACACTAAGTCCCAAAAATTCATGGACCTTCCCCATCCATTCTGCGTCACGTTTTGCCAGATAATCATTAACCGTTACAATGTGAACACCTTTTTCTTCTAGGGCATTCAAATATGCAGGAAGGGTGGAAACTAGGGTTTTACCTTCCCCTGTTTTCATTTCAGATATTCTTCCTTGGTGCAAGATTACTCCCCCAACCAACTGAACTCTAAAATGTCTCATTTTTAATACTCTTGTAGCAGCCTCTCTTACAACTGCATAAGCCTCCGGTAGTATATCATCTAGGGTTTGTCCTGCGGATAATCGTTTTTTGAACTCATCTGTTTTAGCCCTTAGCTCATCATCTGTTAGTTTTTCCATCTGTGGAGCCAACTCTTCAATATCATTAACAATGTCTTCTATTCTTTTTAGTTCACGTTTGCTATGACTTCCAAATATCTTTTCTAAAAAACTTTTCACAGATTCACCTTCTTCATTATCTTGATATTAATCTATTATCATTCTTTCCCAAAATAGTATATCAAACATTAGGTTCATTTACAATACTACAGTATATTCTTGGATAGATTTGGTCATTAAAAAACCCACGAAATATCGTGGGAGTTTTCTAAAATTCTGGTTCAATTAACCCGTAGGTGCCATTTTTTCGTTTGTATACTACATTTACTTCTTCTGTTACCGCGTCTCTAAATACAAAAAAATCATGTCCTAGTAAATCCATCTGCATTGCCGCTTCTTCCACATCCATAGGCTTGATTGCAAAACGTTTGGTTTTTTCTATAATGATTGATTCTTCATCCTCATTATCTTTTTCAATATTTTTTATGAATTCTTTTTTAAACGGGCTATTCCCCCTATGTTTATCCTTAAGACGGTTTTTAAATTTTAGTAACTGCTTTTCTAATACATCTACAACCTCATCAATTGCAGCATACATATCCTTTCCTTCAACTTCAGCCCTTAATATTGTTCCTTGAAAAGGGATCGTTACTTCCACAATATGTCTTAACTTCTCAACACTAAGGGTAACCTGTGCTTCTGTTTCAGCTATAAAAAACTTTTCTAATTTAGTTAGTTTATCCATTACTTTTTGCTGAAGGGCATTGGTAATTTCTATATTTGTTCCACTAATAATATAACGCATAACGACCAACTCCTTTTATATAGTACTTTCCCAAAAAGGTTTTATCTTTTTGTATATATAATATATTCTACAAATTATATCATAATCCTTTTTTAAAATAAACATTTTCTTAATTGTAGTTTTATCATTTAATATTTCATAATACAATGTAAAATTATCCACAAAATATTATAATCTGCACTATATATAGTCATAGGACAGAAAAACAGCCTTATTCTTCTAAAAAAATGAAAACTCTTCAAATCAATAATAAAACAGGATTAGATTAAAATAAACATTTGTTTTACAAAACCTTACCCAAGAAAATCTTAGTTCTTTCTTCCTTAGGACTAGAGAATACCTTCTTTGGTCCTCCCTGCTCAATGATTTTTCCCTCATCCATAAAAAGCAGCCTTGTTCCTACTTCCTTTGCAAAACCCATTTCGTGGGTTACAATAACCATAGTCATACCTTCATTAGCCAAATCCTTAATTACCTCTAGCACTTCTTTTACCATTTCGGGGTCTAGAGCTGATGTGGGTTCATCAAACAACATAATCTCCGGGTTCATGGCAAGAGCCCTTGCTATAGCAATTCTTTGCTTTTGTCCCCCGGATAATTTATTAGGATATTCTTTGGCCTTTTCCCTAAGCCCTACCTTATCTAGTAATTTATAGGCAATATCTCTTGCCTGCTCCTTGCTGTAACCTTTTAATTTAATAGGTGCTAAGGTTAAATTGCTAATAACATCCATATGGGGAAATAGATTAAAGTGTTGAAAGACCATTCCTACCTTCTGGCGAACAAGATTAATATTGGTTTGCGGTGATGTTATGTCTATTCCTTCTACTTTAATCTGTCCTTTTGTGGGCTGTTCCATTAAATTGATGCATCTTAAAAAGGTGGATTTACCTGAACCGCTAGGCCCTATTACAACCACAACTTCTCCCTGCCTAATACACTCATTAATTCCCTTTAGCACTTTTAGGTTTCCGAAGTTTTTATACAAATCAATAACCTCAATCACTTTTTCTCATCCCCCTCTCTACAATACGCATAATCTTCGTAAATATTCCTGTCAGTATTAAATAAATAATTGCAACTGCCATCAATGGTTCAAATCCCCTGTATGTCTGGCTTGTAATTATATTAGCGGAACGAAGTAAATCCGAGCCTCCAATAAATCCAACAATAGATGTTTCCTTAAGTAAAATTATAAATTCACTTACCAATGTAGGTAAAATATTTTTTATAGCTTGTGGAATAATAATATGATACATTGCCATTCCATATCCCATACCAAGGGAACGAGCTGCTTCCATTTGCCCCTTATCAAGGCCTTGTATCCCTGCTCTAACTATCTCAGCAACATAAGCCCCACTATTAATACCAAAAGCTATCCCCGCCACCAATAATTTAGGGGCATTAATCCCTCCAAATATCACTGTATGCATAATCATAAGCTGCACAACCGCTGGAGTCCCTCTAATGATATCAATATACATTGTTGCCAAAAATGAAAGGGGATTAAACTCTGCTAGCTTTCTACATCCCTTCTTCCCCCTTAAGAATTTAAATGGTTTAAATTCTGTTACTCGAAACAAAGCAATTACAACACCTATAAAAACCCCAATAATAGCGGCAAATGCAGTTACTGCTAAGGAAAATCGAAGCCCATCTAAAATATATTTATATCTTTTATTCCCAAAGAATATTTCCCATACCGACATACTCCCACCTCACATTACTTTTATTCCTATATTATTGAAGAAGTCTAAAAATAATCAATGCCCATTTTTGTCATTCCTCTGACTTTTACATTCTATATTGTATCACAGAAAAAGGTCAGCAGTATATACTGCTAACCTTTTTAATTATTATTTTTTACTCATGAACAAAATATTTTTCTACCAGTTCATCGTACTCACCATTAGCTTTCATCTCTTCTAGTACAATATTTATAGTATCGATTAGTCCTTGGTCTCCCTTCCTAGCGGCTATTGCATACTCTTCTTGAGTTAGTTCCAGAGGCAAAATCTGTATTTTGTCATTTTGAGAACTAAAGTTTCTAGCTGGTTCAGAATCTAAAACAACCGCATCTACCTTACCATTTTGCAAATCCATAATGGCAGCAAACGCCGCGTTAAACTGGACAACTTCTGCTCCTTCTATGGTTTGTGCTTCTTTATCTCCCGTTGTTCCTAACTGAACACCAATTTTTTTATTTTTAAGTTCTTCAGGGCCTTTTATTTCCGTATTGTCTTTCATAGTAACAATTACTTGGCTTGCTTCATAATATCCACTTGAGAAATCGACATTCTTCTTCCTCTCTTCGTCAACACTCATTCCAGCAGCAATAAAATCAATTTTGCCAGCTTGTAGGGCTGGTATTAAGCCGTCAAATAACATGTCTTCAATTTGTAGTTCTACCCCTAATTTTTTTGCTACTCTCTTTGCAATTTCGACATCAAAACCCGCTACTGTATCCCCTTCCCTGTATTCAAAAGGAGGAAACTCCGCATTCGTCCCCATGACAATGACACCTTTTTGCGTAATATTTTTTAGAGTATCTATTTTTTTCCACATCCAACCAATCCTACTAAAACTACTATTGTTAATATAAAACTTATTATTTTCTTCATTATATCCTCCCCTTCTGTTTTGTATAATTATACAACCTGCTGTATAAACAGTCAACTGTTTTTATTATTTAGTTTTATTATTTTTTGAGATATGTAAAAGAAATTTCCCTTGCAAAATTAAAACGATTAAAACTAAATATACATCTTTCATTCTCATTTTGTGAATAACTTTCTTAGTTTCCACAAAACATTTGTTTTGTGTACATAAAATCTGTGGATAATGTGGATAGTTTTGTGCATAACTATATTCATAGTACTTATAAGGTTTCTTTATGTGGATAAACTTGTGAGTTTTTTATAATTGTAAAAGATTATGTTAATCTCAGCCGTTTTTTAAATAAAAATACCTTAACTAATGAATATGATTATTAATTAAAATTATTATTGATGCATCAATTTATCCTTCTATATTTTAAATTGTGTCAAATTTCTCTACATTTTATTACAAATCAAACTAAAATATAAAGGTTGTCTGTTGTTAACACAAATGCTACAATTAAATCTAAGTTTTATTAGATGCTTTCAAATACAATATCCAATATAATTAAAGTGAAAATCCGAGGTGAAGATATGCAAAGCCGTGCAGGAGTTCCTGTGTATATGAAAATTGCAGTAGATATGGCAGGTAGAATTTATAAAGGAGAATTTTTAGAAGGAAACAAATTAAGGGGTCGCTCCACTTTAGCAGGGGAATATAATGTATCCCCTGAAACTATAAGAAGGGCTATGAGACTTCTCGAAGATATGGAAGTTGTTACTGTTACCCAAGGAAGTGGCATCTATGTAAAATCAAAAGAGAAAGCCTATAGATTTATGGAGCGTTTTAAACAAAAAGAAAGCATTGATGAATTGAAAATTAGTGTAAAAAATCTGTTAGAACAGAAAAAGAAAATAGAAATTGATATCTTGGATAAATTAAATACCATTATAGAGTATGCCGATAAATTAAAACATAGTAATCTTATTACCCCTATGGAAATTGTTATTCCTTTTGATTCTCATACCATAGGTAAAAATATTTATGATACAAAGTTTTGGCAAAATACAGGAGCAACCATAGTAGGAATAAAAAGAGGGCAGGAACTTATAGTCTCCCCAGGACCCTATACTGAATTCCAACAGGGTGATATACTTATAATAGTCGGGGACCCCTACGTTAGAAATCGAACCAAGGAGTTTTTATCCGAATGATTTACAAATTCATATATTAAAATCTCCCAACCTAATAGAAAATCTCTATTAGGTTTTTTATTGTGATTTGACACCTGACAACTTTGGTGTTAGTATAGGTTGTTGGTTGGCAAAGTTATCATAAAAATAAAGATAGGAGGATTGAATATGATTGTTTATGAAAATGTCACTAAAAGATATGATGATATAACTATTGTGGATAACCTTAACTTAACTATAAATAATGGAGAGTTTGTTGTTCTCATCGGCCCTTCCGGTTGTGGTAAAACTACAACTCTAAAAATGATTAACAGATTAATAAAGACAAATGAGGGAAACATTTATATCGATGAACAAAATATTATGGAAATGAATGCCGTTGAACTCCGTAGAAAAATAGGTTATGTCATTCAACAAATTGGCCTTTTCCCTAATATGACCATAGAAGAAAATATATCCGTTGTTCCAAAACTATTAAAGTGGAGCAAAGAAAAATGTAATAAAAGAGTTCATGAACTTCTAGAAATGGTTGATTTACCCTATGATGAGAATGCTAAAAAATACCCTAACGAGTTAAGCGGGGGGCAACAACAAAGAATCGGTGTCTTAAGAGCATTGGCTGCAGAACCCCCCATCATTTTAATGGATGAACCCTTTGGGGCTTTGGATCCAGTAACAAGGGATGGTCTTCAAGATGAATTGAAAACTTTACAAAAGAAATTAAATAAAACTATTATTTTTGTAACTCATGATATGGATGAAGCTGTTAAGATGGCAGATAAGATTGTCTTTATGTCTAAAGGTAAAATCTTACAAGCTGCCACTCCTGAAGAAATGCTTAATAAACCTGCCGACCCAATTATCAGTGACTTTATGGGAAGATTGTCTTATTCCCGTAGTGGCAGTGATTTAACCTGTGCAGATGTTATGAAAACCAGAGTTTTAACCCTCCCTGAAACTAAAAAAACCCTAGAATGCATTGAACATATGAAGCAAAAAGAACTTGATTCAGCCATAATAATCGATAATAATGATAAATTCAAGGGAATTGTCACTATAGAATATATAAGAGATCATGGAAATCCCGGTGAAATGATATCTAAATTAGTTAATTCTAAAGTTCCTACAGTTACTTTAAATACCAATGCAAAGGAAGCCTTTGATTTGTTAATTGAAACTAAGGCTAGTTATCTGGTTGTTTTAAATAGAAACAAAACAATAGCAGGTATTATAACAAAAACCAGTATGACCAAGTCCCTAGCAAGTGTAGTTTGGGGTGAAGCAAATTGAAGATGATTATAACCTTTCTAGAAAGATATGGAGATATGCTCATTAAATCAATACTTATTCATTTACAATATGTTTTTATCTCAGTAAGTATAGGATTTGTCGTTGCTTTATTTCTCGGAATATTATTATCTAGAGCACCTAAGGTTTCAAAAATAGTAATTCCCTTAATAGGGGTTTTTCAAACGATTCCCGGGTTGGTTTTTATCGGCGTGCTTTTTATATACCTAGGAATGAAACCTCTAACCGTTATCACAGCACTTTCTATATATGCCCTGTTTCCCATCCTTAAAAACACCTATACAGGTATTGTTAATGTTGATAAAAACCTGAAAGAAGCAGCTCGGGGCTGTGGGATGACCAAAATGCAAATTTTATTCAAAGTGGAGCTGCCCCTAGCAATGGGTTCGATATTTAACGGTTTAAGAATGTCTACCATATATACGGTAAGCTGGGCCGTATTGGCTGCCATGATTGGTCTTGGAGGATTGGGAGAATTCGTATATCGTGGAATTGAAACCAATAATCAAACCTTAATTATTGGTGGTGCCCTACCCTCTGCTATTCTAGCGATGGTTCTTGGATATATTATAGATACTGTTCATAAAAAAATAACCCCACGGGGTCTGCAAGGGAGGATGTAGTATGGAAATATCAAGAGTATTTGAACATTTGTACTTGGTAGCTATTGCTTCATCTATAACAACCTTATTCGGATTAATTCTTGGGGTTTTATGTCATATTTTTAAACCTACTAAAAAAGTTATTCTTTGGATAGTGGATGTGTTGCAGACTCTTCCAGTTTTAGCCCTACTTGGCTTAATAATGATTGTTTTTGGTGCCACAAGTACCACTGTAATAGTAGGACTTGTGCTTTATTCCTTGCTCCCCATTGTTAGAAATACCTATGTAGGTCTAGAAGATATCGAGCCTGGAATAAAAGAAGCAGCCAAAGGGATGGGAATGACCAAAATCCAAAGATTGTTCAAAATCGAGTTGCCCTTAGCCTTTCCTATGATTTTTACGGGAATAAGAATTGCTGTAGTCACGTCTATCGGTACTGCTGTATTTGGTGCAATCGTAGGTGGTGGTGGCTTAGGATCAACTATAAATAGAGCTATCCTTATTCAGGATATGACTACTTTAATGGAAGCAACCATAGCCCTTATGCTTATGGCAATTCTTTTTGATCTTGGTATGGGGTATATGGAAAGCCGATTAAAAACTCGACAATTCAAAAATTAAAAGGAGATTAACATGTTTAAATTCAAAAGAATGATTTCTGCTTTAATAATTATGTCTATACTTATGGCATCATCTACAGCGTGCAATTCTAGAGGGGACTCTAAAAATGAAATAATATTGCTTAGGGGGTATTTTTCTGAAATTGAAATTTTGATACAAATGGCAGGTATATTAATAGAAGAAAACACCGATTTAAAGGTTATCTTCCATGATTCCATGCAAACTATTCCAGCTTCAAAAGCTAATCGAGCGGGGGAAGTCGATCTCTTTGTATCTTATGATGGTNCCCATCTTACAACCTTAATGGGCCGTGATACAAAAGATGTGCCGGAGGATGAAGAGCTTTTTGAATGGGTAAGAAAAGAAGGCGCTAAAGAATTAGGCCTTACATTAACTGATAAATTTGGATTTGAAAACACCTATGCCATAGCCCTTAAGAAGGAATTTACTGAGGAAAACAATATTGAAACTATCAGTGACTTAGTACCTTTTTCAAAAGACTTGGTATTTGGTGCTGAACATGAATTTTTCGATGATGAAGCCTCCATGCGTTTTAATCCGTTTAATGAATACTATAATACCCAATGGGCTGATAGTAAATCCATCGATATCGGTCTTAAATATGCTGCAATAGACAATGGTAATATTGATGTAACGATAGCTTTTTCAACGGATGGTTTAAATAGAAAGTCTGGTTTAAAGACTCTTATTGATGATAAATCCTTCTTCCCGCAATATTACGGGGCCTTTCAAATAAGAGATTCTTTATTCGAAGAATATGCCGAAACCGCACCGAATCTAGAGAAGGTATTAAATAGCTTGGCCGGTCTTATAGATAATGAAACGATGACCGAAATGAATTATCAGGTAGATGCAGAAGGTCGCAACCCCACTGATGTTGCTAAAGAATTTTTAGTAGAAAATGGCTTGTCTAAATAATAGCATAAGAAAAACTTTTGCAATTTCATTTTTTGAGTTTTAAAAGTTCGCTAAAGAGTCCCGAATTAATAGGTTCATCAGCCTCCTTCTTTTGTTTTTTCAAATAACTTGATACTTCTCTTTTTGAAAGGCTACTCTTCTCATTTTTCTTTCTTTTATTAAATGAGGAGAGTTTTTCTCTATATCCACAGATACATACAAATATCTGTCCCTCCCCTTCCCCACGAAGTTCCATCCTTTTGTGACAATTTGGGCATCTAGCATTGGTCTTTTTTGCAATGCCTTTACGATATCCACATTCTCTATCTTGGCAAACATACATCCTGCCCTTTTTACCATTGACTTCTAGCATATACTTTCCACATTCTGGACATCTAGTTCCTGTGATATTATCATGTCTAAATTTTACTTCACTATTTTTTATTTCACTGACAATCTCCTTGGTATACCCTTTCATTTCATTAACAAACTGCTACTTTGAAAGATTCCCCTTAGAGATATCATTTAATTTTTGTTCCCATTGTGCCGTTAGCTTGGGGGATTTCAAATCCTTCGGAGCCAAATCTAGAAGCTGTTTGCCTTTAGAGGTTATATAGATATCTTTTCCTCTTTTCTCAATTAAGAAACCACCGTATAACTTTTCTATAATATCGGCTCTGGTGGCTACTGTACCAAGACCCCCCGTTTCTCCTATGGTCTTTATTAAGTCCTTGTTTTTGCTATCCATATACCTTACAGGATTTTCCATGGCTTGTAGTAGGGTGCCTTCATTAAAATATGCTGGGGCCTTAGTTTGTCCTGTGGTTTCTAGTATAGAAGATAACTTTAGGATGGCCCCTCGTTCTATATTAGGAAGGACTTGTTCTTCTATATTTTCATTATCTTCCTCTTCTTGATAATGGTATACTGCCTTCCATCCTTCCTTTATGACTACTTTTCCCTTTACTATAAATACCCCATTCCCTGCTTTTGCCTTTATAAGAGTTTGTTCATATTCAAAGGGAGGAAATAACACTGCTAAAAACCGTTTTACCACCAAATCATATATTTTTCTTTCATTTTCAGATAAAGCATTCAAAGACGCCCTTTGTTCTGTTGGGATAATGGCATGGTGATCGGAAACCTTATTATCATCCACAAAGGATGGATTTCCTTTGATTGTAGTCTTTAGAATCTGGTTTGTAAGTTTATTGTAAGCTCCCACAGTACAGGCCTGAACTCTATCCCTTAGTGTCTCTACTATGTCCTTGGATATATATTTAGAATCTGTCCTAGGGTAAGTTAAAACCTTATGATTTTCATACAATCTCTGCATGATGGATAAAGTTTCTTTTGCAGAATAGCCAAAAATCCTATTAGCATCCCTTTGAAGCTCCGTCAAATCATAAAGCCCTGGGGGGTAACTTTTCTTATAAGCTTTTTTAACTTCTATCACTTTTGCACTTTTATCTTTAATTGATTGTATGACATTATCCCTGTAGTTTTTATCAAAGGTACTAGTGCTATTTGTTTTATCATCTTGCCATAGGAACTTTATGCCATGAGCCTGTGCGCTGATTCCGTAATAAGTTTTTGGCTTAAAGCTTTTTATTTCCTCTTCCCTTTGTGCAATCATGGCTAAGGTAGGGGTCTGTACTCTTCCACAGGAGAGTTGGGCATTGTGTTTACAGGTTAGCGCACGGGTGGCATTAATGCCTACAATCCAGTCCCCTTCTGCTCTGGCTATGGCAGAAGCATAAAGATTATCATAAAATTTCCCATCCTTTAGTTTATTAAATCCTTCTTTTATTGCCTTATCAGTAACCGAGGAAATCCATAACCTTTTTATTGGCTTTTTAATATATACCTTTTCGATAATCCATCTGGCAACCAATTCCCCTTCTCTTCCAGCATCTGTTGCTATTATGATTTCTTCCACATCTTTTCTTTCCATCTGTTCTTTTACAGCATAAAACTGTTTGGATGTTTTTTTGATAATTTCTAGCTTTAATCTAGAAGGCAGAAGGGGCAAATCTTCCATATTCCATGACTGATACTTATTATCATACTTTTCTGGTTCCGCCAAGGTAACCAAATGGCCTAGAGCCCAGGTAACAATATATTTATTTCCTTCTAGTGCACCATTTATCTTTTTAGAACAATTAAGGACTCTTGCTAAGTCCCTGCCTACGGAAGGCTTTTCTGCTAATACTAATGTTTTTCCCATATGTCCAATCCTCTCAAAATCATTTCGTCTTAATAGTAGCATACTATAACTCCTGTACCATTGGGTACCATTGGGTACCATTGGGGACGGTTCTTTTTTACCATTGGGGACGGTTCTTTTTGATTTGTCTTTGATTTATTTAGACTTTTAGACTTTAACCTCATATTTTATTTACCATCTCTCTGGTTTAAAGCTTGCACCACATTATAAGATATTTCTAGAAGATTAGCAACTTTCCTTAAGGATAACTTGCTTCCTTTTATTAGTCTTATGATAAGTTCCTTCATATACATATTATTGGCCTTTATCTGTCTTAAATCAATGATTCCTTTTTCATTACAGTATTTAGAAATAATGTATTGTGCATTTTCAAGTCTATACTGTTCGAGGTCTTCTATAATTTCCAAATATTCATCTCCATCTGATTTCAAGTGAAATTTGGCAAGTTCTTTGATATCATAGTTAAAATAACTAAGTATCAATTTCATCTGCCTAGATTTGTTTACACTTTCTTCATTAAGATAATTTTTATAACTACTCCACTTATAATCGCCTACTTCTTTTACTATCTTTGCTTTAACTGGATTATTATGAACATATCTCACTACTTGAAGCAAATATTTCTCTGTTTCAATAGGTTCACTCTTAAAACGATCTTGAAACACATGCCCCGTATTCTTTCCTTTTTGATTATATTTCATTGCAAATTTGATATTAATCTTCTTTATTGCTAATGACATTTCTTTAATTCTTGATTTCAATACTATATGTACATGATTATCCATAATGCACCATGCTACTGTTTCTATTAAATGATCTTCTTCTTGTTCTTTAAGCATGTTTAAAAATTCTGTTTTATATACTTCACTAGAAAAAATCCAACTTCTATTGTTTCCGCGCATTATAATATGATAATATCCTGTACTGCTTTCTTTTCTTGCCTCTCTTGGCATAAAATCACCTCCTGTCAAATTATTGACAAAAGGTATAATTTAATACACAAAATAATCAAAAAGAACCGTCCCCGATGACTAATATTAAAATAGGCTCTTTGTCAATAGTTGGAGTAAGATTACAATCAATCCTACCCCAACTATTGACAAAGAGCCTATTTTTTTATTTACATGATGCTTTCTACTGTTTTTACTACGTTATCTACAGTAAAGCCGAACTTTTCAAATAGTATTTCCGCCGGTCCAGAAGCTCCAAAGGTATCTATGGAGATTACTTTTCCCTCCAATCCTGTGTATTTATGCCAACCAAAGGAGGAGGCTGCTTCTACAGCAACTCTTTTGGTAATATTTTTTGGAAGAACGCTGTTTTTGTATTCTTCACTTTGTTTTTCGAACACTTCCCAAGATGGCATGCTAACTACTCTAGCATTAATACCTTTTTCTTTTAGGATTGTATAAGCTTCATTGATTAACTGTACTTCTGAACCTGTTGCCATAAGAAGAACATCTGGATTTTCTGAATCCTTTAAGATATAAGCACCCTTAAGAGCATCCTTTCCGTCTGTGCCTAAATCAGGTAGATTTTGCCTTGTAAGTACCAAAGCCGTTGGTCCATCATTAGTTAATGCCGTATACCATGCTGCTGCAGTTTCTTTTCCGTCTGCTGGGCGATATACTGTAAATCCTGGCATACTTCTAAGCGCTGCCAAATGTTCAATAGGTTCATGGGTAGGACCATCCTCTCCAACCCCTATGCTATCATGGGTAAGCACATAAGTAACAGGAAGGTTCATTAGGGAAGATAGTCTCATAGCACCTTTCATGTAATCACTAAATACAAAGAAGGTCGCTCCGAATGCTCTTAAGCCGCCATGAACAGCCATTCCATTAACTATGGCAGCCATAGCATGTTCTCTTACCCCAAAGTGAAGATTGGCACCTGTTCTATCTTCTGCAGAATAGTCTCCTTTCCCATCCATATAAGTCTTAGTGGAAGGAGAAAGGTCAGCAGAACCACCAATAAGGTTAGGGATAATCTTTGCCAGACGGTTAATTGCTTTACCTGAAGCTTGTCTCGTGGCTACAGAACCAGTTATATTCCATAGTTCTTCATCGTTTAGAAGATCTACTGGAAGTTCTTTGCTGTTCCAGATATCCCACTCTTTTGCTAACTCAGGATACGTTTCTTTATAAGAAGCAAATAATTTATTCCAAGCTTCTTCTTCCGCTTTACCTTTTTTAATAATATCATCCATGTGATTTCTTACTTCTTTAGACACATGGAATTCTTCTGCAGCATCCCAGCCTAAGAACTCTTTCATTGCAGTAATGTTTTCTGCTCCTAAAGGTTCCCCATGCGCTGAGGCTTTCCCTTGTTTTGCAGGAACTCCATAACCGATTTGAGTCTTGATTTCGATAAGGGTTGGTTTCTTTGTTTCTTTTTTAGCTTGTACTATTGCCCTATTGATGGCTTCTACATCTGTTCCATCTTCAACGGTTAAAACCTGCCATCCGAAAGCATCAAAGCGCTTTCCTACATTTTCTCTAAAAGCAATATCGGTGCTTCCTTCTATGGAAATATTATTAGAATCGTATAATACAATCAGTTTTCCTAACTCTAATGTACCCGCTAAGGATGCTGCTTCTGATGAAATACCTTCCATCATACATCCGTCCCCAGATAAAGCGTAGGTGTAGTGGTCAACTATCTTGTGTTCTGGTCGGTTAAAGTGAGCTGCTAAATAGCTTTCTGCCATCGCCATACCCACTGCAGTAGCAATCCCCTGCCCAAGAGGGCCTGTTGTAACTTCAACCCCTCTTGTATGACCGTATTCAGGATGACCTGGGGTTTTACTGCCATATTGCCTAAAGCTTTTTAAATCATCCATGGTAAGACCATATCCAAATAAATGAAGTAAAGAATATAAAAGCATAGAGCCATGTCCTGCGGATAGAACAAATCTATCTCTATCCATCCATTCCGTATTGTTTGGGTTATGCTTCATTTGTTTTGCCCATAGGCTATAGGCCATGGGTGCTGCACCAAGGGGTAGTCCTGGATGTCCTGAATTAGCCTTTTGAATCCCTTCAGCTGCTAAAACTCTAATGGTGTTTACACTCATTCGCTCGATATTATTCATTTTTAAATCCTCCTTATTTTGATTAAAATTCTGCATTCCTTACTGTTCTAGGGAAGGAAATAACATCCCTTATGTTGCCCATTCCTGTTATATACATAATTGCTCTTTCAAAACCCAAACCAAAACCTGCATGCTTCGTTCCGCCATATCTTCTTGTATCAAGGTACCACCAATAATCCTCTTGCTTCATGCCTAATTCCTGAATTCTACTTTCTAGTACTTCAAGTCTTTCTTCTCTCTGGCTTCCCCCGATAATTTCTCCTACCCCTGGGACTAATAAGTCCATGGCGGCAACAGTTTTACCATCATCGTTTTGTCTCATATAGAAAGCTTTTATTTCTTTAGGATAGTCGGTAACAAATACAGGCTTATTAAATACCTTTTCTGTTATATATCTTTCATGTTCTGTTTGAAGATCAATCCCCCATTCCACGGGATATTCAAATTTATTGCCAGACTTCTTTAATATATCGATGGCTTCTGTATAAGTAATCTGCCCAAAATCAGAATTTACAATATTGCTTAGTCTATCAAATAATGTCTTGTCCACAAATTGATTGAAGAATTCCATTTCCTCAGGAGCATGCTCCATAACAAATTGAATTATATATTTTAACATATCTTCTGCCAATTTCATATCATCTTTCAAGTCTGCAAATGCCATTTCAGGTTCAATCATCCAAAACTCTGCTGCATGCCTTGCTGTATTAGAATTTTCCGCACGGAAGGTAGGTCCAAAGGTATATACATTTCTAAAGGCCATAGCATAAGTTTCAGCAGATAGTTGTCCACTAACTGTAAGATTTGTTTCTCTTGCAAAGAAATCTTTTTTAAAGTCGACATTTCCCCTATCATCCTTTGGGATGTTGTTAAAATCCAGATTAGAAACCTTAAACATTTCTCCTGCACCCTCAGCATCACTTCCTGTGATTATTGGAGTATGTACATAAACAAATCCTTTTTCTTGAAAGAATTGATGAATAGCATAAGCCGCTAAAGATCTTACCCTAAAAACTGCTGAAAAAGTGTTGGTCCTTGGGCGAAGATGGGCTATATTTCTTAAAAACTCAAAAGTATGCCTTTTTTTCTGTAATGGATAATCTGAAGAGGAATTTCCTTCCACTGTAATGGTTTCCGCTTTAATTTCGAAGGGTTGTTTTGCTTCGGGGGTTTTGACCATAATCCCTTCTACTGTAATGGAAGCTCCTATATTTAGTTTTGTAATCTCGTTAAAGTTATTCATGCCTTCTTCAAACACAATCTGAACACTTTTAAAAAACGAACCATCATTTAGTTCAATAAATCCGAATGTTTTGGAGCTACGGACTGTCCTAACCCATCCTCCTACCGCAACTTTACTATGGGCATATTCTTCTGTATTCCTGTAAAGTTCTTTAACTAATGTATATTCCACCTGTTTTTCTCCTCTCTTTTAAAGCCTATGCATTAAAATTCTTCATGACCTTCAAAAGGGCAAGTTTTATCTTCGTTCATGTAGTGGTAGGTGACACATGGCCCCTACCATAACTAAAGAAGTACTTTCATACATCCTTATAGTAAATAAATATTAGCTTTTTGGCAAGCTTCTATCATTTCATCAGACCACACTGTTGCTTGTACTTCTCCAATATGAGCCTTTTTCAAAAAGAACATGCATAACCTTGATTGGCCAATGCCTCCCCCTACGGTATAGGGCAGCTGACCCTTAAGTAGCTGTTTGTGAAAGTTCAGCTCTTTTCTATCCTCGCACCCCGTTATGACAAGCTGTTTTAAAAGGGCATTTTCATCTACTCTTATTCCCATCGAGGATAATTCCATAGATTTTTCTAGTATGGGATACCAAAAAAGTATATCTCCATTTAAAGTCCAATCATCATAATCTGGGGAGCGACCATCATGCTCCTTGCCCGATGCCAGTTTTTCTCCAATACCTATGATGAATACGGCCCCTCTTTCTTTTGTAATAGCATCTTCCCTTTGTTTAGGAGATAAGCTGGGGAATCTATCTTCCAGTTCTTGGGTGGTTATAAAGGTAATTTCTTCAGGTAAAGCTGGTTTGATGTTGGGGTATAGCTTTTCTACATACCCTTCGGTCTTTTTAAAAACATTATATATTTTCTTAACTATCTCTTTTAATGTCTCTATATTTCTTTGTTCCTTTGTTATAATTTTTTCCCAATCCCACTGATCCACGTAGATAGAATGAAGATTGTCTAATTCTTCATCTCTTCTTATGGCATTCATATCGGTATATAAACCTTCTCCTACAGAAAAATTATATTGTTTTAGGGCCATTCTCTTCCATTTAGCTAGGGAATGTACTATTTCTACAGTTTTTCCTCCTATGCCATAAACATCAAAGGTTACCGGCCTTTCCACTCCACTTAAATTATCGTTTAATCCTGTTTCACTTTTAACAAATAAAGGTGCAGATACCCTCGATAAATTTAGCTCTTCCGCCAATGCTTTTTCAAAATAATCCTTTAATTTTTTAATTGCATCTATAGTTTCTCTAATGGAGAGAGGAGATACATATTCATTAGGTATTATTAAGGCTTTTATTGCGTCATTCATTAATTTTCCCCCTGACTTCTTTTTGCTTGCTTTAATTTTATCATTATATCATACTCAAAGTGAATTTTAAAATAGTTAATGCATATTTTTGCTACAATCTAGAAGTTTAATTCCAATCGTTGTAGGGGTTTTACAGCAGGCCCATCTAAAACTTCCCCCGTATAAGTAAACCTTGAGCCATGGCAGGGGCAATCCCAAGACTTTTCCGCATCATTCCATTTTAACTCACAGCCTAGATGAGTACAGGTTGTATCTACAAGATACACTTTCCCGTTTTTATCTTTGTAAGCTCCTATTCTTCTTCCCCCTATCTCAATTGTTGTCCCTTCTTCTTCTTTTATATCGTTAAGGGTATCTCGCGGAATATCTAGTTTCCCAGAAATCAGTTCCTTTGCAACATCTGCATTGATTTGCATAAACCTTTTGGCTGATTGTGTTAAAGTAACCCTCGAAGGGTTAAATACTTCTTCACAGGAATTTTTTTTGTTTAAAATAATATCCCTAATAAGGGCCCCTGCTACTACACTATGGGTCATTCCCCATTTCTTAAAACCCGTAGCCACATACATATTATTTGCAGCCTTTGTAATTTTCCCAATATAGGGGATATCATCTAAAGGCATACAATCCTGAGTGGACCAATGGTATAATATTTTTTCTACGTTATAATTTTCATTGGCAAATTCTTCTAACCTTCGGTAATGTTCTGCCGCCTCCTTATGATGCCCAGTCTTATGTTCCTCCCCAACAAGAAGTACCAATTCTCCATTTTCATAGGGCTGTGAACGGAGAGAATGGCTGGGACTTTCTGCAGAAAGATACATCCCACCAGGAAACTTTTCCTTGATTTTCATTCCGAGGGCATAAGTCCTTGATTCATACATCCTAGCAAAATAGAACCCGTAATGATCATGCACTGGAAAATGTGAGGCAATAACAACATGTTTGGCAGTTATTTTACCCTTATCGGTAATTATGATATAAGGATCTTCACCCGTGATTTCTTTCATTCTCGTATTCTCAAATATAAAGCTACCTTCTTTAGAGATGGTTTCTGCTAAGGGGAGTAAGTATTTTCTCGGATGAAATTGGGCCTGATTATCGAATCTTATGGCACCCTTAATAGGAAAGGGCAGAGGCAGCTCCTTATCGTAAAAAGCATTTATACCTAATCTTTGGGCTGCTGCTACTTCTTTTTCTACCTTAATTATGTATTCATCGGATTGAGCATAAACAAATGACGGTTGCCTCGTAAAGTCACATTTTATATTGTTTTCATTTATAATTTTATTAATCTCTTCTATGGCCCATAGATTAGCGTCAGCATATAGTTTTGCCTTTTCTTCTCCAAATTTATTAATTAGAGTATCATATATAAGGTGGTGCTGTGCTGTAACCTTGGCAGTGGTATGCCCTGTTACCCCTTCTAGAATTCTTCTTGCTTCTATCAAACAAACTTTTAATCCTTCCTTTTTTAAATAGTAGGCAGTCTTTATCCCTGNCATCCCCCCACCGATAATAGCCGCATCCACCGATATATCTTGCGATAGCTCCGGGTAATTAGTCGGTGGAGTTGAAGAAATCCAATAAGATTTAGATTTTTCTTTTATCATCTTTTTTATCTCCTTTAAATAATATATTTCTAATTAGTTTGTGTAGGAATTCTTTCAGTTATGTATGCATACATTTAAAATGAATTAAATATATAAATAAAGGTGATTTTATGAGCAAAATATATAATCGCAAAGCAGCTTCTGAATATGCTATTAAATATGGTCTATCTCCAAATCCACAGTATGTGTATTATCAAGGGGATGATTGCACAAACTTTATTTCCCAATGTCTTGCAGCTGGAGGCGCAAAAAATCATTACCATCCTACCCATCCTTGGTGGTATCAAAATGGAAGAACTTCTATCTGCTGGGCAGTAGCTGCTTCCTTATACTGGTATATTAAAGTAATGACAAAAGAAAATCAGCTAGGCATAAAAGCAAAAACCATCTCCATAAAGGGAGATGGTTTATATGACTCCTCCATTGCTGATTTATTAGAAATGGGGGATATTATTCAATATAGAAACAATCAAGATAGGATACAACATTCTGTTATTATTTCTGGATTTAATGTTGTTAATGGTATAAAAGAACCCCTTATATGTCAGCATACCTATGAGGCTATAAATATTCCTTGGAGAAAAAACTTCAAGGAAACCATATTTCATCATATTGTATCAATTAGTTAAATAAGTAAACTAATGACTTCAGAGGCCGCCGCCTTATCTAATACAATTGTTGTATCGTGATGAAGCTGTAAAATCGATGCAGGAACCTCGGGGGTAATATCCCCGGCAATAGTCCTTTTAATTATTTCTGCCTTCTTGGATCCATTGGCTAAAAGAACAATTTTTCTAGCCTGCATAATCGTCTTAATTCCCATGGTAATAGCTTTTTGGGGCACTTCTTCGATGGAATCAAAGAACCTACTATTTATTTCAATAGTATTTTCATCTAAGTTCACTAAATGGGTTAAGGCTTCGAATTTTTTACCCGGCTCATTAAATCCTATATGTCCATTTTCACCTATTCCTAATATTTGAAGGTCAATTCCACCGGCTTCTTTGATCTTATTTTCATAAGATTCACATTCCTTATTGATATCTTCTGCCATGCCATTAGGAATGTGGATGCGTTCCTTTGGTATATTGATATGGTTAAATAAATTATCTGCCATGAAATAATAATAACTTTGTAAATTATCCCTGGTGATAGGATAATATTCATCTAAGTTAAATGTGGTAATCCCTGATAGGTCTAGCCCCGCCTCTTTATGCATACGTACCAATTCCTTATACATACCCACAGGGGTTCCCCCCGTTGCAAGTCCTATGGTACCCTCTGGTTTAAGATGAACCTGGCTTGCCAGTATATGCGCTGCTCTCTTGCTCATTGCTTCATAATTCTCTTCTACATAAACTCTTAGATTGTTAAACTTAAAATTCATATAATATCTTCCCCTTTCCAAATGTCAAATAAATATCTACTGCTTCATCGAATATGGTGATATCGGCGTCTTTCCCTACTTCGATACTTCCCTTTTTCTTATCAATACCAAGAGCCTTTGCTGGGTTGATTGTAACAGTAGAAATAAGTTTGGGAAGAATCCAAGGAGTGTACCTACTAAAATTATATACCGCTTTATTTAATTTGAGAATACCCCCAGCCAAAGTTCCATCTTCTAATTTTGCATAACCATTCTTTACGAACACCCTTTGACCCCCTAAGGTGTATTCCCCATCTTCTTTTCCAGCTGCTCCCATACTGTCTGTCACTAAGATTATATTATCAAGGCCCTTCACCTTTAGAATCATTTCAAATAGCTCTGGGTGAATATGGATGGTATCTGCTATCACCTCACAGGTAATATCCCTCGTTAATGCCGCCCCTACTCCTCCAGGACTTCTATGATGCAGACCTGTCATAGCATTGAACAAATGAGTAACATGGCTAATACCACAGGAAATACCCTCTAGCGCCTCCTCATAGGAGGCATTTGTATGTCCCATGGAAAGTACAATATGGGTTTCATTTTTAACTTTTTTAATAAATTCCAAGGCTCCTTCAAGTTCAGGTGCTAAGGTAATTAAAGAGATGATATCTTTATACTCCCTAATGATTTCAAAATCAGGTGCTCTAATATACTGCTCATCTTGAGCCCCTTTAAACTTCCTATTTATAAATGGCCCCTCCATGTGAACGCCTAAAACCTCTGCTCCATTAACCCCCCTTTGCTTTACCTGACGTACCCTATAAAGGGCGTTATATATTTTGTCTAAGGGCATGGTCATGGTAGTGGGTAGGAAAGCTGTTACTCCATTTCTTGCTATCCCTTCACTTATTCTTTGTATAGCTTCCTCACATCCATCCATTGTATCGTATCCGTCATATCCATGAATGTGTAAATCAATAAATCCTGGGGAGATATATCTACCCCCTACATCTATTTTGTCCATATGGGCCATGGCATATATCTCTTTTTCATCAACAATAGCTCTAATCTGCTCATCAAAAATAACTGCTTTGTTTCGATATATTTCTCCCTTTATAATTAGTCTGCCATTATATAAACATTTCATATTTATTCCTACTTTCGTGTCTAAATACTTAACTGTTCATCAATGTCTTTGGTTAGAATCCCGTGGCAATTATAACCACTAATCATTGTAATAGACACAATTTCCTTACATTTTACCATATACCTTTTTCCTTTACTATATAAAAAAGAGTAAAATAAAAAACCAACTAAAACAGTTTATCCTAGTTGGCTTCTATTATTCTTTTTCTTTATTTTAAAACTAAATGCTGCCTATCAGATGGCGAAATCTAAACTCAATGAAAATATTCAAAAACACAAACTACCAATTTTGTCATTCTTGTTGTAGCGAATAGTCTCATTATTTACGGGTCTTCCAAGATTCTTCATTCCGCTTCATTCTATTCAGAATAGGATAACTTAGTTTCGAAACCTCCCCCTGATTCCCTACAATATCTCTCCTGTTGTGGTGATAATCACTTCCTTATAGTTTACAATCTTCTGTGAACTTAGCATTGCAGTCTTAACAGCGGATACAATTCCTCCACAGCAAGGTACTTCCATTCTGACTACGGTGATGCTTTTTGGATTATGAATTTTTAGCATCTCAGTAAGCTTATTTGTATAGTATTCATTGTCATCTAGTTTAGGACAGCCTATCATGGTAATATGATTTTTAATAAAATCTTGATGGAAATTGGCATAGGCAAAAGGAGTACAATCTGCAGCAATAAGCCAATCTGGATTATTAAGATATGCTGCACTTGGATTAATTAGTTTTAACTGTACAGGCCACTGCATTAACTCAGATTGAAGATCTTCTTTAGGTTCAGATTTAACTTCAACCTTTTCTTTAACTGCAGGCTGCTTTCTTTCTATGGTTTTTGCCATGGTTCCCGGACAGCCGCAAGGCATAGGTGAGGCTTTAGCTTTTTTTCTTTCTGCCATTTTCTTTTGAACCAGTTCTTCATCGTAGGGCTTACTTTCCCTTTCGATGATTTCTATAGCATTGGTAGGACATTGGGGTAGACAATCTCCCAAACCGTCACAGTATTCATCGGATATGAGTTTTGCTTTCCCATCAATAAGTTCTATGGCTCCTTCATGGCAAGCTTCAATACATAATCCACATCCATTACATTTTTCTTCGTGTATATGAATAATTTTTCTTAACATTTGAACTCCTCCCTTGTGATTATGGCCTCATTATAGCATTATTAAAATATAAATCTGTGATATATATTACAAAAATACCCCATTTGTTATATCTTTCTTCTAACTTGACTAATCATATCCATAAGTTATAATAATCTAAATGAAGTAGTGAAATGAGGATATCCATGGATTCAATAGAAAAAATCTATAAGAAAAACAGTATTATAAAAACCGAAAACCCCTCTCCTAATCATTATTTTTATAAGGGCTTTAAACTAGGTATTCCTATTGCCCTAGGGTATTTTCCCGTGTCTTTTACCTTCGGTCTAATGGCAGTTAATGGGGGTATTCCTGTTTGGCTTTCTATTTTTATTTCTTTTTCAAATCTTACCTCTGCCGGGCAATTTGCAGGTGCCTCCTTAATAATTCATAATGCCTCCCTGTTTGAAATTGCTCTAACTACCTTTGTAATAAATATTAGATATATGTTAATGTCTCTTTCTTTATCGCAAAAGATTGTTCCGGGGATGCCTCTAATTAAAAAATGTGTTATGGCCTTTGGAATTACCGATGAAACTTTTTCTGTTGCTTCCCTTGAAAAGGATGATATAACCTTTTCATATATGCTAGGCCTTATTATTGGACCTTTTTGGGGCTGGGTTTTAGGTACAGCCACCGGAGCCATAGCCTGTAATTTACTGCCAAGCCAATTACAAAGCTCTATGGGAATCGCCCTATATGCTATGTTTATAGCTTTGGTAATTCCAACAACAAAAAAATCAAAAGCTGCTTTAATCGTAGTGCTTTCGGGGATATCTATAAGTTCCATGTTTAAATGGCTTCCTTGCATAAATCAAATATCTAGTGGCTTTAGAATCATTATCTCTACCATTATTGCCTCCACTATAGGCGCATTATTATTTCCGAAAGGAGAGGAAATATGAGTTATGCTTTTATCTCTGTCATAACAATGGCCCTAGTAACCTATATTCCTAGAGTCTTGCCTCTTGCAGTTTTTAATCGGAAATTGAAATCAAGATTTCTTCAATCATTTTTATCCTATCTCCCTTTTGCTGTTTTGGGTGCAATGACTTTTCCAGATATTCTTTATTCCACAAGTCATTTATCCTCTGCAATTGCTGGCATGATTACTGCCCTTGTTTTAGCCTATTTTGAAAAAGGGCTTATGACTGTCGCCATCAGTGGTATTATTATGGTATATCTTTGGGAATTATTTATTTAAATTTTGTTAAGTATGAATATTTATTTTGTATTTGGTAATACTACAAACACCTCCCTTTTTTATACATAAAAAAGGCGTCGACTCTCCCTTAGCCGACGCTTTTTTGATTATTCATTTTTTTATTTCATTCATTTCTAAATCTATTTGCTCCTTTAATGATGAAGGAGGATTAAATAAAGAGTCATACCTAAACAATATGAATCCAAGATAATTATCTTCTTTTCTTCCATCTTCAATCATCCTTTGAAGTATACTTGTAGCCTTCATCCATTCTGCCTTTCCGCTCCCCGCCCAGGAATCCTCACGGCCTACCTTATAAGCAGCGAGCCCTACATATAACTGAATATCCGGATTTTTCATCAGATTCACCCATTGTTTAACCACTTTATCGTAGGGGTAGGTAGAATGTTCATACCCAAAGTAAATTTGTGGGCATATATAATCAACATATCCCGGATTTGACAACCATTTATAAATGTCAGTATACTGCTCATTATAACTTTTTGAAATGATGGCCTGTGGGCTTATGCCAAATTTAATTCCCGGGTTATTGTCTTTAATCCCCTTATATACCGCTCTAACTAGCTGATTTACATTTTCTCTTCTCCAATCCGAAAGGTTTAAGATGCCCCCGTTTAATTTGTATCTTTCATAATCAACTTTATCAAAGTTAGCATCTGTTGTAGGATAAAAATAATCATCAAAATGTATCCCATCTACATCATATTTCTCTATTATTTCAATAACTCCATCCGTAATTAATCTTTGTACATCCATACTTGCAGGATTATAATATATACCATTGCCAACTTTAATCACTTTGTTACTTCCGTCTTCTAACCATTTTAGGGCTTTATTGTCTGCACTTAGAGGTTTTGTATTGTTCCTAATACGGTAGGGGTTAATCCATGCCTCAAAGTCTAGGCCTTGGGCATGGGCCTCTTCCACCATAATTCCAAGAGGATCGTAGCCCGGATTTATTCCTTCTATTCCTGTTATAATATAGGACCATGGGAAAATTTCCGAAGGATATATAGCATCCCCAAAGGGCCTTACCTGAACTATTACCGTATTTAATCCTGCTTCCTTAATATTTTTAAACATCCCCTTTATGGCTTCTTTGAATTGGCCTTCCGTTTTATTAGGAAAGATTGTCTGCAATTCTAAATATGAAATCCAAACTCCTCTTACCTCCCCATTCTTATGGCTTTCTTTTTCCGGATACCCTTCATCTAAGTAACCCTCCACTAACAAATTTAACCTTAGGAGATTATCGATTTTGCAGGCTTTTTCAACACTAATACCTGATATTGCTCCTCCTTTAACCAAAGTATAAATTAAACTATTATCCTGATTTTGTATTTTAGCATAAAGTGAATTATAAGATACCATAACTATGTAATCTCTTAAAAAATTATTATTCCCTATGGATTTTAGTACAGAAACTTCATTGTCATCTAGTATGTCTATCTTATTAGCAAAATCCAAGGCATTATTTATATTAAAATCTCCATCTTCATCACTATAACCTAGGGCCCTTAGAACCATAGTTGTATATTGGGCTGGGGTTATATCATTCTTCGAACCAAATAATATGGGGCTTACGCCATTGGTTAACCCGTTTTTATATAAGTAACCAACATATGAACTAGCCCAGGCAGGTACATCTATAAAGGGGTGGGCATGGGTATAAATCTCTTTAGAAGCTTCCTTTTCCTCCCCTAATAATCGCACCAGCATTATTGCTCCTTCTACACGATTGGCCTTTCTATTCAATTCAAAACCCCTATCGCTTCCCTTGAAAAGTCCCAATTCCTTTAAAATTTGAGCCTTTTCGTGGTAAATTCCTTCCTCATATCCATACACTAATGTTATGCCCGAAGAAGCAGTGACTACAATCATAATCACCATTAAAAATGTCTTTACTTTATTAGATAGCCCTTCCAAAATTTTTCCCCCTTAATCCAAGTAATTATATTTTTTAGTTATGCTTATAACATTATATCATGTTATATTAACTTGTTATTTTACATATTTATTAAATTATTTCTTTCACGATATGGTATAGACAGATGCCCATTAAAATATGGTATAATATTCTTAATAAAAACCTGAGGGTGATACAAAATGAATTCAAAATCTATTAAAGTATGGCTTTTATCTACCTATCAAAATAATGAAGTTTTTGTTTATAATGATGAGTTAAAAAGACTTGAAAAATATCTTGGTATAAATATCGATGTTAAAACGATTCCATGGAACAGGGCCTATGATATTATGATAAAGGCATTTAAAAATGGTTCTCCCCCAGACGTGCTTGAATTAGGCTCCACTTGGATCAGTATTTTTGCCCACTTAGGTTACCTTAAAGAGGTGCCTTCATATTTTAAAATTCGCCCCAGCCTTAGTAAATGGATGGATGATTGCTCCATATATAAAGGAATCCGTTATAGTATACCTTGGTTTATTGAACCGGTTGTCTTGGCAACTAACCAAGATTTTCTTGAAAAACATAATATAGATTATACCGATATTTGTAGTAGGGATATCCTTTATGACATCTGCCGGGAAATTTTCCTAAAAGAAAATACATCCAGTACTCAAAACGAGCATATTCCTTTTGGCTTTACTGCTAGACCTGATCCAGGAACCCTCCATTTTTATATGGCATGGTTATATAAGGAAGGATATGTTTTTCCTAATTTGACTAAGTATGAAAATAACCTCATTGACTTAAATTCTTTTGTCGAAACCTTTAAATATATTGTGAAGTTAATGAATATCAGTTCAACGAATATCAATGACCCTAATATATATTCAAGAATTCTTCACGAAAAATTTTATAATAAAAATAAATGTACTTTCCTTATGGATACGACGAATCGCTCTGTTGTAAACACACTAAAGTACAAAAAAAATCATACCGTAATCCCCGTTCCCGCTAAGTCTCCCGATATGAAGGCATATGCTGGGGGCGCACTCCTTAATGTGTCTTCAACAACAAAATACCCTAATGAATCTTGGGAAATAGTAAAACATCTAACTTCAGATTCTTTCATTGAAAAATGGGCCCCAGAAAGCGGAAACCTTCCGGCTTTTCATTCTCCTTTTTGGGATAAACATTTAGATAACCAAGCCATTAGGACCATTTATTCGGAAATCATCAATTCTAAATCCTATTCTTTTCATCCCTTATGGCGAAATATAGAATTGGTACTTTCTGAGGGTATTTTTAATATTTTTTGGTTTATAAAAAACTCTAATCCCGATTCGTCTTATAATAAATTATACAAAATCCTAAATAGGATCAATAAAAATACCTCTAGCATACTCAATATTGCATGGGAGATGAAATATTATGATTAAAGATTTAAAAGAAGAAATACTTTTAATAAGTATGGAAATCTGCAATATTTTGTCAAATCACAAGGATTATACCCTAGTCTATGAGCATGTGGGGGAATATATTTTAAACGAGCTCAATAAATCACTTGGGGACATCAGTTTTCTAAGCATATATATTATGGATGATTCAGGGAAGTTTTTGAAAGAAGAAGTTGTCTGTTCAAAAAATTCAACGACTCAGGGAAATAATTTACTTCCCATTTACCAAGTATCCCAAGAATTTAATGATACTTTAAACATACTTCAAATCGAAAATGGTGATGAATACTATATAAAACTACTTTTAAGAAATGCTGACCATTTAATTGGATTGTTACAAATTATAAGTAAAAAACAATTGACTACCGGGACATTAGATGTTCTGAACTATTTAGGCACCTCCATTTCCATAGGAATACTTCAAATTATTTTATCAAACAAAAATATCGAAAGTAAAAAACTTCTTAACGTAACCATAGACGTTTCTAGAAATCTACAACCCCTAGTGAGTATAGATGAAATTATTTCTACATTTGCTCATTTAGTAACTAAGCATCTTAATTTTGATCGTATTACACTGTTTCTATACGATGAATTTGATAAAAATATATCAATAAAACGCTGTATTGATTTTAATGGCAATACTTTTGATTTAGAAACAATTCCTAAAATACCTAATTTAAATAAGGGTCCAAAATCCCTTGATTATTTAGTTGGATATTGGGTTCCACTAATAAGTAATACACGAGTTGTCGGGGCCGCTCTTTTTGATAATATTTATTCCTCGTATCCAATATCTGATTTAATCCTTGAAATCCTTAGTCCTTTATGTAATCAATTTGCTTCTACGGTTGAAAATATTCGCCTTTTTAAAAACCTGCAGTATTCTGCCCAAAGGGATACCCTAACAGACCTATACAATAGAAGGTTTTTTGAAGAACAAATGATTAATCTAGATAAAGAAGATTTTCTTCCCCTTTCTCTTATTATCGGAGATGTTAATGGACTAAAAATAACCAATGATATCTTTGGTCATTATGAAGGAGATAAATTGCTTGTGCAAATTAGTAAAATCCTTAAAACTGTTTGTCCTTCTAAAGGAATTATTGCTAGGTGGGGTGGAGATGAATTTATTATCTTGCTTCCTAATACAGATAAAAAACAAGTAAAAAAAATATGCAATGATGTATACTCAGCCTGTTTATCCTACGAAAACTATAAATTCCAATTAAGCATTTCTACAGGCTATTCTACTAGGATTACCCTAGATAAAACCATCCCGCAAATTATTAAAACAGCCGAAAATCAAATGTATAGAAATAAACTATTAGATAGGGATAAGTTTAGAAGTTCCTTTATTGATTCTCTCAAAAAAACCCTAGAGAAAAACTGCAAAGAAACAGTCCAACATTTAGACAGAATGCATCATCTAGCAGAGAGCTTTGGATATCATTTTAACCTAACCGATAACGAAATATGTGATTTAAAACTTCTAGCCTTACTCCATGATATTGGAAAAGTAGCAATTAGTAAGGATATCCTTAATAAATCAGGCAAACTTACTACTGAGGAATGGGAACTATTAAAAACCCATTGTGAAATAGGTTGTAGAATTGCTCAATCTTCTACAGACTTGGCTCATATTNCCAATTATATATTGAACCATCATGAAAGATGGGATGGCACTGGGTACCCCACCGGGAAAAAAGGATTAGATATTCCTAAGTTATCCCGCATTATTGCAGTACTTGATGCCTATGATGTAATGCTTCATGGGAACCATTATAAGTCAGCCCTTTCTTTTGAAGAGACTATTGGTGAATTACAACGAGAATCTAGAAAACAATTTGATCCTCATATAGTTGATGTCTTTTGTAATGCTATCCTTACTTAGTTTTAACTCTTTTCGCTGTTACAAAGGGTATAAACAATTATGCCATTCCGGGTTTTAGGAGGAATGGCATAATTTCTATACTTTATATGACATAATAATTCTTCAAACTTTTATGCAAAATAATCTACCCCTGATTTGAATAATTTCTGGTCTTTTTCTCCTGGGATATTTTTAGATACATTTTCTCCCATTCTCTCTGAATGACCCATCTTTCCTAAAACTCTTCCATCAGGGCTTGTAATTCCCTCTATAGCATTCATGGATCCATTAGGATTAAAGGCTATATCGTAGGTAGGTTCCCCCCTAAAATCCACATATTGGGTTGCCACTTGTCCATTAGCAAACAATTTATCCATGATTTCATCACTGGCTACAAACCGTCCTTCTCCGTGGGAAACTGCTATTTGATGGATATCTCCTACTTCTATATTACTAAACCATGGAGATTTTACAGAAGTTACTTTTGTCGTGGCCATACAAGATACATGTCTTCCTATGGTATTAAAGGTAAGGGCAGGAAAATCCATATTCATATCTACGATTTCACCAAAGGGCACTAAACCTAGCTTTATAAGGGCCTGAAAACCATTACCTATGCCTAAGATCAAACCATCCCTATTATTTAAAAGATTCATAACTGCCTCTTTAATCTTTGGATTTCTAAATACTGTTGCAATAAACTTACCACTACCTTCTGGTTCATCCCCAGCACTTGCCCCTCCGGGAATCGTGATTATCTGCGAATTATCAATTGATTTAACCATCCTATCTATGGATTTTTCTATATGGGCAGGGGTTAAATTTTTAAATACAAAGGTTTCACCTATAGCTCCTGCATCTTCGAAAGTTTTTTGAGTTTCATATTCACAATTGGTCCCAGGGAATACTGGAATAAATACCCTTGGTTTTGCTATTTTTATATGGCTCTTATTGGTATTCTTGCCAATGAAAATTTTATTTATAGGCTTATTTTTTATTTCTTTTATTTTTGTCGGGAATACACTTTCCAATGGTTTTGTCCATTCCTTTAACATTTCTTCTATAGAAATTTTGACATTACTAATCTTGATGCTTCCATCTTCCATAGTAGTACCTAAAACTTTATACTCTACATCTCCTAGTAGTTTTATATCATCTTTACCCATTTCAACGATAATAGAACCATAATTAGGGGCAAAAAGCATTTCTTTTCCTATTTCTTCTGTAAAAATCATACCTATATTGTTACCAAAACTCATTTTACTGATGGCTTCTGCTATTCCACCGATTTTTACTGTATGGGCTGACACTATCTTTTTATCCTTAATAAGCTTAGTTATTTTAGAATAGGTTTTATCTAATTCTTCAAAGTCCGGAAGTTCAAATTCATCCCTCTTAAGAGGAATATAAACCACTGCATTATTTTCCTTTTTAAATTCAGGGGATATTACATTATCAACTTCAACTAAACTTACGGCAAATGCAGTTAAAGTCGGTGGCACATCCAAATCTTCAAAGGTTCCTGACATACTATCCTTTCCGCCTATTGCACCTATTTGTAATTTCTTCTGAACATAATACGCTCCAAGCAATGCACTAAAAGGCTTACCCCATTTTGCAGTATCGGTACCCAAGCGCTCGAAATATTCTTGAAGAGTTAGGCGAATACTTCTATAATCGCCCCCCGCTGCCACCACCTTAGAAACTGCCTCAATTATAGCATATACCCCACCATGGAAGGGACTCCACCTAGAGAGTTTGGGATTATATCCATGACTCATGATGGTTCCTGTTTTTGTCTCTCCATCTAATACAGGTATTTTACTTACCATAGATTCTGCTGGGGTTAATTGATATTTTCCCCCAAAAGGCATAAGTACTGTTCCTGCTCCGGCTGTGCTATCGAACCTTTCTACAAGACCTTTTTGACTGCATACATTTAAATCTCTAAGATTGGTCATCCAGGCTTCTTTAATATCTTCAAGTTTTTCTTTAACTTCTGTAGAAATAGTATTAAAATAATTTTTATTATCTTCAGGTTTTGTTACGAATACATTTGTTTTTTGAGTTGCCCCATTAGTATTTAGGAAATCCCTACTTATATCTACAATAGCTTTATTGTTCCAAAATATCTTTAATCTGTTTTCTGAAGTTACTTTAGCAACTACAACAGCTTCTAGATTTTCTTCCTCCGAAAGAGCTATAAATTCTTTTGCATTATCTTTCTCTACAACAACTGCCATTCTTTCTTGGGATTCTGAAATAGCTAATTCTGTTCCGTCTAACCCTTCATATTTTTTTGGTACTGCATTTAAGTCAATCTCAAGTCCATCTGCCAACTCGCCTATAGCAACAGATACTCCCCCTGCCCCAAAATCATTACAACGTTTAATCATTGTACTTACTTTAGGGTTTCTAAATAATCTTTGGATATTTCTTTCCGTTGGTGGATTTCCTTTTTGCACTTCTGCTCCACAACTGGTAAGGGATTCTTCTGTATGTTCCCTAGATGAGCCAGTAGCTCCCCCACAGCCATCACGCCCTGTCCTACCTCCGAGTAAAATTATTAAATCCCCTTCTTTTGGGACATCTCTTACTACATTTTTCCTAGGGGTAGCCGCAATAACGGCTCCTAATTCCATTCTTTTTGCTATATATCCTTCGTCATAGATTTCCGCCACATGACCAGCTGCCAGACCAATTTGATTTCCATAGGAACTATAACCGCGAGCGGCTTCTATGGTTATCTTTCTTTGGGGAAGTTTGCCTGGCAAGGTATCTTCAACTGAAGTTCTAGGATCCCCACTACCGGTTATACGCATAGCCTGATAAACATAGGACCTTCCCGATAAAGGGTCTCTAATTGCTCCTCCTAGACAGGTAGAAGCGCCACCAAAGGGTTCTATTTCTGTCGGATGGTTATGTGTTTCATTTTTGAACATTACAAGCCATTCTTCATCTTTTCCATTAACATCAACATTAACTATAATACTGCAGGCATTAATTTCACCAGATACTTCAAGGTCCTCCAGTTTGCCCAACTTTCTTAATTCTTTCATGCCTATAAGAGCTATATCCATAAGAGAGATATTCTTATCTTTTTTATCATAAACAAATCTTCTTCCTTGTAGATACGCTTCGTAGGCTGTTTTAATAGGGGTTGTAAAATGCCCATCTTCTATTTCTATATTTTCAATATTGGTTAAAAATGTACTATGTCTACAGTGATCGGACCAGTAAGTGTCTAGAACCTTAATTTCTGTAATACTAGGGTCCCTGTTTTCTTCATTTTTGAAATATCCTTGGCAGAACACAACATCGTCAAAACTCATAGCAAGGCCTAGGTTATTTTTCATTTCTTTTAATCCTTCTTTAGAAAGATTTATAAATCCTTTTACAATTTCCACTTCCTGTGGAATAGAAAATTCCATAATTAAAGTTTCAGGCTTTTCAAGGGAAGTTTCCCTTGAATCTACGGGATTTATACAATAATCTTTTATGGCGATGTATTGTTCATTGTCAATATTTCCTTTTAATTTTATTACCTTAGCTACCTGAACAATAGGTTTTTCTTTTTGTGTTAATATTTGAATGCATTGTGCCATCGAATCGGCCCTTTGATCGTATTGACCCGGAAGGTATTCCATGGCAAATACTCTTTCCCCTTCATTTACAGGAATTTCTTCATCATAAACATCATCTATAGTGGGCTCCGAAAAAATTGTAGTTCTTGCCCTATTATAAGTTTCATCATCTATTCCTTCTATATAATATCGTTGAATAATTTGTACATTTTCTAATTCGTTTATAAGCAGGTTTTCTTTTAGATCCTTATACAAGGCTTTAGCTTCTACATCAAAACCAGGTTTTTTCTGAACAAAAACGCTCTTAACACCACTCATTTATCTAACCCCCATGTTTTTATTTTTGTTTACAATCATATTTTAACATGATATTATTAATAAATAAAATTAATAATTTTAATATGTTTTATTAGGAGGACTAATAAATGGATGTAAATTTTGAACTTTATAAGGTTTTTTATTATGTAGCCTCTACCCTCAGTTTTTCTGAGGCAGCAAATAATCTTTTTATATCCCAATCAGCAGTAAGTCAGTCTATCAAAAACCTAGAAGAAAAACTAAATATACAATTGTTTTTTAGGAATACAAAACAGGTTAGGCTTACAAAAGATGGAGAAGTATTATTCCAACATATAGAACAAGCATATAATCTAATCAAAAACGCCGAGCGAACCATCGATGAAATACATTCTTTAAGCAAAGGAGAAGTTCGTATAGGAGCCAGTGATACTATTTGCAAATATTATCTTCTACCCTTTTTCAAAGAATTTCATAAGTTATATCCAGGGGTAAAAATCCATGTGACCAATGGTACTTCCCCTAAATGTGTGGAACTTTTACAACAAGGGAGTGTAGATTTTATAATATCTAATATTCCTAATCATTATGTAGATGTCTCGATGATTATAAAAAAGGTGCAACCCATTCAGGATGTATTTATAGCAGGAATGCAATTTAATGAGTTGAAAAATAGGCAAGTTTCTCTAAAAGATTTAGAAAAATACCCATTCCTTATGCTAGAAAGTAAGACTACAACTAGAGAGTTTTTCGATGATATGATAAAAGAAAAAAACATTAACATAATTCCCGAAATCGAGCTGGGGAGTATTGATCTTTTAGTTGAAATGTCAAAAATCGGCCTTGGTCTTACTTTTGTATGGAAAAATTGCATTAAAGAACAATTAAAATCGAAGGAGGTCTTTATGGTTCATGTAAAGGAAAAAATACCTGTACGTTATTTAGGCGTTATAACTCATAAACATATTCCCCTTTCAATTGGAGCCAAAAAGTTCATTGAACTCCTTTATTAAATAACGCAATTTCATTGACATAATTTTATTTTTACTATATACTTTGACTGTCAAAGTATTTGACATGCAAATAAAATTAAGGAGTGATAACATGAAACTTCCTTCATTAAATATCGGCAATCTCATTGCAGAGATTCCTATTATCCAAGGTGGCATGGGAGTCGGGGTATCAAGATCCGGTTTAGCTTCCGCCGTTGCTAACGAGGGGTGCATCGGAATCATTTCCGGTGTTCAAATTGGTTTCAACGAGCCTGATTTTGAGACCAATAGCAATGCTGCTAATATAAGAGGTTTGCAAAAGGAGATAAAAAAGGCAAGGGAACTAAGTCCAAAAGGAATTATAGGTGTAAATATATTAACAGCTATGAATAGTTATAAGGAATTAGTAATTACCGCAGTTAAAGAAAAAATAGACTTAATTATATGTGGTGCAGGCCTGCCTGTAGATCTTCCTGAACTAGTTAAAAATTCTGCTTCTAAAATTGTTCCTGTAGTTTCTTCCGGTAAGGCTGCATCTGTTATAACTAAGCTTTGGGATAAAAGATATAAGTATCTTCCCGATGCCCTGATTGTAGAAGGGCCCGATGCTGGAGGGCATTTAGGGTTTTCCTTAGAGGAACTTAGTTTAAATCCCCTACCTAATTTAACTTCTATAATAAAGGATGTACTTTCTGCTATAAAACCTTTTGAAGAAAAATACAATAAAAAAATACCCCTTATTGCAGCAGGGGGGATTTTTGATGGCAATGATATATCGAAGTATCTTAGAGCAGGGGCTACGGGAGTCCAAATGGCAACCCGGTTTGTCACGACCCATGAATGCGATGCTCATGAAAACTTTAAAAAAGCTTACATAAATGCCTCCAAAAACGATGTACAGATTATAAAAAGCCCCGTAGGTATGCCCGGCAGAGCCATAAGAAATGATTTAATTGAAGCCCTAGAAGAGGCAAATCAAAAGGTAACCAAATGCTATAAATGTTTAAAGCCTTGTAATCCTGCAACTACCCCTTATTGCATATCAAAAGCTTTAATTCAAGCAGTTAATGGGGACACAAAAAATGGTTTGATTTTTGCGGGAAGTAATGCCTATAAGCTAAATAAGATTATCTCAGTAAAAGAATTAATAAATAACCTAGTTTTAGAAACCAAGGCTGCATTAATTTAAAACATAAAATTAAAGAGGACATCATGATGTCCTCTTTAATTTTTTTTATCCTGCTCTTTTAGATATTCTACCAACAAATCATCCAGCATTTGGCTTACATCCATGATTTTCTTATTAGAAATAATACCTTCCTCTAAACCAATTAAATCATTAAGGTACTGTCTAGTCTCTTCTATCTTTTCTTTGAGCATTTCTAGTCTTTTACTGTCTGACATTTAGATTCCCCACTTTAAATAAATAGGCATGATAAAAGGTTAACCTTTCTTTATTATTTACAAAAGACTATAAAATAAACAATATTTCATAGGGTTTTTTTGTTAATAAAGAATTCTTAATACATTTCCAACAACATACTACTAAATATTAATAATAGCTTTTGATTGCAGATATTGCAATATTTTTCTAAAAAAATAGGGATATAGCATTATCATTTAGGCTATAGCCCTACTTTAGTCCTATTTAATTCCTATATCTTTTCTATAATGTTTTTTCTCAAAATAAATTTTATCTACTCCATTATAAGCTGTTTTAATTGCTTCGTCCAATGTCTTTGCGATTCCCGTAACTCCTAAAACTCTTCCCCCGTTGGTTATAATTTTTCCTTCTTTTTTAGCGGTTCCTGCATGAAATACGATTGTATCCTTATCATTGTTAAGTCGTTCTAATCCCTCTATGGGGTATCCCTTTTCGTAAGAAAGAGGATATCCACCGGAAGCTAATACTACACATACCGCAGCCTTGTCTTCCCATTCTACTTTAACTTCATGAAGCCGTTTATCAACACAAGCTTCTAAAATTTCTAATAAATCACCCTTTAATCTTGGAATTACTACTTGAGCTTCAGGGTCTCCAAATCTTGCATTATACTCCAATACTTTAATACCTTCATCAGTAATCATAAGCCCAAAAAATAATATTCCAGTGAAGGATCTTCCTTCCTCTTTCATGGCATTTAATGTTGGCTTGAAAATCTTTTCCATACAATACTCATCTATCTCTTTTGTATATACACGGCTTGGTGAAAATGTCCCCATACCACCTGTGTTTAGTCCCTCATCATTGTCTAAAGCTCTTTTATGGTCTTGGGCACTAACCATCGGAATAATAGTATTGCCGTCACAAAAGGATAGGACTGATACTTCATGACCAATCATAAATTCTTCTATAACTATCCTATTTCCTGCTTCTCCAAATTTTTTGTCTTTCATTATCTCATAAACTGCATCATAAGCCTCTTCATATGTATTACAAATAATAACTCCTTTACCTAAAGCAAGCCCATCAGCCTTTACCACTAAGGGAAAGGATTGGGTTTTTATATATCCTATAGCGGCTTCAAAATCTCCAAAAACCTCATAAGCTGCTGTAGGTATATTATATTTTTTCATTAAATCTTTTGAAAATGCTTTGCTTCCTTCTATTATAGCAGCCTTTTTATTAGGTCCGAAAATCCTTAAGCCTTTTTCCTGAAACTTATCCACAATCCCAAGCATTAAGGGGTCATCCATCCCCACAATAGTAAAATCTATCTGTGAATCCTGTGCAAACTTAACTAATGCTTCTACATCTGTAGCTTTTATATCAATACAATGAGCTAGGGTCTCTATCCCCGCATTTCCAGGTGCGCAATATATTTCGCTTATGTTTTTGCTTTGGGCAAGTTTCCATATAATCGTATGTTCCCTACCCCCACCACCAATAACTAATATTTTCATACCTCTACCTCCGCCTGTTTATTTATTACGGATTATTGTCTTATTATCCTTTATTTCTATTCTGCCCCCACAATATAGGGAAATTGCTTTAGGATATATTTCCCACTCCGCTTCTTCCATAACCCTCTTTTGGAGTATCTCTGGAGTATCATCTTGCATTACATTAACCGCCTTTTGTAAAATAATCGGTCCCGTATCTGTCCCCTCATCTACAAAATGGACTGTTGCCCCTGTAATTTTAACTCCCCTATCTAATACTGCTTCATGTACTTTTATTCCATAAAATCCATCCCCACAAAAGGAGGGAATTAGGGAAGGGTGGATATTCATTATCCTATTCTTGTAATGTTGTATAAAGCTTTCCCCCAATATCACAAGATATCCTGCTAATACTACCAGGTCCACTTTTTTCTCTTTAAAATGATTTATCAGATTTTGATTGAATTCTTCCCTATTATCAAATTGATTTGGGGCTATACATACCGCTTCTATTCTATTATTCTTTGCTCGCTCAAGTGCATATGCCTGTGGCTTATTACTTACAACCGTCACTATTTCAGCATTTTTAATTGTTCCATCTTTCATTCTATCTATTATGGCTTGTAAATTCGTTCCTCCCCCAGAAACTAAGATGCCTATTTTTAGCATAACTCCACCCCGGTTTTACTTTCAATAACTTCTCCTATTACATAGGCTTTTTCTCCTAAGCCCTTTAATATGGAAAGGGCTTTTTCTTTTTCACTGTTATCAAGAGCTATAACCATTCCAATTCCCATATTAAAGGTGTTGTACATATCTTTTTCACTAACGCCCCCTAACTCCTGCATTAATTCAAAAATAGGAAGCACATCCCACGCTCCTTGATAAATCTTTGCTCCAAGAGCTTCAGGAATCATTCTAGGAATATTTTCTATGAATCCTCCTCCGGTAATGTGACATATGCCTTTCATTACCACTTCTTCCTTTAATCTTTGTATAGCCTTTACATATATTTTTGTTGGTTTTAAGAGTTCTTCACCTAGGGTGCATCCTAACTTTTCGATATATTCATTCACATTTTTCCGATTGGGATTGAATATTTTTCTTACTAGAGAATAACCATTGCTATGGATTCCGCTAGAAGCTATCCCAATCAAGGTATCTCCCTTTTTAATTTTGTTACTATCTATTATTCTTTCTCTATCCACTATCCCTACACAAAAACCAGCAAGGTCATATTCATCTTCTTTATAGAATCCTGGCATTTCTGCTGTTTCGCCCCCTATAAGAGCAGCCCCTGATTGCTTACAACCTTCTGCAACACCTTTTACAATTTCTGCAATTTTTTCTGGTATGTTTTTTCCACATGCGATGTAGTCTAAGAAAAAGAGGGGTTCTGCCCCTGAACAAATAACATCATTAACACACATGGCAACGCAATCTATTCCTATGGTATCATGTTTATCCATTATGAAACTAAATTTAAGCTTTGTTCCAACACCATCTGTCCCCGATACAAGTATGGGCTCTTTCATTTTTTGGTTAGCTATGGAGAACAATCCCCCAAATCCACCGATATCTGTTAAAACCTCATCTCTAAATGTACCTTTTACATGTTCTTTCATTAATTTTACTGCCTTATAGCCCGCCTCTACATCTACGCCTGCTTTTTTGTAATCTAAACTCATTTTGTTTTCTCCTTCTCTATATCTATTGGGTATTTACCATCAAAGCATGCTGTACAAAATCCACATTCTGCTTTAGTAGGTGTTTTTTTCACGCCTTCTATTGATAGAAATCCTAAACTGTCTGCACCAATAATCCTTGCGATTTCCTCTACGGAATAGTGATTGGCAATTAAATGTTTCCTGTGGGGGGTATCAATCCCAAAATAACAAGGATATAGTACTGGTGGGGAGCTTATCCTTAAGTGAACTTCCTTAGCCCCTGCATCTTTTAGCATTTTAACAATTCTTTTACTGGTTGTACCTCTTACTATGGAATCATCTATTATAATGATTTTTTTACCTTCTATCTGACTTTTAATAGGATTTAATTTTAATCTTACAGCCTGCTCTCTCATGGCTTGACTAGGCTGTATAAATGTTCTTCCTATATATCTATTCTTCATTAGTCCATCCCCATGGGGTATACCACTTTCCTTTGAATATCCTATTGCTGCTGCAAGTCCCGAATCAGGAATACCTATAACCAAATCTGCCTCTACAGGATGTTCTCTTGCAAGTAATTTTCCTGCTTCCACCCTTGATTCATAAACCGAGGAACCCTCAATAACGCTATCTGGTCTGGCAAAATAAACAAATTCGAAAATACACATTTTAGACTCTTTAGGGGCCTCGGTTTGAATAGAAGAAAGTTCTCCTTCGTTTACAACCACAATTTCCCCCGGTCTTACTTCTCTTATAAAATCTGCACCGATTATATCTAAAGCCACCGTTTCCGATGCAAAGACATATGAGTCTTGTTTTTTACCTATACATAAAGGGTGCATTCCCAAAGGATCCCTTGCTGCTATTAATTTATGGGGGGTCATTAATAAAAGAGAATACGCCCCTTTAATCGTTTTCATCACTGTCACTAGAGCATCTTCGATGCAATGACATTTTATTCTCTCCCTAGATAGGAGAGCCGCTATTACTTCCAAATCCGAGTTTGTTTGAAATATGCTCCCGCTTTCCTCCAACCCGCTTCTTATTTTACCTGCATTAACTATATTACCATTATGTGCTAATGCCATATGACCCTTTGTATACTTAAGTATAAGAGGCTGTACATTTTCCCTTAAATTATCCCCAGTAGCAGAATACCTCACATGGCCTATAGCCGCCTTTCCATGTAAATGACGTAAAATCACATCATCAAATACTTCCGATACCAATCCTTGCTCTTTGTGATAAATAATGGTCCCATTATCATTGACCGCGATGCCAGTACTTTCTTGTCCCCTATGCTGTAATCCAAACAAGCCGAAATATGTCATTTCAGCTGTGTCCCAGTCGTCTTTGTTGTAAATTCCAAATACTCCGCATTCATCATGAAACTTGTCATCAAAAATATCGTAATCCATAGATGAACCCCTTCCTATTATGAACTGAATCTTCTCCTACACCTAAAATCACCATATATTAATTGTACCATGGTAAACAAAAGAAAAATCTATCATTCGATACGACAACAAATATCTTTAGATTAACTGCAATACACCAAAAGTAAAAAGACAGACTCCTATGCATGAAATCTGTCCAATTTATTTTAAGATGCCTTAAAACTCGAACATTACCCTTAGACATTTTCACCCATAGCCGAGAAATTTATGATTCCCAAGCAGATGCACTCAAGTCATATTGTTGAGTATATATGAGTATTATAATATTATTAGACATCTATATTTGTATCATAGGTAATAGATACTGTCAATATAATATTCGAATTTTATATTGTTTTATTGAATTAATGTTCGACTTTCATTCCTTCATTTTGGATAAATAAGATTCAAAGCCGATATCCTCCAAAACCTCTGCCTTTTCTTCTACCATGTTTTTAAGACCTTCTTTGTAACTTCTCACCTTTTTTTCTATCTCTTTATTAAAACTTCCAATAATCTGGGCTGCCAATATCCCTGCATTTTTTGCCCCGTTAATCGAAACGGTAGCAACGGGGATTCCAGGTGGCATTTGCACTATAGAATAAAGGGAGTCTATTCCGCTTAAGGTAGATGTTTTAACAGGAACTCCTATAACTGGTACCGTAGTAATTGACGCTACCATACCAGGAAGGTGAGCCGCCCCCCCAGCCCCTGCAATTATTACTTTTAACCCCTTATCCCTTGCCTTTTTTGCATATTCATACAGTCTTTCTGGGGTTCTATGGGCTGATATTATAGTAAGTTCATAGTCAATTCCTAACTCCTTAAGAACCCTCGCAGCTTCGCTCATAATGGGTAAATCTGAATCACTTCCCATAATAATTCCTACAGTTTTCATATAGACCTCCGTTTCTTACTCTTTGGGATAAATATCAATATACTTTATAGCTTCTCTTGCTCTTTCTATAGCTTCTTCTAAAGTTTCGCCGGTAGCTATTAAATGTCCCATCTTCCTTTTTGGACTGGCCATTTCCTTTCCATATATATGAAGTCTTACCCCGGGAATATTTAGGGCTTCGCATACACCATATATTACTGCACTTCCTTCTTCTTCACCTTTCGCTAATATGTTTCTCATAACCGTCGGATGGATAAGGGAAGTATCTCCTAGGGGAATCCCTGTAATTGCCCGGATATGTTGTTCAAATTGAGAAGTTATACAACCTTCTATGGAGTAGTGTCCTGAGTTATGAGGTCTTGGCGCCACCTCGTTAACTAAGACTTTCTTATCTTCTGTCACAAACATCTCAACACAAAACATCCCCACCCCCTCAAAAACCTTCATCACCCTATTGGCTATATTCATAGCCCTTTCCGTAAGACGTTTTGTAATTTGCGCTGGGACTATAGTCTCCTTTAATATATTATCAACATGTTCATTTTCTCCAACAGGATATACTACTATTTGTCCATCAATTCCTCTACAAGTAAGAACTGAAATTTCTTTAGTAAAATGTATGAGTTTTTCAGCCATAAGCTCCCTAGATTCTCCCCCAAGGATTTCGTATGCCTTTTTAATATCTTCTGCATCCTTTATAACGACATTGCCTTTTCCATCATAGCCCCCCCTACAGCTTTTTAACATAAATGGGTACCCAAACTTTTCACCAGCCTCTTTTATATCTTCTTCCTCAGATATATATATAAAGTCCGGTACGGGGATTCTTTTTTTCCTTAAAAGTTCTTTTTGTTCATATTTGTTTTGAATAACTTCAAGGCTTTTGGGGGAGGGGTATATTTTATGCCCTTCCTGTTCTAAGACTTTTAATATTTCTACTCCTATATGCTCAAATTCATAGGTTATTATGTCTACCCTATCTGCTAACTTTCTTATAGCGATATCGTCATCGAAGGCTGCCACTATATGTTCATCTGCTATGCTATGGGCAGGACAATTGAAGGTAGGGTCGAGGATAACAACATAGAAGCCCATTTTTTTAGCTTCTAAAATCATCATTTTACCTAATTGCCCACCACCAACGATTCCTATTTTTTGTTTTAGTAATTCCAATGTCTATTCCACCTCTATTTATCATTTATATTGTTATTTCATTAATCACCAATTGTTTAACCTATCTTTTGATATACTTCCATGATTTTAAGTATTTGATCGCCGTATTTTTTCACCCTTCTTTCTCCAAATCCCTTTATTTTATCTAAATCCTGTAGAGTTTTTACAGGTAGCATTACCATTTCTTTAATCCATTGATTATAGGATACTACATAGGATGGTAAGTTTTCATATTCTGCTTGGGTATCTCTCCACTTAATTAAAATATCGTATAGCTTTTTTTGAGCTGAAGTTAGAGTTATATCTTGGGTTAAAGTTGAATTAACAGGGTCTTTTATGGGTTCAACTTCATCATAATAAACAAGAATAGACCAATAGTTTTGCCCATCACCTATAAAACTAGACTGGATTTGATTTACCCTAACCGATTCTAAAAATTGGTTTAAGTTATCTTCATCTTCTTCTTGAAATTCCCCTACAACCCTTAATCTAAATATTTTACATTTCATATTTATCCCTCCTATTATTCAAAAATAAATTTAAGTATCTCAATACAATAGGAAAGCCTTTTACTTGAAGCTGATATTGCCATTATCATGCCTTCTGGATTATACCCAAGATCTTTAAATGCATCTAAATCTGTTACCTTGATTCCATATATATGTTCTTCGGTTTGCTCTTTTGGTATTAGCTTTTTTATATTACCTTTATTGTTTTCTATTATTACAGACAATTCAGGTAGGGTATCTAAAGGCATAAAGGTTCCAAGTTCCGCCTGACTTATAAAGAAGTCCTCATCTACACATACCACATCCAATTCCCCTACTGCAGCCAAAGTAACATATTTTTGCATGTTTGCAGTAGAATATTCATCAAATCCATCTAAACTTATGGAATAGAAGTCTACCCTGACCTTTTGCTGGGTATCGGCCTTTTTAATTTTTTGTGTAACCATGTCTTCCCAGGCTTCAATCTTTTCAAAGTCTGTGGCAACCCCTTGAAAAGAAAGGGTCCCTAAGGGAATATTCTTATCCTGTTCAATAAAACCTTTTATAAGAGAGCCACTAAATATCATAAGAAATATAGCTATTATAATATGCCATTTGTAATAGTAAATAATATGTTCAAGTTTTTCTTTAAACGATAGTTCTTTAAATTTCTGCAATTTTATCACTCCATTTATGTCTTAGATAAGATTGTCCTTTCTGTTTATCTTAATATTATATCAGATTTCTCCTAAATGATTAATACCTATATTTTTTTATCCATACATCTTGATAATATCTTTAATCACTCATTCTATTATATAAGTTAAGCCTTTCTTTGTCTCGAAAGAAATAATTCTATCTCCACTTGGATATGCGTATACTTCATTTTGGCCATCTAACACTTTTACTTTCCCGTCTATTTGCATATGACATGTGTTTCCCGCCTTAGAATGTATTTGTATTTTTACCGGCTTATTGTCTTTCCATTCGATATCTACTGTAAAACCTCCCCTAGCACATAATCCTTTAACATACCCCTCCTTAAATACAGAGGGTATAGCAGGTAAAAATGCAAGTTTACCTCCATGACTTTGAAGGAGCATTTCTGCAATTCCTGCAGTTCCCCCAAAATTTCCATCTATTTGGAATGGTGGATGAGTATCGAATAAATTAGCCAAAGTAGATTTTATAAGAAGTTGCCTTAGATTTTTATAGGCTAATTCCCCGTCTTTTAGTCTCGCCCACATATTTATAATCCAAGCCCTACTCCAACCTGTATGGCCACCTCCATGTTCTAGCCGTCTTTCTAAGGTCCTTCTTGCTGCTTTAAAAAGGTCCCTATCTTTTTCTGTGATTTGATTTGAAGGATATAACCCGAATAAATGGGATATATGACGGTGCCCTGGTTCCGCTTCATCATAATCTATAGCCCATTCTTTTACTTGTCCGTATTTCCCAATTTCCGGTTTTGGCAATCTATCTCGTAAGATTAATATTTCATCTATGAAGTCATCTTCTAGATTTAGGATTTCATTGGTTTTAATGCAAGCAGTAAATAAATCATAAATTATCTGGCTATCCATAGAGGGACCTATACATATATTCCCCTTTTGCCCATTGGGTAGTATATAAGTATTTTCCGGGGAAACTGATGGACATGTAACAAGGTAACCTTCTTCGTTTTCAATAAGATAATCCACGAAAAACAGTGCTGCTTCCCTCATGGTGTCATAAGCCTTTGCTAAAAACACCTTATCACAGGTAAAACTATAATGTTCCCACAAATGAAGGGTAAGCCATGCCGCTCCCATAGGCCATATAGTTGCTGGCATATAATGGTCCTGGGGGGCAGTATCTCCCCAAATATCCGTATTATGATGGCACATAAAACCCCTAGCCCCGTACATAAGCTCGGCACTTTTTCTCCCTGAGGGTCTCATCTTTTCAATTAACTCAAAAAGCGGACTATGACATTCTGATAAATTGCAACTTTCAGCTGGCCAATAGTTCATCTCTGTATTAATATTAATAGTATATTTCGAACCCCATGGGGGATCCATATCTTTATTCCAAATTCCTTGTAAATTACAGGGTAAACTTCCTTTTCTACTCCCAGCTATCAAGAGATATCTTCCGTATTGAAAATAGGTCTCGATAAGCCCGAAATCATCCTGACTATCTTTAAATCTTAATAATCTTTTATCCGTAGGAATGTTCTTGTATTTATCTTCCCTATTTAGCTTTAAGTTAACCCTATCAAATAAAGAAGTATAATCTTTAATATGTTCTTCCTGAAGGTTTTTAAAACTTAGTCTGCCTGCAATCTCTAAAATTTCATCACACCAATCACTAGGTTTATCTCCCCAGTAATCAGTTCTTGCAGTTAAGAGTATTAGGGCAGAATTAGCATTATTAAGATAAATCCTATCTCCCATAGTCCTAAGAGTTCCCCCCTCAGGGATTACTTTAAGTTTAGCGCAAAACTTAATCCCTTTTTCTCCTTGGCTTTCTCCTCCCATCTCTAGCCCATTCGGTTTTATAGCTTTGTTATAATCAATATTGATACCCCTATCTAAGTTTGTAATAAAAGAAATACTCTCTTTTTTATCAGCAGATATATGTACAGCTATTATTTTATGTTTATATGAAGCAAAAAACTTTCTAGTATAGGTTATATCCCCAATCCTATAAGAAACTTTAGCAATTGCCTTTTCTATATCTAATTGACGTTCATACTCTTCTGCCTTTTCATGGTTTAAAAAGTCAATATACAAATCTCCTAAGGGCTGGTATACCCTTTCATTGGCAGGAGTAGAGAACATTGCCATTTTTTCTAACTCCTCTGCTTTTTCAATTTCACCTTTTATTATAAAACCTCTAATATCATCAAGATATCTCCTTGCATCTGGGTTATGCCTATCTACCCCTCCTCCCCCGCTCCATAAGGTATCTTCATTTAATTGTATAATTTCTCTTTGAACTTGTCCAAAAATCATTCCACCCAAGTTTCCGCAACCAATAGGCAGAGCCTCATTCCAATCCTCTGCAGGATTCTCATACCAAAGCTTCATTCTTATTCCCCCTTTATATTATTATAACATCTCCTTAGGCTTATGTTAATGTATAGAATCCTATCATTAAATAAGAACTTTAAAGAGATAATAGATTTTTTAAAAAATGTATAACCTGTATGCCGATACTGCTAAAAGGCAGATAGAGCAGGGTAAACCCGATTAATGCTACTATCTCTAAAGAAATTATGTACAGAGGCCATGGTCCTAGATAATCCATAATCGATGCTGACTGCGGTTTGCTGCAAATAAAAAGATAGTTTCCGCCAGTAATAATGTTTATAAATGCTACAAAAACCATATAACTATTTGTTATACCCATAACTTTTATGATCGAAATGGCTTTAGGTCTGTATTTATTTACAAATGTCATAAATAATACTGATATTATTACTAGACCATGGGTTATAAAAAAATGATAAAAAATAAAATGGGTATGGTTATATCCATTTATATCTGGGGTTATAATTGCTGCTAATACTCCAGTCATACCCCAAAAATATAATATTTCATATAGTAAATATGACTTAGTAATCAGTAGGAAAATAGAAAGAATAACTGCTGCTTCGCAAAGATTTAAGGGGAGGGATATTGAGGATGTCCATGAATTATTTATATGATACCATAGGTATAATAAGCTCTGTTCTAGAAGGAGAATAGTACCTATGGTATATCTAAAACAAGTATTTACCTTTTCTTTTCTTAATTTATTTTTAGATAAATATATTATAATACAACTGATAAAAATAATACTTATAAGCAAAATATGATAGCTTGAGAATATTTCAAAGGGTTTTCCTATATAACTCTCTCCAAAAAAATTCCTCATATAATTCTCCTCTATAGGTTTATTTTCGAAACAAAAACAAATTTTTATTAATACATTTATATGAGGACATCTATGGTTTATTGCTATGAATCTTATTAATTACACCATGACTTTAAAATTTGTAAAAATTCGGGTTACTTTTTAGTAACCCGAATTTCTATAAAATCATTAGTTTATTTAATTATTGTTTAATATTACGGCTGCCTGGTTTAACTAGAGGGATTTTTCCATCTTTACACATTGGGCATTCCACTTCTTCATAGGCTAATACTTCAACTGTTAGGGCTGCCCTAAGTTTTGTATTAAAGTCTACTTTCCCATTGCTTCTATCTACTAACACGGCAACTCCTGCCACTTCTCCTCCCTGCTCTTTTACAACGTCAATTACTTCAAAAACGGATCCCCCTGTTGTTATAACATCTTCGGCTACTAATACTCTTGCTCCTTTGGGAATGGTAAAACCTCTTCTTAGGGTCATTTTCCCGTTATCTCTTTCTGCAAATAGGTTCTTTGTTTGTAATTGTTTTGCCAATTCGTAGGCTATGATTATTCCGCCTATGGCAGGTCCTATTACTATGTCTATTTTATCATTTTTGAACTCCTCAGCTAGACCTTTTGCTATTTCTTCCGCATAATTTGGATATTGTAAAATTTTTGCACATTGCATATACTGGTTACTATGTTTACCTGAAGTTAGTAGGAAGTGTCCTTCTTGAAGAACTTCGGTTTTCTTTAGAATCTCTATTACACGATTTTTATTTAACATGGGATTCCTCCTGATTTATGAATTATTTTGAAACAAGAATAATAGAATGACAATAAAAGTGCTCCACTTTTTAAATAGTGGGGGTATTTCGTGTTTTATAAAATACCTCGGATTTCTTCTAAGGATTTGATGCCATATTGATTCATATATTCTTTAATACCATCAAGTACATCCATTGTTGCCCTTGGATTTCTAAAATTAGCGGTTCCTACAGCAATACCGGTTGCTCCCGCCATAATAAATTCCATAGCATCTTCTCCGCTCTGTATGCCCCCCATCCCGATTATAGGAATAGATACAGCTTTAGCTACTTGGTATACCATCCTAAGTGCTACGGGTTTTATGGCAGGTCCCGAAAACCCTCCTACGGTATTAGCAAGTATTGGTTTTCTTTTATGGATATCTACTGCCATCCCAATAAGGGTATTAATTAGGGATAGAGCATCTGCTCCCCCTTTTATAGTTGCCTTTGCTATTTCTGTTATATCAGTTACATTGGGACTAAGTTTTACTATAACGGGATGCTTAGAATGTTTTTTTACCTCCCTTGTAACTTCTTCTGCCATCATTGGATCTGTCCCGAAGGCTACGCCTCCTTCTTTTACATTAGGACAGGATATATTAAGCTCTATTAAATCTATATCTTCAGAGGATAGTTTTTCTGCTACTTCGCAATATTCGGCTATGGTTCTTCCTGCTATATTCACTATAATTTTCGTATCGTACCTTCTAAGAAATGGAATATCTGTTTTTATAAACTCATCTACCCCGGGATTTTGTAATCCCACACTATTTAGCATGCCCCCATAAGTTTCTGCAATCCTTGGGGGAGCATTACCTTTCCATGGGATACTTGCCACCCCTTTTACTGTAACGGCCCCTAATTTATTTAAATCTATAAACTCTCCATACTCCCTACCAGAGGCGAAAGTTCCTGAAGCTGTAGTTATGGGGTTTTTTAGTTCTATCCCAGCAATATTAACTCTCAAATCTAGATTTTTATTCATCCCATATCACCTCATTGCTCCAAAATACGGGACCATCTTTACATACCCTTTTATGTTCCCAATCAGTATCATCTTTAGCCTTTGTTTTACATACGCAACCTACACAGGCTCCGATCCCACATGCCATTCTTTCTTCTAGGGAAACTTGCATGGGAATATTTTTTTCTTTTGCCCAGTTAGATACTGCCCTTAGCATTGGTTTAGGACCACAACTGTAAATTATTTCACCTTCTGCATTGTTCTTTTTCATCAATTCTAAAACATTTCCCTTAAGACCTACTGAACCGTCCTCCGTTGCTACATGGACTTCTTTACTATATTTTTTAAATTCTTCTATTAATATAGGGTCTGTTCTATAACCCAAATAAATATCTATTTGCCCTTTTAGATTTTTTACTAATTCGAGGAGCGGGGGAGTCCCCACCCCTCCCCCTATTACAATATTTTTTGTCTTGTTATTATCAATCATAAAGCCATTTCCCAAGGGGCCTAAAACTTCTATTTTTTCCCCTGCTAAAATTTTAGAAAATTCTTCGGTTCCTTTTCCTGCCACTGCATATATTAGTTTTATTGTGCCTTCTTTTTTATTTATCTCACATATACTAATCGGCCTTGGAAGAAGTCTTGCCTCCCCCCTGGAGTATATATTGATAAATTGTCCCGGTTTAGCCTTGTCTGTAATTTCTTTAGCATCCAAAATCATACTATACATATTAGGCGCTATTTCTTTGTTTTGTATTATAACTAGTTTATTAATTTCTTTCATGGTTCCCTCCTAAGTTATATACATCTACGTCTTCTATATTTAGGCTAGAGTCCATAACTTTTAACATTGCCTTTACCGTATCTAGGGAAGTAAATATATCTACTGAAGCCTCTATAGCTGCCCTTCTTATCCTAAATCCATCTCTTTTAGAATCATTTCCTTTAGTAGGTGTGTTAATGACCATATCAATCATACCACTTCTTGTAATGTCCAATATATTAGGTACCCCTTCACTAATTTTTTTAACTTCTGATACAGGGATATTTTCCTTTTCTAAAAGCCTTGCCGTTCCTTCCGTCGCCATAAACTTGCATCCTCTTTTCATGAAAGCTTTAGCAATAGGCACAAATTCCTCCTGGTCATAAGGTTTAATAGTTGCTAACATTGTACCCCCTTCTTTTGGTATCTTCATGCCAGCTGCCATAAATCCTTTGTATAAAGCCTCATTTAAAGTCTTTCCAACCCCTAGGACTTCTCCCGTAGAACGCATTTCAGGTCCTAGGCTCACTTCTACCATAGGTAGCTTTTCAGTGGAAAAGACAGGAACCTTTACTGCTATAAGTTCCGCCTCTTTATATATATTAATCCCATATCCCAAGTCCCTTAAGTTCTCGCCTAACATTACCCTAGTGGCAATATCTATTACTGGCACCCCTGTTACCTTGCTAATATAGGGAACCGTACGACTTGAACGGGGGTTTACCTCTATTATATAAAGTTCGTCTTCAAATTCTATAAATTGTATGTTTACCATTCCTATAACGTCTAAAGCTAAGGAAATTCTTTTTGTGTAATCGAGAATCTTTTCTTTTATTTTACCTGAAATATTTTGGCTTGGGTACATGGTAATACTGTCTCCTGAGTGAACCCCAGCTCTTTCTAAATGCTCCATTATCCCTGGTATTAATATATCTTTCCCATCACAAATTGCATCAACTTCTATCTCTCTACCTATTAGGTATCTGTCTATAAGAACAGGATTTTTAGTATCCCGTTCAAAAGCATCCCCAAGATAGTATTTTAGTTCTTTTTCATGGTAGGTTATTTCCATGCCCTGTCCCCCAAGAACGTAAGATGGACGAACCAGTACCGGGTACCCTAATTCCTTGGCTTCTTTTAAGCCTTCTTCTAGGGACCATACTGCTCTTCCTTTTGGGCGCTTTATATCCAGCTTTTCTAAAAGCTCCTCAAATTTTTCTCTATCCTCTGCAGCATCGATTTGTTCGGGTTTTGTCCCATAGATTGGGATATTCATTTCCCTAAAGAAATTCGCAAGTTTTATGGCTGTCTGCCCTCCAAACTGCAAAATAACCCCATCGGGCCTTTCTTTTTCTACAATATTTAACACATCTTCCTCTGTCAACGGTTCAAAATAAAGTTTATCCGATATATTAAAATCTGTACTTACAGTTTCTGGATTATTGTTTACAATGATGGTCTCTATCCCTGCTTTTTTAAGGGCTAAAACACTGTGCACCGAGCAATAGTCGAATTCTATACCTTGGCCTATCCTAATCGGTCCTGAGCCTATAACCATAACCTTTTTATTTTTGGAAACTTCTACCTCATCTTCTTTATCATAAGTAGAATAATAATATGGAGATTTAGCATCAAATTCCCCTCCGCAGGTATCAACCATCTTATATACAGGCTGTATATTCCATTTGTTTCTGAGGCCATAAATATCTTGAGGGCTTATTTTTAGTAAATCAGCAATCCCTTTATCTGAAAAACCTTTCTTTTTCAAAGTATAAAGGTATTCTTTTGTTAAATCTTCTACCTTTGTTTGCTTTAATTTTTCTTCCTGCTCCACAATCCCTTTTATTTTTTCTACAAAAAATGAATCCATTCCTGTAATTTTACATACTTTTTCTACACGGTAATTTCTTCTTAGCATCTCAGCCAAATCAAAAATTCTCTCGTCATCAGGAACTTGGACTCTCTTTTTTAATTCATCTAAGGTTCTTCTTGCGGAAGATTTACGCAATAGGGAATATTGTCCTATTTCAAGGGAGCGAATGCCTTTGAGAAAAGCTGCTTCGAAGTTATTACCTATGGCCATAATCTCTCCTGTTGCCATCATCTTAGTTCCGAGAGAACGTTTTGCCCCATGAAATTTATCAAAAGGCCATTTGGGTATCTTGATAACTACATAGTCCAAAGTAGGTTCGGAACAAGCATAAGTTATTCCCGTTACTGCATTTTGTATCTCATCAAGTCCATATCCTAAAGCAATTTTGGTTGCTACCTTTGCTATGGGGTATCCTGTTGCCTTAGAGGCTAGGGCCGATGAACGGCTAACCCTTGGATTTATTTCTATTACCGCATATTCAAAACTATCGGGGTCTAGAGCAAATTGAACGTTACATCCCCCTTGTATTCCAACTGCATTAATAATATCCATGGCAGCATTTCTGAGCATTTTGTTTTCTCTATCAGAAAGAGTCTGACTAGGGGCAACAACAATACTATCCCCAGTGTGGACCCCTACAGGGTCAATGTTTTCCATATTACATACAGTTATACAATTTCCATGTTTATCTCGTATTACCTCGTATTCTATTTCTTTCCAACCCTTTATGCTTTTTTCTAGAAGCACCTGCCCTACACGACTTAACTGTAATCCATGGGATAATATTTCTTTTAGTTCTTCTTCATCCTCTGCTATTCCTCCTCCAGTTCCTCCTAAAGTATAAGCAGGACGGATAATAAGAGGATAACCTATCTTCTTTGCAAAGTTTATTCCCTCTTCTAAACTGGTTACAATTTCACTTTCAACAAGGGGTTGTCCTATTCTTTCCATTAGGTTCTTAAAACCTTCCCTATCTTCCCCTTCTTTTATTCCTTCTATAGGTGTCCCGATAATATTTATACCATATTTTTTAAGTATTCCTTTATCAAAGAGTTCTACTGCCAAGTTAAGCCCTGTCTGTCCCCCCATCCCTGCAAGAAGACTATCTGGTTTTTCCTTTTGTATGATTTTTTCTATTACTTCTACTGTTAATGGCTCGATATAAATTTTATCTGCAATTTCTTTATCAGTCATAATAGTCGCAGGATTGCTATTTATCAAAACAACTTCTATTGCTTCTTCTTTTAGGGCTTGACAAGCCTGAGTTCCTGAATAGTCAAATTCTGCCGCCTGACCTATTATAATGGGACCTGAGCCTATAACGAGTACTTTTCTTATACTGTTGTCTCTTGGCATGGTTTTCCTCCTTCTAATATCTCCATAAATCTATCGTATATTCCGCCTTCATCTCTATCTCCAGGATAAAATTGCACACCAAATGCCAAAAGGTTCTTATGCCTTATCCCTTCAATAGATTTATCGTTTAAGTTAATATGGGTTTTTATTATATCATCGGCTAATTGTGTTACTGTGTAGGAATGCGCTTGGGATGTAATAAGGATTTTCCCTTCCCCTATGTCTTTTACCGGATTACTTGTACCCCTGTGACCGTATTTTAACTTTTCCACACTTCCTCCAAGACTTAGAGTTAAGAGTAGATATCCGAGGTTAATACCTAATATAGGCTTTTGACATATTAGCTCTTTAATGTTTTCGATTATCTGTGGGAGGTCATAGGGGTTTCCAGGCCCATTGGATAAAAGTATACCATCCGGATTTATTTCCAATATCTCTTTAGCTGAGGTATCCGCAGGAAAAACTGTTATTTGATAATCCCTTTCTTTAAAAAAGTTGATAATACTTTTCCTTACACCAAAATCTAAAATTGCAATATGTTTTTTATTTCCTTCTATTTTATAAACTTCTTTTGTTGTTACTTCTAACACAGCATTTTTATTATGGGTTACTTTTAATTTTTGCTCTATTTGGCTTTCTGTAAGCTCTCTTACTGTAATAATCCCTTTCATTGTCCCATGATTTCTTATAACTTTTGTTAAAGCTCTTGTATCAATACCTTCTAGACCAATAACTCGATTTTGCTTTAGATATCCATCTAGTTCCATTTCACAGCGCCAGTTACTGGGGTAATCAGATTTTTCTTTTACAATAAGTCCTCTTACCTTGACACTGTTTGATTCCATATCATCTAGATTTATTCCATAGTTTCCTATTAGGGGATAGGTCATAACCATGATCTGCCCATAATTCGTCGAATCCGTCAAAACTTCTTGGTATCCTGTCATGGCCGTATTAAATACTACTTCTCCCGCACTTTCTTTAATGTGACCAAAGGCTTTTCCTTCAAAAACCATACCATTTTCCAGTATAAGCTGTGCTTTCATTATTAAACCCCCTGTAAATCTTTTTTCATATCCAGTACTGCTTCTCTTGAAGCCTTTGCAAATTCTTTTTCACTGTATTTGTTCTTATATTTATCTAATTTATAAGCAGCAATAATTCCCCTTGAAGAATTAACTATTGCTCCTAACCCGTTTTTATCAAAGCATCCTCTTAAATCCTTTGCAGTAGCTCCTTGAGCTCCATAACCTGGTACTAGGAAAAAAGTATGGGGCATTAATTGTCTAAGTCTTATCCCCTGTTCTGGATAAGTGGCTCCTACTACTGCACCTATATGACTATAGCCTCTTTTACCCATAACCTCTTCTCCCCATTTTGAAACCAATCTTCCGACCCTTTCATATATTTTTTCTCCTTCAACTTCTAGGTCTTGGATTTCACCACTGTTGGGGTTTGAGGTTTTAACTAAGACAAATAATCCTTTGTCATAGGTTTTGCAATGACTCATATAGGGCTCTATGGAATCATATCCAAGATAAGGATTAAGGGTAATGCTATCTTCATGATATACTTCATACTCCTCATCCTCTACTTTAACCCTCCCTATATGCCCATCGGCATAAGCTTCTGCCGTGGATGCTATATCACTTCTTTTAATATCTCCTATGATTATTAATCCTTTTTTCTTAGCATATGAAATAGTATCGATATAAGCTTTTATTCCCACGGGACCATACTGTTCATACATCGCTACCTGAGGCTTGACCGCTGGTACTAAGTCATATACCTCATCTATTATGGCCTTATTAAATTCATAAAAGGCTTGGGCACAAGCTTCCGGGGTTTTGCCATGCATTTCATAGGCTCTTTCTTTTATAAAACTTGGAATAAAATTAAGCCTTGGGTCTAGTCCTACCACTGTTGGGTTATTGGTTTCCTCTATTTTTTGTATTAGTCTATCAATCATAATAATCCTCCTTCATTTAGTACGAGATTTCCTCTAACCATTGTATATTTAACTTTCCCTTTAACCTTATAACCGTTAAAGGGGCTATTTTTACTTTTTGATTCAAATTTGTCAACATTAATTTCATATTCTTCTTTAGGGTCTATTATTGTTATATCTGCTACTTTCCCTACTGCAAGTATTCCTCTATCAATCCCTAAAAGTTTTGCCGGATTAGTGCTCATTTTTTCTATAAGTTGAAGAGGAGTCAATATATCTTCTTCAACCAAGTGGGTAACCCCTAAGGGCAAGGCTGTTTCTAGGCCTACTATACCAAAGGCTGCCTTATCATATTCACAATTTTTCTCATCTTTATGATGGGGGGCATGATCTGTTGCTATTATCTCTATTGTATTATCTCTTAACCCTTCTTTTAAACTTTCAACATCTTTGGTACTCCTAAGGGGTGGATTCATTTTAGTATTGGCGTCATATCCTTCTACCACCTCATCTGTAAGTGCAAAGTGATGGGGGCAAACTTCGGCACTTACATTTTCCCCCCTTAATTTTGCTTCTCTAAGTAGCTGTACACTTCCTTTTGTACTTATATGGCAGATATGAAGTCTTACCCCTGTATTTCTCCCTAGGATAATGTCTCTTGCAACTATAACTTCTTCTGAATCAGCACTAATGCCTTTCATCCCAACCCTTTCCGATACTTCTCCTGCATTCATTACTCCACCACCCACAAGGGTATTGTCTTCACAGTGAGAGAATATCGGGATATCAAACATACCGGCGTATTTCATAGCCTTCTTAAGAAGTCCTGCATTTATAACACTTTTTCCATCTTCGCTGATGGCGCAGATTCCCGCCTTAGCCATTTTCCCTATATTAGAAAGTTCTTCTCCTTTTTGCCCCTTGGTAATGCTTCCAATGGGTAAAACATTTACGATGGCTTCCTTTTCTGCTTTCATTTTTATATATTCCACAAGAATTTCATTATCTATTACAGGATTAGTGTTTGGCATACAGCATATAGTTGTAAATCCACCTTTTGCCGCCGCCCTACTTCCTGTTTTTATTGTTTCCTTATATTCATATCCCGGCTCCCTTAAATGAACATGAACATCAATAAGCCCTGGAGTAACCCAAAAACCCTCTGCATCTATTACTTTATCTGCAAAGATTTCAATCTTATCTTCTATAGCCCTAATAAGGCCATCTTCAACCAGTATATCTTTCACTCCATCTGTTCTCGATAATGGGTCCAGAACCCGACCATTTTGTATTAATATTTTCATTTTGTTTTCTCCCCTCTGCTAGTAAATGTAGTAAAGACATTCTAATTGCCACTCCGTTTTTCACCTGTTCATTTATTACCGATTGATTTCCATCAATAATTTCTGTGCTTAACTCAATACCTCTATTTACAGGTCCTGGGTGCATGAGCAAGGCATCTTCTTTTGCATATTTCATCATTTCTTCATTTATACCAAAAACTTGCCTATATTCTCTAAGGTCGGGAAATAGCCCTCCCCTTTGCCTTTCTAATTGAATCCTAAGTCCCATTACTACATCTGCTCCATCTAAAGCTTCCCTTATATCGGTTGTAACTTTTGCTCCTAAGCATTCCATATTCTTATTTACTAATGTGGCAGGTCCTGCTACAACCACATTAGCACCTAGCTTTTTAAGTCCGAATATATTACTCCTTGCCACTCTACTATGGCTTATATCTCCTACAATAACTACTTTTAAATCTTTAAATCTTTTCTTTTTCTCATATATAGTATATAAATCTAAGAGAGCTTGGGTAGGATGCTCATTGACTCCATCCCCTGCATTGATTACAGAAGCATTAACATTTCTTGCTAAAACATTGGCTGCCCCTGACATGCTATGACGTATTACCATAATATCGATTCCCATCTGATCTAAGGTTACCCCGGTATCTACTAGGCTTTCTCCTTTATTGATACTACTATTTGCAACCCCTAAGTCAGATACATTAGCCCCCAAATATTGCCCTGCTAGTGAAAAAGACATTTTGGTTCTTGTACTATTCTCATAAAAAAGAGTAACCATACTAAAATCCTTTAGATTTTGCTCCCTTTGAGTTTTATTTTCTATCCTTGTTTTCATTTCTTCTGCAGTTTGTAAAATATATAAGATTTCTCCGTAACTCAAATCTCTAATTCCTAAAATATCCTTACCTTTCAGCATGACCCATTACCTCCTTTTTTTCCAATACATAAAAATAAAAAGGCAATAAAGAAATTCAAATGAATTTCTTTATTGCCTTTTGGTTGTATTCTAAAAACGAAAATATAAAACCGAGTAGACAATAGAGGACTGACATCTTTTCTACCATGGTTTTTATGTTCCTATATTTAATTAAACCTAAGTTGTTTCCATAATAAAAAAACGCACCGATGTCTCGCATCCTAAATATCTTCCTTTCCGGCCTCACAGGACCAATTTAAAGGTCAAAATGCGCTATCCATTTCAACTGTTTTTGATTTTTATTTATGATACCATGGGTTACACTCCTTGTCAAGGTTAAATCTAACTTTAGAACTGTTTTTTTGATATATAAAACAAATTTTACAACATATCCAAATATGATATAATAATTTTACTAGAAATAATTAATTGTTAGAAGGTGGCTTTATGAATGATTTAATTCTATATTCTTCTGAAGGAAAATTCATGTTGGAACTTTATAATTATCATCTTAAGCCCCCTTATGATGGAGCAAAAGGACATAGTCATCATTATCTGGAACTTTCCTGTATAAAATCGGGAGGAGGTTTGTATTATGTAGAGGATAAAGTTTATAAAATAGAAAAGGGCGATGTCTTTATCTTTAATAATACTGAACGCCACGGAATACATATTGATGATAATGATGAATTGGTAAATATGGTTATTCACTTTGAGCCCCAATTCATATGGAATGAAGGAGGTAATATGTTTGATTATCGATATCTTTCCATATTTTTTAATAGGGATGATTCCTTTGAAAATAGGCTTATTAGAGATTGTCCATCTACAAAGCATATATTCCACTTAATGCTAGAAATCGAAAAAGAGTTCAATAACAAATCCCCAGGTTATGAATTAATGGTAAAGGTTAAGCTCCTTGAAATACTTGTTAATATTATTAGAAGTCTTGAACATGAAACAAAGACTAATAATATATATAATTTAAATAATCCGCAATTAGCTGCCATTAATAAACTCCTAAGGCATATAGATTTTAATATTCAAGATGAAATAAGGCTTAAGGATTTATCACAAATCGTACATATGAATCCTTCTTATTTATCTACCATATTTAAGAAGTACAATGGCATAGGTCCTATAGAATATATATCCAGAAAAAGGATTCATAATGCAGTACAGCTACTTAAAACCACCGATAAAAGTATTATGGAAATATCGGGATTATGTGGTTTTAATAATATGGCTAATTTTAATAAGACCTTTAAAAAGTTTACAGGTATAACTCCTACCGAATCTAGAAGAAATAAATAAAAGACGCCAATTTTTTTATGGCGTCTTTTACTTATTTGAACCTTTCTCCATTTAATAATACTTCCTTAGATTCCATAGAGTTTATATTCACTTTAAAGCTTTCATATTTTTTATTATATTTCATGTGTTTATTTTTTATATTTATATTAATTTGTTCCCCATTTTCAACGGTTATTTCATAAAGGTTGTAAATGCCATTTTGATAATCAAAGGTTTCTCCATCGTCTTGATAATGGGTGTAGTAAGTTTTGGTATTATCTTTAGATAAATATATATCTAAGGTTAATTCTTTTATATCCTTTTCCCCAATATAATTTTGCTCTGGGTATATTGGTATTATAGAACCAGCCCTTATATATATAGGACAGACGTCTAAGGGAGCCTCTTTTATAATATATTGACCCCCTTCAAAACTCTCATTAGTCCAATAATCTACCCAATTATCACCCTTAGGAAGATAAACTAATCTTTGAGTTTTTCCTTGCTCAACCATGGGGGCTATTAATATATTTTCCCCACATAAAAATTCATCGTTTATTTCATAGGTTTCTTCATCGGATTGATATTGTAAAAGTAGAGGCCTTATAATTGGGGTACCCGTTTTTTCTGCATTCCACATAGCATCATATAAATATGGAATTAGCTTGTATCTAAGCTTTATATATTTTCTATTGATTGATTCTGTTCTTTCATCAAAAGCCCAAGGTTCCTGATCCCTAGTATTAGCAGCAGCATGATTTCTAAATAAAGGGGTAAATGCTCCAACCTGTACCCATCTGCTTAAAAGCTCAGCACTACAATCAAAACCAAAACCACCGACATCACACCCTGCAAAGCTCATGCCACTAAGTCCCAAATTCATAAGCATCGGTATAGACATTCTAAGATGCTCCCAAAAGCTTTGATTATCTCCTGTCCATACGGTAGAATACTTTTGTGTCCCTGCATAACATGCTCTTGTTATTACAAATGGTCTTTTATTAGTGGATTCTTTAATTCCCTCATAGGTTGCTTTGGACATATAATGTCCATACACATTATGAATTTCCCTATGTTCTGCTAAAATCCCATCTTCATTAAACATCACATCATCCGGTAGGGGCCCATTAAAGCTAGCTGGCTCATTCATATCATTCCATATACCCGCTGCCCCTATGTCCATCATGATTTTTTGATTTTTTGCCCACCATTTTCTTACTCCTTCATTGGCAAAGTCCGGATAAACTGAATCTCCCGGCCATACCCTATTTACATAAGTAATGCCATCTTTATCCGTGGCATAATAGTTATACTTAAGCCCCTTTTCATATATATCATATCCCCTGTCTTTTTTAACTCCAGGGTCTATTATAGTAACTATTTTGAAACCCTTTTCCTTAAGTTTAGATATCATTTCTTTTGGATTAGGAAATCTCTTATTATCCCAAGTAAATACCCTATACCCATCCATATAATCTATATCTAGATATATGGTATCACAGGGTATGTCTTTATTCCTAAAATTATCTGCGATTTCCCATACTCTTTTTTCAGTATCATAGGACCATCTGCATTGCTGATATCCTAAGGTCCATAGTTGCTGCATGGGAGCTCTTCCTGTTAGGGATGTATAACCACCCAATACTTCCTTTATGGAAGGACCATATATAAAATAATAATCCAAGTCCCCATCTACAGCAGCAAAATAATAATAATCTTTATTTTCCTTCCCCATATCAAAATGGGCCTCAAAAGTATTATCAAAGAATATTCCAAAAGCCTTTTTATCTTTTAAACCTATTAAAAATGGTATGGATTTATACAAAGATTCAAAAGACTCCACATGGGGGCTTGCATCATCTGTATTCCACATCTTGTAGTGATAGCCTTTTTTATTAAGATGACCGGTATTTTCCCCTAGGCCATAAAAATATAAATTTTCTTCCATTTTCTTTATAACTTCAACCTTATATCTATATTCTTCTGCTACATTATGGCCTTCCTCGGATATTATTTCATAATCGGCACTTCTTCTTATAAAAGGATTTCTATTTTCGCGATAATCTTGACACAAGATATTATAATCACTATCATATATATCCACTTTAAAATTATCGAAAATCTTTATATTAAGCATATCTGTTGAAATTAATATGTTTTGCTCTTCTTTGACAACATCAAAATGGCATTCTATTGGTTTTAGATTTTCTATCGCCTTAGATGCCCTCTTTTCCCTTAGTAATGCCGAAAAAAAGTTCACTATACTAGGACTTATGATTTCTATACTCACTTCTTTGTTTTCAAAATTAATGTATACTTTATTTTTTTTCCTAGTAAAACTTTCGAGTTTTCCAAACACAATATCCCTCCTAAAAAATCCATAGTCTTAAGTATAAGTTTACCCAAAAACGCATTTGAAAACTACAACTTTCTTTAGGACTCTTTAAACTATCTTTAGATGGATACTATAAAACCCCCATTGAAACATATATGGGGATTGAAAACATAATTCCTTTTCCCAAATCGTTGATATTTAAATCAAGGATATTTTCAAGTTCATCCATAGCTTTTATCAAGGTATCTTCATCTTTTATGACAGAAAACACAGTTTTACCATAACTCCTTACAGAATCCACACTTTTCATGGAACTAGCAATCATAGGCACATAGATATCATCAAAATTATATAAATTAGCGGAGCCTATGGAATCCATAACTGTAGCCCCCGATATACCTAATTCTTTCAGACATTTTAAAACGAGCTTCAAACTTTTTATATTGCTTAAAGTAGTAAAAAGAATATATCCCTTTGGCTTCATTTTATTGCTCCTTTTGGTTTTTATTACTTAATAATATTCACTTTTTAGCACTTTATTTATCATCTTTTTGTCTTCTCTTTTTTCAATATGCCTTTCAAGTTCCCCTCCACGCATATGAGTAACGGGAAGAACAAACATAATACCCTTATTAGGCCTATCAATATCTCCCCCTAGAATTTTTTCTATTTGATTCATAGAAGATTTTACCTGTTCCTCTTTTTCAATAACAGAAAAAATAGTTTTATTGCTCATAGTACCCCCGTCTAATGACTTCATAAATCCCCCTATTAGTGGAATATTGTACATTCCCTTATCCTGGATAGTTCTTGCTCCCATTGTCTCTATAACTGTTGCTCCCCGAATTCCCAATTGTCTTAACTTAATCAAGATATCTGATAGATATTCGACTTCATTTAATACAATAAATAATACATACATACCTATATCCCCTTTCATATTATTTTTTAATATTGCTAACCATAGTAGATGGGTCTTCATTGAACAAGTATTTTAAAAGAGGTGGAGCCACTAATGTTGAAACTGCTACTAAAAGGACAATACTTGTAAATGTTGCATCGGTAATAATATTTCTCGTTACTCCCTGATTGGCAATAATCAAGGTTACCTCTGCCCTTGCAATCATGCCCACACCTATTTGCAATGCTTCTTTTAGTTTAAATCCTGATATTAAAGCTCCAATACCACATCCTACAATTTTCCCTAATATCGCAATTATTACAATAACCAAGGCATATCCCCAGTATTTTAATATTTCTTCTGTAATATGGACTCTTAGTCCTATGCTTACAAAAAATATAGGAGTAAAAAGTGAATATGCCAACACCTGGATTCTTTTTGATACTTTTTGGTGATAAGGGGTTGTAGAAAAAATAACCCCGGCAATATAGGCCCCTGTAATGGCTGCGACTTTAAACACTTCGGAAAGGAAGGATAGAGTAAAACACAAAATAATCGCAAATACAATTACCCTTTCACTCCAAATTGAACCATGAGCAAAACGGGTTATAAGTTTAGATACTATAACCCCAAAGAAAAAGGAAAACACGAAAAAGATTGCCATTTTAACTATTAATCCTATAATACTACCACTTTCAGTAGGGTTAATCATCCCTGTAACTGCCGCAAGTAAAATAATACCTATCACATCATCTATAATTGCCGCCCCTAAGATAGATATTCCCTGTCTACTTCCCAATTGATTAATATCCCTTAACACAGATACAGAAATACTAACAGAAGTGGCAGTTAATATCGTTCCTATATAAAAGGCAAATAAAAATTGGTGTTGTTTTATACCCCCGGGTATATATTGATTAAATAAAAAGTATGGAACAACCGTTCCTAAAATTAATGGAACCATAACTCCCCCTAAAGCAATCAAAGAGTTTGCCTTACCAGAGGATTTTAATTCATTTATATCGGTTTCAAGTCCTGCAAGGAACATCAAAAATATCACTCCTATTTCAGACATAATACCAATTAATTCATTTTGGCCATTGAGCCATCCTAGTATTGTCGGCCCTAAAACGACACCTATAAGAATCTGACCTAAAACCTTAGGCATTTTTAATAAATTAACTATCCATCCCCCTATCGAGGCTGCACCCAAAATAAGTGCCAAATCTAGAAGAAACCTTTTTTCTTCCAGACCCTGAAACATTTCAAAAATATCCATCTTCGTCCTCCCATATGTATTTTAATTATTTATATTATACTCCTGTCATTTAACAAGTACAAATATCCCCTGAACCTTTTTAGAAAAAATTAAAAGATTACACACTTATCCTGCTTTTATAGCAAAACAAATGTGTAATCTTTTAATAATGTTTGAACTTATTGATAATAGCCTTATTTTTTCATTTCGGGAAAAGACCTACTATATCTTATATTGCCTTCAACAATTATAGTTTCATAAGGCATATTCTTATTATTTAGCCTCCATAGAAGTTCTTGAACAAGCCTACCCCCGAGGTTATTTCTNTCAATCTCCACTGTTGTTAGGTAAGGTTCAATGGCAGCTGCTTCCCTCTTATTGTCAAAACCACAAACCGCTATATCTTCTGGGATTTTATATCCCTGTGACCTATAGTATTTGATTACCCACATAGCCACATCATCATTGCAGCATACAAATGCCTCAGGGACCAATTTAATATTTTCCAGATGACTGCGTACCTCTTCATATATATAATATTTTTCAGGAGTATGCTTAATTAAACAAATTTCATCAATGATAGGTATACCATTTGACTGCATTGCTTTTGCATATCCTTGATACCTATCATAGACTGTTCTGCAATAAGTAATGTCTCCTATAAATCCTATCTTTTTTCTACCTGTTTTTATGAGGGTATTGGTAAATTCATAAACATTTTTCACACCCTCTACCAAAATTACATCTCCTAAGGGTTTATCGTCATACGGATTTACAGGGGCATCCAAAAAGACCATAGGAAGTTTTAAATTTGATAGTTTTAAAACAAAATCCTTCTTAAATACATCTAATAAAATAATTCCAACTACATTATCATACTTTACGGAAGCGGGTATTATTCCCTTTTCTTCATCTTCACGACTTACAAAACTATAAAGTACATTATATTCATTTTTATCTATTTTATCGAAAATTCCTAGGGCAATTTCGTCCCAGAAGCTGGAGATATCCCTATGAACGAAAACTATAATATTCTTGATTTCTTTTTTTGTATAACTTAAAAATTCTTCTTTAATCTTGGGATCTAACTTTTTATATCCCATTTCTGCTGCCTTAACAATAACCCTATATCTTGTTTCATAGGCTACGGTATCACTATTATTCAAAGCTTTAGATACAGTGTTTCTTGATAAATTTAATTCTTCTGCTATAGTTTTTATAGATACTTTCTTCATGTCATACCTCCACTACCACTGCATCTTGTAGTCTATTTATGAACCTCTTAGCAGAATTATTCTGCTAAGAAGTTCATGTTAAAATTAAGCATGGTTATTTAGCTTTACTAAGAAGTTCATCAACTGCATCTTGTGCTACCTGTTTGTAAGCTTCCACTGCTTGTGAAACCGTCATTTCTCCAGAAGTTACATTACCAATAATATCTCCCATAGGGAAGTTTGGAACGTATTCGTACAATTCAATTTTACCATTATTTGCGGAAACATCAATAGAAAAGTCAACATCTTCTTGGGTTAAATAAAGGGTCTGTAACCATTCCATAGTACTATCATCTCTTATTGCTGGGTCATCCCCGAAAAACCATAACAATTCTTCCATTACTTGATATATCTTTTCAGGATCTTTGGTCCCTTTAGGAAGCGCAAATCCATCATAAGCAGCAGCATAGCATATATCCGGAGAACCACTTGGTCCTACTGGGAATGGAACTATACTGTACTCAAATGGGAGGGAGGCTTTTGCCTCTGCTAACATCCAGCTTAAAACTGGGAAGAATAAGATATTTCCTTCTTTATATGCATTAAAGTTGGCATCATAATTCCAGATATCATTTTCTGCATTGTATATAACCTTATCCACATTATACATCTTATTAATGAACTCTATAGTTTCCATGGTTCTAGGGTCATCTAAGTTTTGTTTTCCCGCGGCATCGTCGAAAATAGAGCCTCCATTTGCTACAACAAGACTAGCTAATCCAGTATTTATAAATCCTGAATAGCCATATGTATCCATAACTCCGTCTCCATCCTTATCTTGGGTTGCTGCCTTAGCAAGTTCTATGAATTTATCCCAATTCCAATCAGTTTTATTTCCATTGTATACTTCTCTTGGATCTTGTAATCCTAAATCCTGAATTATATTCTTATTGTATCCTAAGAATATGCCATTATTAGGTAAACCTATTGCATTAAATAGATATTCATCTCCAAGAATCTTTCCCAAAGATTGAACTGCTATTTGTTCTGTCTTAGCATCCGAATTACTTGATAGATATTCACTCATAGGCATTAATAAATCATTTGCCATTGCAGGTAAAGAAAAACTAGATGGTAAGAAAACCACATCTGCATATGGTTCCCCTGACATAACAGAAGTTGTTAACTTTGGCTGTATTTCATCCCAAGAAATAATCATCATTTCGATTTTACAATTGTACTTTTCCTCAACCCTTTTTAGGTTTTCATACTTAGCAATCTCTTCAGGCAATGCTGTTGCCGGATCGGGTTCTTCCATATCACTATGGGCTACCACATCCCACCATCCGGAAACTGTAATAGTTTTTCCGCCTAAATCAAAAGCCTCATATTTATCCCTGGGATCTTTAGGCTCTTCCACCTTTTCCGGTTCTTCCTTTTTTTCTGTCTCTGTTATATCTGCCTTGTCAATGTCTGTTGTCTCAACATCGTCCTTCTTCCCACATCCTGTAAAAGATAGGGTAAGAATAACCATCATTAATACTGAAACTAACCTAAAATACTTCTTCATTTTAAAACCCTCCTTGAAATTTGAATTTATTTTAAAAATAATAGAAATTATTTTTAAAACCTTATAAATTAACCTACAATACCACTTCTTTCGATGCCCTCCATAAAATATCTTTGTAAAAATACATAAACAATAATAATCGGAGTGATAGCTAAGAGCACTGCTGCATTCATTATTAAATCTACATGCAATGGGTCATATATCCTATCCACTGTACTAAGGGAACCAGCCATAGTCGTAAGTTTTAAGGCAAGCAAGTTAGAATTAGGCATAAACAAAGATGCATAAAAAGTATCATTATACTGCCATACTAGGGAAAACAATAATACAGTAACAATAGATGGAATCGCATTAGGAAGCATAATTCTAAAATATGTATAAAAACTCCCTGCCCCATCTATAAAAGCTGCTTCTTCTATTTCTTTAGGTAATCCCCTAAAAAACTGCCTAAAAATATAAATATAAAGACCAGATCTAAGCCCCATTCCCATTAACGTCATAAGGGTTATGGGAATCTTCGTATTTAATATACTTATTCCTTCTTTTCCTGTTACTAACTTGATAATCCCAAATAAATCAAAATATCTAAACTGTGTATAAAGAGGAACCATGATTGTATATATGGGAACTACAATGGTCAATATTACACAGCCAAATAATATATTCCTCCCCGGAAACCTAAACCTAGCAAATCCATATCCGACTAAAGAACATATAAAAGCCTGAATTATCATTAACAAGAACACAAAGCTAACCGTAGAAAATAGAGTCTTTAGATAATTCATCTTAGTGTAAGCCTTTTTTATATGCTCCAGGGTTGGAGTTATTGGTATTAGATAAACCAAAGGGTTGTATGCATCTTCTATACTTGTAAAGGAATTACTAATAATGGTTATTATGGGTCCTAGCACTATGTAGGATATCCCAATAATAATAATCCATTTAAACACATCTAATAAAATACTTTTAATTTTACTTTGTACCTTATGTTTATCGTTTTCAGTTATTTTAAACTCCATACCATAAGCTAATTTCATCTGCCCCCTCCTCCCTTAATTTTGATAGAATGTCTTTTTAGATATTAGATAACCTACAGTAATTAAAATAATACATACACTGGCAGAGCTAAGTATGGACATAGCAGAACTCAGACCAAAATTCATAGAAGTAAATGCCGTAGTATAAATCGTATTTACCACATCGCTAACTGTAAAAGAGTCTATAATTGTATATATGACATTAGTAAGGATAAGAGGACTTACCATAGGAAATGTTATTTTCCAAAAAGATTCATAGGTAGTTGCTCCTTCTATTTTTGCTACTTCATAGAGGGCTCCAGGTATTGCTTGAAGGGCCGCCAAAAATATTAATATCTGAACACTAGAGGCCTTAACTATATCGTATATTCTATTAACTGCACCCTCTATATAATCTAATAAAATCGTGGGAAACCCAAGTTCCATAAAAACTCTTAGTAGATATCTTGCACTAAAGCCTGATGCTTCCCTCATTTCAGGAGGAACAGAAGATACCCCTCCTATAATCATATTCATAGCCGCTTGCAAAGCATCACTAATAGCACTAGAAAGCAGTATCACAGGAAGAAAAAAGATTGCCCTTACTACGGTTCTCCCTTTAAACTTTTGATTTAATATCATTGCCATAAGCAAACTAAAAAACACTATAAGGGGAACATCAATTAACATATCAGTAATAGATGTTGTAAGAATCCTATTAAATTCCCCATGCTTTGTTAAAGCATATATATAATTGGATATTCCCGCGAATTCCAATCTATAGCCCCCTGCAGGATTAACAATAACATTACATAGGCTATAATAGACGGCATGAAGTAAATTAATGGCAAAAAAACAGATAAATCCAATCAGCCAGGGGGATATAAAAGTAAAGCCCAATACCATTTCTCTTTGTCGTAAGGTCAATCCTTTTTTCTTCACTTCCCTTCCCCCCCTATCATCACATAATCTTTTGCTTCAACAGTAATGCCAGATATATTTTCAGGCATATCATTATAGTTAATATAAATTTTTGCTCCATTCTCATAAACTATCTCTACCACGCCATTTTCGTGCCTAATATGTTCTGTGATGCTTACATTAGTTAGATGGTCTAAGGCCCTGGATACTTCTTCATATATTACCTTAGCATCGTTTACCCAATCTAAATACTGTGTAGAGTACATAAAGTTCAAGGAAGTATCCTTAAGCCTTGATGTTTCTTCGTAAGTCCATGTAAAATAAGGGGCACTACCACATTCAATCATTTTTAAAATATCTCTATCTCTTTCATAATCACTTTCTAAGTTAATTGAATTTCCTGCATAATCTATAAAACCATGAATTACCATTGGATAAAAAGGGACTTCTTCATCTACAATATAAAATTTATTATCTGTGATTGGTAAATTGACTATATCGGTAGCGTAGGGCAATGAATACGCATTCCCTCCCTTAATCATAAGCTTATGGGTATTATTTTCTAGTCTGCTTAATTGCCCTGTTACAATGTTTTTCGCAAATTCCCTATGTATTGGGCGTTTTCTTTTTTTATCAGATGCAATAACATCCCCCAAATCTCTTAATGATAATCCATCTATCCCTAACTTTGTATAATCTTTGATAAATGAACTAACATGCTTTGGCAAAACAGCAGGGGATAAAATATAGTATGCTGCTTCATCAAATCTTGTACCCATTCTCATAGTTGCTCTTAAATATGGAGATAGTTGAACGGTTATCCCTGAAATATAACGTGTTGCTTCAAAGGCTGGCATATAAGAATCACTTGTATAACTAACCCTTTGAAATGCAACATCGGGGTAGAGTTCCCCTCCTGTTTCTTTAATCTTTTTAGAAACATTTATAAGTTCTTTTTTACTTCCCAGTTTATTAATTATATCTACAGACTTTGCCACATCATGGTAATACCCGTCGTTAAACCATCCTGAATACCTTAAGTTAATATTACTTACTCCCATTTTTGAGAGCTCATCAATTATAATTCCAGCTTCATCAAAGGTAGTCATGGGATAACTTGCTTTATAAGGGATTCCTGCAATGGTCTTTCTTTTTTCTATTCCTCCTATTAACTCTAAATAAAAAGGTAACTTTCTATATCCTGATTTCTTTAATATTCCTTTATTTATAAGACAGTTTTGATAATACTTTGCCATTCCCGAGTAATTCGCCATATCTTTCGCAAGAAACCCATAACGAATGGTTATATTCCCGTCATACATCTTTTCTTCTACTACAGGCAAGTCTGATTCTCTTCCTGTTGCCCCGAACATTGATAAAAATTCATAATCCCTTACAGTGAAATAACTATAGGCATAATTGTAAGAATTAACTTTACCACTAATATCCGCACAAATAGTAGCTATTGTATCCCCTTCCTCAATCATAGCAAGTACTGCTCCATTATCTTTTTTTATTCCGAAAACGGGCAACCTTGCAGGCTCAATAGTCTGTGTCTGTGTATAACTAATAACTACAGGATCTAGAGAATATACTTGCTGCAAATATGCATCATTATTTATTTTCCCATTGTTAAAATAAATAAGTGAACCAGAACCATTGGGAACAAACATATATCCATCTTCACTGACATCCCCAGCACCAAAATACCTTAAGAGCTCTATGCTAGATAATTTTCCCACTGAGCTTTCTTTTATATGATTTGCTGCAATGCTAACCACCAATTCTTCTCCCTCTAATTTATAATCTAAAGGAATAGTAAAGTAAGCGGTTTCTCCCTTTTGTTTACCCCCGCTTGCTTCATTTTCATATGCTAAATCCTCTTTCGTGTATCCTGCCTCCTCAAAGGCTTCTAGAAGTTGTTTTAGAAGAATCTTAGATTTTACTGCATTTTCCCTTAATTCAAGGAAACCTTTGTTTGTTTTAGATTCTATATATTGTTTTTTAACTGTTTTTACTGACTCTTCGCCTAATTTACTTAACACCTTATCTTCTAATCTTTCAACCGTTATAAATTTTGGGAGACTGTCTTCTTCGGATTCTATCTTCCCTAAAGTGTATTTAATCCTAACACCATTTTCTATACTTTCCATAATAAATTGCCCCAGGGCTATACTATCCCTATAGTTTGTCATTGTGGCTTCTACTCTATTGACATCATAGTATTTTATAGCTAATTGTGATGAGAGCATATCCTTATTTGCTTGGTTTGCTATGGAATCATTTTCTCTATTAATAGGGTTTGAATAAAAGATTTCTTTTGTTCTCTTGTCATACACTGCTACTTCTGTGGTTTCTTCATTTATATACAGTTTCAAACTATCATTTTCAGCCGCCAATAGCATTTTATCAATACTTTTCAAGTTATCTTTAAGAGCATTGAACTCTTTACCTTCATCAAATTCATAAACCCCTTTAAAGCACATATAATCCTCTATTTTTACATATTTGAAATAAACATAGACGAAAGAAATAGCAGATACTATTAAGATGGTGCAAACTAATAAAAGTATAATTTGTTTAACGTTGATTTTTTTCACTGGTTTGCCCCCCTAAGCTCTAAAAATTAATTCTGTATAGATACTATATATAAACATATATACTTGTTGAAGCAGCAAGATTATAAGCAGAGATAAAAAGATGATTATTAAAATAGCTACAAAGGTCAAAAATATAGTAGCAAAGGTTTTAGAAACCGTATAATTATGAATCGACATAATCCCCATAAATAGCAGAAATATAAACCACACAACAGCAATCCAAATTACCATATAATAAAAAGCTTCTTCATTTCTTGCCACATAATTTCCTATAATTGTTGCCAGGGGAAATGCCAATATTAAAGGCGTTAAAGAGTAAGATGTAGCCATAGCTATTTCTTTAAACTTTCCTTCTCCCTCCATCAAGGTAGTAATAGACCAATTCCCTACGCACCACAAAAAGTACATAAGCAAAATTCCTGTCAAATCAACTAAACTATTAAGAGTTAATGGATATACCTTATTAACTACAAATCCAGCATACTGCCTATTTATGGAATAAACTACCCAAAATAAAATGAGATTTATAATGGTTACTTTCATACTTCCTTCTTTTTCATGTTTCATATCATAGAACCCACTTGCTGGATGAGTTATCACATAAAGAGGAAATTTAAACTTCTTAAGCATTGATTTTCTTCCCCCTTCTCTTAAACTTTCTATAAATCTTATAACCCATATATAAAATAACTAAAATAAAAATCCCATTCATAATGTAGACAAGATTAGATTTAAGGACTTCATTTCTATATCTTTTATATGCAATAGAATAATATTTTTGATCCATCCCTAATTTTAAGTACTTTAAAGCTTCTTTGTTCTTATTTTTTGCAAGAAGTGATTTACCAATTCCTACATAAGCTAATTCAAAATTCGCATCTAGCTTCAATACCTTCTCCCAATATTCTACCGCCTTTTCCTCTTCACCGTCATAACGAAGTCCGATTGCCTTATTAATCAAGTCTCCGTATTGAGTCGGCTTAAATATAATTAGTTCTCCCCTTTCTTTATCAACAACTATAATCTTATCCCCAATAGCTTCTATGGCACTAGGATTTTTAAAGGTCCCAACTTGACTTCCTATACTTCCAAAAATATAAAGTAAATTTCCCTCATGATCGTAGGTAAATATTCTTCCTCTCTGGGAATCAATAGCAGAATATAAACCTTTATCCCTGACGACAATATCTATAAATTGAGAGGGTCCCGTATAACGCCTTCCTGCCGGCCTAAAAAACAAATCCCCTTTTACAAATTTATCTTCTGGTCTTTTTAATACATCATCACCGCTAGGGTTTAACCTTTTAATAGTTTCATCGGATTTAATGTCAACATTAGTGGTGTAAACAAATCCACTTTCATCTAGATCAAGTCCAGTAAACTCTGTAGGAATATATAACTGTTGCCTTTGCCTTTGAGCTTTTGTCGATATGCTCCTCCATATAATATCCGTAATTCCGATGGTTACCTTAATGGTACCTAAATACCCATGGAATTCTCCCTTATCAGTAAAACTCATAATCCCCTCGAATACACCTTTCCCTACTACATATACTCTATCTGCATAATCTACCCCTACTTTTAAGGGGGTAAAGGAAAAATTCTCATCGAAGGTTTCTGATTTTGGATTATCAATACACAAAATCAAATCCAAATCTGGAGATAAAACAACTACTCTCTTGTTTTCCGTATCTGCTACATATATATTTCCTCTATCATTAACAAAGATTCCCTGTGGTTTATTAAATGTATCGCTTTTACCATCATTGCTAAATCTATCAATAATTCTTTCTACATTCCATTTATCATTAAAAACTATTATCCTATTATTGCCCGTATCTACTAGATAAATCTCCCCACCCTTTGTAATATAAATATCAGAGGGTTGATTGAGTCTTTCAACCCCTAAATCCGAACCGGATAAACTATCTTCGGGAACATATGGGGCAGGGGATGGTACAACTACCTCCCAATAATCATAGTTATAGCTTTCATAGGGTACCCCCGCAACTGCAACTGAATTTGAAAAAATTAAACTTAACATTATTAAGAAATATAAATATTTACGTTTCAAGGCCTACCCCCCTTACTCTTTCATGCCTGAGGTTGACATGGTTTCTATAATATTACTTTGAGCTACAACAAAGAAAATAATAGGTACGCTCATTAATATTAGTCCCACAGNGCTTCCTGCTCCCGCCCTTGCAACTCCTCCTTGCACTATCTGATTTAGGGCATAGTTTAGTGGTTTTAACTGCTCGCTTCTTAGAAAATTACTACCTGTTGTTCCCCATAACTGTTGAAACATAAGTATCGTAAGAGTGAGCCATGCAGGCTTTACATTTGGCATAATAATTGACCAAAATATCTTATATTCGCTGGCACCATCAAGCCTAGCAGATTCGATTAATGAATCGGGTATCTGTTCCATGAATTGCTTCATAAGATATAATCCCAAGGAACTGGCCCATGCCGGAAATATAACCGCTAAGTATGTATTATTTATTCCCATCCATGAAATAATCATATAGTTGGGAATTGCTGTTACGTTATAGGAAAACATAAGCGAAAGAACAACAATAGAAAATAATAAGTTTTTCCCAGGAATATCATGTTTTGCTAAGGGATAGGCAGCTGCTGATGCAATAATCACATGTCCCAATGTTCCGAAAAACGTAAGTATTACCGTATTAAGTATGTATCTGCTAAAGGGCACCCAAGAGCTAGACATTAAAATAAATAAATCTGAGAAATTATCCATAGTAGGATTTTGAACAAAAATCCTTGGGGGAAATATAAACAATTCATGCAATGGTTTAAACGCATTATTAATAATGTATATAAGGGGTAGGGCCATAAAAGAGCCCACCAAAGCTATAAATATAAATAATGCTAAGGTTCCACCAAAGGATCTATTCACTCTTTTCGGCCCCATAATTGGATTGCGCACACTACTCACCAACCTTTCTTAGAAGCCTTTGTACACCCTTGTTTACCCCTATCATTAGTAAAAATAATATGGTTGCGATAGCAGAGGCATAACCCATTTCAAAACGAATTGTACCAAAATCAATTAGATGAGTTACAACGGTTTCCCCTGCATAATTAACACTGGGGAATCCTGCCAAATTAATTGAAATGTCTGCAACAGCAAAGGCTTGAGTTAATTGAACAACTGCTCCAAACATGAGTTGTGGTTTCATAGAAGGAAGGGTAATGTACCATAATTCCTGCCATCTATTTGTAATACCGTCTACAGCTCCAGCCTCATAAAGGCTTCTATCCACAGTCTGAAGCCCCGCAATAAAGGCAAGAAAGCCTGTTCCTAAACTAAGCCAAAGCTGGACAATTATTAAAATAGGCAAGATATACTTTGCATCTTTTAGCCATTGGATAGGATCTATAACTAGACCTAAATTAATCAAAAAACCATTGGCTAATCCATATCTATCCCCAGAAAATATAATTCTCCAAATGAAATATACATTACCAGATATGGATGGAGCATAAAATATTAGGGTTAAAACTGCCCTTATCTTACTAGGAAATTCATTAATAATCCAAGCAAAAACAAAACACATAATATAGCTTAAAGGGCCTGTAATAACCGCAAATAGCAAAGTATTTTTTATGGATGTTATAAATATATCATCTTCTAGAAACAATCTTGTATAATTATCCCACCCTATAAAATCAGGCAGTTCAAGTATATTAAAGTTTGTGAAACTTAGGGCTATAGATGCAATAACTGGTAATATGGTAAATGCAAAAAATAGTATGAAATAAGGTATCATTAATATATAGGAATCCCTGTTTTTTCTCATTAAATTAAATTGGTTCTTAAAGTTAGTAGAAGGTTCATGTTTATTATTAAGATTTAACGCTTTATTCTTTTTGGCTTTTTCCATTACAACAGATTTCTGCATATGAACCTCCTTTATTGGGTTAGACCAAATTCTTTTCTCTTATATTCTATTTCATCGTTAATGTATCTTACATAGTCCATCAAAGCCTCTCTTGGGGCATTGTTCTCGTTAACAACAACCTCATAGAAGGCGTTATTTATATGTCTCGTAGTAAAATATCCCCCGGGAACCTGTGGAACTCCCCTAACATTTTTAAATTGCTCGTCTAATGCCTTATAATGCTCTACAGGCCATGGCAGACTTGAAAAAGCCTCTATATTTGCAGTAGGATATCTAGCCGCCGACCCCATCAATCCTTCCATTTCTCTTCCAAATCCAATCTGAACCTTGGCATCAGTCCACCATTTCATAAACTCCCAGGATGCTTCTTTGTTTTTTGAGTTTTCCATCATAATACATGCTGTCCCCGTGCTAGGAACATCATATTTTATGGTCCCATCCTTTAAAACCGTTCCAGGAACCGATGTGAATCCCCATAATCCCTTAATTTCAGGGGCAGACACCTGTAATGTGTTATAGGTTGTATAATCTGAAACCATAAGGGGCATTTCCCCAGTCCTAAATCGACTTACAGGATCAAACTCTCTTTCTAATTTAAAATCTGTATAGTATTCGGTAAAATCTTTAAAGGCTTGAATAGAAGAATCAGAGCTTAAACCTGAGGCTGTGGCATTTTCATTATAAAACTCTCCTCCGTTTTGGTATAGGAATATCCCAAATACGGCCTCTGAAACTGGTATCATACCTATTTGATCCTTATTAAAATATCCTGTAGGAAGTAATCCAAAAGCCATTTGGTTTTTACTAAGCACACTGAGGGCTACTTTAACTTCATCCCAGGTTTTAGGTGTTTCTAATCCCAGTTCCTTTAGAATATCCTTCCTGTAAAATAACATATTAAAGGTCTGCTGTTCCGGAAGGGCAAAACACCTATCTTCAAACATATAAGGTATCATTGCGCTTCCATAAAACCTTTCAGCGACTTCATCAAAACCCTCAAATTTTGATAAATCCGTTACGGCATTTCTCATGCCATAATTCATGGGAATGTCATTCCATACCTGCATAGCTACATCAGGTCCCTGTCCTGACAATGTTGCAGGTAGGAGGGTATTTATATCTACAAGCATTAAGTTTACATTAATTCCTGTGTTTTTAGTAAAATCTTCATCAATCAAAGATTTAATAGTATTTGCTTGGTCACGGCCTGTTCCAATCCATACAGTAATTGCTTTTTGTTCTTTTTCTTTTGCGACATTACCGATGGCATTATAATCAATTACAAAAGAATAATACAATGTCTTTAATTCATGAAGAAGTTTATTCCAAAATGAGTCTTTTAACTTTGGCGGTTTTTCCGAAGGTGATATGATATAAATCTGATCTAGCTGCAGGGGCTGCTCGATTGCTTGGGTCATCCATGTCCCCATAGAACCAATGTTTTGTTTGAACTGGTTTAATCTTCTAGTTATGGTTTCAACATCTTTTGAAAGAGCATTAAGTTCATCCCTCATTGTGATAAGACCTACTTCTCTATCACTTATTTTCCCTGCCATCCTTTCCAAATCATTTATAACTTTATCCACCCTATCCCTTTCAGTATTAATGGCATCAACAATTCCAGGAAGATTTTTTTCTATCTGGTAATCCCTGTATCTATCAGGGGTGGTTCCGGTTATACTTAAAAACTGTCTATAGATTTCATTTAGATTTCTAACACCAATTTCAACTTCCCTAATGACAGAAGATAATTCCCCTAGGACAACTTCCATCCGGATGGTATGTTTTCCCTCTTCTAAATAAAACAAATAGGGCTCATCTCCCCCGAGAACTTCTACTCTCCAATCCTTTTTATATCTAAAAGGTATTTCCTCCATCTCTTTAAATGGAACTTTTCCATCTATATATAATTTCCTAGATGAATAAATTCCTCTTATAAAGTTTTGTTTTGCATTGAAGGCTACTTTATATAATCCACTTTCGGGTACATCCACTTCCCATTGTACCCATTGTCCGGCGTCTCTCCAATTACTTCCTCCCATGGTGTTGTTTAGGTATACCTTAGGGCTATAAGGGGTAACCGCAGGACTTGAATGTTCCATGGTTGGATATAACATTTGTGAAGACTTCGAAGATGGTTTTTCTGCTTCTATTGTAATAAACTGATTATGTGTTTCTTTATATCCATTATTTTTATACTCTTCAAGTTTTTCCTCATAGGTAAGTACTTCCTTCTCCTGATAAATCTTAATGTTTCTAAGAACCATCGGCTCTCTTCTTGAAACTATACTTAAGCTGTGCATTCCTTTTGATAAATAAAATTTGAAAGGTGTTGTATGGTACCCTTGATAATCCTGAACTACTTTTTCTAACCAAATAGGGCTTTCTACCTGACTAGGTCTTAAATCATTACCCTGATTATCTTTTAATGCCTCTCCTTGTTTATCAATCCATATTCTATCAAATTCAATGTTGTTTGCTTCTGAGAATGGAAGTTTACCATCTATGAAAATTGCTCTTTGTATAGCAGAACTCTTACCTTCTACAGGATAATATAAAAAAGATATATTGTAGAAGCCTTCTTCCTCAATATATAGCTCATATTTAACAAATCCTTCTTCCCCTGTAAATACAGATTTCCCCTTCATCCCCTGGTAATCTTCTAAGATTTCTATATCCATATTACTGTAATCTTTAAATTTATCCGCATCTATTATATATTCCTTATTTGGGAGATTATCTTTATCATAATTTTTGTTGTACTCATCATATTTTATAATGTCCATATAAGAGTTCAGTACCTCATTGTATTCATCCATTGTATTTTGGGCATATGTATCTTGAATAGGCAACAATCCCATGGTAATAAAAACTATATTCACTATAGTTATTGCAATAATTCTTTTAAGCTCTCTAATCCTCCTCAAGGTTTTAGCCCCCTCTTTAATAATTATCTTTCATTTAATGGTGCAATACTGCGATATATTGTGCAACAATTTGTCTTATGTCATAAATTTATTATCACATATTTAAGTTTGACTTGTCAAGTGTATTTATAATATTCAACAAATTTTCAATAGTAATTATCTAATTTAATATATCATTTTTTTGATATAAAGACTGACTAATTATATATGTTATTGATTAACAACTATTTATTTCAATAATCAACCGTATTTTTTAGTAATTTATATCAAAACGCACAAATTAGATAGTAATTTGTGCGTTTTGCATTTTTATAGTAGATTCCTATTCTATTTAATTTATAATTACCTATGGCATATTAAAATTAAGCTTATATTCTGTATGGATGAACATACAAAATGACCTTGGCATAAATGAATAGTAAGTATTTTTTATCCTCAATTATTGTTTACTCATAATTTATATTAATATAATTCGGTAAAATATTATACCCCAAAAAATATATAATAATTGCTATAAAAATTAGTGACAATATAAAATGCTGTAAATCTAATAGATTTACAGCATTTTATATTGCCTTTTATTGGTTTTCACTTTTGAGTTTTTCTGTCTGATCTACGGTAATTAGGTTATCTATAATTTCATCGATATCTCCATCTAAAATAGATTCTAATCTGTGAAGGGTTAAGCCTATCCTGTGATCTGTTACCCTTCCTTGTGGGAAATTGTAGGTACGGATTCTCTCATTTCTGTTTCCTGTACCTACTTGGCTTTTCCTTTCCGCCGCTAGTTCTTTTTGCTGCCTTTCTTGTTCTATTTCATATAGCTTTGCTCGAAGAACCTTTAATGCCTTATCTTTATTTTTAAGCTGAGATTTTTCATCTTGACAACTGACAACTAATCCTGTAGGCAAATGGGTAATCCTTACGGCTGAATCTGTTGTATTAACACTTTGCCCCCCATTCCCTGAGGAACGAAATACATCTACCCTAAGGTCATTGGCATTAATTTCTACATCTACATCTTCAGCCTCAGGAAGTACCGCAACCGTAACAGTGGAAGTATGGATTCTTCCGCCGGATTCCGTAATGGGGATTCTTTGAACACGGTGAACACCGCTATCGTATTTAAGTCTTGAATAAGCACCATTTCCTTGAATCATAAATATTACTTCTTTAAATCCACCGACACCTATTTCATTGCTATCCATGATTTCTACTTCCCAGCGTTTTCTTTCTGCATACCTTGAATACATCCTAAACAAATCTCCTGCAAATAAGGCAGCCTCATCTCCTCCTGCCCCTCCACGGATTTCAACAATAACGTTTTTTTCATCATTAGGGTCTTTGGGAAGAAGGAGTACCTTTAATTCCTCTTGTATATCTAGTAGTTTTTGCTTATTGTCTGCCAGTTCTTCTTTCACTAACTGACGAAACTCCTCTTCTAAATTGTCTTCTAGAAGCATATCAGCTTCCTCTATATCATCCTTGGCCTTCTTATATTCCTTATATTTTTCAACTAAGGGTTTAAGGTCGCTATATTCTTTCATTAATTTCTGCCATTCACTTTGATGATTTATGACCTCTGGGTCACTGACCTTTCCTGAAAGTAATTCATATCTATTAAGAATTTCTTCTAATTTATCAAACATTCTATCACCTCTATTTAAGTTCATTGATTCCAAAAATAACCCTATCAAACCCTGCTAAATCTTTTTTTATCTCTATATTTGAAAAACCATAATCCTTTAGTAAGTTTTCTACTGGTTCTGCTTGGTTATAACCTATTTCAAAAGCAAGCACGCCTCCAGGTCTAAGATATTCCATGCAATCATTTATAATCGGATGATAAAATCTCAAACCATCCTCTCCCCCATCTAATGCCTGATTTGGCTCATAATCTCTTACTTCCCTCATAAGATCTTCCATATCCTTCGTGGGGATATATGGGGGATTGGACACGATAATATCTATCTTCTCTTTAAGCGTTTTGGGAAGTCTTTCAAATAAATTGCTTTTAATAAAGAAGATTTGTCCATCCACATTATTTAACCTTGCATTATGCTTTGCTACCTTTAAAGCAGAATCTGAAATATCTACAGCAGTAATTTTACTATTAGGAAGGTAGTAAGCCAAACTCACGGCAATACNCCCCGAGCCTGTACACATATCTAATATATGAACATCTTTCTCTTTATCTATTAGACCTAGGACTGTTTCCACCAAATTTTCCGTATCTGGTCTTGGAATAAGAACATTTTCGTCAACAAAAAAAGGGAGGGCCATAAACTCCTGTTTGTTTATAAGGTATTGGGTCGGAACATTTTTGCTCCTTTTGTATATAAGTTCCTTGTATTTTCTTTCATCTTCTTTTAATATTTCGTTTTTAGGATGAGTAAAAAGCTGAACTCTAGAAATGGAAAGAATATGACAAAGAAGAAGTTCCCCATCCAATGACCAACTTTGAATTCCCTTATCTTTTAAAAAGCTTTTCCCCTCAATCAAGGCTGTCTCAATCGACTTTCTCATCCTCTAGAACTCCCTCCAGTGCAGCAATTGCCACCTCAATTTGGGCATCATCTGGTTCTTTTGTTGTAAATGATTTTTGGAGCCACATTCCTGGAACACTAACTAATGAAGCAAGCCTAGAATCCGATCTTCTTNCCCATCTAATAATTTCATAAGATATGCCTGCAATCAAAGGTACCAATACAATTCTGCTTAATAATCGCAACCATATGCTTTCTACATTAAAAATAACAAATACTATAACACTAGTTAGCATAACTATGAGAAGAAAGCTGGTACCACAACTCTTATGAAGACGGCTGTATTTTTTTACATTTTTCACGGTCAATTCTTCTTCATGTTCTAAACAATTAATAGTCTTATGCTCTGCTCCATGATATTCAAATACTCTTTGAATATCTTTCATTTTGGAAATCAAAATAATATATATCATAAATATACTGATTCTAATAGCCCCTTCAAGGAGATTTTGTACCCATATATTTGTAATAATATTCCTAAATAACCTAGATACCAAAAGGGGGGTTACCATAAATAAGGCAATACCTAAAATAATAGATAAAAAAATAGAAAACCCTATAATATAATCCTCTAATTTACTGCCAAATTTATCTTTAAGATATTTTTCAAATTTGGAGGATTCAACTTCTTCTTCAACGTCAAAAAATTGTGCAGAATAGGTTAACGTCCTAATACCTAAAACCATTGAATCGATAAACATAGCCACACCTCTAAAAATAGGAAGTTTAAACAGGAAATATTGTGTCGTTACCGCTGTAACTGGCTTTTTATCCATTACTATTTCCTTATCTGGTTTTCTTACTGCTACTGTGTATGTTTTTGTTCCCCGCATCATAACTCCCTCTATAACGGCCTGCCCACCGATACTTGTACGTTTCATTTCTCCACCCCCATAATCACTAAAATTTATGAACAAAAAAGGTTGAGACACCGCCTCAACCCCTTACTGTTCTTGCTCAATCCCATATCTTTTGTTAAATTTGTCAATACGTCCCTTAGCTGCTGCTAATTTTTGCTTTCCTGTGTAAAAAGGATGACATTTAGAACATACTTCTACGCGTATTTCTTTCTTTACAGAACCCGTTGTGAAAGTATTTCCACAGTTGCAGGTTACTGTAGCCTCTTCATAATTAGGATGAATAGCTTCTCTCATTGTTAATTTCACCTCTTTCAAAATAGTCAATTACAGACCTTTATCCATAAGCTTCATCTATTTTTCAACCATTTACGCTTATCTCTAGCGACAACGTTCATATTATAACATAACCCGATAATTGATGCAAGGGTAGTTATTTATTTCTAAATAATTTATCTAAAGTTTCTTTTCTATTATACTTATGAATTCTTGGTTGCTTTTTGTATGCATTAGAGTATCTATAATATTCTCTGTCACATCGGTAGGTGTCATCTTACTCATTGCCCTTCGAATTCCATATACTACTTCTAATTCATTTTGAGCTAGAAGCAATTCTTCCTTTCTTGTTCCCGATTTATATATGTCTATGGCAGGAAAAATTCTTTTTTCTGAAAGCCTTCTATCTAATACAAGTTCCATATTACCAGTTCCTTTAAATTCTTCAAAAATCACTTCATCCATTTTACTTCCTGTTTCTATTAGGGCAGTTCCTAGAATTGTAAGACTACCTCCTTCTTGTATATTTCTTGCAGCACCAAAAAACTTTTTAGGCATATGTAATGCAGCAGGGTCAAGCCCCCCCGATAAAGTTCTTCCACTAGGAGGAATAGTTAGATTATATGCTCTTGCTAGGCGGGTGATACTGTCTAATAAAATAATTAAATCCTTTTTTTGTTCCACCAATCTTTTTGCTCTTTCCAAAACCATTTCAGCAACCCTTTTATGATGCTCTGGCTGTTCATCAAAAGTAGAATATACCACTTCCACATTGTCCCCACTGATAGAATCTTTCATATCTGTTACTTCCTCGGGTCTTTCATCTATCAGAAGCACAATAAGCCTTGCTTCGGGATGATTTTTTGTTATTGCATTGGCAATTTTTTTGAGAAGTACCGTTTTCCCAGCCTTAGGAGGCGCGACTATCATCCCCCTTTGTCCTTTTCCAATAGGAGCTATAAAATCTATAAGCCTAGTTGATAACTCTAACTTATCATATTCTAGGTGTAGTTTTTCCTTAGGATATATGGGGGTTAATTCTTCAAAACTAGGACGTTTTGCAGCGATTTCTGGATGATCTCCATTTACTTCCTTAACATACAATAGGGCACTGAATTTTTCACCTTCCTTAGGAATACGGATATTTCCTTTGACTAGGTCTCCAGTTTTTAAATTAAATCTCCTTATTTGAGAAGGAGATACATAAATATCCTTGTTCCCCGGAAGATAATTTTCCGAACGTAGGAATCCATATCCATCTAGTAATACTTCTAGGACTCCCTCTTCTATAATTCCGCTATCTAGCTGCCCGATTGCAGTTGGAACCTTTGTATCTGCCTGAGGTATGCTGGTTTTACCATCTAATTCTTTTATTAATTCTATTAACTCAGGCTTTCTATATTTCGTAATATTTTTAATACCTGATTTCTTTGCAATATCTCTTAATTCTGCAAGGGTTTTATTGCTCCAATCATTATCCATTGTTANCCACCTTTATGCTTTACAATTTTGGTATTGCCAATCTCATTCCTCTATATATATCATTTTCATCTTTTAAATTGTTATATTCTATAATATTCTTATAGTATTTTCCTGAACCGTATAGTTTCTTACTTATATTCCACAAAGTATCCCCAGTTTTAACAATATAATACTCTGGCTCAGAGGCCGAGGAATCGTTATCATTATTATCTTCGGGTTCTTCTATNGGCTGGTTTAGTTCTGTTTCAGGGGTATCAATTTCTAATGGAAACTTTAATTGTTCCAATTCTGCCCGAAGTTCGATATTTTCTTGGTATAAGGCTTCATTTTCTTGTTTTAAGCGATTAATTTCATTGTTAAGTAATTCTATAGTTGAATTGTCTGATTGTAATGTTTCATGGTCTTTGTTTTTAAATAATAATTTCCCTAAACCCAAAAACATCCATATAATCGATACAATAAGTATTATACCTATAACTAAGATAGATGCACTAACTATCTTATCTTTTAATTTATCCCTTTTTTTGCTTCTTCTTTTTGCTGAAATAGAATAAAAACTTTCTAATTCTTCTTTTGTAACTTCTGAAGCCTTATTAAGGGGATTTGTGTTTTTTAACAAACTATCTAGTTCTTCTCTCATTCTTTTCTCTTCTTCTTTTTCGAAAAAGTCTTTTTCCTCTAATACATCATCTTCTTCAATCCAATTTTTTT
>JGI24707J26582_10000010_pt1 | contig 111073 bp, 115 predicted proteins | sample BioPla1DNA1_FD_26582 | JGI IMG/M metagenome (IMG submission 26582)
GCTGCCAGGCTATTGTTATTTTATCGAAAGTTGGTGTTTTTTAACACTTAAAGGTCTATTACCACGCGCATAGCACGTGGTATTTACCTTCGGTAATAAAATTAGTGAAAAATATGAATATATTCCTGGAATGAAAGTTGCAATAGTAGGAAAATCTGATAATTTTTATATGGATTTAGCTAGTGAGCATCAAAGATACATTTTAAAAGGAACACCAATTGAATATGGTATGTTTTGGACTGATTATTTTGGACAACAAAGTAGTTGGTTAAACTTTTTAAGAAATTATATGGGAATTGATTTTTCTCTTGTAGATATAAAAGATTTTAATAATTTAATTAGTGAAAAAGAGTTAAAAGAAATGGGTTCTTTTCCTAATAAAAATTCAATAGTTAAAATACATGATACTGTAATAATAAAACTTGGTGAAGTTAAATATTAAAAAATGCTAATAAATTCAAGACTTTTAAAATCTTATTTATTAACAACTATTTTTTATAAGGTATTTATATATTCTTGTAATGGTTTTGTAGCTACTTCATTTTCTAAAGATGAAATATCATAGTCCATATAACCATTATCACTATATAAAATTTCTTTAATTCTTTCTTTAATACTATTTACATCATTATCAGTACACTTGTATCCATAACTTGTAAATATCCTATATGTAGGACTGTTTTTTTGCGCTAATATTAACAAATCTTTTTTTAATAGTAAATATTCTAATGATTTAGATGGTAAATATGGCTGCATTTCATCTTCTTTTACAAATGTATCATATAAAGCTAATGCATCACTTTTATGCATCTTATCCATAACATCATTGTAAGAAATCTTATCAAAACATTTAAAAATATCACCTATATTAAGTTCTTCAATCATATTTACATATCTATCTAATATTTGACCATATTGTTCAAATACTAATTTTTCACTTAAATTAGGAATTTCTTCTTTAAGTTCTTTAATAGCATGTAAGACTAAATCTATTTTTCTTAAACCATATATTCTTCCAAAGTGAGAAATAATCTTCTTTTTATTTTTTGTTTTATTTTTAATTAGTAAATCTTTATATATTGACCAATCTTTAATGTAATTTAATGGAATCACCATAGCTTTTTTATTTAATTCTTCTTGATTAGGATAATGAGATATCATAAATTCTTTTTGTTCTTTACATATGTATAAAACTTTGTCCGCATATTTTTGCGCTATTTTTTCATACATTCCATTCATATAAATCCATATATAAACAAAAAATCCTATTTTTTGAATAATATTATATTCTTTAAAAGATTCTAAATCTTTTTTATAAGGAGATTTATATAAAGGATCAGAAAATGATGCAATCCATACAATATCATCTTTTAGCATTTTCTTTATAAAATATCCTGATAAGTGAGTAAAAGAAGGAATACTTGATGTATATACAACATCATACTTTTTTTCTTTTGCTCTATTTTTTGCATAAAAACAGTATTTTATAAAATTAAAAAAACAGCTAACTACATTTTTTCTTTCGTAAGTTGCTACTGTGTCATCATAATAACCAAAATATTCGATATTAAATTTTTTAAAATTTTCGTCTTCCTTTAAGCTTTGTACTAAACCTTCATCTTCTTTTCCTTTCAATGCAATTACATCAATTTCAGCATCCAAACTTCTTAAATGCTTATATGAAAGTAATGTAACTGTATCATTATATGGTACAAAGCCTCCAGGAATGACTAATATCTTTTTAGTCATTTTTATCCTCTATATTCTTCTTTAAAACAGATACTTGATATGTTAAATTCTTTATTTCATTGCTTAAATCAGATACTTTTCCAAATAAGTAAAAGCTAATTGCATAAAGTAAAAATATAAATATTAAGAAAACAGTATTTACTGGTACTGCAATCCCTAAAACAACACTTAATTTATCAATAATACCTGGATATAAGCTTAAAACAAGCATAATAATGCCCCATAACATCCATATTATTGCATATCTAATATTCATTTTAGTTTTAACAACTGAAACAACAATAAAAAGTATGGTTATTATTGTACCTATAAATAATGTAATTTGATAACTACTCATAAAATCTCCTACCATTGAAAAAATAATATACTAATTATAACATTTACCATAAATTTAACTGATCTAAGTGGATTTACAAAATAACTTTCTCCAGCTACTCTATCTTCCATATCAACTTGTACTTCAGTATATTTAAATTTTCTTTTTAAAACATGACATAATGCATCGGGTTCAGCAACAAAATTCATGTTATCCGCAAAATCCTTTAAAACTTCTCCACCCATAGCTCTCATACCACTAGTTGGATCTGTTACGGTTCTTCCTGTTTTTATCTTAATCATAAATGATAAGATTCTACTTCCTATCATTCTCATTGTAAAAGGTTTGGGTTTATCAACAAACCTACTTCCAACAACATAGTCATAACCTTCTGCAACTTTATCAAGAAGTGTTTTAATATATGCAGGAGGATGTTGACCATCTCCATCTATAACAATAGCTCCACCATATCCATGATCTACTGCATATTTAAATCCAATTTGAGTTACTCCTGCAAGACCTATATTATTTATTAAATCTAAATGATTTAATCTATATTTATCTAATAATTTTGGAGAATTATCAGTAGAAGCATCATTAATAACTAGATAATCATAATCTAGCTTTTTTATTTTTTCTACCAATGTTTGAATATTTTTTTCCTCATTATAACAAGGAATTATAACCAAAATCTTCATTTTTTTATTCTCCTTGTACTATTATACAAAAAAGATTGTATATTAACTAGACTTCTTATCATCTATTAAGTATATTTTTTCTTACTAAAACTTTTTAAAGTGTTAAATAATAATTTGATTAATTCTTTAAAATGTGGTGTCCTAACAAATATTAATATATTACTTATTAAAACTAATGATACTACAAATACACCTCTAATTATAAATGCAGCTAAGCTGCTTATTATAGGGAATAGCATGTCAGCTAAATGATTTATTAAAATTGCTTGAGTTAATAAAAGAAATAATAACTTTAATAAATCTATTAATGTCTCATATCTTGTTTCAAAAAACACATCACTTGTAACATAATATAATTTTCCCCACCAAAATATTAATTTACCTAAAAATGTTCCAAAAAACACCCCAGCAAGTCCATATTTATCTACTAAAGCTAAAGATACAACTAGATTAACAATAGCTGAAATAAAGATTGGCCATTTTTCTTGAAAAATATATCCTTTAACAGTATAAATGTTTTCTAAAGGACGAAATATTAAATCAATTGCTAAATTAATTATTAATAATGTAGAAATAGAGCTACTTACTAAATATTTTTCTCCTAACCAAATTGGAATCCATTTATTAATCATTGTATATAATCCAACTATCGCAATTGAAGACATAAAATAATTTAATATATTTGTCATTTTATAAATATCGTATAAACCTGATGTATTTTTTTCTGTATGTAAATAATTTGCAAATGATGCTCTTAAAGATGAAATAATAGAAGAAATAAACTCATCAAAAATTTTAATAATCATAATGTAATTATCTAAATAACCAATAGGATTTGTTCCTAATTTAATACCTATTATAAAGTTATCAGTATTATAATATACAAAATTATAAAATGTATGATAAATAAAGTTTTTGCTCTGAACAACAATTCCAGAATTAAAGATTTCCTTAAATTTTACATTTGGCAATTTCTTTATATATGGATACATTTTCTCAGATAAATAAACATTAATTAAATTTATTACTAGAACATCTAAAAAAATAACAATTAAATAAAGTAAATAATTTTTAAAAATCTGTATAGATACATATTTTAATAAAAACCAAAATATATTTAAAAACAAAGTAACAAAATTAATTTTCCATCTTTGCTGGGCAACAGTTACTATATTTACTTTGTGAATGAAAAAGTATTTAGATATCGAAGTAAATAACTGTATAATATAAATCAAATAGACAATTTTTGTATTTTGATAATCAATTTTAAAATATGTATAAATAAATGGCATTAAAGCAAGTGATATCACAAAAATTAAAAATGCTATTACAGTATATATTTTTTTAAATGCAGATAATAGCCATTTGACTTTTTCTTCATTGTTTTCATTTAATGGTTTATACAAATTATATACAAGTATAGAAGCAAACCCTATGTCAATTAATGCAATCGTAGAAAAAAAAGAATTAAACAACCCAGATACACCTAATAATCCTATAGGCAAATTATCAACAAACAATTTTCTTGTTATAAATCCTATGAAAATTGATGTTGCCTGCATCAATACTGTAGATAATATATTAAAAAATGAATTTTTGCTTCTCATAAATCATCAAATGATTATCTTCAATAATCATTTAGCTCCTTTTTTTATTTTTATTAATTATATCATTTATAATTCTCACAAAGTCTTCTTTGGTTTGTTCTATTGTATACTCCTTAATTCCTTTTAATGAATTTCTTCCTAACTGTTCTCTTAAAAATTCATCATTAATTAATGTATTAATTGCCTCACTTATAGAATTAACATCTTCATTTTTTGTAATTAAAGCATTATTAAATAAATTGTTAAATTCAATAGCTGAAACACATTTGTCAGAAGATATAATTGGTAACCCAAATGACATAGCTTCATTTATTACAAGTCCCCATATATCATATCTTGTAGATAACACAAATATATCACTTGCAGCATAATATTCATCTAATTCTTCTTTTGTTTTAAATCCAACAAAATAAATATTATTTAAATTATTAGATTTTATTATATCTTTGACATTTTCTTCTGGTTCTCCTCCAGCAATATATAAACCAACATTTTTATTTACACCAATCATTGCCTTTACTAGTAGGTCATATCCTTTTCTTGGTATTTGTTGTCCTACAGAGAAAAGTATAACATCTTCTTTCAAATTTAATTTTTGTTTTAATAATGATTTATTTTTTATTAATCCTTTATTTTTTTGTATATCATTTTTTGTTAAAGAAGAAAATTTATAGTTATATATTCTATTTTTATTAACACCATAAAACTTATAATACTTATTTACTTCTTTTCCACTAGACATAAAATAATCATTCTTTTTCATAAAATATGAAATTATATAATTAAAAAAACCTCGATCTATCGCAAGACCACCATCCGCAAGCATAATAACTGGTTTGTTTTGTTTTTTAAATTTATTAACTGCATAAATACACTGTTTGTTTGAATAATCCCCATTAATTAAAACATCACAAATCTCACTTGCTTTATCTATTTTTTCTTTTGAATTAGTATCAAGATATTCTACATAGTAATCCTTAAAATCAAAAGAATACCAGCTATCTTCTCTGTCACTTTCGCCTTTTTTTTCAAAAAGAATATATAATTCCAAGTCTTTGCTTAATAAATTCATTAAATGAACTTTGTAAGGAGATGGAATGTTTGATATCCAACATACTTTAACCATTAATTACCTCATAATATAATTCTATATAATTTTGAATCATTGTATTTTTAATATTGTATCTTTTCTTATTAAATGACCTATTGTTTAGTAATTCAATAACTTTATTCAAATCGTATTTATCAACAATATTTTCTTTATTCAAAACTGTTTCTGGACTACCTCCAGTATTATAAGTAATAACAGGAAGACTACATGATTGCGCTTCAATATTTACTAAAGAAAATGTTTCTTCCAAAGTTAAATTTACAAAAACAGTTGCAGCACTATACAATTCTATTAAATCCTCTATACTGTTCGTTCTTTCAATTCCTATAATGTTTTTTGGAAGCTTTTTTATTTGTTTTTTTGACAGACCAACCATAACTATTTTCCAATCTTCATTTATAAGTTTTGCTAACTTTAAATATTCATCAAATCCTTTTTGTTTTGTCCATATACTTGAAACAGCTAAAATAATTTTTTTATTAAATATACCATATTTTTCTAAAATATTTGTTTTGGTAAACTTAAACTTTTCAGAAGAAAGGCCATTAGTTATAACTTTGCATACTTTACCTTTTAAAAATGAGTTCCTAATTTGTTGTTTTAACCAAAATGAAGGTGTAATAATAGTTATATCATCTACAGAATTAAATACTTTGCTTTTTCTAATATAGTTATCTTTTGAATTACTCAATAATCTATATGGATAAACATTTGAATATTTACAATTCAAACATCCTGTCTTCCATTCATTACACTCATTATATTCATAATGTGAACAATATCCTGTAAAAGCCCAACAATCATGCAAGGTCCAAATTATCTTTTTATTAAATTTTTTTAAAAATTCAAACAATATTTCATAATTTAAATAAAAACCATGAATATTGTGCAAATGAATAATATCAGGATTTATTTCTTTGATTTTATCTATTATTACATATGTACTTTTATTACTATATAATCCATGTTTATCTAATAAAACAGCTTTTAAAACATGTTCTTTAAATTCTTTGTCATTATAAACTCTTATAATATTATCAGTTTCTTCTACTTCTTTTTTTGTACTATTTATTGCGCCAAGTCTTGAAAAAATGACATAGGAATCTATGTCTTTACTTATACAGGCCTTGTGAATAGATTCAACTATTCTACCTGTACTTCCATATCCATAAACAGAATTAATTTGAAGAATTTTCATCTCTTATTCCATACAGTCCTATTTACAATATCTGTATAACTTTGAATTAGCTTAACTACTTTAATTGATACATTAATATCTTCATAATCATCAGACATTCCCATAATTTCATTGTTTTTATTCATTTCTACTGCCATATCTATTGATTGTTGAATAGTTTCTGTTGTAATACCTCCAATAATAATAGATCCTGCATCTAATGCTTCTGGTCTTTCAGTACTTGTTCTAATTAGTACAGCACTAAAATTTAACATTGCACTTTCTTCACTAAGTGTTCCACTATCACTTAATACACAGTATGCATTTTTTTGTAATTTATTATAATCAAAGAATCCAAAAGGCTTTAAACTCTTAACTCTTTTATCAAAAATAAAATTTCTATTTTCAATAAATTTCTTACTTCTTGGATGAGTTGAATAAATAACCGGCATATTATATTTTTCTGCTACATTATTTATTGCAGTCATTAATGACATAAAATTATCTTCTATATCAATATTTTCTTCTCTGTGAGCAGACACTAAAATATATTGTTTTTCTTTTAAACCTAGTTCTTCTAATACATTGCTTTCATCAATTTTATCTTTATATTTAGTAAGTACTTCCATCATTGGAGATCCTGTTACAAATACAGTTTTTCCATCAACTCCCTCTGATATTAAATATCTTCTTGAATTTTCTGTATAAGGAAGATTAATGTCACTAATAGAATCTACAATTTTTCTATTAATCATTTCTGAAACATTCCAATCCCAACATCTATTACCAGCTTCCATATGAAAAATTGGTTTTTTAAGTCTTTTAGCACTTATAACACTTAAAGCACTGTTAGTATCTCCAAGTACTAATACTGCATCTGGATCTTCTTTAACAATTACATCATAGCTTTTAGCTATAATATTCCCAATTGTTTCTCCTAAGTTTTTGCCAACACTATCTAAATAATAGTCTGGTTGTCTTAATTCAAGTTCATCAAAAAATATATCATTTAAAGTAGGATCCCAATTTTGTCCAGTATGAACTAATACATGATTAAAATATTTATCACATGCCTTAATTGTTTCTGATAATCTTATTATTTCAGGTCTAGTACCTAATATAGTCATTAATTTTAATTTGCTCATAAACTTCTCCCTTAAACTTCTAAATAATATGTATCTGGATTTTCTGGGTCAAAAGCTTCATTTGCCCACATAACAGTAACCATATCAGTTTCACCAACATTTTCAATGTTATGAGTATATCCAGTAGGAATATCTACTACTTCTAACTTTTTATCACTTACTTTATATTCTATTATTTCATCAGAATAGATTTGTCTAAATCTAATTATGCCTTCTCCTTTAACAACAAGGAATTTTTCATTTTTTGTATGATGCCAATGATTTCCTTTTACAATTCCTGGTTTAGATATATTTATAGATACTTGACCTCTATCATCACTTCTTAAAAATTCTGTAAAAGATCCTCTATTATCTACATTCATTTTTAATTCGTATGAAAAATCATCTTTTTTTAAATAACTTAAATAAGTAGAATATAGTTTTTTAGAAAATTCATCCTTCATATTAATAACTTGCAAGTTTTTTCTGCTTTCTTTAAATGAATATATTAAATTAGCAACTTCTCCTATTGTTTTCTTATATGAAGGAGTCACATATAAATATTCATTACTTCCTTTTGTATTAATACAAGATATAAATGAATTAACAATATCATCAATATATACAAAAGGAATTAAAACATTAGGATCATTTATTTGTATATCTAAATCATTAGCAATATTATAACAAAATGTGGCAATTACTGAATTATAATTAGGTCTGCCCCATTTTCCAAAAGCATTTTCTAATCTGTATACAAACACATCCGCATTTTTTCCATATTCAAAAACAAGATCTTCTGCTTGTTTTTTACTTTTTCCATAATCATTATCTCTTTTTGCTTGAATAGAAGAACTTAATAGTAATGGTATATTTCTTCCATCTTCTTTTAATATCTCAATTAATTTATAAGTAAGGTTAGTATTTCCATCATAAAATTCTTCAACATTTAAAGGCCTATTTATCCCGGCTAAATGTATTACAAAATCAGACTCTTTAACACATTCTTCTAAAGATTTAGTTGTATCTTTATCAAAAGGAATTACTTCATAACCTTTTACATTAAGAGTTGCGCAAAGATTTTTACCAATAAATCCATTTGAACCTGTAACTAGTATTTTCATATAATCACCTAAATTCGTTCTTTATTCCAGTTAATATCTCTTTTTATTATCTTAGCAGGCACCCCTGCAATAACTACATTTGATTCATCAAACTTGTCAGTTACTATTGCACCAGCTGAAACTATAGAATCATTTGAAATAATACTTCCTTTTAAAATCATAGATTTATTACCAATCCATACATGATCTTTTATCATCACATTTTTAGATGGGTTAATTCTATTTCCTTTTAAGTCAAGTATAGAATGGCTGTCCCCTGTTCTAATATTTATTCCACTTGAAAACAAACAATCATTTCCTACAGAAATACTTGTACCTTCTATAGCCGCAAATTGAGTTTCCCCTGCCACAGTAGTTTTATCTTTTATAGTTATTGAGTTGTTATCATCTTCTATCCAAAATTCTGTGTCTTTGAAATAGCACATTTTTCCTATATTAATATTGTTATTGTTTCCAAATATAACAATATTACAATTATTAAAAATAGATAAATCATCTACAAATATTACATTGTTTTTACCTTTAATGTCTATTTTTACCTTTTGTAATAATACAGTATTTAAATTAATCTTATTATTTCTTATATTAAATTTATTTCTTCCAACTGTATAGTTGTAAATATTTGTAAGCAATTTATATTTTGAAGGATTGTTTTTTATATTCTCAACTATATTCATTACATACACCTACTTAAATAAATCCAACTTTAGTAATAATTCTTTCATTTCTTCAACATTTAATCTTTCAGTATTATGAGAGTTATATTCTTCTACAACTGCAATTTTTTCATTTCCTTTAGAAAAATATTTATCATAGTTTAAATCTCTATTATCAGCAGGTATTTTATAATAGTCTCCCATATCTACAGCTTTAACCATTTCTTCACTTGTAACTAAAACTTCATATAATTTTTCTCCATGTCTAGTACCAATAAATGATTTTCCATTTTTTGAATTAGTTAATTCTAAAATCGCATCAGCTAATACTCCTATAGTACAAGCTGGTGATTTTTGTACAAAAGTATCACCTTGTTCTCCATTTTTAAATGCATAAAGCACTAAATCAACAGCATCTTCCAATGTCATCATAAATCTAGTCATTTCTGGATTTGTAATAGTAATTGGTTTCCCTGCATTAATTTGATCTAAAAATAAAGGTATTACACTTCCTCTACTTGCCATAACATTTCCATATCTTGTACAACAAAATACAGTATCTCCTTCTTGCATTTGTCTAGATCTAGCAACCACATTTTTTTCCATTAAAGCTTTAGTCATACCCATTGCATTAATAGGATATGCAGCTTTATCAGTACTTAAGAAAATTGCTTTTTTAACTTTATTTTTTACACAAGCTGTTATTACATTATTGCTTCCTAAAACATTTGTTTTAACTGCTTCAATTGGATAAAACTCACATGATGGAACTTGTTTTAAAGCTGCCGCATGAAATACATAATCTACGCCTTTAAAAGCATCAACAATTGATTCATAATCTCTAACATCGCCAATATAAAATTTTAGTTTGGATGCTAATTCAGGGTTAATCTTTTGATATTCATGTCTCATATCATCCTGTTTCTTTTCATCTCTAGAAACTATTCTAATTTCTTTTATATCTGTATTTAAAAATCTATCAGTAACAGCATTTCCAAATGAACCTGTTCCACCAGTAATAAGTAAAATTTTATCTTTAAACATAAAATAAATCCTCCACTAATATTATAAAACATATCACAACAATTATAAACTAAACAACTAACCTTTACCTACATAAAATAAATTCAAAAATATATTCTCTTAAACCTTGCACCTCCAAAATATAAACATTAATATATTTATAGGTGAAAAATATGAAAATAGTTTTTGTTTCAAATTTTTTAAATCATCATCAATTACCTCTTTGTAATGAATTTTTCAATATGAAAAATATAGATTTTAAATTTATTGCAACTGAACAAGTTCCTGAAGATAGATTAAAATTAGGTTATAAAAAGGATTTTAATGTACCTTATCTTTTAGAATTAAAAAACAAAAAAGATGTTGATTATGCAAAAAAGCTTATTATAAATTGTGATATTGCAATTATAGGATCTTGCCCTTACGAATTAGAAAAAATAAGAATAGAAACCAAAAAAATATATTTCAAATATTCAGAACGATTTTTAAGAGGTCCTGCATGGAGAAAATATAGCCCTATAGCTCAATATAATATAAGAACAAGATACACAAATAAAATGCATGAAAATATGTTTTTATTATGTGCAAGTGTTTATGCTGCATGGGATTATAATTTCTTTGGTGCATTTAAAAATAAATCTTTAAAGTGGGGGTATTTTACATCACTTTCAAAATTAAAATTCACAGAAATCAAAAAAAATAAAACAAAAAAACTGTCATTGTTATGGGTAGGAAGAATGTTAGAACTCAAACATCCTGAACATGCGGTAGAAGTTGCCAAACATCTAAAAGATAATAATATAGATTATAATTTGGTTTTTATAGGTGATGGGGACATAAAAAATAAAATAATAAATTTAGTTGATAATTACAAACTAAGAGATAATATTACTTTTTTACCAAACATGAGTTTTGAAAAAGTAAGATTATATATGGAAAAATCAAATATTTTTTTATTTACTAGTGATTTCAAAGAAGGCTGGGGTGCGGTTTTAAATGAAGCTATGGCAAGCGGATGTGCTGTTGTTTCATCATATCAAGCTGGTTCAACTTTATTTCTAATAGATAAAAATGAAACAAATGGTCAAATTTATGATGGTACTGTCAATGATTTGATTATAAAAGTCATGAATTATATTAATGATAAATCATATATGGATTTAGTTTCAAAAAACGCCTATGAAACAATATCAAATTTATGGAGTCCTGAAATCGCTGCCAAAAGACTTGTTGATTTTTCAAGCAATTTACTAGAAAAAAAGCCAATTTCATATTATGAATTTGGTCCTTTAAGTATCAGCAAAGCTATATCAAATAAAGATGCCAAGCAGTTACTTAAGTGATTTTAAACTTTTAAATTTATATGTAAATATTCCAGCAATGTACCAAAATAACATTGTTGCTATATGTGTATCAAATATAACTGCAACATCAAAAACAGAAAAAATAAATATACTCACAAATAAAATCAATAATGAAATAGTTTTATTATCAATTTCATTTTTTATTACATAAATTATTTTTTTTGTCTTATTAATTATAATCGTAAAAAATGAAATAAATCCTAAAATTCCAGTATATGCCAATAAACTTATAAAAATATTATGTGGATCTTCCATGTTTAATTTAGTGAATATTGACTCTGGTCCAAAAAATCTATGTGTAGCTTGATAAATATTACCAACTCCAACTCCTAATAAAGGTTTATTTATAAAAATTATAAATGCCTCTTTCCACATAAAATATCTATAACTTGAAAGTATATCTAAAAATTCTTCAAAATTTATTTGATCCATTTTATTAAAAACCCACTTAAATCGTAATAAAGTTATAATAATTAAAAATATTAAAGCTATAATTGACACTGAAAAAATTACAATAGATATTTTCTTTTTATTTTTCCCTTTGATAACAAGACTATAATATAAAAAATAAGCAATTAAACTTGTAAATAAACCAATATAAACTGATCTTGAACCAGATATTATAATCATAATTAATTGAATAATTGAATTTATTGTAAAAAAGTTTTTATTTTTTTTGAAATAGATTAACCCTAATATTAGAGAAAAAAATGCCCAGGATGCTGATTGATTAGAATTTTCATAATAACCTCCTAAATATCTTTCTCCAAAAAGCGAATTAACTAAATTGTTAGGTTCAGTTATAATCGTTCTTATAAGTGAAGCTCCTGTAATAAAAAATGAAAATACAATTATTGCATAAAATATTATGTCCATTTCATTTTTCAGTGTTTCTTTTGTTTGTTCTTTTGTATGTGTCATTAAAATAAAAAACATTAAACACATCATAAGAGTTTTAACATAACTATATATATTCATATATGAATAATTAACGAGTGATGACACAATACAAATAATAATAAATATAATTTCATATTTATTATCAAAGATAAAGTTTTTAGGACTATCAAAGAATATCATTAATCCGTATATAGTTGAAAAGAGAATAACAATCCAAAAAAGAATAGAACCATTAATAATTGGAATAACAGAATTAAATCCCATAAAAAAAACCATTATTCTAATTATTTTTTGTGTTTTAACCATGTTTTCATTAATCAATTTCATTAACAATTACCTTTCAACTTAATTTTGCTAATCAGTGGAATTATAGCATAATCAACCTAAATATTATATAATTAATAAATATTGAAAGGTAAAATACATGAAAATTCTACTATTATCAGCAAATATGAGAAATATCGCTAAACCTTATTTTAATCTTGATATCCACCCTTATGGTGGTTGGATTGATGGCTTTATTGATAATTTGAAATTAATCCATAATATTAATTTAGATTATGTTTATTTTAAACAAGGAAAATCGAATAATATTAAGAGTATAAATATAGAATGTGTTAATTATTACCAAGTAACATACTCAAACAATAATATTATAAAAAAATTCTTTAACGACTACAAATATGATGTATATCACATTTTTGGAATTGAACATCCTTTTGTAAAGGATATTTCGAATTTTTTACCTTTTAATAAAACTTTACTATACATTCAAGGCATTCAAAAAGAATGTGCAAAAGTCTATCTTGCAGACTACAATAAATATAGTAAAAATATAAATCCTTTTTTATATCTTAATTTAAATATTTTAAAATACAACGCTAATAAATTGGGAAACAATGAAACTAAAATTTTAAAAAAAGGGTTGTACGTTACAGGAAGAACAAAATGGGATTATAATTATGTAAAATCAGTAAATAAAAATATAAAATATTATCACTGTAATGAAATTCTTAGAAATAAATTTTATACTGCAAAAAAATGGAGTTCAAAAAAATATGTTCCATATACAATTTTTGTGTCTCAAGCAAACTATACCTTAAAAGCTGCTCATATGATTATAGAAATAGTAAAAAAACTAAAAAAAGAATTTTCAAATATTAAATGTTATATTGCTGGAGAAAATATCACTAAATCAAAATCATTTATGACCAAACTTAATTCATCGTATGCAGGACATATTAAAAATTTGATTAATAAATATAAACTTAACGATAACATTATTTATACTGGACCTTTAAATGAAGATGAAATAATTAGTCATTTACAAAAAGTAAATGTGTTTTTATCTGCTTCAATTATTGAAAATTCTTCTAATTCCTTACAAGAAGCTATGCTTATAGGAACACCTTGTGTTTCATCTGATGTAGGTGGTATATCATCTATTGCAAATGAATCACAATGCTTATTATATCCATTCAATGATATCGATAAATGCGTTTCTCACATTACTGATATTTTTAACAACAATTTTGATATAGACACATTAAGTCATAATGCTATTAAAAGAATTGAATTTCTTGCCAATCCACAAATAAACTCAAATGTAATGTATAACATTTATAAAGATATAGTTTTGGAGTCAAAAAATGAAAATTAATTTTATATCAAATTTAATAAGTGAGGAGTTATTTAAAAAATTGTATACTCTTCCTATAAAACCAGGCCAACAAGTTCAAAAATTTAATAAACTTATTGTAAAAGGACTTTTAGCAAACGGAGTAAATGTAAAATGTTTTTCTAGTCCTCCTGTTTCAAAACAAATAATTAAAAACACTTTTTTAAAATTAAATAATGAAGCAAATTTCAATTACAGTACTATAATTAATATTCCTATAATTAAAGATTTCATCTTATTAATCTCTTCTTATTTAAAAGCAAAAAAAGAAATAAAAAATGATACAAATACAATTTTTATGTGCGATGTTTTATCAGTACCAAACACCTTAGGAACTTCCCTAGCATGTAAAAAACATAATAGAATATGTATTGGAATTATTACTGATTTACCGGAATTAATTACATCTAATAAGTTGTATATAAATTTATGTAATAGAGCTATTAAAAATTGTAGTTCATATATTTTTCTTGCTGAAACAATGAATAAAAGAATAAACAAAGATAAAAAACCTTATATTGTAATTGAAGGTTTTGCAGATGTTGATGCAGACAGTTCACAATATATTGGTAAAAGAGACAAATCAATAATATATGCGGGTAGCCTAGATTATGTAAATGGAATTAAAGAGTTTACTAGTGCATTTTCTTCATTAAATTTAAATTTAACATTAGATATTTACGGTGTTGGAGAATACGAACAAGAATTAATAGAATATTCAAAAAAACATAGCAATATTAGATTTCATGGAATTATACATAATTCAGAATTAATTCCATTACTAAGAAAAGCAAAATTTCTAATTAACCCAAGAAATATTGATAATGATATTACAAAATATTCTTTTCCCAGCAAAAATATGGAATATCTTTCAACTGGAACTCCATTCATAAGTACTAAAATTCTTAGTATTCCTAAAGAATATGATAATTATATAAATTATTTTAAAAGTGACACAATTAATGGTTTTAAAGAAACCCTAAAAATTATTATTGAAACTGATTATTGCCTTTTATTAGATAAAGCATCAAAAGGTCAAAAGTTTGTATTAAATGAAAAAAATAACGTAAATCAAACAAAAAAAATAATAAGTTTTATTAATAATTTAAAGTAAGCAATTATATGCCTACTTTATTATATTCATTATGTCTTTTTTTATTTCTTTACTGCTACCTTTAATAATATAGTCAACTAATTCATTTAATTTTATATCTATTTCTTTTTTTGTTATGTCAATTGGTTCTGCAATAAATATTAAGTCATTTTCAGTTTTTATTGCAGTTTCCATATTAAATGTTAATTCTTCGAACATTTTTTCTCCAGGTCTTAAACCAGTAAATACAATTTTTATATCTTCATAAGGCTTAAATCCTGATAATCTAATTAAATTTTCTGCAAGCGTTAATATTTTAATGGGTGTTCCCATATCCAAAACAAATATTTCTCCTGACTTTGCATATGTAGATGCTTGTAAAACAAGTTGCGCAGCTTCTGGTATTGTCATAAAATATCTAATGATTTCAGGATCAGTTACAGTTACAGGTCCTCCATTTTCTATTTGTTTTTTAAACAGCGGTATTACTGAACCATTTGACCCAAGAACATTCCCAAATCTAACTGCACATAACTTTGTAACATTATTATTTCTATAACCTTGAATCATTAGCTCACACATTCTTTTTGTAGCTCCCATAACATTTGTAGGATTTACTGCCTTATCTGTAGAAATTAAAACAAAATTTTCAACATTATTTTTAATACATGAATCAATTACATTTTTTGTACCAAAGACATTGTTTTTTATCGCTTCTATTGGAGAATCTTCTACTAAAGGAACATGTTTATGGGCAGCTGCATGATAAACTACAAAAGGTTTATAAAATTTTATAATTTCATTAATTCTATTTTCATCTCTTATTGAGGCTATTAAACATGTAAGTTTAATATTGTTTGTTTGTTTATCATTCATATTCATTAATATTTCTTGTTGAAGTTCATACATATTATTTTCATAAATATCAATCAAAACTAGTTCTTTAGGCTTATATTTAACAATTTGTCTACACAACTCTGAACCAATAGATCCACCTGCTCCAGTCACCATTATCACTTTATCTTTAATATAACTATTAATAAGATAATTATTTAATTTAATTTCGCCTCTTCCAAGTAAATCATCAATAGAAACATCTCTAATTTGCGCTTTACCATCAAATTTATCATTATGATAACTCATCATTTTAATCTTTAAATTAATATTTTGACATTTTTTTATGATTTTTTTTATTTCATTCTGGCTTGCATTAACAATTGCGATATAAGCTATATTTATATTATATTTTTCAACTATTTCTTCTAAATCATCAGTTGTTCCTAAAACTTTAATTCCAGAAATAGTTTTTCCAACTTTTTGTTTTGCATCATCAATAAATCCAACAACTCTTTCATTATATCGATCTGACAAAAGTTCTCTTGACAATACTACTCCTGCATCTCCAGCACCAATAATTAATGTATTATTGTATTTTGACTTTTGTATTGTTTCTTTTCTTATATATCTGTACATTAATCTGAATCCAAGCATTTCTGCAAGTATTATTAATGTAGCTATAACTGGCAAACTTCTAGGATAATTTTTAATTCTAACAAACAAAATAATAACAAACCATAGCATATTAGCACTAACAATCGCAAGGCTAACCCTTAGTGCTTCATATATAGATATATACTTCCATAAAGTTTCATTAGCCTTAAATAATTTCATTGAAAAAATATTCAATATTAATACTATTGGCAACATGTCAAAAAAAGATTTCATTATAGATGCATGAATGTTGAAAGAAAATTCCATTCGAATCCACAAAGCCAATAAATAGCCAAAAACAATACAAAAAATATCAATTATTATCAAAAATATTGTTCTATTTTTTCTTATAAAATTCAGATTCATTTAAATACCTCATTTCATAAAATTATATCATTTATATGACATTTACTTAAAATATAAGATAAAATCATTAGTTTCCCTTTTTTTATATCCTTTCTTATTTAAATTTTCAATTAATTCATATAATTGTATATCATGATTTTTATTTAGTAAAACATAAGTAGGCTGTTTATATGGTTTTTGTTTAAAATATTCTTGATTTATTTTATTAGTTCCAACAGGATCTCCCCAACTCCCCCATGTTGAATATGTTCCTATTTGCATATTTGTAGCTAAATAATACCAAGGATTAGAATAGGGATAATAAAAAACATCTTCCTTAGTTGCATCATACAATAACATTTGAAATTGTTCATAGTGCAAAGTATATGTTTCACAATCTGTAGAATTTGTAATTATACCTTTTGCAGGCCCGACTTCAATTTTACTATTAAGAGTGGCCATAACATTATCTAAATAATACCTGTCATATCTTATATAACCTTGATAGCAAAATTGAATTCCTATACAAATTAATAAAATATATGTTGAAATATTATTAAAACCTAATTCATCAATTAAATTTCCTATCAAAATTATAGATCCAACAGTAACTATACTATAAGCAGTACCTATAGCTGGCAATCCTAAATTTGAAGAAAACTGAAATAAAAACGAACAAAATATTCCTAAAAAAATGAAATATACAAAAATATCATAATCTTTATTTTTAGTTAAAACAAAACTCATAATTCCTACTACAGTTAAAGGTATAACTGTGATATTTAAATTAGGATAAATATAAATTGTTTTCAAAATATTATTAAAGGTAAAATAAAGTAAAATTAATGTCAAAATTAAATAAATGATTCTATGTTTATACTTTTTCTTATCTAAAAGACTAACCAATAATAAAATCGGAAAAAAAGTTAATATATAATTAAATTTTTTGTTTAATTCTTTAAAATATCTAATAAATAAAACAAATACACTCAACACTTTGTGTTCAGTATTAGATGCTAAAATATATTGGATAGAATTAATAATTGTATAAAGACTTGATTTACTTAAAACAAATCCCAAAAATAAAGTTAATAAAATAAAACAACCTAATGTTAAGTATGGCCATGCATTATGGATTTTAATATTATTTGAAAGAAATATTTTATTGATTTTTAAATTAATCAATGAAATAATTGAAAAAATAATATATATAGAAATTGCAAAAGGATTGCATAAAACCACAATTGCTAAAAATAAACCTGCAACAATATAATTTTTTGTACTAGTTGCTTTAATCAATGTTGAAATAAAACACAATAGACCTGCCAAAAAAAATGAATTATAAGATAGTGTCATCATATCTAAAGGTGCAAATAAATAAAAACTCATCAAAGATATCGTAGCCCAATATTTATATTTTCTAATACATATGTAGCTATAAATAACTGATAGTGACCATACAAGAATAAAACTATATCTACCAAATAGTATTATTCCTTCTGTATTACCATTCATAATAATGAAAATTTTTGCAAATGGATAAATCAAAAAACCTACCAACTGCATTATAGACCACTCATCAACAAGCATTGCATCACCTAAAGCAAATCTATATCCAAGGCTTAACAAATAAGGTTCATCATTATATATATATCCATATTTTGATTTAAACACTAGAAAAGATAATACAATTATAAAAAGTATAACAAATAAAATATCATATTTTTTAACTTGTTTTATCATAATCTCAATATTTCTCTTCTATCTTCTAACATTAACTCAAACAAATAATTTTGTTCAAAGTTTTTCTCTATTATATTATATGCATTTTCTACAATATTTGATAGTTCATCAAAATTATCATATGAATACTGCATTTTTTCTTTTAGGTCGTTATAATTTCTTGGTTCAACTAATAAGCCTGTTTTTTTATCTTCAATCACATCACTTATTCCATTAATATTTGATGCAATAATCATAGTTTTCATTGCCATAGTCTCTAACATCCCACTAGGCATTCCTTCTCTATAACTTGGAAGAATATTAATATCAAAAGCACTAAAATACTTAAATGGTTCATTTGTATTAGGTAGATAAATAATATTTTCATTATTTAATGACCAATTATAAATTTCTTGATCTAATTCATCTACATTTTCACTTGGACCAACAACAATTAATTTTGCATTTCTATCTAATTCTTTAAATGCATGTAACAATTCATTTAATCCTTTGTCTTTATTTAGTCTTCCTAAATATCCAAATACAAATTCATTTTGTAAATTAAGCTTTTTTCTAATTTCTTTTCTATATGCCTCTCTTTTTTTATAATTAAATTTTTCTAAATTAACTCCTCTTGAACTTCCATAACCTATTACTCTTGCTTTTTCAGATTTATATAACCCTTCTTTAATTGCAAATTCCATGTTGGTTTTACTATCAGGTTCAATAATTGTAGAAAATTTGCACGAAATGTATTCAATAAACTTAAAAATTTTCCTTTTTAATCCAGTTTGCCCTACATAAAATAGACCCCATTGAGTGTATAATCTGTTTTTAATATTTGCCAAATATCCTCCAGTAGCTGAATATAAGGATGCATTAGGAGTACAGTATTGAATTAAATCAAATTTTTCTTTCTTGAAAAATTTATAATATTTATAAATATTATTAATAATATTAAAATCTAATCCCCTTTTAACTTCCATTGGTACAAAACGTATATTTGAAGGAATTTTAATTTCAAATATTGGATCTGGATTACACATTAAAGTAATATCATAATCTTCTTTTTCTTTCAAATATTTAGCGAAATCTAATATAAAAGCATCCATTGTAAAAGAAACAGTAGTAATAAAACATATTTTTTTACTCATTATTACTCTCCCCTTCTTGTATTCCATCAGAAGATATTACCTTTAAAAATGTACCAATAATTATTTTAATATCATTTTTAAACGTAATACTTTTTACATATTCTCCATCATATCTTGATTTATCTTCAATAGATAATTCATCTCTTCCTTTTATTTGAGCAAGTCCTGTTAAACCCGGTTTAACATCATTAGCATTATACTTATCTCTTTCTTCAATTAAATCATATTGATTCCATAATGCAGGCCTTGGTCCTACAATAGACATATCTCCTTTTATAATATTTATTAATTGAGGTAATTCATCTAAACTGCTTTTTCTTAAAAATTCACCTGCTTTTGTAATATACGAGTCTGCATTTTTTAATAAATGTGTAGGAGAATCCTTAGGTGCTTCAATACTCATTGACCTAAACTTAAAAATATAAAAAGTCTTTTTACCTTTACCTATTCTTTTTTGCGTAAAAAAAACAGGACCTTTTGAATCTATTTTTATAATTACTATAATCAAAATAAAAATAGGTAAAATAAAAATAAAAACTAATAATGATACAATTAAATCAAATATTCTTTTTAAAAAATTGACATACATAATTGCTTACCTCAACATTAAATTATACTTTCATATTTTCATTTTATCAATCACTCAATGTCTTTGTTCGTGTAAACTAATTGTGGAAAGGATATAAAAGCGATAATCCCTTATAATTAAATTGTCTGATTTAGAAAAGAGGATTATCGCATGACTATTTTAACACAATCTTTTAATCAATTAAATACTTACGACAATACTAATATGCTTATAAATTTAGCTGATGAAATTATTAATCCATTTTCAAATCCATTTAATGTATTTGGATACGCAAAACTTATAGAGCATTTAAATACATTACTTGATAAATTAGGTTCTAAATTCATTAAAGAAACATTAGAAAAATGTGGTAATATAAAATCTCGTGGGGACTTTGAAAAATAGGCTCTAAAATATCATGGGGATTTAAACAGATGGGAAATGGATTATTCATCCATAAAACCATCTGTTTTTTTATATTTGCCTCTAGGTTTTCCTTTTCGTTTATTATAGGTTTGTATATTACTTGTAAGAGAATATAAGATATTAGAATTCAAACAATAAATAGATCTACATCTAAATCTATCAAAGTTAGATAAACCATTAGAAACAGTAATTAAAGTATTAAGTTTTTGATTAATATTTTCAGCTAGTGCATTAGATTGTTTTCTATTTTCATAGGGTCTTTTAAAAGAGTTTAAAATTTCAGATTTCCAGTTTTCTAATAGAGTAATAAAATTTTCGTAACAATATAAATGCGCTATTTTAAAAGCCTGTATTATTTGATTTAACCATTCTTCACAATTATATTCAGTAGCTTCTTTATTAAACTTTCTATACATTTCTTTTAATTGGTAAGCTAAAGTTAAATTAGGATTTATTCCTAACAAAGCATCATATAATTGTCTATAATTCATCTTCTGTTTAAAGAAAGAATTATATTTAGGTTCGTTATCTAATTCATAATCTGACAATAATAATTTATTCCAAGTTTTAAGTAGATAATATGTTGGACTACCTTTAACTGAATGATTCATAATATCAATACGAATACGAGCGAAACCATCAGTAAGATTTTTGACAACATGAAAAGGATCAACTGCGACTTCACAATTAGGAAAGTATTTTAAAGCAACATCTTTATAAGGCTCCCACATATCAATGGTTACATACTTAACTCTTTTACGTTCAGATAATGGAATGGTTTCTAAATGTCTTGATAGAGTCCTTTTAGATCTGTCAGGGAGTAATTCATTTAAACAGCGTTTATTATTATCAACAAAGGCACAAAGATAAGAACCACCATATTTAGCCATACTAGAATGAATCTCATCAATCCCAAGGTTTTCAGGAAGCTGTAATCTAGGAACTTGAATAAAACTATCGCAATATAATTCAACAAGAGTAGATGAAATATTATTACGAAGAGCAATATCTTTGAAAGAATAATGAACATTACTTAGCTCAATAGCCACATTTCTAAGTAATGCATAAGTTTGATGGAAAGCTTCAGGACCAAAAGGGTTATCTTCTACAAAAGATTTATCACAGAATTTACATGAATACCTTCGTCTTTTCCAAACAATAATAGACGGCATTCCACCCATTGTAAGATGATTATAAGATCTTTTAGTGTAACCCTTACTTTTAGTCTTACAGCCACAAAAAGGGCAATTAGGATGACTATCCTTTAAAGTAACAAACAAATAAAGTTTATTATCTTTAACAGAAGAATCAAAAGTTAAAATTTGATTAGGCTCTAAATTTAGAGTAGATGTGATAAAATCATTAATAGCCATAAAAGGCACCTCCATGTCTAGTTATTCTTTAGTTAACAACTGAATATTAGCATGGAGGTTTTTAATATCTATAACTATATTTTAAGTTGTCCCCACGGAATTTTAGAGGGTATCCCCACAAGACAAAAAAAGAGGGTCAAATTTGACCCCACAAGATTTTAGAGCCTATCCCCAACCCCATGAAATTTTAGAGCGCCAAAAATGTGATTATAATTTTAGATATCAACCTAATAGAACTAAACATTACTATGTAAAAAACACTAGAAAAAGAACTATTATTACAGTCTATGGGGAAGTTACATATACTAGAACTGAATATATAGATAGGCTTACTAGTAAAATGTTTTGTCCTGTAGATAGGAAAATAGGTTTATTACCTAGACAAAGATATGACAACACAATTATTTTTTTAGCCTATGAATTATATAGCGATCATAACTCAATGATTAAAGTAGGAAAGTTAATTGGTGATTTAATAGACTCTAAATACTCCATATCAAAAAACAGAAAATTTAAATCAATCCCTAGGCAAACAATAAGAAATATGTTAACTAGAATTAAATCTATAAATGTACCTCTAAATACAAGTGAAAATACACCTGAAATATTGTATGTTATGGCAGATGAAAAATATATACCATCACAAAACAACGATAAAAAAGCTCATATGGTTAAAGCAGCACAAATATTTGAAGATAAAGTATTAACTAATCAAAAAGGTAGATATAAGCTTATAAATAAACATTTATACTTGCATTATGAAAATAATAAAGATGATTTTTGGGATAATGTATTTGACATAATAGATACTAAATATGAATTTAAAAAAATAAATACAATATATCTTATGGGTGATGGTGCATCCTGGATAAAAAGAGGTATAAGTGAACTTAAGATGCCTAATGTGAAAATAAAACCTGTATTAGATGGATTTCATTTCAAACAGGCAATAGAACACATTACAAAAGATGAAACATATAAAAAGATTTTATATCATTATTCAATTAAAAATATGAAAGATGACTTTAAAAAAGTAATAGAAATTATAAAAACAGAAAATCCAAATAGAATTGAAATAATAGATGAAAAGTCAAAATACATATTAAATCATCTAAAAGAAATAAGAACTTTATACAAAGAAGTAAAAATAGGCTGTCCAATGGAACAAGTAATATCACATTCTATAGCTTCTATATTTACATCAATTCCTAAAGCATATGGAAATAAAAACATTTCAACATATTTAAATATAAGACAACATCAACAAAATGGACACGATATAAGAAATTTAATTTTACAAGCATTACAACATTCACAAAATATTTCATTTGAAGAAATAGATTTAACAAAAGAGAAATATGATTTTAGTTTCCTAAAACTACCTAAAAATACATATAAAATAAATTGTTTAAATCATCATTTTGATAAAGGTATATAATTTTAAAAAATGGTAATTCAGCTACGCTGCATTACCACTCCCTACATTTTTAATTATTTGGATTATTTTCCACAATTATTTGACACTAAGTGCATATTTATGAAAATCATCAGCTATCATTTCTTTGTTTTTTAATGGATTATGATTTTTTATTATGCATTCTCTTGCCTTTAATGCATAATCAGTTAATATTTCAGGTTCGTTAAATATATTTCTAAGAGTTGTTTCTAGTTCGTCTAAATTAGAAATACAAATTGCCGAATCTTCTTCTAATAAATATTTAAATCCAGCATTTATTTCTGGACAAATCGCCATAACTGCTGCACCACTTTGCAAACAATCTGTTATCTTTGTAGAGAAAGATAACCTTGTAATTAAAGAGTTTTTTAAATCAAAACTTTCTACATGAAGTGCTATAGAGGAATTATCATATTCTTTTATTAATTGTTCAGGAGATATTAAACCATGATAATAAGTATCAATTTGATTATCTAAAATCTCTTTTTCTTCACTATTTAATTCTCCATTAGAATAAATATCTAAAATAAATTTAATACCATCTTCATTAATCTTTTTTATTATATTAGCCAGTTCAATAAGAATATTAACTCTATTTAAATAGATTCCTCCAGCATATATAATTCTATAAGGTTTATAAAATTTATTAATATCTCCTGGATAACATCCTTTTCTTAATATTTTCATTGGAACATTAAAATTGTTTATATATTCAATTAACTGTTCTTTAGTCATTGTATAAACAAGTTTATATAATTTAAAAGTTTCTCTAACATGTCTTCTCAAATTCCATCTTCTAATCCAATAAAGTGGATTAAATTCTAAAGCTTTATAAGAATATAAATCATCAGACACATAAGAAATTATGGGTGCAGCTGTATATTTATTAATAATCCTAGTAAGTCTTAACATTCTAGGATTACCATAACAAGGCGCAAAAACAATGTCAGGCTCATATTCTTTAATAAAATTAATAAAATCATCATTATCAATTTTTGATAATGACCAAACAATTTCTCTTGCCATAAATATAATTTGCCATCTTCTTTTTTTAGAAGTTGTTTCAAATTTTTCATCTAAAGTATTTGTTTCAATTGTTTCGCTTAATTTAAATCTTTTACCCACTTTTTTTCTTTTTAAAACATTATCTAAAACCATCTTATCTGTTATTTGATAATAATCATCGCAAATATTATTTTCAGGGATTCCTGCACTACAATAAATCTGTCTAAACTCCCAATCAAAACCAGAGAATATGTTTGTTAAAACATTTCCTCCATTTGTTTTACTATTCCAACTTTCATGAGAAACTACTAGAACTTTCATTTTCTATTCCTCACAAACTTATTCATTAAAATTGCTGTTATTTCATATCCAACTAACTTTCTTAATAAATTAATAATTCTAACCTTTTTAGAAGAATCATAATTTAATAAATAGTTTAGTTTTTTAATGCTTGTTTTTAATAATTTTGAATCTGCTTCAATATAATATGCCATAAGCACCATATACTGATAAGCTAAAAAATTAAGCAAAGCATCTTTTTTTTCAAAGCTTATTCTTGAATTATTTATATAATCAATACATTTATTAATTGAATTTGTCATATCAAAAATGTGTTTTTGACTTACTGTAGTAGAGATAGAACCTTCTCTAGATTGTCTATAGTAATAATAAGGTTTATTAGTAAAATCAATATTATTTACTGTTAATAGTAATCTAATACTCCATTCTATATCTTCACTCAAAATTCCTTCTTCAAAAAAAAGATTATTATCAATAAAATATTTTCTATTAATACACTTATTACATGCAGATGTAACAAAAATATTAGATTTAATTAACCCTACTATTTTTTCATCAACACTTTTATTTCTTAATGATTCATTAGCATTATTAACTACAGGTGTAGTTGTATTATCAAAATATAATTTTTCAAAACCCAATAAAATTACATCATTATTTTTTAAATAAGGAACTATATTAGATAATGCACTCTCATTAACTAACATGTCATCACTATCTATAAATAGTAAATAGTCTCCTGTTGCTTTTTTTATTCCTGCATTTCTTGCACTACTTAACCCACCGTTTTCTTTATCAATTAATTTTATATTATTATATTTATTTTTATATTCCTTTGCTATATCACCTGATTTATCAGTTGAACCATCATTAATTAATATAAGTTCAAAATCATTAAAAGTTTGGCTTAATATACTATCCAAACATTCTTTTAAATATAATTCAACATTATAAATTGGAACAATAATACTAAATAAAGGCATCAATCTATCCTATTCTTTCTCTTTAAATATCTACCTAAATATAATAATGTTTTTTTAGGCTCAATAAATTTATTAATAAACTTTAATGGTTTTATAGAATTACTAGCTTTTATAACATCATTTAAATTATCACTTAACCACTTATCTACATAATTTCTATTTTCATCATTAAAACTATCATAATCTTGCATAACACCAACTAATAACATCATATAATATGTATCAACTAATCTTTTTTCTAAAATGCTTAATCCTTTTCTATAATCATTTAATATTAAACAACCATCCAATGCATCTTCATAAAACTTAAACGTTTTAGTTGTACTGACTGAGTTTCCATGAATTTGATATTGATAAAACACTTCTTCATTTAAACAAAATGTATTTCCTTTTGTAAGCAACATTGGAACCCATATAGCATCTTCAACTAATGAGTTTTCTATAAAATATAAGTTATTATCTAATATTAATTTTCTTTTAATAAAATATCTCCAAGGACAAGAAGATAATCTACGCCTACTTAAAGCTTTCATAACATCATCTTTAGATCTATTATTTATTTCATCTATACTAATTGAGTTATCTTTTTCAATTAATACAGCATTAGTATCTATATTAATCATTTTATATAAACCTATTAAAATATCAGGTTTATTTTCATTTAATATGTTGCTAATTTTTTCAAGAGAATTTTCAACAATAATATCATCAGCATCCATAAAAAATATGTATTCACCTTTAGCATGTCTAATACCATTATTTCTTGCGATACTAGCACCACTATTGCTTTGTGCAATAACTCTTATATTCATATATTTACTTGCAAGTTTATTTACTATTTCTAAAGTGTTATCTTTACTTCCATCATTAACAATGATTATCTCATAATCAAAGAATGGTTGTTTAACAACACTATTTATTGTGTTTTCTATATGTTTTGATGCATTGTATGCAGGTATTATTATGCTAAATAACATTATTTTTCATATGTCCTTTCACTTATTATATATCTTGGCCTATTTTTGCTTTCCATATAAATTTTTCCTATATATTCACCAACTAAACCAATTGAAAGTATTTGAATACCTCCTAAAAATGTAAGAATTACTACAGTTGAAGACCAACCAGAAATAACATCTCCTTTAAAATATTGTATTACTGCCCATATCATTAAAATAAAACTAATAAGTGATACTATCACACCTATTGATGTAATTATTCTAATTGGCTTAATAGATAAACTTGTAATTCCATCTATTGCAAGACCTAACATTTTTGATAAAGGATACTTACTTTCTCCTGCAATTCTCTCTTCTCTTTTATAATAAACACTTGTACTCTTAAATCCTACTAAAGGAACCATACCTCTTAAAAATATATTTACTTCCTCAAAATTTGCAAATTCATTTAAAAATCTAGAACTTAATAATCTATAGTCCGCATGATTATACACTACTTCTGCACCTAAAAAGTTTAAAATCTTATAAAATGCTTGTGCTGTGTTTTTCTTAAACGCAGTATCAGTTTCTCTATCATTTCTTACTCCATAAACAACATCACAACCATTTAGGTATTCTTTAACCATCTCATCCATTGCATTTATATCATCTTGACCATCACAATCTATTGAAATAGTAATATCACACATATCTTTAGCTTCCATTAATCCTGCTAAAACAGTACTTTGATGTCCTCTATTTCTACTTTGTGTAATACCTATATACTTATCATTACTCTTAGCTAAATCTTGTATAATATTCCATGTATTATCTTTACTTCCATCATTCACAAACATTATCTTGCTATCAGAGGAAATAAGTTTTTGATTGATTAAACTATTAATCTTCTCTAAAAACATAGGTGCAGTAATTGGAAGCACCTCTTGTTCGTTATAACAAGGAATAACAATTATTAATTTAGGTTGTTTTCTATTATTCATAATTGATCTCCTTTATAATATAATTATATTAATTATATCAAGATTATATTAATAATGTTAAAACGATTTTATTTTATATATAATTATTGTCTAAGGAGATTAACTATTAAGAATCAAACATAAATTTTTAAAAATTAAAAAAGCATTATGAAAAGCCCTAAATTATATAGGTTTTCAAAAAAAATTGAATTCTAATAAATGCTACCTTAATTTATTAGAATCAAAATCAATATTATTTTTCTCTAAATGAAAAATGATGCGGATGAGCTTTCTAGCCACATGAGATAAAGCAACTCTATGATGTTTACCTTCATTACGCTTTTTAAGGTAAAAATCATAAAAAGTAGAATTATGTGCGATTATTATCTGAACAGAATTTAATAGAACATATCTCAGATATGATGAACCATGTTTAACCATGTAACCTCTATTATTTTGTTCTCCTGATTGATTACTAGAAGGTTCAAGGCCTGCGAAGGCTAACATTTGATTTGGTGTATGGAAGTTTAAAACACCTCCATATTCTGAATATATACAAGCTGCACTAATCATACTAATTCCTTTGATTGTATGAATGTGCGAATTGGTATTACTGTAATATTTTACAATAATACTTTCTAGATTTTTGATTTTAGAATCTAAATGAGAATAGATATCAAGATATATCTGAAGCTCATATACTAAGAAATCATCTTCACTACCTATTGTATTCTTAGCTAGTTCTTTAAGTTTACAAAACTTAGCATAAGATATGGTTCTTCTCAGTTTACTAACCATTTTCTTATATGATTCAGAATTCATATTAGCTATTTTAGAAGGACGCATATAGTTTTTCAATAAATACATAGCAGTAGAACTCTTTAAAGAATTATCAAAGAAAGGTTTAAATTCAGGGAACATATTATCTAAGACATTAGTTAATTTAACTAATTGTAAAGAACGTTGTCTTACTAAAAAATCTCTATTTCGGGTTAGTGATTTAAGAGCTTTTATGTGATAATGTTTTTGAGGATAGGTTATATATTTCTTTTCGAAAACATATTTAGCTATTTTAGTCGCATCGGTCTTATCAGTCTTAGTTTTCCTTAGTGTGGTGGCTTCGGAAACTCTTTGATAAGAATGGGGTTAATTTCCATGTAAGATAAATTATTATCTTCAAGGAAGACCTTAAGGTTCATTCCGTAATGACCGGTAGCTTCTAGACCTATCCTTTTATCTTGATTAGAATCAAGTTGTTTAATCACGGAATAAAAATCAATGAAGCCTGCTTTATCATTAGTGAAAGTGAAAGAATCACGAATTATTTCACCATTATGGTTCATGATAAAACAGACATGTTTGAATTTGGCAATATCAATGCCAATAAAATAAGTCATGTTTGACACCTCCTTATATATAGTGCACTGCTTGATAAAATCCACATTGTGTTCAATTCAAGTAAACTCGCTGTTTATAAAACATCAGATGTTAATCAACTTATCAACTTTTAAAAAGAACTGTGGTAGGAAACTCCTTAAAACAGTCTAAGTTGTAAAAAACAGAAACAAATCCACAGTGCAAATTAAGTATATCAAATGGCCGTTAGATATACTTAATGATAGGAACGGCCTAGAAAGAAAAAATCAATATAGGGTTCCTATATTGATAATACAATTAAAAAATGAAGAAAAAACTTTTATTATACGCTTTTACACAAAATAATTTAGGTGATGACTTATTTATAAAAATTCTATGTGAAAGATATTCTAATCATGATTTTTATATTGGTTTAGAAAATAAAAACATTAACAAAACATTAAAAAATATAAAAAATCTACATTTTGATAATAAATTATTTAAAATTGATGAACTATTAAAAAAAGAAAGTTTTTTTAGTAATCATTTAAATTTTAAATTCAATATAATTCAAATGTTTAATGTGAAATATTTAAAATCATTTGATTCCACAATATTTATTATAGGTTCAGCATTTATACAAAATAACCCTAGCAAAGATTACACCAATTTATACTTATTAGAAAAAAGAGTTAAATCGTCCAATAATTTCTTTTTGTTAAATACTAACTTTGGACCTTACTATGATGAAAAATATTTAAGTTTTTCTAGAGAAATAGTAAGTAACATGACACACGCTACTTTTAGGGACAAATTTTCATATGATTTATTTAAAGATTTAAAAAATGTGTCTTATGCTCCTGACTTAGTGTTAAATTTAAAAAATGATATAAATACCTCTAATAAAACTATTTTAATTTCTATAATGGATTTAAATGATAAATACATCAATTTAATTATTGATTTAATAAATGAAATTAATAACAAAAATTTTAATTGTAAATTAGTTTCATTTTGTAAAAACCAAAATGATGAAATTGCTGCTAATAAAATAAAAGAAAAAATTAATGTAGATTTCTTAGCATATGATGGAAATATGGATGAAATCTTATATGAATTTAAAACTTGTTATGGTATTATTTCTACACGATTTCATTCAATGATAATTGCAATGGCATACAATAAACCATTTTTGCCATTTATATATAGCAAAAAAACAAACGAAGTATTAGATGATATTAACTATAAAAATATTAGATTAGATATTAATACTCTAGTTAATATTAATGTTAAAAAAACAATTGATGATTTTTTAGAATATAATTATATAGATATAGAAAGTTATAAAAACAAAGCTAAAAATCAGTTTAAAGCTTTAGATGATTATTTTAATAATTAGAAAGGTACCAAAAACATGTATAAAAATGAATTAAAAAAAATAACTGAGGATGCAAAAAAAAATTTATATAATAAAACACCAAATAAATTAATTGAAAGAAATATTGAATATAACAAAAATTTACCAACTGTATCTTTTCTTATACCTTTTTATAAAAGTTATGAGTTTTTAATTACAAATATTAATTCAATACTAAAACAAAGCTATCCTAATATAGAAATAATCATTGTAAATGATTCTCCAGAAGTGGAACATTTGCATAATAATATAGAAAATTTAATTAAAGATTATAAATATATACATTTGTATAAAAATGAAGTTAATTTAGGTGGTGCAAAAACCATGTTGAGATGCATGGAATTATGCAATAGTAAATATGCAGTTAAAATTGATCAAGATGATTTCTATATTTCTGATACTTTTTTAGAAAAAGCTGTCGTTAAATTAGAAAGTAATCCTAACTTATCATTTGTATCTTTCAACACAATAACTTATTTAGAAAAAGAACATAAATTTCATTTTAATAAACTAAATTATTCTGGATTTATGGAGAGAGAAGATTTTTTAATAAACTTATTAAAAATATATAAAAAACCAACCTCAACTTTCCCAACTGTTTTTGTTACAAAGTACTTAAAACCTACAACACTTGGCATGATTGGTGATTCCAATATATACTTAAATTTATTAGTATATGGAGATGCATACATATTTGATGAAATAGTAGGTGTTTATAGGTTTAATTCAAATAGTATGTCTAAAAATTTACCATTTGAATACATATATAATTCAATTTTAGAAAAATATAGAATATATAAAAGAGCAAATAAAGAATACAATAAAGACTTTTATAATTTTTATAAATTTCAAGTTTTTAATACTTTAAAATTCTATGTTTCAGTTAACGGGCAATTAAAAGATGTTAAATTAATTGCTGATTGGTTATCAAAAAATGGTGAAATTTCAAAAACTTTTATATATTTTAAATTTGTTCAATTTAAAATATATAAATACATTGTGAAAATATATCAAAATTATAGAAAAATTATTTAATAATCTTTTCTTTGATAAATTTACTAAATATTGTTTTAATATATCTAAATTCATTTGGATTGGTTATAGTATTTACTGTTAAATAAATTAATGAAGTTATAATACCATATACAAACACCTTTATTATTAATGTTTCTAAATTGTTAATACTAGCTGTATACTTAAAGCCTATTAACGACAAAACAATCATAACAGTTATATTTATAAAAATTCGATAATAAGTTTTTAGTGGATTTCTATCCATTATTTTTGTGTTTGCATAAATAATAATGTCATTAGTCCTATAAAACAAAGCAACAATTGTTCCAACTAAAACTCCTTCTATTCCCATAACATTAATTAAAATTATTGATAAAACTATATTAATAGTCGATTCAATAACTGACTTCATTCTTGTCTCTTTAAAATGACCAGCAGAACTAATAACAGTGTTTGGTGGCTTCCTAATTAACGTTAATAACTCCATTGTTATAAAATATAAAGGTAAATTATAATTGATATAATTAACATCTGTAAAATCCTTAGTATATATTTTTATTAATGGCATTATAAATACAAATAGAATTGTATAAGCTAAAAAAGATATCATTAATATATAATTTTCAACAACTTCATAAAACTCAATAAACTTCTTTTTGTCAATATTAAAAATTCTTCCTAATGCAAAATCTGTAGAACTAGAAAATACCATAATCATTTGATATACAGCACGGAAAAAATAATTATAAACTGCATATATACTTACAGCTTCTAGCCCTAAAAAAACTGTAATTAAAACCATATCTGTATTATTAAATATAATTGCTGTAATTTCATGAACTAAAACAGAATTTTTTTGACTAATTGCCTTATAATTAGGTTTTTCTTTTAAATCAATCCAACTATAATCTTTTTTAATAATATATGTAATATATATTAATTGTAATAAATTAATTATAAAAAATGATATTTGAACTTCAACAACACTATAATTATTAGATATTAAAATAACTTTTGTAATAGAAGATAAAATATTGATTGTTGTATTTAATGCAGATAGAATATAACTCTTTCCATCTGATCTAAGTAATAAAACATATTTTCCATGAAAGAAAAAATTAATTACTGAACTTAAACCTGTAAATAATATAATTAAAAAAGCTTGAATAAAATCAATATTTTTTGCAAATAAAATAGGATATATAATTGAAAATAATACAACAATAATTAAATATAATTTACCTATTTTATTATAGTAATTACTTGTTGCAGATAAAATTGCATTTATTTCTTTTTTATCATTACTTGCTAAAGGTTTATATAACGCTTGTAATGTTGCTGTTCCAACTCCTGCTTCCAACAAAGCTAAACAAGCATATATTTGAATAACCGAACTTAATAGTCCATTCATTTCAGAACCATAGTTAATAATTATTAAACGTGGTATTAAAAGACCAAGTAATACTGTTATTACTTGACCAAGTATTCCAAATATTATGTTGTTAGCTATTTTTTTATTCATTAAACCACCTATATAGTTAAAATTACTTACAGTAACATGATACAACATTTATCTTTTAATTGATAATCCAAGCTTTCAAATATTTATTTAAATTTGCTTCCTAAATTATAGTACATTGATTTGGTATAATGTTTATTATAAATAAACAAATATATTCATAGATAAACTATGGAAAATTTACTTATAACATGATTAAGTGAAAGAACAGGAAGATATTTCTTAAATTATATAAATGAATTAGTGTTAGATAATTATAAGATATAAGTAGCTATTAGAAATGAAGAAACTAATTTTATAGACAACATTTAAAAAATTCTTGTTGATTTAGATGATACAGAAAACCTTAATGAAATCACTAAAGGTATGGATGTAATTTTTCATATTGTTAATATAAGAAAGTCAATAAATATAATTAATGCTACTATTAAGAATAATGTTAAATGGGTTATATTAGTACATACAACTGGTATATATTCTAAATATAAATCTGCTTCAAAAGAATATATTGATATAGAAAATAAAATATCAAATTTAATAAAAATCAAGATATCAAAGTTACAATACTAAGACCTATAATGATATATGGTAGTTTAGACGATCAAAATATGAGTGTTTTTATAAAAATAGTTGATAAATTAAAAATTTTTCCTATTGTAAATGGAAGAAAATATGCTCTTCAACCTGTACACCAGGAAGATTTAGGTAAAGCTTATTATTAAGTTTTAATAAATAAAAGTAAAACAATAGGCAAAACTATATTTTATCTGGAAAAGATCCTCTTGACCTTATTGATATATTAAAAATTATTTTTGACAAATAAAAAAACTAAGTTAATGCTCCTATTATTTTTTTGCACTGGGTTTCATTTTTTTATTTTTACTTAAAATTTATTATAAAATGAAACCCAGTTCACTAAGTCAATTACCCATAACTGGGTAATTTTATATTGGTGTTTCTGGGTAAATTTATATTAGTATTAACAGTCCTCTATCATAGTTGTAATAAGTTATATAATCATTTATGCCTAAAGCTAACTGTTCATAAATATTATAAATTTTAAGATTCATCTCGCTTTTAAGAATAGCGTGGAATGTTTCTTGCGGAGCGTTATCCCAACAGTTACCACGCCTAGAAATTGATTGATTTACATTGTGATTTTTTAATATATCTTGATAAGAAATTGATGTATAGTGACACCCTTGATCAGAATGAATTATTACTTTTCCATCTAATTCGCTTTTATAATTTTCAATTAGAAATTCTATAATTTTAATAACGAAATTCAATTCTAACTGTAATGATACTTGGTGTGCTAGAATCTTTTTTGCAGTCGCATCCTTTATAGATGATAAATAAGCTCTTTTCCCATTTTCTAAATATGTAATATCTGTAAGTAATATAAGTTTTGATCTTCCTTGATTAAAGTTTCGATTAACTACATTATCGTATGTTCTGTTTGATCGATTAGCTTTAATTATTTTCTTTATAGGATTAATCTTTCTTATCGGACATATAAGAATATTTTTTTCATAATACGTCTTATCTTCTTAAGATTCATTATTATCCCATAATCTTTATATATTCTATATTTAATCTGTCTAGCTCCTTTTTCCATGTTTAATAATCATAAGCTTTCTTAATCAACTTATAATCTAAGGAGTCTTTTATGTCTTTATCAGCTCTTATTGGTATGGCTTTTACCCATGTATAATAGCCTAATCTTGAAACGCCAGCTGCTTTACACATTTCTGATATATTAAGTTTATTATTTTTCTTTAATGACAATTCATATATTATTTCAAATTTTTGGCTCTGTTGGTTCTGTTTGTTTCCTCCAGAGCCTGTATTTTTTTTAGGAATTTAATTTCCTGTTTTAGCTTTTCGCTATATTCTTTATAATATTCTGCTCTATCATTATTAGATGAAAACTTAGGAATTTTTTCTAGGTTTTCCTTTTGATGAATTTGTTTTTCTAGAAAAGCCTTTGGGATATGCTGATTAATCTTTAAATCTTCTCGTAATCGTTCCTATTCTTCTATTACCTAATATTTCTGGATTGATATTAAGCGCTCTAAAAATATCGCGGGGTTGAATTCCATTATTATATTGAGCTATAAAATATTTTTTGAGCTATAAAATATTTTTTGAACTCTTCTGTAAATACAACATTAGCTTTACTTACTTTTAAAACATATGGATTATTTTTTAGTATATTTATCTCTTTGTCTGTAAGATAATTTCTTGACATAATTGATACACCTCGCTTTTAATTTATAACAAATATTAATAATAAAAAAGTGTAACAGTATAATTAAATATATAATATAATATAATATAATAAACTTAAAACAGAAAGATAATTCGAGTATAAAAAAATATGAATATCGTTATAAAAAAACAAAGACAATTATTTACATTCATGTTAGTTATGATAATTGGCATTATATATTGTTCATCTAAAAGAATTATTACAATGGATGAACCTTTATCTTTTTCTTTATCAAATGAAGCATCTTTATATCATCCAGGGTGGGTACTTATTAAAGAGCATGGATGGATGCTAAAAGATAATTTTACAGGATATGGTGTAACACATGCTCCTTTTAATTATTCTCAAGTTATTATAAATCAAGCTGCAGATGTTCATCCTCCGTTATACTATATTTTAATGCATACAATTTGTTCTTTTTTTCCATATCGATTATCTATATGGTTTGGATTAGGGATAAATTATTTATTTTATTTAATGAACGCAATTATTATTTATATAACATCTAAAAAAATTATTAAAAATGAATTAATAAGTATTTTAATAATGCTTTTATATAGTATAAATTTTCAAGTTTTGGAAATGCTAAATTTTATAAGAATGTATATGATGGTTAGTTTTTTTGTTTTACTGTTTGTATTTAGTGCCTATAAATTAATATGTGATAATAAAAATGAAAAAATGAATATAGTTTTATTGTTTATTTCTACCGTAGGTGGAGGATTAACTCATTATTTTTTTTATGTAGCTATTATAAGCATATGTTTACCAATTGCTGTATATTTATTGATAAAAAGAAAATATAAATTGCTATTAACATCAGCAAGTGTTGTTATAATTGCGTGTTTATTAAATGTTTTTATTTTTTTTCCTGCAACAATTGAACATGTTTTTACAACTAATCAAAGTAACCACAGTTCTACAATTATTAATAATTTTATAAATATGGGTATTGATTATAATAGATTTAATACCTTTATAAATTTTACTTTTTTTAAAGGAATAGGATTTTATTCAGGGTTAGTATTAATATTTATTAATATGATTTTATATGTAAAAAATAAAGATAAAAACATTTTATTTTTAATATTGATATTTATTTCATATTATATTAATTTCTATATTGCTCAAAAAACAGCTACATATATACAACCAAGATATATTTATCCAATGGAGATTGTTGGATTATTATGTTATTTAACCAGTGTTTTTATAATTTCAAAACAATATAAATTTATTATATTAAAGATTTTATTTTTATTATTTATAACATTTAAAAATTTAAATATAAATAGTATTGTATATTCATTAAAATTAGTACCTTCTTGGGAAATTGCAAAAGCAAATCAATATGGTGTTGCTGTATTTCTTACTGATGGAACAGCTACTGTTGGAATAAATTTTCTAGATTTAAGATGGTATCATGCTGTTGGAGTAACAAGTATATATGAGCCATTTAGCAATGAAATAGATAAAAATTTTATATGTTATATTCAAAAGACACTTGATAAAACTGAAGCGATTAGTTATCTTAGACAACAGATAGATAAGGAATTTATTATAGAAAAAATTAATAATACAGATACATTAGAATTTGATTTATATATGGTAACAATTGATAATTAATATTATTTATAACATAATTGTTTGATTTAGCATGATACTTGGCTTTAAGAGTTAGAATAAAAATTCTGTTAAACCTTGCATCTCTAAAATATAAACATTAATATATTTGTAAGGTGATATAATTTGAAAATAGTTTTTGTATCAAATTTTTTAAATCATCATCAATTACCTCTATGTGATGAATTTTTTCATATGAAAAATATAGATTTTAAATTTATTGCAACTGAACAAATCCCTAAAGACAGATTAAAATTAGGTTATAAAAAGAATTTTAATGTTCCTTATCTTCTAGAAATAAAACGTAAAAATGATGTTGATTATGCAAAAAAACTTATTATAAATTGTGATATTGCTATTATTGGCTCATGCCCTTACGAGTTAGAAAAAATAAGGATAGAAACTAAAAAAATCTATTTTAAGTATTCAGAACGATTTTTAAGGGGCCCTGCATGGAGAAAATATAGTCCCATAGCCCAATATAACATAAGAACAAGATACACAAATAAAATGCATGAAAATATGTTTTTATTGTGTGCAAGTGCTTATGCTGCATGGGATTATAATTTTTTTGGTGCATTTAAAAATAAAACATTAAAGTGGGGATATTTTACATCACTTTCAAAATTAAGTTTTACAGAAATTAAAAAAATTAAAACAAAAAAACTATCATTACTGTGGGTAGGAAGAATGTTAGAACTCAAGCATCCAGAACATGCAATAGAAGTGGCTAAACATCTAAAAGAAAATAATATAGATTATCAGTTGACTCTTATTGGTGATGGATATATAAAAGACAAAATAATAAATTTAGTTAAAAATTATAAACTAAGTGATAATATTACTTTTTTACCAAACATGAGTTTTGAAAAAGTAAGATTATATATGGAAAAATCAAACATTTTTTTGTTTACTAGCGATTTTAAAGAGGGATGGGGTGCGGTTTTAAACGAAGCCATGGCAAGTGGATGTGCTGTTGTTTCATCATATCAAGCTGGTTCAACTTTATTTCTAATTAATAAAAATGAAACAAACGGGCAAATTTATGACGGTACAGTTAATAATTTGATTAAAAAAGTTATGAATTATGTTAATGATAAATCATATATGGATTTAGTTTCAAAAAATGCATATGAAACAATATCTAATTTATGGAGTCCTAAAATTGCTGCTAAAAGGCTAGCTGACTTTTCAATTAGCTTATTAGAAAAAAAACCAAATTCATATTATGAATTTGGACCTTTAAGCATAAGCGAAGCTATATCAAATAAAAATGCAAAACAATTACTTAAGTGATTTTAAACTATTGGATTTATATGTAAATATTCCAGCAATGTACCAAAATAACATTGTTGCTATATGTGTATCAAATATAACTGCAACATCAAAAATAGAAAAGATAAATATACTAATAAATAAAATCAATAATGAAATAGTTTTATTATTTGGTTCATTTTTTATTACAGAAATTATTTTTTTTGTCTTAGTGAATATAATCATGGAAAATGAAATAAATCCTAAAATTCCAGTATATGCTAATAAACTTATAAAAATATTATGTGGATCTTCCATATTGAGCTTTGTAAAAATTGATTCTGATCCAAAAAAATTATGTGTAGCTTCATAAATGTTACTAACTCCAACACCCAATAAAGGTTTATTAATAAAAATTATAAATGCCTCTTTCCACATAAAATATCTATAACTTGAAAGTACATCTAAAAGATTTTCAAAATTAATATAATCCATATACTTAAAAATCCATTTAAATCGCAATAAAGTTGTAACAATTAAAAATATTAAAGCTAAAATTGACAGTAAAAAAATAATAATAGTTATTTTCTTTTTACTTTTTCTTTTAATAACAATACTATAATATAAAAAATATACAATTACACTAATAAATAGACCAATATAAACCGATCTCGACCCAGAGATCACAATCATTATTAATTGGATAATTGAATTTATAGTAAAAAAGATTTTATTATTATTAAAATAGATTAACCCTAATATTAGCGAAAAAAATGCCCAAGATGCTGATTGATTAGAATTTTCATAATAACCACCTAAATATCTTACTCCAAAAAAAGAATCAATTAAATTGTTAGGTTCAGTAATAATAGCCTTTATTAATGAACCTCCTGTAATAAAAAATGAAAACATAATAATTGCATGAAATATTATGTCCATTTCATTTTTTAGTGTTTCTTTTGTTTGTTCTTTTGTATGTGTCGTTAAAATAAAAAACATTAAACACATTATAAGAGTTTTAACATAACTATATATATTCATATATGAATAATTAACTAATGATGATATGGTACAGATAATAATAAAAATAATTTTATATTTATTTTTAAATATAAAATCCTTAGGACCATCAAAAAACATCTTAAATCCATATACAATTGAAAAAATAATAACAGCCCAAAAAAGAATAGAACCATTTACAATGGGAATAACCGAATTAAAACCTAGAAAAAAAACCAATATTCTAAGTGATTTTTGTATTTTTACCATGTTTTTATTAATGAATTTCATGACAATTTCCTTTTAACTTACTTAAACTAACTAGTGGAATTATAGCATAAACAACCTAAATATTATATAATTAATAAATGTTGAAAGGTAAAACATATGAAGGTTCTATTATTATCTGCAAATATGAGAAATATCGCTAAACCATATTTTAACCTTAATACCCACCCTTATGGTGGCTGGGTTGATGGATTTATTGATAATTTACAATTAAATCATAATATAAAATTTGATTATGTCTATTTTAAACTAGGAAAATCAAACAATATTCAAAGTGTTAACATAAAATGTATTAATTATTACCAAGTAACATATTCAAACAATAAAATTATTAAAAAATTTTTTAAAGAAAACAAATATGATATATATCATATTTTTGGAATTGAACATCCTTTTATAAAGGATATTTCAAACTTTCTACCTTTTAGTAAAACTTTGCTTTACATTCAAGGCATCCAAAAAGAAAGTGCAAAAGTTTATCTAGCTGATTACAATAAATTTAGTAAAAATATTAATCCTTTTTTATATCTTAATTTAAATATTTTGAAATATATTGCTCATAAATTAGGGAATAATGAAACTAAAATTTTAAAAAAAGGATTATATATTACAGGTAGGACAAAATGGGATTATGATTACGTAAAATCAGTAAACAGAAATATAAAATATTATTACTGTAATGAAATTCTTAGGAGCAAATTTTATACAGCAAAAAAATGGAATCCAAAAGAATGCTTACCACATACAATTTTTGTATCTCAAGCAAACTACACCTTAAAAGCTGCCCATATGATTATAGAAATAGTAAAAATTCTAAAAAAAGAATTTTCAAATGTTAAATGTTATATTGCTGGAGAAAATATCATTAAATCAAATTCAATTATGACAAAATTAAATTCTTCATATGCAGGTTACATAAAAAGTTTAATTAATAAATATAAACTTGATAATAACATTATATATACCGGGCCTTTAGGTGAAGAAGAAATAATTAATTACCTACAAAAAATAAATGTGTTTCTATCTGCATCTGTAATTGAAAATTCTTCTAATTCTTTGCAAGAAGCAATGCTAATTGGAACTCCTTGTGTAGCATCTAATGTTGGTGGTATTTCATCAATTGCTAATGAAACACAATGTTTATTATATCCGTTTAGTGATATTAATAAATGTGTTTCTCATATTTCTAATATTTTCAACAAAAAAATAGATATAGATAATTTAAGTAATAATGCTATAAAAAGAATTGAATTTCTAGCCAATCCAAAAATCAACTCAAATACAATGTACAATATTTATAAAGATATAGTATCGGAGTCAAAAAATGAAAATTAATTTTGTATCAAATTTAGTAAGTGAAGATTTATTTAAAAAATTATATACACTTCCTAACAAACCTGGTCAACAAGTCCAAAAGTTTAATAGACTTATTGTTAAAGGTTTTATAGAAAATAATGTTAATATAAAATGCTTTTCTAATCCACCTGTTTCAAAACAAATAATTAAGAATACTTATTTAAAATTGCCTAATAATAATATTTTTAATTATAATAACATCATTAATATTCCTATTATAAAAGATTTGGCTTGCTTAGTTTCATCCTATTACAAAATAAAAAAAGAAATAAAAAATAATCCAAATTCTATCTATATATGTGATGTTTTATCAGTCCCAAATAGTTTAGGAGCTTCAATTGCATGCAAAAAATATAATAAAATATGCATTGGTATTATTACTGATTTACCAGAATTAATAACAAAAAATAAATTATATATATATCTATGTAATAAAGTAATTGAAAATTGTAGTTCTTATGTTTTACTTGCTGAAACCATGAATAAGAAAATTAACAAAACAAATAAACCATATATTGTAATAGAAGGTTTTGCAGATAATAACACAATTAATTATCAATATAACGGAAAAAGAGATAAATCAATCATTTATGCAGGCAGTTTAGACTATGTAAATGGTATAAAAGAATTTGCCGAAGCTTTTTCTGAATTAAATTCAGATTTAACTTTAAACATATATGGTGTTGGAGAATATCAAAATGAATTAATAGAATTTTCTAAAAATATAAATAATATAAATTTTCATGGAGTTATTCTTAATTCTGAATTATTACCTTTATTAAGAAAAGCTACATTTTTAATAAATCCAAGGAATATTAATAATGAAATTACCAAATATTCTTTTCCAAGTAAAAATATGGAATACCTTTCTTCAGGCACTCCATTTATAAGCACAAAATTTAAAAGTATTCCAAAAGAATACGATAACTACATAAATTATTTTAACAGTGACACAAAAGAAGGAATAAAAAATACTTTGATAAATTTATTTAATTGTGATTATAACATTTTATTAGATAAAGCATCTAAAGGACAAAAGTTTGTATTAACTGAAAAAAATAATATTAAACAAACAAAAAAGATAATTGATTTTATAGATAAACTATAATAAGCATATTTAGCTTGTTTAATTTTCTATATATATTCTCTTTTGTGATATTTATTAATTCAGCAATAAATATCAAGTCCTTTTCTGTTTTTATTGCAGTTTCCATATCTAATGTTAGTTCTTCAAACATCTTTTCTCCTAATCGTAAACCAGTAAATACAATTTTTATATCTTCATAAGGTTTAATTCCTGATAATCTTATTAAGTTTTCTAAAAGTGTTAATATTTTAATAAGCATTCCCATGTCCAAAATAAATATTTTCCAGACTTTGCATATGTTGATGCTTGTAAAACAAGCTGCGTAGCTTCTAATGTCGTCATAAATTATCTAATAATTTGAGGATTAGTTACAGTTATAGGCCCCATTTTCTATTTGTTTTTTAAACAACGGTATCACTGAACCATTTAATTCAAGAACATTTTCAAATCTAACAGCACAAAGTTTAGTAATACCATTATTTCTATATCCTTGAACCATAAGTTCACACATTCTTTTTGTAACACCCATAACATTTTTTGGGTTTGCCGCTTTATCTGTAGAAATCAAAACAAAATTTTCAACATTGTTTTTAATACATAAATCCTTCTTTTCTATTCTCTGGGGTATCTAACTCCCCAGATTATTTCACAACTTACGTTTTATTAAACCCAAAGTTATTTTATATTACCTTAATTCATATCCTTAGAAATAACTTTATATTCACTTCTTAAGTATTTTAATATTGATTCTAAACTTTGATTTAAAATTTCATTATCTTGTAAATCTAAATCATCAATAGCCCTATCAATTAACATTTCATGGAATTTATCATGTATTTTTAATACTTCTTTTGCTTTGTCTGTAATTTCCATTCTTACTACTCTTGCATCGTTTTCATCTCTATATTTCCTTAAATAACCCTTTGCTTCTAACCTAGATGCATTTATAGAAAATGTACCCTTTGTTATCATCATTTTAGAGGCAATACTAGTCACATTATTATTTTTTGCTTTGCTAACACTTTCTAATAAGTGAACTTCTGACATAGTTAAAGTAACACCTCGATCCTTAAGGTTTTTTTCTTCTATATAAAGAATATAGTTGAAAAGTTCTACTAATAATTCATTTAACCTATGTCTTGTTTTATTTTTCTTTGTCATTTTATTACCTCTGTATATAATTATTTATATGAAGAAAGATGTTTTAGATAAAAACACAATACAATCACTACTTAAGAATAAACACTCCTTAAAAGTTTTAGATACTATAGATTCCACTAATGATTATTTAAAATCAAACTTTAATAAATACGATATAGTTGTTGCTAATAAACAAACTAGTGGTAAAGGAAGAAGAAATAGAAAGTTTTTCTCACCTAAAGATACTGGAATATATATGTCTATATTAGTAAAACCAAACTTTTCTATTGAAGAAACCCTTAAATTAACTGCTCTTACTAGTGTTGTAGTATATGAAGCCATTAAGGATTTATATAACATTGATATTAAAATCAAATGGGTCAATGATTTAATACTAAATGATTTAAAACTTGGTGGTATTCTTTGTGAATCACAAATATATAAAGATAACATTAATATGATAATCGGAATAGGAATAAACGTTAAAAAGATAAGTTTTCCTGATGATTTAAAAGATATTGCTACATCTATTGAAAATAATACTGATAAAATTATTTCAAGAAATGAATTAATTGCATCAATAATTAATCATTTTGATAATCATATTAATAAAAAGTTAAGCTTTATAGATACCTATAAAAAACAATCAAACACACTAAATAAAGAAATAACCGTTTATCAAAATAACACAAGCTTTAAAGGAAAAGCTATTGATATAGATAATAATGGTAATCTTATTGTTTTATCAAATAATAAACAAATAATATTAAATAGTGGTGAAATAACTATACGTTAACTTTTGATTCAATTAATTCACGAAGATACACACATATTTCTTCCTGAGAAAGATGCTTATACTCTTCATGTTTAATTGGTTTTAAAAAGTTAACTTTCATTTTATTTGATTTAGGTTTCTTTTCATCAAATGCATACGAATTACTAAGTACTACAGGAACAATTTGAACTTTAGCCATATAAGCAGGTTTGATACTACCAACCTTAAATTCATTTACAACATCAGATTTACTTCTTGTTCCTTCCGCAAATATAAGAACATTATCCTTAGCTTTAAGACGCCTTGTAGTCTCTCTTAACATATAAATATTATCCTTAGCACTATCCCTATCAAAATGAATGTTTTTAATAGTTTTAGACCAACTTCCAATTAATGGAAGTTTTTCATTTTGCTTTTTAGAAATAAAACTAATAGGTACAGTACTAGCCGCAACTATAATAGCTGGATCAAATGTACCTTGATGATTAGATACAAAATAAGTAGCTTCATCATTTAAGTTTTCACTACCCTCAACTTCAAGTTTATAATTTAGCATTTTAATAGCTAAACTACTCCATTTCCTTAAAATTGAATGAATTTTAAATTTATCAAATCTTCTAACAGTAATCGCATTTATCCAACTAGGAATAGCGGCTACTATTACAGTAATAATTAATCTAATTAATCTCATATATCTTTTTCACATATCGCAAAAGCTATCGCATAGTTTTTTTCATGAGAAATAGAAACACTTATTTTATAGTCTTCAAACTTACAATAAGGTTTATCATCCTTATATAAAACTTCAATATCACTTAATAAAACTTTTTTATTAAGTGCTTTTACAATAGCTTCTTTTGCACAAAACCTCCCCGCTATAAATTCTAATTTTCTATTTTCATTAAAATCTTCACAAAGTTTCTTTTCTAAGTCAGTAAGAATTCTTTCACCTATTTCTAAGGAAATCCTACTTATTTCAACGATGTCACAACCAACACCTATTATCATTAATCACCAACCGCACAAAGAATTTCACCACTACAAGCAACCTTACCATCAACCTTTGCTACAACATCCGCAAAATAGATAGAAGCTCTATTCTTTGTGAATTTAACTGTTAACTCTAATACATCTCCTGGAACTACTTGTTGTCTAAAACGCATTTTATTAATACCCGCAAAATATGCAATCTTACCTTTAAATTCATCTTTACTAAGTAATAAAACACAGCCTGTTTGAGCCAACGCTTCAACAATTAGTACTCCAGGCATTACATGTTTCTCAGGAAAATGCCCTAAAAACTGCATTTCATTTGCGCTAACACACTTTTTACCAACTATCTCTGTTTTATCTTCACTAATAGAAATAATTTGATCCACCAATAAAAATGGATATCTATGAGGTATAATCTCTTGAATCTGATTTGAATTTAACAACATATCAATTACTCCCATCTTTTAAATATTAAACTAGCATTATGCCCACCAAAACCTAAAGAATTACTCATTGCATAATTAATCTTTTTATCTCTACCAACATTTGCAACTATATCTAGATCACACTCTTCATCAGGATTTTTATAATTAATTGTAGGAGGAACATAAGAATTCTTTAAAGCTAATAATGAAATAATAGCCTCAACACCACCTGTAGCACCTAATAAGTGACCTGTATTAGACTTTGTAGAACTAACCATTAACTTATCATAAGTTTCAGGAAATGCTGCTTTAATAGCTATTGTTTCAGTTTTATCATTCAATGGAGTACTAGTACCATGAGCATTAATATAATCAATTAATGAACCATCAATATTAGCATCTTTTAATGCATTAACCATAGCCTTTGCTCCACCACTACCATCACTTAAAGGTGCAGTAATATGATGTGCATCACAAGAATCACCATAACCAACAATTTCACCATAAATCTTCGCATTACGATTTAATGCATGCTCTAACTCTTCTAAAACTAAAATTCCAGCACCTTCACCCATTACAAAACCATTTCTATCCTTATCAAAAGGAATACTAGCTCTGTTTTTATCTGTACTATCACTTAAAGCTCTCATACTAGCAAAACCAGCAACCGCTAAAGGTGTAATAGAAGCTTCACTACCTCCAGCAATCATAATATCTTGATTACCGCTTCTAATCTTATGGAAAGCTTCTCCAATAGCATTTGTAGCTGCAGCACAAGCAGTAACAACACAACTACAATGACCCTTTGCATTTAAGTCAATTGCTACACTACCAGCTGCTAAATTTGCAAGAGCCATAGGAATAAAATAAGGAGAAACCCTATTAGGACCTCTAGAATTTAAAGTAGTCTCAGCATTTTCAATAGTACTAATACCACCAATTCCACTTGCAATAAGTACACCAAATCTATTATTATCAAATTCTTTCAAACCTGAATCATCAAATGCTTGTTTAGATGCAATTCTTGCAAATTGAGTAAATCTATCATTAAACTTTAAATCTCTTTTAGAGAAATATTGTTCCATATCTAAATCTTTAACTTCACCAGCTAATTTAACTTTATAATCTGTAGTATCAAATGCAGTAATTTCATTAATACCACATTTTCCTTCTTTAATAGAATTCCATAAAGTATCTACATCATTTCCAATAGGAGAAACAACTCCCATGCCTGTAATAACTACTCTTTTCATACCATACCACCATTTATACTTATAACTTGTCCAGTAATATAACTAGCATTATCACTAGCTAAGAAACTAACCAAATTAGCAACATCACTAGCTTCACCAAATCTCTTTAAAGGGATTTGTTCCATTATATTGTTTTTGATATCATCAGATAATTTATCAGTCATATCAGACTTAATAAATCCAGGAGCTATTGCATTACATCTAATATTTCTAGATGCAAATTCTTTTGCACAAGACTTAGTCAATCCAATAATTCCAGCCTTACTAGCAGAATAATTAATTTGTCCTACATTACCAGTTAAACCAATAACACTAGACATATTAATAATTACACCACTTCTTTGTTTCATCATAACTCTAGAAACATTTTTAATTGTATTAAAAGAACCTTTTAAATTAATATCAATAACCTTATCAAAATCTTCTTCACTCATTCTAAGTAATAAGTTATCTCTATTAATTCCTGCATTATTTACAAGAACATCAATTCTTCCAGCTTCTTTTACAACTTTGCTAATCATATTAGAAACTTCTTCAAAGTTTGAAACATCAGCTTTTTCTAAATAAACCTTCACTCCAAACTTTTCACATTCTTCTTTAACTTCCTCTGCAGGACCTTGTGAACTACTGTAGTTTAATACGATGTCATAACCATCACTTGCAAGTTTTATACAAACTGCTCTTCCAATTCCTCTACTTCCACCTGTTACTAAAGCAACCTTATTCATTTAGTAAATCCACCACCTTTTCTATAGATTCATATGTTTCAACCTGATAAACATTAACATCTTTACTAGTAGCTCTTACAAAGCCACTAAGAGTCTTACCAGGACCTATTTCTATAAATGTATCTACACCCTTAGAAATCATATATTCAATGCTTTGTCTAAATAAAACACTTGATTTAATCTGTTTTGTAAGAAGATCTTTAATATCATTATCTTCATCATTTCCAGTAACATTAAACACAACCTTTTTTAAAGGCTTTTTTATTTCATAATTACTTAATACTTCATTAAGTTTTACACTTGCATCTTCTAAATATGAAGAATGAAATGCTCCACTAACATTTAATTTAATAGCTCTAACTTTTAATTCTTTAAACTTTTCTATAGCTTTATCAATACTATTAATATCACCAGTAATTACAATTTGTTTTGAAGAATTATAGTTAGCTATTCCTAAATTTTCAAAATTACCAATAACATTATTAATTGTTTCTTCATCACTATTAATAATTGCCGCCATTCCTGTAGTGCCTAAAGGTAATGCATCAGCCATTATACTACCTCTTTGTCTAACAATCTCAATAGCATCATCAATATTAAATACACCACTATAAGTAAGTGCACTATACTCACCTAAACTAAGACCTGCACAGAACTCACAATCTATTCCTTTTTCTTTTAAAACACTTGCAATACCATAAGAAGTCGCAAGAATTGCAGGTTGAGCATTTAAAGTATTATTTAAATCTTCTTCTGGACCATTAAAACAAATATCTTTTACATCACTAGGAAGCTTATCAAATATGCTTTTAAAGGTATTACTTTTTTCATATAATTCTTTACCCATTCCAACATATTGAACACCTTGCCCAGCAAATAAAAATGCTACTTTCATACAAAAGCTCCTTTAAACTCATCAATTAACTCTTTAACACTAACGATTTTATCAATTCTATATGCATTAGTACCCGCAAAGAATAATCCATTTTCTTTATCACCTTTAGCACTATTAACTAAAGCAGTAGTAATACAATAAGGTGTATCTTTTGGATTACAAGGCTTTATACAGTTAACACAAGTTTTAACGCTAATATTTCCTATTGCTTCTGTATTTTTGATAAAGTTATTTCTAATACCTCTACCAGGAAAACCTGAAGGACTCTTAACTAATCCTAAATCTTCTTTTTTACAATCAACAATCATTTCTTTAAATCCATCAGCAACATCACATTCATGTGTTGCAATAAATCTTGTACCAACTTGAACTCCATCAGCACCATGACTCATTGCTTCTTTCATATCTTTACCATCAAAAATTCCACCTGCCGCAAAAATAGGAATTCGATAATTATATTTTTCTTCAAAAGGTTTAATTATTTCTCTAACAGTTTTAATAATACTTTCTAAAGATTCACAAGTTTTATTCACTAAATCATCTAATTTAAAACCTAAATGTCCTCCAGCCTCACTAGATTCAACAACCATAAAATCAGGAATATAATTATATCTTTTATCCCAAACCTTACAAATTAAATTAGCAGCCTTAGCACTAGAAACAATTGGAGCAAGTAATACATCGTCTTTTTCTTCTTTATAAGAAGGTAAATCTAAAGGTAAACCAGCACCTGAAATAATTGCATCAACTCCACTTTTAATACTTTCTTTTACAATGTATGCATAATCAGTACCAGCAACCATTATATTTACACCAAGTAATCCTTTACCATTAGAAATAGATCTTGCAATATCAACCTGTTCCTTAATAGCTGATAAATTACATTCTCTGTTTTTCTTTAAAAAGTTTTCTTTATAATATCCAGGATGAGCACAACTAATAACACCCATGCATCCTTCCTTCATAACACTACCAGCAAGTCTTCCTAAAGAAACCCCTACTCCCATTCCACCTTGAATAAGTGGAAACTCTAAAACCTTATCTCTTATTTTCATACAATTCCCCCTATTTTTGACTCAAGAATTTTAAGTTGTTTCTTTGAATCAGCCATCATTTCTTCAAATATTTCTTCAAGTGTTTTTTCTTCACTAACAAGTCCAGAAATTTGACCAGCCATTAGTGAACCATAATCAACATCACCTTCAAAAACAGCTCTTCTTAAAGCACCCAAAGTTAATTTTTCAAGTTCATCTCTATTTTCAACACTTTTTTCAAGTTCAATATATTGTCTACTCATTTTATTTCTTAAAATTCTTACAGGAGAATTCATGCTTCTACCAGTAATTACTGTGTCTGTATCTTTAGCTCTTATAATTGCATTTTTATAATTTTCATGAATTTCACACTCTTTAGAAACAAGTAAAACAGTACCTAAAGATACGCCACTAGCACCCAAACTTATTGCAGCATTAAATCCTCTTCCATCAGCAATACCACCAGCAGCAATCACCGGAATATTTATTGCATCAACAACTTGAGGAATAAGTGCCATAGTTGTAATATCTCCAACATGACCTCCAGCTTCTGTTCCTTCCGCAATAACTGCATCAACTCCATAGTTTTCCATTCTTCTAGCTAATGCAACTGTAGGAACAACTGGAAATATTTTTGCGCCACTTGCTTTAATAGCTTCTACATACTTACTAGGATTTCCAGCACCTGTAGTAACAACTGCAACTTTTTCTTCACATACAACCTTAATGATTTCATCCTTAAATGGATTCATTAACATTACATTTACCCCAAAAGGTTTATCTGTAAGCCTTTTACACTCTCTAATAGCCTCTCTAGTTTGTTCACTATTCATTGCACCTGTTCCAATAACACCAAGACCCCCTGCATTAGAAACAGCAGCCGCAAACTTAGCAGTAGCTATATTTGCCATACCTCCTTGTAATATTGGATATTTAATATTTAACATCTTATTAATCATAACTATTCTCCTATATTTCTATTAAGGTAGATCCCCAAGTAAGCCCCGCTCCAAACCCTACTAATATTACCTTGTCTTTTTCTTTAATTACATTTTGCTTTTTAGCTTCAGTAAGTGCTATTGCAACACTAGCAGCACTTGTATTTCCATATTCTTCTAAATTCATAAAGAATTTACTTTCATCAATTTTCATTCTTTTTGCAACATTACTGATAATTCTTTGATTTGCTTGATGAGGAATAATCATATCAATATCATCAATTGTTAAATTTGCTTCCTCTAAAACCTTTAAAATAGCCTCTTCCATAGCTCTAATCGCAAACTTAAAGACTTCTCTACCATCCATGTATAAAAAGCCACCAGTAATCTCTTTTACATCTAAATCAGTATTTAATGATGTTCCTTCTGCATATAAAACATCAAAGTTTCCTTTGCTTTTTGTAAAAAAGTAAGCATCTTCTCCTTTTTCTACAACTATAGCTCCAGCACCATCACCAAATAAGATACAAGTATTTCTATCAGTAAAATCAATTACTTTACTCATAACTTCACTTCCGATAACTAAAGCTTTTTTATGATTAAGCTTAAGTAAACCCTCAACTACCTTTAATGCATAAATAAATCCAGTACAAGCTCCATTAATATCAAAAGCTGTCGCATTTTCTAAACCTAATTCTTTTTGTACTAGACATGCTACTGAAGGAGTCGCATTATCAGCTGTCATAGTTGCACAAATAATTAAATCAATATCATCCTTATCTATTTGTGCATCATTAATTGCTTCTAGTGCAGCTTGACTAGCTAAAACACTTGTATTTACATCAGAAATTCTTCTATTTCTAATTCCTGTTCTTTGAATTATCCATTCATCACTAGTTTCAACTAGTTTAGACAAATCATCATTACTCACAATTTTATTAGGTAATGATTTTCCATACCCTAATATCTTCATTCATAAGCTCCTATCTTACGATATTTTTCATATCTTCTATTTATAAGAGTATTCATTCTTACTTTTTCTAATTCACTAATACTGTTATATATTGATCGATCTAATCTTTTGATTAAATCCTCAAAATCATATTGAGCTCCACCTAAAGGCTCTTTAATAATTTCATCAACAATTCCTAAATTCTTTAAATCAAAAGAAGTAAGTTTCATTCTTTCACTAGCCTCTTTAGCTCTTGTTTCATCTTTCCATAATATAGATGCAAAACCTTCTGGAGATAAAATAGAATAAATAGCATTTTCTAACATAATAATTTTATCGCCAATACTAAGTGCTAAAGCTCCACCACTTCCACCTTCTCCAATAACAACACAAATTACTACTGTCTTTAATGTAGAAAATTCAAACAAGCATTCAGCAATAGCTTCTGCTTGACCTCTTTCTTCTGCACCCTTACCAGGATAAGCACCTGATGTATCCACAAAAGTAATAATAGGTCTATTAAACTTTTCAGCCTGTTTAGCAATTCTAATTGCTTTTCTATAACCCTCAGGATTTGCCATACCAAAGTTTCTAATAATGTTTTCTTCAGTTGTTTTTCCTTTTGCTTGAGCAATTATAGTAACTGGCATATCATGAAAAGTCGCTAAACCTGTAACTATAGCGTTATCATCACCAAAATATCTATCACCATGTAATTCAATAAAATCAGGAAACAATTTTTTAATATAATCATAAGCCTTAGGTCTATCCTTATGTCTTGCAATATAAACTCTATCCCAAGCAGTAAGATTTTCACCCGCAAACATCATCATTCTTTTTACTTCGTTATCAATTGCTTCTTTTTCTTTTTCATCATTGGTTTTAGATTTTTGTTCTAATAATTTATTTATTAAATTTTCATAATCTTTATAATCCATTTATTTAACTCCATGTAAAATCAGTAATTTTGTAATTGTGCTTTTCAAATCTCTTCTTTCAACTATTAAATCAATAAATCCTTTTTCAAGCATAAATTCACTTCTTTGAAATTGAGGTGGTAATGTTTCATTAACAGTTTTTTCTATTACTCTTTTCCCTGCAAAACCAATTAACGCATTAGGTTCAGCAATAATAATATCTCCTAACATTGCATAAGAAGCACTAACTCCTCCTGTAGTAGGATCAGTAATAAGTGTCATATACAATAAGCCTTTATCACTATGTCTTTTTAAAGCTGCACTTGTTTTAGCCATCTGCATTAAAGAAATAATTCCTTCTTGCATCCTAGCTCCACCACTTGCAGTAGCAATAATAATTGGAAGTCTTCTGCTTGTTGCATATTCAATGGACTTTGTAATTTTTTCACCAACTACTCCACCCATACTTCCCATCATAAAATTGCTATCCATAGCACAAACAACTGCTTTTATGCCATTAATTCTACCAACACCACAAACAACAGCTTCACTTAAGCCTGTAGATCTTTGTGCAATATCAAGCTTTTCATCATAACCTTCAAAATCATGTTCATTTACAGTTGTAACTTTAGCATCTATTTCATAATATGTATCCCTATCACAAATTTGTCTTATTCTTTCATTTGCACTAATTCTTAAATGATATCCACATCTTGAACATACATATAACTCATCAATCCATTCTCTATATGAAATACTAAAGTTACAATGAGGACAATTTCTAAACATATACTCAGGGATTTCTTTAGGTACAAACTCCTTCTTTTTTCTAGATTTATTAAAGCTATCAATTTTTGCTTTTCTTTTATTAAACAAGTCCTGCATCATAATCAAGCTCCTTTACAAATTCATCTATAAATCCAGTATCATATTTTCCTTCAACAAATTTTACATTATGTAAAATTGAATAATGAAAAAATATGTTTGTATTTACACCTTCTATAATTAACTCTTCTAATGCAATTCTCATCTTCTTAATACAAGCAAGCCTAGTTGGTGCATAAGTAATAAGTTTCATTATCATTGAGTCATAATAAGGTGGTATTAAGTAATTGTTATATACCGCAGTTTCTACTCTAACACCACTTCCACCTGGTAAATGTAAATAAGTAATTCTTCCAGGAGAAGGTGCAAAATTATTTTTAATATCTTCTGCATTAATTCTACATTCAATAGAATAACCATGTAGCTTTATATCTTCTTGTTTGATATTAAGCTTTAATCCACTAGCAACTCTAATTTGTTGCTTAATGATATCTACACCAGTAACCATTTCTGTAATAGGATGTTCTACTTGTACTCTAGTATTCATCTCCATAAAATAATGATTACCATATTTATCTACTAGAAACTCTATAGTTCCAACAGAATCATAGCCTAAATGTTTACATGCCTTAACTGCATCATTTATCAATTTATCTCTAACATCATCTTTTAATACATAACAAGGAGCTTCTTCTAACACCTTTTGATTTTTTCTTTGTAAAGAACAATCTCTTTCATAAAGATGAATAACATTACCATGTTTATCCCCTATTAATTGAACTTCAATATGTTTAGGGTTTTCTATAAATTTTTCTAGATAAACTCTATCATCATTAAAACTAATCTTAGCTTCTCTTTTAGCAGTGTTATAGCTTGTTTCAAAATTTTCTTCATTTCTAACAAGTCTCATTCCTTTTCCACCGCCACCACTAGCCGCTTTTATTAAAACAGGAAAACCAAGCTCTTTGGCTTGTTTAATTCCTTCATCAACACTTTCTAAAATTTGTTTACTACCAGGAATTACAGGAACACCAATTTTCATCATTTGTGATCTTGCTTCATTTTTATCTCCTAACATAGAAATAAGTTTATGATTAGGCCCAACAAAAATTAAGTCGCATTCTTCTACAAGTTTTGCAAACTTTGGATTTTCACTTAAAAAACCAAAGCCTGGATGGATTGCATCACATCCACTACTACATGCGGCTTGAATAATGTTATTCATATTTAAATAAGATTCACTAGGATTACTAGGACCTATACATATTGCTTCATCAGCAAAGCTAACATGCAATGCATCTTTATCAGCTTCTGAAAATACAGCAACAGTAACTATTCCCATTTCTTTACATGCCCTAATGATTCTTATTGCAATTTCCCCTCTATTAGCAATCAGTAACTTCTTAATCATTATTAATCACCAATTAAAATCATTTCTTCCCCAAACTCCACCATAGAACCATTATTAGCTTTAATTTCTAAAATAGTTCCACTTTTAGGTGATTTAATTTCATTCATTACTTTCATTGCTTCTAAAATACATAAAGTATCACCCTCATTAACTTTTTTACCTACTTTAATAAAAGGTTCGCTATTTTCACTTGGAGCTCTATAAAAAGTCCCTATAAAAGGAGCTTTAACCCATTCACCAAGAACTTCTTCCTCTTCTTTGGTTTCTACTGAAGTACTTTGAACAACTGGAGCAACAACTTCTCTAATAACCTCTCCAGTACTTTTCTTCATACCAATTTTCATATCATCAAGTTCTAAAGTTAATTCTTGTAACTTTGTTTCTTCAAACATTTCAATAATTTCTTTTATTTTATTAATATCCATAATTTGTCTCCATATATCAAAAAAGCTAATTTAAATTAGCTTTCTTTTTTTATTTATGCTTTTTTTGCTTCAATAATATCGATAATATCTTGTACCGTTTCAAGTTTAGCTAATTCTTCATCTTCTATTGTTACATCAAATGTAGATTCTAATTCTAAAGCTAATTCAACTGCAGATAATGAATCAATATCAAGATCATCGCTAAGCTTCGCTTCTGGTACTATTTCATCTGCATCAACATTTAATGCTTCTACAAGTACATTTTTAATTTCTTCTAACATAATAACCTCCATTACTTTTTTATTTTAGCATAGTGCTGTTATAGTTTGTTTGATTATCAAAGTAAAGTCTTTTAGGGAATATTTTTATCAAGGTTTATTATATAAAACCGACTTAATATTAGACAGATTTAGTTTATCCTAAATTTTTAATAATATTAAAAATAGAAATTCCTATTAAAACCACAATTATAAAAATATAAATATTTTGAATTTTTTTATTATCTAGTTTTTGGTTTAATAACGTTCCTATATAACCTCCTAAAATTGCACTAATAGATGTAAATGGAATTATACTTAAATCATAATTTTGAAAACTTCCTGATAAAAACACTGTTCCTAACTTAGATATTTGAGAAAAAAATATAGTCGCTATTGAATATATCGATGCTTCTTTTATATCAAAAGAAAACAATAACATTACAGTGGCAACATTCAATGGTCCTCCACCTATCCCTAAAAAAACTGAAATTGATCCTAAAAGAAAACCAACTATAAAAATAATAAATAAATTATCAATTTTAAATTGTTTTATTTTTTCTTTATTTAATGTATATATTAAAATTAATATTAATGTAACCCCAAGTAATCCTGCTTGAATTATTTTAACTATATTATCTTGTGTATTAGAAGTAACAACATTAAATATTGATTCACCAATATAACCACCAACTAGTGATCCAACAGAAATAGCTGAAACAATCTTAATATTAAATTTAAACTTTTCTTTTAATTGTTTATATATTGAAACTAAACACATTGTAAAAACAGCTGTAGAAGAATAAAAACCAATAGTACTAGCATCATGATAGCCTATTAAATCAAATAAAGGTTTTATTATAACTCCTCCACCCAAACCAGCTATTGCACCTGAAATGGTAGCTATTAAAACAATAATTGTATATAAAATAATAACACTCATATTTTCCTCTTTCCCTTTTATAATCTTCTTGCAATATTAATTAGTTCTTTTTCATTTTCTTTCATAAACTCTTCAAGACCACAATAATTCTCATCATAGTAACAAACACTTACCCTTTTACACTGTCCATTACATATATTTTTATATCTACAGTTAACACATCTATTACTTTTTATTCTTGGTTCATTTATAAAATCTTTAAGTATTTTAGACTTTAATAAATCAAAAATTGAATCTTCTTTAATGTTTCCTACTTTATATTTATCTAAAACATAAAAATCGCATGGATAAACACTTCCATCTGCTTCAATAATATATTGCATTGAACAATATCCCAGATATCCACATTGTGATGGTGGATGACCAATAAATAAAGGAATTATATTGTCAAAATATGTAATACTAATATAGTTTCCATTTTTATATTCTTTTAACCACAATTTAAAAAAAACATTATAAAATTTATAAAATTCTTTTGGTTTTAAAGCATACTCATCTTCCTTATCTTCAAATGCAGGAAGGCAAGGGATTAATTGTATATATTTAAAATCATGTTTTAAATAATAATTAAATAATTTTTTAGGATGTTTTGATAAATTTGATGTTAGTACTGTAAGAATATTAAAATCAACATCATATTTTTTTAATAAATTAATAGATTTTATAACCTTATCATATGTTGGTTTATTAGGATGTTTTACTCTTACACTATCATGATTTTGTTTAAATCCATCTAATGATACTCCAACCAAAAAATTATTATTCTTAAAAAACCTTACCCAATTATCATCTAACAATATTCCATTTGTTTGAATTGCATAATTAATATAGTGATAATCTTTTATATTTTTATTTACAATTTCAATAAAATTTTCAAAATAACTTAAACCTGCGACTGTAGGTTCTCCACCCTGAAAAGCAAAAGTTATAGTTACTTCTTCTTGAAATGCATCTAATACTTTTTTTATTAATATTTCAGTTGTTTCTTTTGACATTATTCCATAATCAGCAACTGATCTAATATTTGCAACATCACAATAAAAACAATATTTACAGTTTATATTACATTTGCTTGAAGCAGGTTTTATTAATACAGAAAAATATTTCATAATATATTATCACCTTCTAAATTATAACAATTATATTTGCTTTTTAATAAACTTCTATTTAACAAAAACTGAACAAGGTATTGTTCTATGTTCAGTTTTTTAATCTTTTTTAATTATTCTTTTTCATATAAGGTTTTCCATTTGATGCAGGACCTTTTGATTTGCCAAATGAGAATGCTAATACAAGTAGACAAACCACATAAGGAATTGCGGCTAAAATAGTTGGTGATAACCCATAAAAATCAACTACTTGTAATTGCAATTGAAGTGCATCAAATACACTAAAGAAAAAACAAGAAATAATTACACCACCAGGTTTCCATCTTCCTAAAATAACTGCAGCCAATGCTAAATAACCTCTACCTGCACTCATATTTTCTTGGAATAAGTTCATTTGTCCTAGTGATAAATAAGCTCCTCCTAGTCCTGCTAAAACTCCACTTACTACAACACAAATATACCTTAATCTCCAAACATCAATCCCTAATGTTTCTGCAACCTTAGGATTTTCACCCACAGTATGAATCCTTGTTCCTAAAGGGGTATATTTAAATAAATACCATACACCAAAAGCAACAATAAATGATAAATAAACAAGAGGTGAATAATTTGCAAGATAATTTCCTATAACTGGTATATTTCTAAAAATTTCTGTTGTTGGTAAGTTTGCTACTGTATCAGAATTTCCAGCACGATCAAACATTAATCTTAATCCATAAGATGTAAAGCCTGCTGAAAACAACGTTATTCCTGTAGCACTAACAGCCTGAGCTCCTCCACATGTAATCGCAATAAATGCATGAATTAGCGCTAACAATCCTCCACCTATCATCGCAAGTATTACTCCTACTACTGCACTACCAGTATAATAAGAACCCACCATACCACAAAAAGCACCAAATATAATCATGCCTTCAATACCAATGTTAGTTACTCCAGATTTTTCTGAAATTAAACCTCCTAAACTAGCAAATAATAAAGGAACTGCAGTTGATATTGACATTAAAATTATCGCTCTTATAGAAATCATAATTTATCCCCTGCCTTTTTCTTTTTTATTGCTTCAACAACTAAAACTATTATGTATTCTGCAGCAATAAATAATATTATTACTCCTTGCATAGCATCTACAATGGTTCTAGAAACACCAACAGATGTCTGCATTGTAATAGAACCAACTCTTAAAACACTAAATAGTAATGATGTAAATATTATTACTATAGGGTTTCCTTTTGCAAGTAATGCAATTGGAATTCCATCAAATCCATATCCTGGATTATATCCATCATAAAGCTTACCCATACTTCCCATTAAATCAGTGGCTCCTGCTAAACCTGCTAAACCTCCTGAAATTAATAAAGAAATTAATACGTTTTTCTTATAGTTAATTCCACTTATATTTGAGGAAACTGGATTTAATCCAACAGCATTTATCTCATAACCACTAACTGTTTTATTAAGAAATATATAAAGAACTATTGCAGCTATGATAGCTAAAACAAGTCCTGAATTTATTCTAAATGTACTAAATTGAATATATGGTAATCTAGCAGTATCTAAAACTTGTTCCATAGTTACAAAATCACTTTTACTAGCTTTAAAAAATGTATTAATCATAAATGAAACTACTGAAAAAGATACATAATTCATCATAATCGTACTTATTACAGTATTTACATCTTTTTTAATTTTAAGTATCGCTGGTATTAATGCCCATATCGCACCAAATGCAAAACCTACTGCTAACACAACAATAATGTGTATTACTGCAGGTAATCCTTTAATAAAAATACCAGCTAATGATGCACCAAATGCACCAAAAACTAATTGTCCTTCCCCACCAATATTTAATGACTTACATTGATAAGCAATAGATACAGCTAAACCTGTAAATATTAATGAGATAGACTTATTTAGTGTTTGAGATAATGCAGCTGGCGATCCAAAAGCACCTCTAAACAAAGCCGCATAAGCTTCTATAGGATTTTTACCAGAAAAAATTATAAGTGTAGCTCCTACTAAAAACGAAAAGAAAATCGAAAGTAAAGGAGTTTTAATATCATTAATTAGTTTTTTAACTTTATCCATCTAAACCTCCTTTTAATCCCAACATCATTTTTCCTATAGTATCTAAATCAAAATCTTCTTTATTTTGATGACCTGCAATTTCTCCTTTATGCATTACATATATTCTATCGCATAAAGAAAGAAGTTCATCTAACTCAAATGAAATTAACAATATCCCTTGATTATTATTTCTAGATTCAACAAGAAAGTTATGAACATATTCTATTGCACCAACATCTAGTCCTCTAGTAGGTTGAGCTGCAATAACAAACTTAGGATCATCTGCAGTCTCACGAGCTAATATCACTTTTTGTTGATTTCCTCCTGATAATGTTGAAGCAGGAGCATCTATTGATGGTACTCTTATATCAAAATCTTTAACATTTTTCTCTGAAAACTTATTTATTTCTTCAAAATTTAAAAAATGTGATTTTGCAAAAGGTGGTAAATAGTGTTTTCCTAATACTAAATTATAGTTAACTGGAAAATCTAATACCAATCCTTCTTGTTGTCTATCTTCAGGAATAAATCCCATACTATTTTCCTTCATCTCTCTAATAGACATTGACTTTATATTTTTATTATTAATTATTACTTCACCATCATACTTTTTTTCTGATCCTGAAATAACCTCAATAAATTCTGATTGTCCATTACCATCTACACCTGCTATTCCAACAATTTCTCCTGATTTAACAGTGATATTTACACCATTCAGTAATTTTCTGCCATCTCTACTTAACTTTACATCTTTTGCTAAAAATACTTCTGTTTCTTTTTTTGTATCTAATCTTTCAGATCCACCTAATAAAACTTCTCTTCCTATCATCATCTTTGTAAGTTCTGATTCAGTTACAGATTTTGTATCAACCGTTCCAATAAGTTTACCTAATCTTAAAACTGAAATTTTATCACTTATTTCTAAAACTTCATCAAGTTTATGTGTGATGATAATAACTGTTTTACCAGTAGAAACTAGCATCTTTATATTTTCAAACAATTCTGTAATTTCACTAGGCGCTAATACAGCGGTTGGTTCATCAAGTATTAATATGTCAACACCTCTATATAATGCTTTTAAAATCTCAACTCTTTGTTGCATTCCAACAGTAATGTCTTCAATTTTAGCAGTAGGATCTACCATTAAATTATATTGTTCGCATAATTCTTCGACATTTTTAATAGCTTGTTTTCTATCAAAGTATAATGGTGTTCCTGTTTCTTGACCTAAAACTATATTTTCAGCAACAGTTAAGTTATTTATTAACATAAAATGCTGATGAACCATTCCAACTCCTAAATTTATTGCATCTTTTGGAGAATTTAAAATAACATCTTTTCCTTTAATTCTTACACTTCCTGCTGTAGGTCTATAAAGTCCATACAAAACATTCATAAGTGTAGATTTTCCAGCACCATTTTCACCACAAATAGCATGAACAGTGCCACTTTCAATTTGAATTGTTATATCATCATTCGCTTTTAGATTACCAAAATACTTACATATTCCAATTGATTCAATTGCATACATTGTTATTTTGTCCTCCATTTTCCATTATTAATTTAAAGCTTCTAACTCTTCTCTTGTTTCAGGTATATCAATTTTTCCATCAATAACTTGTTGTCTTATTTCTTCTACTTTATTAAGAACTTCTTCTGAAGCTATTGAACCAACTAATTCAGCATCAGGGTTATAAAGAATGTCAACTCCACCTTCTTTAATTCCTCTTACAACTATTCCAGAACTAAATTCACCTTTGCTAAATTCTGCTAATGCATTGTAAACTGCTAAGTCTATTGTTTTAACTTGAGAAGCAATTATTTTTTCAGGGTTTTTATCAAATTGACCTAATGCAGCACCTAAAGCATATTTTCCTTCTCCTGCTTCTGTTGCAGCTTGGAATACACCTAGGTTACATGCACCTGCAAATGTAGCTACATAATCTGCACCTTGATCATAAAGTGTTGATGCAATTTCTTTTCCTTTTCCAACATCGTTGTATGTTCCTGCATAGATATCTATAACTTTTCCATCAGGTCTAGTACTTAAGAAACCAGCCTTAAATCCATTAATAGCTCTTTCTTGTAATGGTGATTCAACTCCTGCAACATAACCAGCAATACCAGTTTCTGAAACTAAACCTGCAAATGCTCCTAAAACGTATGCTGCTTCTTGCTCTTTAGATAATGTACTAGATACGTTATCCATTCCATCTACTTCAGAGTCAAAAGATAAGAAATATTTGTCTGGATACTCAGCAGCTACTTGACTTACCGAATCAGCAAAAGGTGCTCCAGCAACAACTATTACACTTGCTCCTTCGTTAAGTAATGTTCGCATGTTATCTGCATAATCTCCTATTTCTTTTGATTCAATTATTTTTAATTCATAATTGAATTCTTCTGTTGCCTTTAGTAAACCTGAATGAACAGCATCATTAAATGCTTGGTCTCCTAAACCACCAGTGTCAGTAACAAAACCAATAACTACTTTTTCTTCTGTTGTTTCCGTTTCTGTTTCTGTTGATGTTGATGATTCATTTCCTCCACACCCAACTAATGATAGTACTAGTATGAAAGATAATAATGTAAATAGTATTCTTTTCATGATTTTTCTCCCTCCTTAAATAATCATGTCTTGATCATTTGTTTTTTCTTGCCATTTTCTTAGTCTATTTATTAAATCTTCTTTTATATCTTTATATTCTTCTTTATAAGCTAAATTTTCCAATTCATATGGATCTTTATCTAAATCATAAAGTTCATCTAGTTGATTTTCAAAAAGAACTAATTTGTATTGTTTATAAACAATCATTCTTCCATTTATTCTTTCTACATATCCATGGCCTGCTGTTTCACACATTAAATCCTCACGCCACTCTATATCTTCACCTAAAGCAATTGGCAATAAACTTTCACCATGAACTTCTTGATTAAATTTTAATCCAACAGAATCCATAATAGTTATTGGAACATCAATATTACTAACAAGTCCATCAAATGTTTGATTAGGTTTTATCTTATCTTTCCAATTAATAGCCATTGGTATTCTCATTACTTCTTGAGACATATATGAACATTTATCAAAGTGCCCTCCATGACTTGCTATAGCATCTCCATGGTCTGTAGTCCAAACTATTATTGTATTTTCATCTAAACCCAGTTCTTTAACTTTATCTAATATCATTCCCGCAGCGGCGTCCACCATTGTAATATGTCCATAAACATGAGCTAATATTTCTTGCCAAGTTTCCCAAGGCACAGGATTTGGAACAATAATTCTTTGATTACCATCACTAATATATCTATTATCTTCAGTTCTATGAACTTCAGCTTTCTCTTTTAAATCATCATCAAAGTTCCCATATTTTTCAATCTCTTTTGGATTATACATATCATAATATTCTTGAGTAGGAAAAAATGGTTGATGCGGCCCCCAGAAATCAACTCTCATATTAAAGCTCTCTTTTGTTTTAGCTACTTCTTCTAGTTTTTTACATGCTAAATTAGCTAAGAAAAAAGATTCATGTGTTTCTTTTGGTGTAACAGTTATTCCCACTGCATGTTCTCCACACCAGCTTGATTCACAAATATATTCTTCTCCTGTTTTTAATTTAGGAAAATGACCTTCAGCAAACAATCTATCTGATACACAATGCCAAAAAATTCGATGTCTAGCCATTGGCAAATTATATTCTTCAAGATATTTTTTATATTCTTCACTTATATAAGGATTTCCATATCCATCGCTACTGAAACCATCACAATACTGATTTTCAGCAGTTGTAGCATTCCCAGCACCTGCATGCCATTTACCATAATAATAGTTATTATATCCATCTTCATGCAATCTTCTTAAGTATGTTTCCTCAGTATATGGAACAGTTGAATCGTTATAGTAATTTTTGTGTTTATGTGCAAATTGTCCATTTAACATTGTTCTTCTAACTGGAGCACATAAAGGTGTTGCGCAATATGCATTAGTAAATTCAATACCATTTTTTGCAAATTCTTCAAAATATGGTCTTTTAGGTTTTACCCCTCCATCCCAACCATGCCTATAATAGGCTTGATGGTCATTCAACAAAAATATTACATTTGGTTTACTCATATACTACCTCTCTCTATATTAAAATTATAACAAACCTAAAAATTGCTGTATAATAGAAGTAAATATAATATACATAAGTAAAATGTTATAAATGAGGTGTTGTATGACATATCGTGAATTTGAAATATTTATAGAAGTTTGTAAAACAAAAAATATGACTCAAGCTGGGAAAAATTTATACATGTCTCAACCTGCAGTAAGTTATATAATCAATAAATTAGAAAAAAAATATAAACACACATTGTTTACTAGAGACAAAAATGGTTTACAAATTACTTCAGAAGGAAATACCTTATTAAACTATGCTTTACAATTGGTATATAACCATAATCTAATTAAAAAAACACTTAGTGAGAATGTTGAAAGTATAAAATTAGGCGTTGTAAATACCATTGCAGAATTTTATTTACCTAAATATATCAGTGAATATAAAACCCTTAAACCTAATTCAGAAATAAAAGTAATTGCTGGAAATTTAAACTATATATTTGATGCCTTATCTAGAAACGAAATAGAGATAGCTCTTATTGATTCAGAGTACTATAATAAAGATTTTGAAATAATCCCTTATCACTATGATTTATATATGGGCATTGTATCTACTAAAAATGAATTATCTATAAAAAACGAAATTTTATTTGAAGATTTTATAAAAAATGATTTGTTATTAAGAGAAATTGGAAGTGTTGAACGCACAATTTTTGATCAAGTTTTAAAATCAAAATCAATTGAAAAAAAGCCTCTTTATGAGTTTAATAGTAATAACGCAATTATCTCTGGTGTAATAGAAAATCTTGGAGTAAGTATTATGCCTTCAACATTTTTAAATAGAAGCTATTATAAAAAACGAATAAAATTAATAAGAATTTCTGATGTTAACTTATATAGAAGGTTTTTCTTTGTTATAAATAAAAGGTCTAAAAATAATAAAAACTTAAAATTTTTAATGGATGTAATAGATTTAGTACATAAGGAAGGTTAAATATGAATTATAAAGACTTAATCATATTTGAAAGTATATTTAGAAATGGTAGTTTTAATGCTGCTTCAAAAGAATTAAAAATTGCTCAACCAACAATTTCTAGAACAATTAATAACATTGAAGCTAAATATAATATTTCATTATTTGTAAGATCTACAAGGGATGTTATACCAACACAAAAAGCAATTGAACTATATGAACTATCTAAAGAAACTATTCAACTTTATAATGATTTAGAAAATGTCTTAATAAAATGTGAAAGTATTCCATTAAACATTTCTGCATCTATTAATTTGCACAGACATTTTTTTCCTTTATATACAGTAAAAATGAAAGAACTTTATCCAAACATTGCACTAAATGTTGAAGCAAATACAAATGATGAAGTTATAAATAAAGTATTAAAAAATAAAACCAATTTAGGATTTATAGATAAAAATATTACTCATAAAGACCTTGTTGTTCATAATTATGTAAATGATAGCATTGTTGCAGTTTGTAGCATAAACAGTAAATATGCAACAAAACAGTTTTTTACACTAGAAGAACTTTCAAAATTAAATTTATTACTTAGGACAAAAAATCATGGAGATAGAGATATCATAGAAGATGTTTTTGAAAAATATAATTTGCCTTTAAATATTTCTTTAGAGAATGATATAGGAATCATATTGATGAATGCAGCTATAAATGACTTAGGAATAGCGCTTTTACCTAGTGCAATTCCTAGAGTATTTTATGATATGAAAAAAATAAAAATTATTTCTATCAAAAATTCTGATTTTGTACAACCTTTTAATTATATTTATAGAAAAGATGCCGATTTAAATGAATTTTATTTTAAATTTACTGAAACATGTTTGTCAGTAATGCAAAGAATGAATTTAATGTAAAAAAAGAGTTTATTGAACTACTTCAATAAGCTCTCTTTTTTTATTTTGAATCAACCCAAATTGGTGAACTCCATGCACGATGATCATCAACTTGTTCAACTCTTACATAATATGTATCAGTTTCTTTTCTATCTGTATCTTCAAATGTAAAATCAATCGCATTACTATCTACACTTTTTTCTATAAATACTTCATTATTTTTAAAGACAATAACTGATTTAATTTTATCTAGTGCAAGCACACTCACTTCACCAATAACTTTTTGATTATTTAATACAAGTAACTCTTCCCCCATGTTGTGTCCATTTATCTTAAACGATAATAATATTCTTGCGCCTGTTGTTCCATATACAAAACGATCATACATTGCAGTAAATACATTTTCACTAGTTAATGATGGAACATATGCGGCCATAATCCCACCTTCTAAACCATGTTCCATTTGATGAGAATCACTTCCTGCTACAATTCCTAAACGAATATTTCTTGCAAGTGCATCTTGCACACAGCGACGTTTCATCTTTTTGATATTTTTTGTAAAACGAGATGTATTTTCATATTTTTCAAAATCCGCATGACGCGAGAATATTTCTACTAGACGTTGAGCTTCATCATCTACATAATCCCAGTCTGTCGCAGCTGATACTAAGCCCCAATCTGCAGCTGGATGGTGTGGAATACATTGCCCTCCATCTTTTTTAATGCTTTCAAACAATCTATAAGGTGTATTGCCTGATGGTTCTGTTGAACGATACATTCCTCCCTTGCTTGAAGGATAATAAACATTTTTATGTCCAAAGTCATGACTATATTCATTACTTGTCCATTCATACGCTAGTAATACTGCAAAATCTTCTTCTCCATTAAATAAATTACGAGTTGTACGATTCCACTCCCATTCAGAATCAGTTGCAATATCAGGATAATTATCATGATCTGTAAGTGCACTAAAATCCATTTTTGCACCATCAATCGCAAAATGATAATATTGGTCAATTTCTCCTAATCCATCTGAAAGATTACTTTGGCCATGTATATCACCAAACTTTAATTCTAAATTATCATAACCATTTTTATTTAGCCAAGCTCTTACAGTTTCATTATTATGAAAATCTAATTTCTTATCTGTAATAATTGGTTGAATAAATTGATCAACTTGTTTTTCAATTTCATAATCATAAAATTTACGAGCTTCATCTAAACTAACATTATTATATATAATGCTTGAATAACGATGCTCATGACCATTACGATTTGCAAATTGCCAAACATAATGAAGTACATTGTTATTATCTAATGCAACTTTAGGTCTAACTGCACAATGTCCATCATTGAATGTAACAACAATTGGTTCAGACCAAATATCATTTTCACGAATCTTAATTATTGCATTGTATTTACCCCAAGTATATGTACATACAACGATACCTTTTTTATTAACAGTCAAATCAATATTGTTATACCAATTTGCATTTTCAACAAGTATTGTAATTGGAGAACAGTTAACCTCTCCATTTTCAACATACACATCTATTGCACTATTATTGAAATAACAAAGTGATCCATTTTCATACCAAACAATTGTAACTTTATCCTTACAATTAACCATCACAGGATGAGTACAATTGTTTTTTGACTCACTAATTTTAACTTCATCACTCCATTTACCATAAACTTTAGCTCTTACTACTACATCATAGTTTTCACCATTATATCTATCATAAGTAACATAATAGTTACCCTTATCATCATGATCAAATGAAGGACGATAAGATTTTTTAGACTTACTAACAACTTCTTTTGAAATATCAAAACCTATTGTAGCTAAAACAACTTCTGAAAAACCTACGCCTTGACGATTATATACAACAACTGGATTTTCACCATCATCCTTCATTGAAGGATAAAATAATGCTTCTCCACTTTCTACAACTTTAATTCCACCAAAAGTTCCATCTTTATAGTCTCGAACACATAAATGCCACTTTTCATCATAAAACTCTGACCATGCTATATAAACTGTTTCATTAAATGTATGCATTGAAGGTCTTAAAGCTAATCCTTTACCAGAAATTACAAGTGGATCAATAACTTCTCTATTTTCAATTTTCGCAAATACTATTTGCTCTACATGATCTAAATACTTTTGCCATACAACAAATGTGTCTCCATTATCATTTACTGTTACATCCGGGTACTGAGCTGCTTTTTCCCATATATCAGTGCAATGAATAGAATTCACTTTAAAATGCTCCATATATATTCCTCCTTACTCATCATCATGTTCTCCAACACCAGCAGGTGGTTGAATGTTTTTAACACCAAATGTTAAAACAACCAAAGTTACAATATAAGGTATCATCTGTACTAATTGTGATGGTACTCCATAACCTTGCGCATAGATTTGAATAGCATCACTAAGTCCAAATAAACCACCAAATACAAGAACTCCAATTGGGTTATATCTTGATAATATAGCTATAGCTACCGCAATATACCCTCGGCTTGCTGACATATCACGAACAAATAAATTTAAGTTATCAATTGATAAATAAGCCCCTGCCATTCCAGCCAAAGCCCCACATATTAAAACTCCAATATACTTCATTCTTTTTACAGGAATACCCACACTACTTGCTGCTTTTGGGTTTTCACCAACCATACGTAATCTAAGACCAAAAGGCATCTTAAATAATAGTATCCAACCTAATATAACAAGAATAATTGTAAACAATAAAAGTATTGATTGAGTCCCAAAAATATCTCCAATAATAGGTATATCCTTTAAAAAACTTAATCTTATTGGAATACTTTCAACTGATTCTGAACTACCTTTATTACCCCAAATTATTTGCATCAATAATGTAGTTGCTGCTGTTGCCAATAAATTTAATCCAATACCACTAATAACTTGATTAACTTTGTAACGAATACATAAAATACCATGGCAAAGTCCAAAAAACATACCACCAATAATTCCACAAAGTAATCCAATCCATGCATTTCCTGAAAAATATGAACCAACAACAGCTGTAAAAGCACCTGTAAGAATCATACTTTCAAGACCTAATGCCATAATTCCAGCACGCACTGAAAACACTCCCCCTAATGCCGCTAAAATCAAAGGAATTGACATAAATAGCATAGAACTTAATATACCTGGAAGCTGATTTAAGATACTCATCTTATTTACCTCCTTTAGGTTTACGGTCTAAACCAATAATTGATTTTATTAATAATGGTGCTGAAACAAAGATAACAACTAATGCTTGAATAACACTAACAAATTCAGTAGGAATTTTACTAGACATATTCAAATACATAGAACCTGTTTTTAAAGCACCAAAGATAATTCCAGCAAGAATTATTCCAAGTGGAGAATCTGATGCAAGTGCAGAAACAGAAATTCCACTAAATCCATATCCAGGTGAAAAACCGCTAATAAAACGCTTTCCTACACTCATAACATGTGTAGCACCAGCTAAACCAGCAAGACTTCCTGATAAACTCATACCAAGCATCATAATTTTCTTAACATGAATCCCTGCTGTTTCTCCAGCTATCATATTTAATCCAACTACTTTTATTTCATAACCAAAGCGTGTTTGATCTAATATAAATTTAATCACTATTGCAGCAATCACTGCAATTACAATTGCATAAGTGATTTGATAGCTAGAAAGTATTTTTGGAAGTAATGTCTCTGGTAACATACTATCGGTTTGTGCAACTGCTCCTTCTGATTTTAAAGGATAGTTAACTAAGTAATCACAAAAATTAATGATTATAAAGTTTGTCATTGTAGTTGTAATTACCTCATTAGATCCAAACTTAACTTTTAAAAATCCAATAAAAGCTCCAGCAAGTGCACCTGCAATTACACCTGAAACTAGCGTTATAATAAAATGTAAAAATCCAGGTAATCCTAAAGGTGTCATTCCAACAATTGCACTAACAAGTGCACCACAATATAATTGACCCTCAACACCTAGGTTAATCATAGTAGCTTTTTTTGCAATCATAAAAGCTAGTCCAGTAAAAATTAGAGGCGTTGCTTGAATTAATGTATTTGATATTGCTCTTAAACTTCCTAAAGAACCTTCAAATATAATACTGTATGCATAAAGTGGGTCATATCCTGATAAAAGCATGATAACTCCACTAACTAATACTGCTAATACAAATGACACAAAGGAAATAAGTACGGAGCTAGAATTAAGTAAATTTAATAATTTTTCATTCTTCATCACTTTCTCCATCCTTTCCACCAGTCATATATAGACCTAATTGAAGTTCATCAATTTCATCCGCCTTATTTATACTTACAATTCTTCCATCATAAATAACTGCAATACGATCAGATAAACTTCTTACTTCATCTAAATCCGCAGATATTAATAAGATTGATTTACCTTCATCACGAAGTTTATACAACTCTTGATGAATATATTCTGTTGCTCCAACATCAACACCACGCGTTGGTTGAGCCGCAATTAAAACATCTGGATTTTGTTCAAACACTCTTGCAATTACAACCTTTTGTTGATTTCCACCTGATAAAGAACTAACAAGTTCGTTTTTTGATGGTGTTTTTATCATAAAATCATCAATAGCTTTGTTTGAAAAACTTGCAATATTCTTCCATTGCATCAATCCATTTTTCATAAATTCTGGTTTATCATGATAACCCAAAATTAAATTATCTTCAATTGGTAAATCTACAACTAAACCCCTTAAATGACGATCTTCAGGAATATGTCCAACTTTATTTTTAATAAATTTTTCCGCATCTCCTGTAAGCTCTTCATCACCTTTTATAAATCTTCCTTCTGTAGGTTTTTTAAGCCCTGTAAGTACTTCAATCAATTCAGTTTGTCCATTACCTTCAATACCAGCAATTCCCAATATTTCTCCAGAATTAATTGAAAAATTAATATTTTTAAGAACTTTTATACCTTTTTCTTCTAAGCTTAAATTTTCAACCTTAAAATAAACATCACCCATATTTTTGTTTTCACGACGAACATTCAACTGAACATCTCGTCCAACCATAAATTTTGCAAGGTCATGTACAGTAACATTTTTAATTGGTATATCTCTTTTAACCATTTTCCCATCACGAAGAACAGAAATTTTATCTGCAATAGCTAAAGTTTCCTTAAGTTTATGGGTAATAATAATTATTGATTTATTATCTTCTTTTAACTTACTCATAATCACAAAAAGCTCATCTACTTCTTGTGGTGTAAGAACTGCAGTAGGCTCATCTAAAATTAAAATATTTGCACCACGATAAATAGCTTTCAATATTTCTACACGCTGTTGCTCACCTACTGAAAGATTTTGAACTTTTGATTCCGCGTTTATATTAAAGTTAAATCGATCAATTAAATCTTGAACTTCTTTTTTTGCCTTTTTTTCATCCACAAATAAACCTTGTTTAGGCTCATTATTAACAATTATATTCTCCATGACACTCATTACAGGCGAAAGCATAAAGTGTTGGTGTACCATTCCAATTCCTAACTCAATTGCATCTTTAGGACTTTTTATATTTACAACCTCTCCATTTATAGAAATACTACCTTCATCCATCATAGTCATTCCATACAGGATTTTCATAAGTGTTGATTTTCCTGCTCCATTTTCCCCTAGAAGAGAGTGGATTTCTCCCTTACTTAAAGAAAAGGAAACATGATCAAGAGCTTTGACATTTGGGTATTGTTTAACAATACCTACCATTTCTACACTTTTCATTGTTTCCTCCTTACAACTTAGTTTTTATTTATTATATTGATTTGCTTCAACCCAAGCATCTAATTCTTCAGCAGTTTCACAAATTACAAGTTCTCCACTTTTAATCTTAGCTTTAGTTTCTTCGATTGCAGTTGCGATTTCTTCTGGTGGTGTAACATTTGAGAATTCATTAGAATATCCTACTGCATCTTCTTTAAGTCCGCTAATTTTTAGACCTTCTTTCCAAGTTCCATCTACAATTGATTTAACTTCGTTATAAACCATTTCGTTAACGTTACGAATCGATGTTGCAACAATGTAATCTGGTTCAATAGCATTTTGATTTCCACCTACACCAAATGCATAATGATCTACTTCTTTAGCTGCTGTAAATACTCCAAGTCCTGAAGCACCAGCAATGTGTTGAATAAAGTCAGCGCCTTGATTATACATAGACATCGCAATTTCTTTACCCTTATTTGCATCGTTAAAGTTTCCAACTACAGCTTCTAAAACTGTTGCATCTGGATTTACATAACGTACTCCAGCCATAAATCCAATAACACCTTTTCTTAAGTTTGGATTATCCATACCTAAAATAACTCCAACTACGTTATCTTCATTAGCTTTTTCCATATCTGAAAGTGTTCCTAAACCTGCATAAACACCGCATAAGAATGTTTGTTCTTGCCATTTAGTAGATACTGCAGAAACATTTGGATGCTCTAGTGGTGCATCAATTAAAGAGAATTTTTGATCTGGATAATCAGCAGCAACTGCTGTTAATGCATCTATTTGATCTGCTGCTAATCCGATAATTAATTCATAATTACCGCTATCCGCAAATTGACGATAACCCGCTTCAAAATCACTTGCAGAAGCTGGTTCAATGTAATCAAATTCAACTCCAAATTCTTCTTTTGCTTGTGTTAATCCATCATACGACATGTCATTAAAGTTTTTATCTCCAAGACCACCTGTAGATAAAACAATTGCTACTTTGATATCAGACTTAGGAGCATCAGTACTTTCTCCTTCACCTGTTGAAGTTTCAGCTGGCTTACCACCACAGCCAATAAGTGCTGTTAATAGTAAAAGTGATAAACATAACTTGAATAGTTTTTTCATAAATCTTTCCTCCTATTTTATTCTATTCCTTGTTTCTTTCCATATCTTTTATATACCATGAAAACCCTTACACAAAAAGTGACAAATGTCACTTTTTACTTGTTTATTTCATTTTCTTTTAAAATATTTTCTTTTTGTTGAGAATTAATTACAATTGAATGTCCTTCTCTTTTAATTAATCCTCTTTCCTCAAGTTGATTTAATATACGATAAATAGTTCTCATAGAACATCCAATATATTCCGCTATATCTTTTCTTCTTAATTTTAATTCAATATCTTTATTTTTATTATTATCTTTTTCAATTAAATCAGATAAATAACTAATTACTTTTACTTTTGTAATATTATTTGGATATTGTGTACGATTTAAAGCTTGAGAATAAAATTGATTAGCCCAATACTTAATAAGATATTTTTTAAACTCATCACACTCATCTAACATCTTTAAAAATGTATCTTTTGACAAACGATATCCAACACATTTTTTTCTTGCTCTACAAGTACAACAATATGTATCACTTCCAGAATAAATTTCCATTAATCCTACAAAATGTGCAGAGTAATCTTGGCAATATGTATATAACACATCTTTTGAATTAATATGCATAACATCAATTGCACCTTCTATAAAAATATAGCCTCTATTAACCTTAGAATTAATATCTATTATGTATTCTCCCACTTCAAAAGATACCGGCACAAACATTGCCTTAATATCTTTTGGAATTCCATTAATTATATCTTGTATAGTTTTATTCAAAATTTCCTCCAACTCTATTTTAATTATAATACTTACATTATTTGTTTAAAAGGTAATAAAAAAAGATCTAAGTCAATTAGATCTTAAAATTGTATGGTACATGCATTAGGTAAATCATCTACATTGCCGTAAATCATATCACTATATTTTCTTTCCATTTGTACTCTTACAAAATAACACATTGGAACTATTTTTTTATTATTCTCTTTTGCAAAATTAACCATTTTTTCAATCAATAATTTAGAAATACCTTTTCCTTGTAATTTTTCAGATACTTTTATATGAAAAACTGTTATTTTTTCATCATCCATTTCGTAAGTTAAAGTTGCATCTGGATTAGATTCATCACCAATATAAATTTTTTTACTTCCTATAATTATTTTCATAATTCAACTATCCTTATAAAAATGCTGAATACTCAGCACTTTTACGCTTGTTTTTCAAAATCTTCTTTACCAACTCCACATAATGGACATACCCAATCTTCAGGTAGTTCATCCCATTTTGTTCCTGGTTCTATTCCATAATCTGGATCGCCTGCTGCCTCATCATAAACGTATCCGCATACTAAACAAACATATGTTTCCATTTTAATTCCTCCTAAACTAACAAACTCATTATACAAATTTAATTAAATAATATCTACTTAAATGCTTTTTATTTAATAAGTTTTAATAATTCTTCTATTTTATCTTTCAAATAATCATTAGACTTATTTTCTTTTAATAATTCATTAAGTAATTTTATAGTGTTTTCACTTTGTGGAAGTAAGAAACCTGCTTCTCTTATTAAATCCTCAGCCATTATCCTATTTGATTTTTCAATTGCTTTAGCTAACCTTCCATCAATACCAGATGCAATATTTTCTTGTTTTGATTTGCTTCTCATTAAATTATTTAATACGTTTATTACATAATCTTCTTTTTCTTGTTGAACTGGATAAACATGAGGAACCATTGAAATAGCACCTGAAGGACATGCTTTAAAACAATCTTCACACCCAATACATTTAGATACATCAATTATGCTATCTTCTGTATCAGTTGCTCCTGTAGGACATACATACAAACAAATACAATCTTTTGTACATAGTCTAATATTTCTAACAGCATATTTTTTTGACATATTATCTAACTCCTATTTTTTCAAATTTCCAATTTGAAACTTTACAAACTGGACAAATTTTAGCTAAATCATTTCCAATATAAATAAAACCACAAATACTACATACATAAATATCATTATCTTTAATATTATCTTCATCATATCTAGATAGAATAGATTTTAGTATTTTAGTTACTTTTTCACTCCATACTAATGCCCTTAAAGCACCTCTATCATTTTTAGAGGCAGTCATTGCATTAGGATAAGCATTATCTAAATCATCTTCAATAAGTTTAAGTAGGTCTTCTAGTGTTCCATCAATTTTATTGCTTATTTCTTTATAGTATTCACTTATTTCAAAACATAGTTTTTGTTCTTTTGGCTTGTATGATTTTTCAAATCCTCTAGAAAGATTTGAAAATAGAACACTAAGTTCTAAAGAATTCAATTTTCCTTCAAATTTTATTTCTTCAACTTCTAATTGTTTATCTTCTTTTTTATTTGTTTCTTCTTTATAAAAATCAGATTTTGGAGCTGCACACCATGGACATACCCAATCATTAGGTAAATCTTCCCATTTTGTATTTGGATTTACACCATAATCAGGACTACCAAGTTTTTCATCATATACAAATCCGCATACTGAACAAATATATTTATTCAAATTTATTCCTCCTTAATATTATTGAGAATCATTCTTAATATAATTTTATCATGCATTTTTTAGTTAGTTATAACAAACTAAAACAATAGCTCTTTAGCTATTGTCCTAATTCTCTTTCTATTATTCTATCTAGTATATCAGCAGCTTTAAATATTATGTCTCCACAACCTCTTTCAGGAGTTCTATACATTTCTTTTAATTCTTTACAGTGATAATGCTTCATTTCATCATTATATGTTTTTATAAGTTCTTGAACTAAGTTTTTAATTCTATCTCCTTCATGGGCTTTATCTTTAACAAATAGCTTTGATAATACAAGTATTCCTCCTGCAATTGCACCACAAACTTCTTCAATATACATACCACCTGATAAACCTGCAGCCATTTTTAATGATTCTTTATCCAATCCTAAATCATACGCAATATTAGCACCATAAACTATTCTTTCTGAACAACTGTAGTCTTCTTTTTTTCCAAATCCTTCTTTAATCATTAATCCTAATTTACCCATTTTCATATCCTCCATATTAATAATATCATTAATTTTCATACTTTATTGCCTATAAAACAAAATTTACTTTGTGAATATTCTGTGAATTTTGACAAAATGTTTGATTATAAATTAGATTAGAGTTAAAATTTTTTTATGAATAAAAAAACAATATTAGGCTTTTTAGGAAATATATGTATTTTAGAAGCAATCCTTATGTTATTTCCTCTTCTTGTTGGTTTTATTTATAAGGAGAGTTTTTTAACAATAAATGCCTTTTTAATTACAATAGCTATTTTATTAGTTTTGGGTTTACTATTAAGAAAACTAACACCTAAACATCCCAAATATAACTTAAAAGAAGGTTTTGCAATAACTGGACTATCTTGGTTCTTATTATCGTTTTTTGGTGGTTTACCATTTGTTTTAGCAAATGAACTAAACAGCATTATAGATTCCACATTTGAAATGGCTTCTGGTTTTACAACTACAGGATCTAGCATTATTCCAAATGTAGAAGCAATTAGCCAATCTCTTTTATTTTGGAGAAGTTTTTCTCACCTTATTGGTGGTATGGGGGTATTAGTATTTGCTTTTGCATTTATTCCAAGAATGGGAGAAGGTTCTGTTAACATCATGAAAGCAGAAGTTCCAGGTCCAACATTTGGAAAAGTTACTTCTAAAAATCAAAGTTCAGCAGGAATTTTATATCAAATATATCTAGTAATGACTGCCGTATTAGTTTTACTTTTAATGCTTACAGGAATGAATCTTTTTGATTCTTTAATACATGCATTTGGTGCTGCAGGTACTGGTGGTTTCTCAAACAAAGTTTTAAGTGTTGGTTATTTTAATAACCCGGCTGCTGAATATATTTTATCTATCGCAATGATTTTATTTGGAGTAAATTTTAATCTTTATTACTTATTATTAAAAAAACATTTTAAACAAGTTTTTAAAAATGAAGAACTTAGACTTTTCTTAACGATAATAACTATAGCTTGTATATTAATTATGTTAAATATAGGAAAAGATTATTCATCATTAGAAAAACTGTTTAGAGATGTACTGTTTACTGTTTCAACTATTATTTCAACAACAGGTTATGCAACAGTTGACTTTGGTTTGTGGCCTTTATTTTCCCATCTAGTACTTTTATTAATTATGTTTACTGGTTCAATGGCAGGTTCAACTGCAGGAGGATTAAAACAATCAAGAATTTTGATTTATTTAAAAAGTTTTAAGAGAGAAATACAATGTGCAATGAATCCAAGACTTGTTAAACCTATAACTGTAGATGATAAACCTGTAAGTAGTTCATATATAAAAAGTGTACTAAATTATTTAGGTTTATATCTATCAATATTTATATGTGGGGTACTTCTTGTTTCAGTAACTCAAAATGATTTTCTAACAGCATTTTCTTCTGTAGCCGCAACATTAAATAATATTGGCCCTGGCATGAATTTAGTAGGACCTTCAGGCAACTTTGCACATTTTACACCTATAAGTAAAATAGTGCTTACATTTATGATGATTATTGGTCGTTTAGAGATATATCCTGTTTTAATTCTATTAATGCCAAATCTTTGGAAAAAATAAGAGGTGATTATACTATGAAAATTATTGTTTGTGGAGCTGGTGAGGTTGGAAAAGCTATTATTGCTGGGTTATGGGAAACTAATGATATAGTTCTTATTGACCAAAATCCTGAACTAGTGGAAAATCTTTATTCTACTTATGATATACAAGCTATTGTAGGCTCAGCAACATCTTTAAATATACTTTCTGAAGCAGACATTCAAAAAGGAGATGTTTTTTTGGCTGTCACAAACTCTGATGAAATTAATATTATTTCTTCAATCATGGCTAAAAACTTAGGTGCAAGCTATGTTTTTGGAAGAATTCGTAATCCAGAATATTTAGAAGATGTTAATTTTATGCATGAAGCTATTGGAATTACTCAAATTGTAAATCCTGAATTAGATGCAGCTCATGTCATTAAAGAAATTATTAGATTTCCTGAAGCTACAGATATTGAAACTTTTTCTGGAGGTGATAATCAAATTGTAGGTTTAAGAGTTGATAAAGATGGTTTACTAGATGGAAAAGTTTTGAAAGAATTCGGACAAAAATATGGTAAAAAATTACTTATCTGTGCAGTAAAAAGAGGTGAAGAAGTTATTATTCCTAATGGTTCTTTCCGTATGGAATCAGGTGACAACATTTATGTAACTGGTACTCCAGAGAGTATTAAAAATTTATTTGGAGATGCTGTAATGAATGAAAATTCTATTAAAAATATTTTAATTATTGGTGGAGGTACTTTAACTCATTATCTATTGGCTGATTTAATTCCACTAAAACGTTACTACATTAAAGTAATTGAAGAAGATTATCAAAAAGCTGAAAAATTAGCATTAGATTATCCAAATATTGATGTAATTAATGGTGATGGAAGTGATCAAAGACTTTTAGATTTAGAAGGTTTTGAAAACTATGATGTAGTTATTTGCACTAAAAAAATAGATGAAGAAAATATTGTTATTTCTTCTTATGCAAAATACAAAAAAATACCAAAAATTATTACTAAAGTAGATCAACCTTCTTTATTAAAACCTTTATCTTATTTAGGTTTAGATACTATTATTACACCTAAAAATATTTTGGCAGACAAAATAATTGCTTTAACAAGAAACCTTAAGGCTACAATAAATTCTTCTATTACTAGCTACCACTCATTACTCGATAATGCAGTTGAAGCTATAGAGTTTGAAATATTAAAAGAATCTGACATTACAAAAATGAATCTTAATGATTTAAACTTATTAGATAATACTTTATTAATTGGTATTCAAAGAAATGGAACACATATCATTCCAACAGGTAAGGATATTATCCAAGTTGGTGATCGTGTAACAATTGTTACAAAACATCAATTTATTACAGATATTGAAGATTTTGTAGTATAGATTAAACACAAACTTAATTGTTTGTGTTTTTATATTCACTTCTCTATTAATATCTCTTTACCTATCCATATAGCTTTTGCATCTTTATTATGTCCTATTTCTTTTGTTTTAACTATCGGTAAATCTTTTGGTACAAAATGTTTAACTAAAGTTACCATATCAGGACTACATTTTTCTTTTTCCATTTCTGTAAATGTACCTAATATAATTCCATTTATCTTATTAAAAACACCTTGTGATTTTAATTGAGATAAATAAGTTATCATTTGAGGTACTTGTCCTCCTAGTGATTCAAGCACTAATACTTTATTATTCATATTAGGATAATAAGGAGTTCCACTTAATTTAAGAAAACATCTTATATTTCCTCCAACTACAATCCCATTTATTTTTGAACCTTGTATAAATTCATAATTTAAATCAAAAAGCTTATCCCTATTAATAAATCTTTTTTGTAATATATCTTTATATTCTTCATCAATAAGATTTCTAACTTGATATAAAACACTTGGCTTATTTATTTTTGTGTATATCGCATTAATTATAGTAGTTAAATCACTATATCCCCAAAAAGTAGCACTACTATTTTTTATAATGTCAAAATCAATATAGTCTAATATTTCATTAGCCATATCCCCTCCTGAAATATCATATATTTCTTCTATTTTAAAATCATTAAAAAAATTCATTAATTCATTAGCTCTTTTTTCTCCAGATCTATCTAAAGCATTATTACTTTCATAAATATATTTACTCATAATAACTTCATAATTATTTTCTTTAAAAAAATCTATAAGCTTATCCTTTTGATTTTTCCATAATATTGTTCTTGGATTTGAACAAGCCACAATTGCTACTTTTTTCATAATGATTACCTCTTTCTATTACAATTATTATTTCAATATTAATAATTAATGATATTTTGCATTTATTCGTTTGATTTCTTCATCCATTATTTGTGCAATTTTATTCATATCTATTTCAATAGCCTCTTTTGCGGCTACAGACTCATCCGCAAAGGCTTGAAAAATAATATCTTTATCATATAAAATATCCATAATTCTTTCATCAACAGTATTTTCACATAACAATCTATGAACGTGAACATTTCTTGTTTGACCCATTCTATATGCACGAGATATTGCTTGTTTTTCTGTAGATGGTTTAAATTGTGGTTCACATATTACAACAACACTTGCGGATTGAATATTTAATCCAGTTCCTCCTGATTGTATTTGAGCAGGTAAAACAGTTCCTGCAGGAGCTTTATCAAATTCATCAATAATTTCCTGTCTTCTTCTTATTGGTACAGAACCTTGAATTGAATCCATACTATTATTTTTAAAAATGTCTTTAACAATACTTAATGTGTTAAGAAAAAATGAATATACAATTACTTTTCTTCCTTCTTCTTTTGCATCTTCAACTATTTCTTTAAGTCTATTTGCTTTAGATGAATATAAGATGTTATCAACATTCCAAGAGACACGCCTAGCTTCTTGTAAATTACCTGATAAAACAGCTTTTTCATAAGCTATCTCTTCTTCAATATTTAGTGCACACCATTCTTGTGATTCTATAAGTTCAGGTAACTCCATAAGTACATCAGCTCTTTTTCTACGATAATACACTGGTGCAATTTCATTTTGAAATATTGGTGCACTAGATAAAAACTCCATCCCTTTAATCTTTGTAGCAATTTGAGGTTGTAACATTCTAATCAAATTAACCATTTCATCAACTTTATTCTCTAAAGGTGTTCCAGTCATAAAAAGAAGTCTATCTGCATATGTACTTAATTTTTTAACATTAATTGTTCTTTTTGCATGTGGATTTTTAATATAATGTGCTTCATCTACAACTAATAAAGGCAACCTAAAATTATCGGGAAGCTTAATGTGGTGAGCTGATTCATAATTGGTTACTGCAACCCCACCATTTTTTAACCAATAATCTAATTCATCTAAACGATCATATCCGTGTATTTCATCAGCATAAAGTATACTCATTTTTTTAACTTCTCTAATCCAATTTATTATTATACTTGCAGGACATATAACTAAAAAATGTGTTGCTCCTTCATTATAAAGAGCTACCATTGTCGCAATTGCTTGAACAGTTTTACCTAAGCCCATTTCATCCCCAAGAAGAACTCTTTCTTGACTTAATATATATTTTACTCCCCATGTTTGATATCTACGAAGTGTACAGTGTAAACCATTAAAATTATAATTTCCTTCTTTTATTTTTAATGCAAGTTCTTGAGGTAATCCATATAAAGTATCATCATTACCTAACATTTCTGGGTTTATTTCTTCAAGAACATTAAAAAATGAAACTGAATTTTTTTCAAAATCTTCCCATGCTTTATTACTTGAGCAATTATTAATTTCATTAAATATTGCTATATATAAATTAGCATCATTAAAATATTCACTATCGTTTAAATCAAGTAAGTAATTATAAGCATCCTCTGCATTTAACTTATCTTTTTTTGATGCAAATATCCATTTAAAAAAACTTAATACTTTATTAATATCATTAAAGGCTTCATTTAATATTTTATTGTGACTTTTAAATAAATCATTACACTTATCTAAAATTAAAATTCCATTTTTATATTTTGATATTGAAATTATTAAATCTGTAATCTCTTTTGTTTTATTATCAGTACTTATTTTTACTTTAATTTGTTTACGAGTTTGTAAAATCATTTCATCAACAGTAGTTTTTATTGCATTAGCCTGAACTTCACCAATACCATACATACTAGAAATAATCTTTTTACTTTCATAAGCAATATCCGCAATTGTGTTATAGCCATGTTCTTTAAGAACTCTTATTCTTATCCCTTTTTTATCTCTATTAACTTCTTCAATAAGAATATCCTTAAACACTTTTAAAACTTCTTTTTTAATAAGTTTTTCAGATGCAATTTCAATTTGTCTATAATATCCATTTATAGTGACAATTACATTATTAAGTTTATCTATTATTTCTTTATGTTTAGATATCAACCATTTTGCATCATTAGTTTTAAAAGGTCTTGCCACAAATGCTTCCTCCATTGTTTATACTTTATTAAAAATTATAACATTAAAGTATTTATGTATTTTTAAAGTTTTATTTAATTTATATTTAGAAACTTTATTACATAAAAAACGCATTGTTAAATTATGTTATACTTACTATGTAAAAGGAGGAAAATATGGGTTTACCTAGTTGTCCAAAATGTAATGAATCTTATACATATGAATCAGGAGGATTACTTGTTTGTCCAATGTGTTTTCATGAATGGACTCTTGAAGATCAAGAAGCTGCTATAGAAGCTTCAAAACTTAGAGATTCAGTTGGAAATGAAATAATAGAGGGTTCTGATGCAATTATTGCGATGGATTTAAAATTAGGTTCAGATACCATTAAACAAGGTACAAAGGTTAAAGGAATAATAATTTTAGATACTCCAGAAAATGACCATGATATCCAAGGGCGAGTTGATGGTTTTGGAACACTTTTATTAAAATCCTCAGTTATTAAAGTAAGATAAAAAAAGCTGATTAAACACAATATAAGTTGTTTATTACAGCTCTTTTTTTATTTTAAATCATTTTCAAAATAAATTTCAAGAATACTCTTTAGACTACCTGCAAGTTTATATTTATCTATTTCATCAAGATTAATCCAAAAAATCTCTCCTTCTTTAGATGGTTTGATTTTCCCACTATATTCATTAGTTTTATACAATAAAGCAATATATCTAATCCCATCAAAAGACCATTCTTTTATTCCAACTAATTTAGGAGACTTAATAATTAATCCTGTTTCTTCATATATTTCACGAATAACAGATTCAATAAATAACTCTCCTATTTCCACATGACCTCCCGGAAGAGTAATACCAGGCCAATCTTTTTTCTTACGATCTTGAACCAAAATACGATTACCATCGTGTATCATACACATATTTGTCAAAATTACATTTTCTGTTTTCTTATTAGACATAATTATATATACCTTTATTATATTAGATTTTCTTTCCAATCATCTTCTTTAAAACCAACAAGTACTGTATCTCCCTTTATAACAAGTGGTCGCTTTACAAGCATACCATCAGTAGAAAGAAGTTTTAATTGTTCTTCTTCACTCATATTAGGTAATTTATCTTTAAGCTTCATTTCTCTATAAATCATTCCACTAGTATTAAAAAACTTTCTTAATGAAAGACCGCTTTTTTTATACCAATCATTTAATTCATTATACGATGGATTATCATCTGCGATATGACGTTCAGTATATTTTATATTTTGCTCATCTAACCATTTCTTTGCCTTTTTACAAGTTGAGCATTTTGGATAACATATAAACAACATTTCTTTTCCCTCCTATTATAAGAATAGCATCATTCTTATTCTATTATATAAATGATGCTTATAAGATTAAAATTTATTGATTTATTTTTTTTAGCTTGTTTTTTTGCTATATTCAATTGTTTATTATTCATATAGTCCTTTTAAATAAATACATTCTTATCATAATTGCTATATTTTAAATTCATATTAAATTTCCATAACTATATGATAAAATTTAAGAGACAAGATGAGAAAATATATTAATAAGTGGTGATAAAAATGAGAAAATTTGTTTTAGTTACGGAAAGTGGTTCAGATTTACCACAATATTATGCAGAAAAATACGACATAAAAGTCGTAACTATGCATGTCAATTTTCAAGATGAGTCTCGTGATGATCTTGATATAAATGGACAAGTTGTTTTTGATTATTACGACAAACATAAAATACTTCCAAAAACATCTGGCTCTACTCCAAATGACTTCTTAAAAGTTTTTAAAGAAATCAATGAAAATTATCCTGGAGCAGAAATTATTTACATTGCATATTCTGCAGTAACAACTGTATCATACAATTCCGCAAAAATTGCGGCTGAAGAATTCTCTAATATTCATATGGTAGATAGTAAAAATGTTTCAATTGGATTATCCACTGTAGTTATTGAAGCTGCAAAATTTATAGAAAATAATCCAGATACTACAGCTGAAGAAATTATTAAATATGTTGAAGATATTAGAGAAAGAATAAGATTTGTATTCCTTCCTCAAACACTTTTATATTTAAGAGCTGGTGGAAGAATTTCAAATGTAGCATATTTAGGTGCTATGATTCTAAAAATATATCCTACTATTGATTTAGATGATGGTTATTTAGTTGCAGGAACTAAATATAGAGGAAGCTTTAAAAAAGCATATGAAAAAATGATTAATGACTTTTTTAATAAATTTGATATTGATAAAGAATTCATTAGAGCTGGTAGTACTCCTGGATTATCTGATGAACATCAACAAGAAATAATCAAATTAATCAAAGGTCATGGTGTAAAAGAAGTTGAATGGCTAGAAGCAAAAGCAGTTATATCAACTCATGGCGGTCCTGGAGCCGTTGGCTTTGTAGGAATTGAAAAGAAAAAATAGCTACTTATTAGAAAGTAGCTTTTTTATAATATCTAAAATATATAACTTTGCATAAATATTAATGCGATAAAAGGAATAATTGCAATAAACACTAAAATCCATTGACTAATTAATTTTTTATTATCTGATTTTAATAGATATTTTATTTTTATGATTGGTATTATTCCTAATAATGTTGTAACCATCGAATTAATTATAACTATAGTTTTATCGGTTTCAGTATTTAACCACAAAAATAATAACGATAAAGATAAAAGTAAAACTCCAATAGATAAATACAACTCTTTATTATTCGATTTCTTTATAAATAAATAAATTATTCTAATTAGATATGTAATAAAACATATTAATGTACCAACAATTAAAAACCCAGCAATAAATAATTCTATTAAAGAAAATCTTTCATAATCACTTGTATACGATTCTAATACATTATTATCCTTTAAATAAATCGGAAACATTAAACCATTTTCAGAAACCTGCATATAAGTAAAATCATCAATTTGAATTATTTGCATATTTCCAGGCAAATTATATATTCTACTATCATCTGTTTTAAATACAGGCATTATTCCACTAATATACTTATAAATCCTTCCAAAACCATTTTCTATTGTTCTTTTTGAAAAATATATTCCACTAATATCTTTAACTTCACCACTAGTTTCTAAAGATGAAATTCCAAATACTAAAGGATGAAGTCCATAATTATAAGCTGTTTCTCCTTGTTCATTACTCATAACTGCAACAGCTTTTTTATTTTCTATATCTATCCATAAACTTGAAGTAAAACCAACAGTATTACCTCCATGTCCATAAACTGTATTACTATATTCTAAAGTCCAAAATCCATGTGAATTTCTAACTTTATTTACATTACTATAATAAAGCGTTGGCTCATATAGTTTTTCAAGAGTTTTTGGATTATTAAATAAATTTAAATCATTACCAGGTATTAATGCTTCAGTAAATAAATAAAAATCTGAAGCTGTCCCAGTAGCAGCGCCTGAAGGATATAATAAAATGTTAGAAATATTAGTACCAAAATCTTCTTTTACAGTATCAAAATATGAATATGAATTCATTTTATTTCTGGTTTCTTTTACCCAATTATTATCACTCCAATCAGGTAATAATGCAGTATGATTCATACCAATCTTATTAAAAATATTTTCATGTACATAACTTGCAAAATCTTGATTAGTTATGTTTTCAATTATATATGCACCTAAAGCTGCACCCCAATTAGAATAAGCTGTAACACTTTTTGGCTCATATATTTGAGAAGGCATTGAATAAATAAGTGCTTTTTTTAGAGTGTTATTTTTTATTATTTCTTCATCAGTTGTTTCAACAGGATAAATTGTTTCTTGAAAACCTGCTTGATGATTCATCAAATCAATAAAAGTAATCTTTTTATCAAACTTTTTATTACTAAGAAAATTTTTTGGTAAGTATTTTTCAATATCTTCATTTAAATCTAACTTTCCTTTTTCATATAACTGTAAAGCGCTAACCCAAATCAATAATTTACTAACAGAACCCCATTCAAAAACACTATTTTCATCTACTAAAACCTTATTTTGTACATCAGTATAGCCAATATCTTTTCTTATTATTAAATTTCCGTTTTCAAATATTGCAAATGATACTCCTGCGGTTGCATCTTTTCTTTCTTCAATAAATTTATTTAAAGAAACTTCCAATTCATTTTGATTAAATTTAACATCTTTTTTTTGTGTATTTACTGTTGGTTGTATAAACATAATTGCTGTTGCAATTATTATTAAAAGTTTTTTCATAAATTCCTCCATTATGAATACAACTAACAATGCTTAAAACATACGTTATCTAATCTTTATTCTAAATTCATTATTATATTCAATACTCCAGCCATGAAGCTCAACAATCCTGTTTACATTAGCTAGACCCATACCCCTAAAATGTTCACCAGTTCGACTTTTATCACCTGTAACCATAGGATCAAATAAATTATCTTGTAATTCTTTAGGAATTCCTTTTCCATCATCTCCTAGTATTAAACACTTTTCTTTTATATCCCAATCAATATAAATGCATACACCTGGATTATTATGTAATACAGAATTACTTAATATATTTTGTAATAAACGTGAAAACAAAGTTGAATCAAAAGTTGTATTATAGCTTTCATCATCTTTAAAACGAATATCAATTTTTGCATTTCTTTCACTAAACCAACTATAATTTTCTCCAACATAACGACGGATTGCTTCTAACAAGTCGTTTTTTTGCATGTTTTCTTCCATATGTTCTTCTAAGGTTGCATAAAGCATCATATCATCAACACGATTTTTTAATATATTAGACTGATAATAAATTGTATTTAAATATTGACTAGTTTGATCATCTTTAACTATTCCATCATTAATTGCTTTACTATATGCCATTATTGTAGCTAAAGGTGTCTTAATATCATGAGCTATTCCTCTAAAGAAGAAACGTTTATCCTCTTCTTCCTCTTGAACAGTTTTTTCTAAATTTTTAGATAATTTATGGAAAATAAAGAAAATACCAAGAATATAAAATAGTATCAATACTATCACAACAGTTGAAAGTATTCTTTGACTATCTATAGGACTAGTACTTATTTCATATGTTGGCTGATTAGTTAAAGTTTCTGATGGATAATTTAATATTAAATAATTACCATCTTGAGTTTTATAAGTAAAAGTACTTCTATCATTTTCAACAAGTATACTATCTTTTAAAATATCCCCTACAGAAAGTTTTTTAAAATCCTTACTTTCTTGACTAATCCATACTACATTACCCTCATTATCTACAACATAGCCATAACCACCCATTTTATGAATACTTTCCCAATTTAAATCAGTTGGTTCTTGAATTTGTCCAATAGGAATATATTCATAAATAGGCTTTTCTCCTGACAAAAAAATAAGAGCAACAATATTTAATGATAGATATATTACAGATAAGATAATAAAAGCTATCATAAACTTAAAACTCATAGATATTACTCTTTTAAAACGATGATTTTTATTACCTATCATTTTTATTCTCCTCTTTTTTTAACATATAGCCTAAACCTCTTATAGTAATAATTTTATTAGGCTTTTTAGGATTATCTTCAATCTTATCTCTTAAATTAGATATATGAACCATAATAGTATTGTCATCATTAAGATATGAATCCTCCCATAAATATTCATATATTTCTTGTTTAGTATAAACACGTCCAGGATACTTCATAAATAAAGTTAATAATTGATATTCTTTAGCTCTTAGCTCTAATAATTCATTATTTAAATAAATTTGACGATTACTTACATCCCAAGTTAAATTTCCAACTATTATTTGTTTTTCTTCTTCTTTTTGTTTATTAATTCTTCTTAAAACAACCATAACCCTTGCGATTACTTCACTAGGATCATAAGGCTTTTCAATATAATCATCAGCACCTAAAGTTAAACCACGAATTTTATCATGAATCTGAGTTCTTGCGGATAAGAAAATAATAGGAAAATTTCTTTTTTTATTTTGACTTTCTAAATGTTTTAAAAGTTCAAATCCATCCATCTTAGGCATCATAATATCTAAAATCATTAAATCAATATCATTAGATTTTAAATATTCTAAAGCTTCTAATCCATTTGTAGCTTCTACAACTTTATAGCCTGCATTTTCTAAATATAGCCTTAAAACATTTCTCAGCTCTAATGAATCATCAACTATCATAATCTTTTCTTTCATTGCAATACCCCTTCTTTCTATTGGTAATTAATTAATAAATAATCTTCAAATGTTTTATCAGTTTTAAAGAAATCTGTTTTCCAATCTAAATCATCTTTTTTGTTTAAAATATAAGTTTTTAAGAAACCTGAATCATAATATTTTGAAGTCCCTTTTCCATAACTTATAATATCAAACTCTAAGTCCTTACCACTTAACATTGATAAGGTAATATTTTCAATATATTTTGCACTACCTTCAGCTTTTTCATAAAGATTAGAATATTTTAAATATTCTATTACATCTTCTTCTTTAAAATTATTATATAGAAAATCCAATCTATTTTGATAACTATTAAGATAAGCATGATAATTTTGAATATTGTCTTCTTTTGCATAATCAATCAATTTTTCCATCTCATCCATCCAAAGTTTTTGATATTTTGAATTTTCATCTAATTTTCTTACAGTAGTAAGTACATTAGATTTTTCATATATGGTAATTTCTTTTGAAAAAACATCATAAAATCCTTGATCAGCTTGAAAACAATGAAATGCTTCATGAGCAATAAGTGCTTGATAATAAATATCAGCCGAAGAAGAATTAAAGTTTCCTACATCTGATAAACTTCTAAAATCTCTTGCACTAGTTACTAATAATATAGCCTGTCCACTTTCATCAATATCCATTGATAAAGCATAAATAGGTTTCTTATCTTTTATTTCATAAAACTTATCATTATAATAACGAACTGTTGAATCTTTTTTTAATATATTTTTCTTATATATTTCAACTGGATAAATATTTATATTGAATCCTGACCAATATTTATCAAAATTTATCTTATGAGCCTTATCTATTAAATCTATTGTATGTGCATCTACTATTGGTGCTTGATCTATATAGAAAATTCCTATTAAAATAACACCAATTGCCATCCATAATATTCCTTTAAATCTTTTCATAACGACCTACTCCTTTACTTGTTAGATAAACAGTTGTTAAAGTCATCCATATAAAGATTAAGAAAACAATTAAATCATAACTACAATTAAATTCTAAGAAAAACAAACTGCGTGTAAGTCTATTAAACACATCTAGTGGAGGTAATATATTCATAACTTTTGCGATAATATAACTTATAAATTGATTATTATTTAATAACATTCCTTGAATGATTTGATGAAAAGATCCAATGATAACTATAAACACTCCTAAAATTGCAACTACAATACTTGGTAAAAACATATTTAATACTGAAACTATAAGAGCTATCATTCCTGTTGAGATTAAATAAGTAATAAATGCAGTAATAAATCCTATTAAATTTGTTGGAGCTTTTCCAAAAAGAATAATTAATATTAATACTAAAGCTAAAATTGTAGATAGTATCATAGATACAAGAGCATTACCAATTGATATAGCAAATAATTGTTTATCTATACTTAGTCCATGAAGAGCTAATAATTCAGTTCTTTTTTCTTTGCGATGTCTTTCTATTGTTCCCATAGAAATTGTCACAGAAGCAAACCCTGCAATAATTGATAAAAATTTCCATTGAGTACCAAACTTACTAATTATTTCTTCAGTTGGATTATTAGCCATAGTAACTTCTCCTCCAGTAAGTAATAAAAGAGTAACTAAACCACCTAATATTCCAAAAAGAATAAAACTTTTTCCACCAATGTTTTCTTTTAAATGTAATTTAATTAGTGCTTTCATGCATGTACCCCCTTTGCAGTATTAATAAACATATCAGCTAATGATTCTTTATCAAATTCACTTTTATCAAAATATCTAAATGTATAAGCATCAATAAATAGATAACCATAATCCGCAACTTTTTCTACATCATAAAGTAAATGTGAATTAAGGATTATTGTTTTTCCTTGAGCTTTTAATTTACTTATCAATGCTTGCATTTCTTGTTGACCAAAAAAATCAAGTCCAGCAGAAGGTTCATCTAAGAATATTACATCTGGATCTCCTATTAAAGCTTGAGCAACTCCAAGTCTTTGTCTCATACCTTTTGAATAATTTTTAACTAAAGTATCTTTTTTAATATCTAAACCTACTTCTTTCATTAATCTTAAACTTTCTATTTCACAAGTTTTTTTATCCACTCCTCTTACTTCCATGTAATAATTTAATACTTGTCTTCCTGTAAGAATTTCTGGAAAGTAAGGAGTTTCAGGAGAATATCCTAAGCTAAGATTTTCATCATAGATAATCTCTCCTTCATAATCCTTTTCCCAACCTAGCACCATTCTCATTAAAGTTGTCTTTCCTGCACCATTTGGTCCAATAAGTGCAAAGACCTTTCCTGCTTCAAAATCTAAATTTAAATTATTGAATATTTCTTTATCACCAAAAGATTTATTTAGTTTCCTTATTTTAATCATCTTGTTCACCTCTACATAGAGTATAAAAGAGTAAACTTAAACAAAACTTCAACAAACCTTAAATTAAACTTAAATCAAAGAAAATAAAAAAATGCACAATATCATATAATTTATGTACAATTTATATATAATGTGTTTTTTTAGGAGGTATACTTTTGACAACTATTTTTAGAATGAATTTAAAATCAGAATATAATAAAGAAATATTTGAAAGAAAAGATTTAATTGATTTTTGTAAAAATGAAGAAATTATAGGTGTTGGTTGGATTGAAGTAACAACTACAGAAAATTCTGATGATTCAATAAAAAAACAATTATCAGAACACTATAATAAAAGTGATGCTAGTCGGGGCTATACTGCATTAAAAGCTCTCAAAAAAATGAACATAAATGATTTAGTTTGGACTAGATATGATAACATTTACTATCTTTGCCGAGTAACACAAAAATGGATCGATAGAACACCTACAGAAAAACATGATTCATTTGACATTTCAAATTATATAGGATGTGAATGGATTGAAATAGGTGAAGAGTGGATAGTTCCAGGTAAAGTTATAAATTCTTTTGTAGTACCACGTACAGTACAAAAAGTTAATGAAGTAGAAAATATAAGTAAAAAGTTGTGGAATAAAAAATCACCAAAAAATTCATATAAATATGATATTAAAGAGAAAGACCATTATTGGAACCTATTATCTTCAGAAATGGTTGAAGAAATAGTAATATTATATCTACAAATTAAAAAAAATTACTTTGTTCATACTTCTACAGTTAAGAAAAACACACCAAATATAGAATGTGTGCTCGTAAATCTTGATGGCGATAAAGCATATCCTCAAGTAAAGTCAGGATTTTCTCAATCACTTGATGCAAAGTTTTTCTACGATAGATTTTGCATTAATAAAATATTTAAAGTATATCTATTTACTATTTCAGAAAATTATATCAATGACAAATATGATAACGTAGAATGCATAAAAAAAATAGATATTGAAAATTTTATCACACAATATGAACATGTTCTTCCTGAAAGAACTAGATATTGGATAGAAATAAGTAATTCTCAAAAAAATTAATAACTTCCACAATTTAGTGTATAGCCTATGGCCCTTAAAAAAGCTATGCACTTTTATATTATTTCACAAAATTTTCTAAAATAATTGTATTCAATTGTTCTTTTATTTTTGAAAATTCACAATTTAGATCTAATGTTTTAACACTTATTTTATTTCCACTCATCATATATGTGTTGTTTGGCTGAATTTCTCTATCTGTACCTGCATATAAAAGCATACCCGAAACTTTGTATGATGTATCAATAAGTTCTGCATCTTTATTTTTAACATATGTAAAAATTTGATACAAATGACTTGAATGTAATTTATATACATCATAGTATACTTGCATATTATTTGAATAATATTTAGTATCAATTATTAAAATATTGTTTCTATATTCAAGCATAATATCACTTTGCATTGTTGGTAATAAACTTCTTTCATCATCATCTACCATCCAAGGTATTTGTGATGCACTTACAGAAATTTCAGTATATTCTTTACGAAAATACTCAAATATAAACTTCTCATATAAACGACTCATTCTTTGTTCATCTAAAAAATCCATTAATCTAGTCGTTCCATCTGTATTAGTTTGTAATAAGCCTTTAATTACTAGATAACATACTGAAAGTAACATTCTATACGTTTGATTATTTTTATTATATTGAATATTCCAATTAATACTATAAATGTCAAGAAGTTCAACATTTTCAAAAAACACTAACACTTTTCTAAGTTCTTTCTTAAAAGTATTAGAAATATCAGAACGCAAAAGTAACATTATAGTTGTTTTAATAATTTTATTCATATAAGAATTTTCTGAAAATTCATCATAAGAACACACTACCTGCCTTTTATATATACTCCTTGTTTTAATTGATTCTGAAATTTCAATTCGTCCACGAAGTAATGAAATTGGCTCAGTAGTTTTTATGTAATCACGGCCAAGCCCTCTTTTTATTTGTATTGCAACTCCCTTTGATAATATTGCAGCACAAAGCTCAGCAGTATTATCAAATTTTTCAGTGGCAACATCTTTATATCCTTGCTCTTTTAAAACTTGAAAGGCATACGATAACATATAATAAATATTTTGTATTGGTATCACTTAATTGCACTCCTTAAATTATCTGTCCAATTCTTTACCTTTACAGGGTCATCAAACCAATATTCTTTTAATAAAGGAATTAGCTCAAATTCTACAATTCTATTAAGTGCTTTATCTATATCCATGTCTTTTTTAAAATTACAAAAATAACTATGACCTATACAAAAACCTTCTCCTAAAGAATCATCTCTATAAATAACTTCATTTAAATTCTGTACAGCATTTATTAAACTATCAAATTTTTCACTAGAAAGTCCTTCTTTATACTTACGAAAACTTTCTGTATCAAATATAGGTTTCATATCATAAAATGAAAATCTTCTTCGAAGAGCATAATCTAACATAGCTAAACTTCTATCTGCTGTATTCATCATACCTATTATGTATACATTTTCTGGAACTGAAAATTTCTCATTATCATCAGAATATAATAATTGAACTTCATTTCCTCGCTTATCATTTTCTATAAGCATAAATAATTCTCCAAAAATTTTACTTATATTCCCTCTGTTGATTTCATCTATAATAAAGAAATATTCTTTTTCTTCATCTTTTTCAGCAGCTTTACAAAAGTTATAAAATACTCCATATGTTAAATCAAATCCATTTTCAGAAGGACGAAAACCCATTATAAAATCTTCATAAGAGTAGCTTTGATGAAATTGAATCATGTTAACACGAGTATAATCTATTTCTCCCATAATAGAATAAGCTAACATTTTTGCAATAAATGTCTTTCCTACTCCAGGAGCTCCTTGTAAAATAACATTTTTCTTGTTTTTTATTAAATCAACTAAAATATCGTATTCTTTTCTATCCATATATACTTCTTTAAAGAAATCTTCAGAAGTGTAAGGTAAATATTTAATTTCTTCACCCTCAACCTTAGCAATATAAGCACTATCAGACACAAGATCCTTTTCCACATCTTCAACCTCTCTATAGGTAAAATTATTTGATTCATCATTAACCTTAGGTTTTTTCTCTTCACGAATTTTCTTATTTACTTCTTCGGAATATCTCCATGCTTCATAACTTAACTCTTTAAAATCATTAAATAAACTTTCATCACTATTAACGTACTCTTTTACCTTTTTTGTTATTTCAAAATATGTTTTTGATGACATTTTCGGTTCTATTTTTGGAAGTGTTTCTACAAAATCTTTAGGTAGCTTTTCAGAATCATATATATACCATATATTACGACTATCTAAGTTCAAATAAGAATCTGGAGCTATCCAAAATAAAGCCATAGTTACTTTACTATTTCCATTTCCTTTTTTATTTATAACAATATCAAAATATTCTGAAAGAATTTCAAGATTGTTATCTGATGGATTCTTAACATATAAAAGTGCAGATTCAAAAAAATCCCAAAGAACATTTATATCATTATCACTATCATCTCCACCAAACCAATGAAATGTTGCATTTTGATTATTTAGTAATGGAATACCATCAAATATAGACGGTATAGTTGCTGTAATCCCAAATAATTTTGATATCTCTAAAATAATCTTATTTCTATTTGCATTACTTATTCCCTTGTTAAACAAACCAAAAAAAGTAAATGGATCTATATCTCTTATTGGTCGAACAGCTCCAAGTTTTGGAAGTTTTAATCCTGTATTATCATAAATTTTATAAATATTTTCTAAAAGTTCTTTTCTATTGTCTTTATAATCCAATAACTTTTCAGCCAACTCTTTATAAAAATCTACCCATTCAAATTGATTTGCATTACTCATCTTTATTCCTCCTATTATTAATTTATAAACTTAGTATTAATACATCAACATTATTTATATATTTTATACTGTCTCCTATTAATAAACTTTGTTTTACTCTTATTAAATTCTATCATCATAAGCATATATTTACCGAATTTAATGATTAAAAAAATAATATTTATTCCTTTATATTTTTATTTACATATATTTGATGTAATTCTCATAACTATATGATACAATTGATAAAACTATATAAGGTAATGTACGTAAACTAATTTCTTTATACGTATAAAAAGGGAGAGAATAATGAGAAAATTTGTTGTAGTTACAGAAAGTGGTTCAGACCTACCAAAAAAATATGCCGAAAAATACGACATAAAAGTTGTAACAATGCATGTAAACTTCCAAGATGAAACTCGTGATGACCTTGATATAAAGGCTCAAGATGTTTTTGATTATTATGATAAACACAAAATACTTCCAAAAACATCTGGCTCTAAACCACATGATTTTACAAAAATGTTTAAAGAAATAAATGAAAACTACCCTGGAGCGGAAATAATATATATAGCTTATTCTGCTGTAACAACTGTTTCATATAATTCAGCTAAAATTGCGGCTGAAAAGTTTTCTAATATTCACATGATTGATAGTAAAAATGTTTCTGTTGGATTATCAACTGTAGTTATTGCAGCTGCAGAATTTATTGAAAATAACCCTGATACCACTGCGGAAGAAATTGTAAAATATGTGGAAGATGTTAGAGAAAGAACTAGATTTGTTTTCCTTCCACAAACTTTACTTTATTTAAAAGCTGGAGGAAGAATTTCAAATGTAGCTTATTTAGGTGCTACAATTCTTAAAATTTATCCTACAATCGATTTAATAGATGGTTATTTAATTGCAGGTAAAAAATATAGAGGCAGTTTTAAAAATTCCTATACAGATATGATTAATAACTTCTTTGATCGTTTTGATATCAATAAAAATACTATAAGAATGATTAGAACAAACGGTCTATCTTTAGAACATCAAAAAGAAGTAGAAAATTTACTCATAGAAAATGGTGCAAAAAATATTGAATGGTTTGATGCAAATGCTGTTATCTCTTGTCATGGAGGTCCTGGAGCTGTAGGTATTGTAGGAATTGAAAACAAATAGGCATTATAAAATGCTACATTGATCTGAGGCCTGTCAAGTTGACACAGGAAATATCTAAAATCATGGTTACCCAATCGAAGTAATTTCGGTTGGGTTTTCATTGCTAAATTAGCTTTGTATTTTTCAATTCTTTTATTTAGGTGTCTTATTTTAATCATAACTATCACCTCAAAAGATGTTACTTAAACAAAACTTTAACTAATCTTAAATGAGTCTTAAATATAAAAAATCTACATAAAATGAGGTTCTATACCTGTATTTATGTGGATTATACTCGCAATTATAATATTAATTCTACTTATCTTTTTTTACTCTAGTCTCAACTCTAGTTCCGTTGGGATATTCCGTGATACTTTGTTTATATTTACCATTATCTTTTGATAATTTTAATACTTTACGATTTGATTTTGTGACACGCGCTTCTATTTTATCTCCTGGTTTTTGTAAAACGGATCCAAATCCCTTAAATTTATCTAAAAAATGTTTCATGTTGCACCTCCTAATTTATAAAATTATCAAATCATAATAATTCAAATTAAATCTGATCAAATATAATTTATATACTATTTTTTAAAAAATATTGTGATTATTATTCATCAACTTCTTCAATTTCAAATTCATATTCATAATCTTCATCATAATCATAATCTTCTAGGTTTGACATATGTAAAACTTAAATACCTAACTCAACACAACCAAATTAATAAGTAGTAAGCTCAAAAGCTTCTTAGTAACTGTTATATAACTTATCTTCTTAACTTTAAAAAATTATACAATATTTTACTATTGATTCCCCTTAGCAACACTATCTAATATTTTGTAAATTCTATTAGAATATAAAAATAAATATTATTCTATTAATTATCCTTTTTTAATAAACTTAGCAATAGGTTTTGCTCCGATAATAACAGCCCCCATTAAACCTCCAGCAATGCCTAATATTTTTTTCAGCATATGTGCTTCTTCACTTTTGCACGCTTCACATTTATTACCTTTATACCCATCAGGTAGTTCTTTTTCACATTTTTTACATTTTTTCACGCTTTTATCCCTCCAACAAACTTTCATGTTCTTCCATATATGGAAGTGCCTTAATTTTTTTATTAATTTCTGGTAATTTTTTTGACCAATAATTTTCATTTGATGGATCTATTGAATCTAATCTATCAACCAGTCCCTCACTTGACAAATATGCTTCTTGTATATATTCAGCATAGTACTGTAAACTCAACCTTGATGCATTTATTTCTCCTAATTCATAATACGCCATAGCTTCAACCAAAGATACCATATTTACTGCTAAAAGACTTTCTCTTATTTCTTTAATTCTTTGATTAATCTTTTCGGGGTTATCGCCAGAAAAGAATTTTCCCCAAAATGACTCTGGTTGTTCTTTAATAAAATTTAAATTGGCATTTTGGCTCAACATTAATAAATTCCTGCTATCTTCTGCATCAGAAACAATTTTCATCAAAGCTATTGTTTTTAATTCTTTATTATTAATTTGTTTTGCTTGCAAAAATTTTTGTTTAGAACTATATGCTAATGCTAATCTATCAAATTCTTGTCCCTGTCTAACTTCTTCAATAGCTATTTGGACATTTTGTATTTCTTCAGCTATCTGTGCCATTTGCATTTGCATTGTATAATTATTAATTGCTTTATTTAAGTCAGGTGTAATTTCAATTTTTTCAAGATTAATCTTTGAAACAACCTGATTAGTTTTTGGATCTACTAAATCCGCCATCAAATTACCATCTTTTCTTGTCATAAGTTTCAATGTGCCTTGCGCAAGTTTTTTATTTTGTTCATCAGTTAATATTGCACGGAATTCTTGCTTTGGAATATTTGATTCAATCATTTCAATAAATGAAGGTGCTTCATATAACATATTTTCAATCTTTTTAAATGATATTTTAGCTTCTTGTAAAAGTGATTTAGACACTTCTGGAATACTATCAAAAAAATCTTCTAATTCATAACTATATTCTTCAATATCAATTATTTCAATACCTTCATCATTTTTATAAATTCTATTTTTCATATTAATATTTCTAGCTCCTTATTAATATTATTATAAACAATAATAATTCAAATTAAATATTACCTATATATACTATTGATACTATAAGCGATATTTTCCATTTAATAAATTCAATTTTATTTTCAAATATATTTTCTTAATTTATTTAAATATTTCCTTACTAATATACAATTTTTTATTATACATTCGATAAATAATGCAACCACAAATATCAATCATAGTATAAATTTAATAAATTATATTTAATAATAGTAATCATCGTAATCATCGTATTCATCATCTTCTTCATATTCTGATAAAAGTAACATATTCAATAACTTTTCTCGTAACTCTTTTTTAGAAAGACTTTTGACATATTTTTTCAGTTCTTTATAACGTTCCAATTCTCTTTTGTTTTTTTCATCTTCATAGGCTTGTTGTTCTTTTTCATATTCTTCAATTTCTTTTATTAATTTATTTGCTTCTTCAGGTCTTACAGTAAAATATATTGCTATCATATGCTTACATATAACTCTTCTTCCATCCGCAAAAGGACAATTACATTTTGATTTTCTTGGATGATTAATATCAATATAAACTTCATATTTATTATCATTACTACCTAAAACAACTCCACTATATGTATCAATACCAACATTTTCCCATGATAAAACATTTTTATTACTATAATAATTCAAACCTCTTAAAACTGAGCTCCATCTAGCTAATTCTATTAAACCCATATTATTATCCTTCCTTACTTTTATACCCTCTTAAGAAACTCAAGAATAGAAGTTGTTGATGGTGGACAACCACCAATATTTTTACTTATACCTTTTGTACATTGTCCTATACCTATTCCTTCTTTTTCAATACCTTTAAATCCTTGACCAATTAAAATTGGTTTGTTTTTAAATTTATACAATAAACCTTCATCATCAAGCCTTGATAATGCTCTTATTAAATTTGCATAACATGCTGAACATGATTGTTTTGCTTCTACATATTGTGCAAGTCTTTGTACTTTTCTTGAAGCTGAAGGTTTGGCAATTGTTTCATCTTTACTTAATATAATAACCTCAGCATTATCAATATCAGCACTTCCAACACCTATTTCTTCCGCAATTTTTATATACTCAACATCATATGGTTTATAACCTATATTTTCTGCCATATATGAATCTATTAATACAGGATCACTACCACAGAAAATACGATTCATAATAACTGGATTTCCTCCCTCTTCAAAATCAAGATCTCCACATATTCCATCAACTAAAATAAAATCTTGTTTTATAACTTTGTTTAAATAAGCAATAGGTGTATGTAAACCTCTTGCATGAAACCTTCTTTTTTCTCTATCTGAAATGCAACCCTTCATATTTTTAAGAGCTCCTGTTACAAGTGTTTGACAATGTCCCTTTAATACAGGAATATTTATTAAAAAATCAACTGAAAGTAATTTATCACTTACCTCAATATCCATTCCGTTATAATTTTTCATGGTATACGTATCATCTTTAACATCAAAAAGTGGAACATTATATTTTTTAGATATATCTTCATAGCCACAAACTTTATAAGCTCTTTTAGTACTATCTCCTATCCAAGAACTTTCTAAAATAATGATATTATCATGCCCTTCTTTTTTTAAATACTCAATTAAAGCTGACACAATAATAGGAGAAGAAGTTGCTCCTGAAGATGAAGGCTTTGCTACTGCAAGATTAGGTTTTATACCAATATAAGACCCTTTTGGTATCATTTTACCTAACTTAGCTTTTTCTAAAACTTCAGTTGTCATCTTCCAAATATCTTCACCATAAGTTTGAATTATTCTATTCTCCATTTCTTTCTCCTTTAATAATTAAATTAATTATATCATTCTTTATAAGACACTAAAAAACCGATTAACCATGATTTTAGATATTTCCTGTGTCAACTTGACAGGACTCATATCAAATCATAATTAGATTATCGGTTTTTATTTCTAGTCTTAATTTAAAGAGACTGTATCTACACTAGTTTTTTATACTATATTATTTACCTTGTTTTGCTAAGAACCAATCTGCCATTTCTTCTAGAGTTGCCCAACGAACTCCTTCATGCTTGTTGATATGAGCAATGATTCTTTCATGCATCGCAAGAACTTGTGGACGACCAGAAACATCAGGATGAATTGTCATAGGGAACACAGCCTCATCCATATTTCTATACATCCAATCAAATTGATCAATCCATAATTGTTCAATATCACGTGGATTTGCAAAACCATAACTATTTGCTGATGCCTTAACAAACATCATTGGAGGAAGATCATCTAAATACCAATTAGCAGGAATTTCAACAAGTCCTGTTTCTTCTCCACGCACTAAAGGTTTCATCCAATCCTTAGCTTCTTTACTATAATCAATTTTTGTCCATCTATCTCCAACACGTACAAAATATGGAGTATAGTCATTATGCATTAAACTATGGTCATACTTAAATCCATTTTTAACCAATAATTCATTAGTAACATTTGAAAACTCCCACCATGGAGCAACATAACCACGAGGTTTTTCCCCTGTTAATTCTTCAATTAATTCAATTGATTTCATCAAAACAGCTTCTTCTTGTTCTGGAGTCATCGCAATTGGATTTTCATGAGAATATCCATGAGCACCTATTTCATGTCCAGCCTCAAAAATTGCTTTTGATTCCTCAGGGAATGTTTCAATTGAGTGACCCGGGATAAACCAAGTAACTCTAAGATTATGTTTTTTAAATAAATCTAATAATCTTGGGACCCCAACTTCACCAGCATACATACCACGTGAAATATCTAATGGAGAATCTTCCCCACCATAAGATCCTAACCAACCAGCAACCGCATCAAAATCAACACCATAACCTACTAAAATATCTTTTTTTGCCATTTAATAACTCCTTTCATCAGTCTATGACACATTATTTTGTCAATTGAGAATTAATACTTGTAAAAGTATAAGACATAAAGTTTTATTAAATTGTTAAGTTTGTAGATTAGATATTCTCTTTAAATAAGTTGATTGTATGTTCTTTATACTTTTAAACATATATTTTAACTTTCCCAATTAAATTAATACAATTTTAATCAAAACTTACTTTATAGTGAGTATACTCAGATTCACATGGTGGACCTAATGTTAACCACACTTCTGAAGTATTTAAATCCATAATAATTGAAAACACTGTTGTTAAGCGATTTGCCAAAGGTAAAGTTTCATTTGTATGGTGACAAATTCCATCAGGAAATTGACAATGAGTTCTTAAACAACTCTTAATATATTCAACATCAATATTACCGCTTTCTCTTTGTAACAATCTTTTCATTACATCGTATCTTAATATAGTATTTGGAAAGACAGTAGGTCCTTGATCTTTAACTTTAGACCTAAGTACATCGCTTACTATATGATTAGTATGCATTAATACACCATTTTCACTTAAGATGAAATCCCAAGCTTCAGGAGTTTTTTCAACAGTTAAAGTACAACCATCATTTTGTGCCATTAAATAATTTCCTGGACCAGCATTTCTAGTCCCATTAATTTTCATTAAAGCTTCATTTATTGTATTACTATTAAGTATTCGCCTTAAAGTCACATGTAAAGGCATACCTTCAGCTTTTCCAACAACTGATAAGGCATTTAAACATACCCCTAATCCTTTTGAATTAAATCCAATTTTTCCTATAATTCCTGCTTCTGTAACCATGAAAATACTAGGTTTGTTTTCTTGCTTTATTTTTAAAATAATTAAATTATCTATTGAACCTGCTCTCCAGTCCCAATTTTGACCAATATAAGTATGTTGATTTTTACTTGTTTCTGGAAGAACACTAAATGAAGTACATGCATCAGACATTACATTTTCCGCAAAAACAACTTCACTTCTAGCATTTAATGCCATAATATCTTCAAATTCTAAACCCGCTCCTTCTGCAATACCTTTCATTTCTTCTAAAAGCTCTGGTTCTTCTTCTACATATTTTATATATTTTTTTGCTCTTTCTTTAGCTTGTTCCCAATTAATGTTTGACCATTGTTGAAACATTTCATCATATACTTTTATATTATTTAATATTTTTTCTTTAGCCAAAGATCCATGAGTATATCCGATTTCATAAGGTGTGCCACTTGCTTGTATTGTTTGAATTAATTCGTACATTTTTACCACCTTCCTCACCTTTAAAATACAATTATTTTTTTATCATGTCAACGCAATAAAAAAGATGAAATTAAGATAATTATTCTTGTTTTCATCTTTTTTATAAACTCATTTTTTATACATAAAATATTTATAAAGGCTTGTAAATAAATTATACCCTTGAGCTAACCAAGGTTTTCTCTTTCCACAAAAATGAAGTATACATGTGTTAGACATTATCCAGTCTAAATCATGTTTGTTACCACTATTTAATAAATATGCAGGATAAAATCTTGCATCATAATTATATATTTCATCAGGTATTTCAATAGTATACTTACCATACATAGTATTGAATATATCTTGATCAGGTAATATTAACTCTATGTCTTTACTTTCATTTACTGTTTTTATAATTTCATCCATATCAACTATTTTTCTAGCTTTTTTAAGATCCATTAATATTACTCCTGTATTAAAATATGAATGATCTGTATCAAGACGAAGTTTGTTAATGTTGTCTGAAAGGTTTCCAATTATAGCATGAGATGCTGCCGCATATATCTTTCCTTCAGGAAATTCCATATTCCAAAGTTCATCTAATTTATTAATAATTAAAGTATCTGGATCTATATATAAAATTCTATCTAAACTTTCAGGCAGTATTATTGGAGCTAATAGCCTATAATACATTGATTGAGGATAACGATCTGTTATTTTTGCATCCTCAAAATATTTTTCAGAAATACTTATTTGTTTAAATTTAGCTCCATATGACTTACAAAAATCATTCAAATCATTTAAATAGTTTTCATCGATTCCACCATGAATTAACCAAAAAGTAGTGTCATAATTATGATTACTAGCCATAAATGATTTAAGCATTGTTTTAAATGGTGGAATATAATTTTCATCAAATGTTACTAAAATATCCATACTTAACTCCTTAAAAATATTATTTCAATTATTAATACTATCTTAACATCAAAACTAAAATTAGTTATATTTAATAATTTTAAAATTATTCTTTTTTAAACATTAATCATCAATTGATTAAATGATAAATAATATTATTTTCTCCATGTTTTTATACCCTTTACACATAAATAATAGAATATATTAAACTAATATTTTTGAAAGTATTAATTGAAGTAACTCAAATAAAACTTGAGTTATTTTTATATAGATTAGTGTTATAATTAAGACACCATAAAGAGTACACGAGGGACAAGCCCTATGACTGTACAGCAACCTACCGTATGGCAAGGTGCTAAAACTTGTTTGATGGGTGTATTAATTTAATTTGCATCCATCAAATTATGGATGCTTTTTTAATTTTAAAAAACAAGGAGGATATAAAATGTCATTATCTAAATTAAGATTAGATTACTTCACACTTAATCGAACAACACATTATGTTCATGTAAAAACAAAAGATGAACGAATTAAACTTATTAATTTACTAATAAAAAAAGGTTATTCCTTCACTCAGACTTCTTGGGCAGATTATGAAAGTTGCATAGAAACACGTTTTCCTCTTTCAATAGATACAAAAAATAAAACAATAGGACATATGGGAAATGTAACTTGTGCCGCATGTGCTGCTACAAGCAGAGTTATTCTTACTATTGATGACTTTTTAAATCATTATTTTAATAATACAAAAATATATTAATTATATTTATGTATTATAAAATTTATATTTAATGATTATTATTTATTTTTCACCACAAAAAAGGTATTAAACGAAATTTTACCTTTAGACAATATTCTTTATAACCTTCTAATTCATTTTGTAAGGTTTTATCTTCATAAATTGTTCTAATAAACACAAGTAAAATCATTATACTAACAGGAATAAAACTACAAATTGAGCCAAATGAAAAAGGTATAGGCAACGAACCTAAAATCATACCAAAATATCCTGGATGTCGTACAATTTTATAAGGACCAGTACTAATCACTCTATGATTTTTATCTTTTTGAATGCGGACAGTTCCCTCAAAAAAAGGATTATGCAACATTGACCAAACAGAAAAAAATAATGATAATAAATAAAAGATTATTCCAATATATATAAAGTGAAATGGTAGAGAGGATATTTTATATCTTGAATCTAAACCTGCAACCAAAGGAGTTATAACAATAGCAAAAATAAAATATGTAAAAATAATTATTTTATCTATTATTTTTGTACCTTCTTGTATTTTTCCTCTTTGGTTTAATAATTCAGGAGTTTTCTTTATTAATATAATATTACCTATTAATGAACCAATAATATAAAAGCCTATATACATCCAGACTCTAATTTTATTAATTGTACCAGATGCAATAAAATAAATAATTCCAGTTACAATTATCCAACGAAATGGTGAAGTAATCGCATTAATTCCAGTTTTTGTTAATTTAGTTTTTACAACCATTGCACTCTCCATTTTTCAAATATTTTATATTATTTAGACTTTTATAAATATTTCGAACATCTTAAAGTTTTTAAATAATCAATAATTTAATACTTATTCTAATAAAACATAATAAATTTATGTTTTCCCTATAAACACAATCTATACCACTTTTGCTATAATTGAACATAAAATTTAAATTCCATATTTATTTAATGCTTCTTTATCCCATTTAGATAATAAATCATAAGAAATTATATGTTCAATAATACAGTTAGGTTGTTTATTCCATAAAAGTATACGATTAATACAATTAATAAATACGATATCAAATGGACTATTATTACACGCAATTATTATATCAGGATAATCTTTTTCATTTATTAATCCTGTTTGGGTAAAACAATATAATCCATTAATTTTAAACTTTATATAATTTTCAAATAGTTTAGCTTTTCTTTCTATCTTTTCAATAACTTGAAGTTTATGAATATTACTATCATATAATTCTTTAGTATTAGAAATAACAGCTTTCCCATTAACAGAAGAAACTGTACCTTTGAATTTATTCTTTTTATTGTTTTTCTGTATTAATTTAACAATTTCTTCTCCAGATAATCCTTTCCCAAAATAAGTGTTAATTAATGAGTAAGTAAGGCCTTGTTCTTGCGTTATTGCACGAACAACTTCAATACCAATATTATTTATATTACTTTGTAAATCAGGTCTATCTTTATGTTCAAAGTCATCAATATCTAGTTTAAGAAGATAACAAATTGAAAGAAGAGCATACCATTCATAATAATGTTTATCATTACTCATATAATAATCCGCCTCTCTTACAAATTTACTATCAAATACATTTATTTTTTTAAAATATTTTTAATTTATATGTATAGAATATCAACAATTACAATAAATTATTACTAGTAAAAGTATAACATTAATCCATCATATTTATTATTTTCATTAGGTTATATTGGTGTTAATACTTCTAAGTTAAATCATATCAGTATTAATAAAAATAATGACAACATACTATTTTCATGCTACATTGACAACATGACTTTTAAAGGAGATTAATTCCATGCAAAGAAAAAAAACACACAAAATGGTAATGTGTGCCTTATTTGCGGCTTTAACTGCCATACTATCTCAAATTGCTATACCTATTGGTCCAATTCCTATTAATCTTGCTACATTTGCAGTATTTATTTCTGGAGCATTGCTAGGATCAAAACTTGGTGCATTAAGTCTTTTGATATTTGCAATGCTTGGAGCTTTTGGTATACCTGTTTTTGCTATGTTTCGTAGTGGTCTAGATGCACTATTAGGACCAACTGGTGGTTATATTATTGGTTACATACCTGCAGCATTTATAACTGGATTTATTATTGAAAAATGGAACAAAAACAATAAAACCTTTATATTCCCTATTGCAATGTTAAGTGGAATGTTTACATACCTTACACTAGGAACATTATGGTTTATGTTTTTAATGAATATGGATTTATATAGTTCATTAATGATTTGTGTTATTCCATTTTTACCAGGTGAGTTCTTTAAAATAGCAGTAGCAACAATAATCGTAAAAAGACTACTGCCTACCTTTACCTATAATTAGTAATAATATGTTCCTTATATATCTTAAATTTAATTACATATGAAATTTCTTTAAAACTTCAATCTTTAACTCTTTCCAATATTTAATAAGTGTATACAAAAAAACTAATAAACTAAAAGTTGAAGCCACAATACTTGGCCATACTGGCTGTACCCACCCAAGAACGCTTATAATAAAAGGAATTAATCCAATCAAAGCAACACCTTGTAAATATAAAAGAGTATCTCCAATTTTCAAACTGGAAACACGCGCTGCAATTAATGCCGCAATAATTGAAGTAATCGTTATAATAGGCAATGCATAATTTAAAGACCATCCAGTCCATCCAGAAAATAAATCCCATAATAAGGTTAAACTTTCAAAAATTCCCACTTGATAAAGCAATACTTTGTTGGGATTTCTTTTTTTACGTAATATTGCAAGAACTACTCCCCACATTCCAGCAATAATAAGCAAAATAAAACGTAAAGAAAGGTCAAACCAAGGAATTGCATTATTAATTATTTTCTCTAATGAAATTAAAATTATAGAAATAGATAATAACCACTGAAATGCAGAAATCGAATCATATCGAGGTGATACATCTGGATATACACTATGGTCTACTTGCGATGTACCTTTTGCATTTTTACCATACACGATATTTCCATAAACCTTTACAGAAATCCCTTGCTCTTCTAAACGATTATAGAATGACTTTTGTATATTATCACTTACATAAGGTGAAGTAAAAGTTATAGTAAAAATATCTTTATGACTCATTACAGAAAATTGTGGACGAATAGCTGATGACATAATTCCTGCAGAACACACTTTTTCATCAAATGGTTCCCCAAGAAGTAATTGACCGGTATTTGTCATAGATGCTGTTATTTTTTTATTATTTACATAATTTGCAATTTTCAAAACCGCATCTTTAACTGGCCTAGGAACCCAACGTAAAGCAAAACTTGTCTCTAATGCAACTAATTTTTTTATTTTTTCTTCCATCTTTTCAGGAGTAATCTTTTCTTCAAATTGTTTTGTAAGTGATTCACAAATTGCTAAAAGAGACTGATCTTCACTAGAACCATAAGAAACCAAAATCGTAGCGAAAAAATTTCTTGCTGTTTCAGAAGGAAAAAATCTTCTTAAATCTACTGGAACAGAAATTGAAACAACCGAATTTTTATCCTTATACTTTTGTGGCATATGTTCAATAATTGATTGAATAAAAATTGCTGTAAGAAAAACAGTAATGGTCGATTTATAAGCTTTTGCACATGTAATAATAGATTTTGTTTTACACTGCATCTCTGTTACTCGCATTCTTCCATCTAATGTCAAAATATCTTTAATATGATAAATAGGAAATGATTTTTCTTTGCGATTTATAATTGTTTTCTTTCCAATATCTAATAATTTTTCTGATTTTTGATATTTTAAACGATGTGAAAATGCATCCATCATTTGATCTCTGTGTTGTAAAGGTGACATTATAGAATCTATATTTAAAGATTCATCAAAATATGATTTTAAAATTCCACGAAAAAAACGTAAAGCACCATTTCCATCAGAAAGTGCATGAGACACTTCAAGATGTATTCGATTTTCTCGATACAAAACTCTAAATAAAAGACCTTGGTAATCATGTGTATATAAAAGTGAACAAGGAACATCTGTTTCATATTGTACTTTAGGACGCAAATTAGATTCTTCCAAATAATACCAAAAAATTCCTCTTCTTAAAATTGCTCGATACAAATCAAAATAATCAAATGCTCTTTCTGTAGCTCTTTGTAATTTTATAGGGTCAATCTTTTCATAAAGAACTGCAGTATATCGATATACTTTGGTATCTACCGTACTATAAGTTGCAAGAAAAATTTTTGATGCATTCTCTAAAGGTAACCAACGCTTTCCAAATCTACGATACCAAACAGAATCAGGGTATGCTCTTTTACTCATCATTTTTCCCCTTTATAAATAAACTAATGCTTTCATATAGCTGATTAATAGCATCAGAAAATGGGCGCTCATATGTCCAAAAACCATGCGGTACATTTAAAATTCGTTTCATTGTTACATCAACACCATAACTACGTAATTTCTCAGCATAAGCTTCCCCTTCATCTCTTAGTGGATCATGTTCTGCTGTTATAATCAAAGTTCTAGGCATACCACTTAAATTTGATGCAGACAAAGGAGCTATTTCTGAAGATTTATTATCCATCCCTTCTGGAACATACATTTCATAATATTCCATTAGTTTTTTTCTTGTTAAACCAAAATCCTCTGCCTTTTCATGCATAGAAGGAAATGGTGAGCTCTCTGAATAATCTCCACTAACAGCAGGATAAATCAAAATCTGTTGATCAGGAAGAGGTAAATTTTGATCTAAAAGACGTTTACAGGCTACCGCCGCAAGATTTCCACCAGCAGAATCTCCCATTACTGTAAGTGGTCGAAAACGACCAGAAGTATCCGTCACAAGAAATTTTAATACCTCATAACAATCATCAAGACCTTTAGGAAATGGATGTTCTGGAGCCAAACGATAATCAACAGAAAGAATAAATAATCCAGTCTGCTTAACTAACTGTAAACAAGGTAAGGTATAAGTTTCTACATTACCAATCACAAATCCTCCACCATGAAAGAATAAAAGAATACCATTGTGATTTTCTTCTAGACTTGTAAAAACACGAACCGGAATGTAATGAGCACCATCTGATGATATTATTTTTTCATCAAAAAGAACAAAATCAGGTGGTAACTCTTCATTTTTTGCAGCCCAATCCTGAAATCGACGTACAATCTCATAATCTCTAGTCATATCAAAAATAGGTAAGGATATTATTTTAAGCGCAATTTTAACTAGTAAATTCATATTTATTCCTCTTAGAATTAAATCTAAACATTTATAAATCTTTTTTGATTATATCATTAATATTAATACTAAGGGAATATGCTAGAATCAATATAAAAAACTTTAGTTTTGCAATATAGCATTTCATTTTACATTATTTTAAATTCTCATTCGGTCATATTTTGAGTTTTCATTCGGTCATATTTTAATAATTATAAATAAAAAAACACAATCAATTCATGCTACAATACTAATATTATTATATAAAAACATTGGGAGGTATAAATGCAGCTACTAAAAGAAAAAATTATAAATGAAGGTAAAGTAAAAGAAGGAAACATTCTAAAGGTTGATAATTTTTTAAATCATAGGCTTGATATACAATTTTTACAAGAAGTTGGTAAGGAATTTAAAAGAATATTCAGTGATGTAAATATTAACAAAATTCTTACCATAGAAGCTTCTGGTATTGCAATAGCTTCCATTGTGGCACAATATTTTGATAATATTCCTGTAGTATTTGCCAAAAAAGCTAAAAGTCAAAATCTTGATGGAGACTTATATACAAGTACTGTGAAATCCTATACTTATTCTAAAAATTATACAATTACTGTGGCACAAAAGTTTCTAAAAAAAAATGATAATATTCTAATAATAGATGACTTTTTAGCAGAAGGAAATGCCATGAAAGGACTTATTGATGTTGTTAATCAAAGCAAGGCAAATGTAGCAGGTGTTGGAATAGTTATTGAAAAAGGTTATCAAAATGGTGGTAAAGATTTAAGAAATATGGGTATAAGAGTTGAATCTCTTGCGATAATAGATGATATGAATGAAAATGAAATAATTTTTAGAAAGTAATTATTATTAATTTTTAATTATATAAACAATAAATTTTAAACCAACTCTTATTTGAGAGTTGGTTTTTATATTCTGTTACTTAATATATTATGAAATATTTAATAGCAATTCTTTTAAAAGATTTTTATAACAAAAAGATATAGTTTTTTGGATAAATAAATATTTTATTTCTTTTTATCAATAGCTTTTATCCCTTCCTCTATTTCCTTTATAGTTGGCAAACTACTTTTATATTCAATATCATTTATGAAAGATAAATCATTACTTTTCAAAAATAACACCTTCTATTTAAGTTATTATTAATTTATTTAAATATAATAGAAGTATTTCTTAATTTTTTTTTGTTTTTTTGTACATTTTTATCTTGTGTTTTCTGTACATTTATATATTGACATTTATACATGCACGCTCCGCTTTTGTATTTCATCAATAAATTTCCAAATATAATCATCTGTATCGGATAAAATTAATTTTTTCTTTTCGTCTAATAAATATACTTATTTTACAACTATACTAAGAATTTAACTTTACAATTTTGACATTTATAGATAGCTCTATTAGTTTTTTAGAAATGTCCCTATTTATCATTTAATTATCTTCTAACTAAGTTTACAACACTAAATAACGGCACTTTTTTCAAGTTGTACTTGAAAATAATGCCATTAAATATTATTTGTTAGCCTTTTGCTTTCTAAAGTTTTTCTACTTTATTTGTTAGGATGACTCACATTTTCGCCATCTATAGCTTTTATACCTTCCTCTATTTCTTTTATACTTGGTAAACTACTTTTATATTCCTCATTAAATATATTTTTAATTTCATATTTACTTATTCCTATAGGCAAAGAAATACTTTCAAGAGAATACTCTGCCACTACATCATTTTTATCTTTACAAATAAGAAGCCCTATAGTTTCATTGTCTCTATTAGTTTTAATGTTTTTATTAATTGCCGTTACATAAAAATTTAATTGCCCTAAATGTTCTGGTTTAAACTTTTCAGTTTTTAATTCAACAACTACATAAGCTTGAAGTTTTATATGATAAAAAAGTAAATCTATATAAAAATTATCACCATTAATATTTAGTTTATATTCTTTCCCTACATATGCAAATCCATCTCCTAATTCAAGAAGAAATTCAGATATCTTTTCTACAAGTTCTTTTTGTAATTCTCTTTCATTATATTCATTTGTAATCGTTAAAAAATCAAAGTTATATGGATCTTTTAAGGTTTGTTTTGCAAGATCAGATTGAAAGTCTGGAAGCCTTTGTTCAAAATTAGTAATAGCATGACCAATTCTTTCATATAGATTACTGTCAATTTGATGTTCTAAAACCGATCTACTCCATCCATTTTTAATTGTTTTATCAATGTAAAATAACGTAACTGCCAAACTTTTGCATTTTGTCATTAACAGAATATGATGACCCCAAGGAATCGAAAATATATATTCTAATTGGTCAACAGCCTGTTGACTTTTTTCATAAAATATATAAAAACGCCTCATATACTTTAAGTTCGTTTCAGAAAAGCCTTGTAAATCTGGAAATTCCTTGCGTAAATCTTTCGACAAAGATTTTATAAAAGCATCTCCCCATGAATACTTTTCTTGTCTTGTTACTATCTCTTTTCCTAAATTCCAATACAGATCTAAAAGTTCATAATTTACTTTAAATGATGCTTTAAGTTGGTTACTTCTTACTTTTTCTTTTAATTCTGATAATAACTTTTTATATTCAATATCATTTAAGAAAGATAAATCATTTATTTCCAAAAATAACACCTCCTATTTAAGTTATTATCAATTTATTTAAATATCATAGAAGGATTCCATATTTATTTACTTAGAATTTATATATCTAGCTTTTCCATCAACACCACATTCTCCACATGCGTGGAGGTCGTAGGATTGATGTCTGTTTGATTTCCTTGCTTTTGCTCGTGTTGGGAAAGACAACAATGAATTTCACTCATCTTTGGTAAT